>Ga0116230_10000090_pt1 | contig 66499 bp, 46 predicted proteins | sample S1TSphfallax_3_FD_88678 | JGI IMG/M metagenome (GOLD analysis project Ga0116230, IMG submission 88678) | Host-associated microbial communities from peat moss isolated from Minnesota, USA - S1T2_Fd - Sphagnum fallax MG | ecosystem: Host-associated > Plants > Peat moss > Unclassified | place...
CAGCATCATGGTCATCGCCGCGTCGGGCAATGCCTCGTAGTTGATCAGCGGATAGATGATGAGCGCCGCGAGGATCGCGATGTTGATCGCAAAAGTCGCGATCACCCACGGGTTCCGCTTCTTAATCCGGTTGCTGGATTCAAATGTTGAATCTTCAAACATGGCCGACCTCGAATCTGTTGTACGTTTCTCTCAATTTAGACACCGGCTGCGCGAATACTGTTCCCGGAATGGTTTCCGTTCCGTAAAGGGTCAAAACCAGTGTGCTTCACCTATATCAGAACTACCGCACACCTGCAAAACATGGTGCAAAATTGGTGCATTTACAGCATTTGCGCGGCCCCGGCAAACGGACTGCCGGCTTGCTCTACTTGCTCCGCCGCGCCGCCGGCAATACGGCCGCCTTACCCTTGCTGGCGCGCCAATCCTGGTACGCCACCAGCATTGGCGCGGCTACCGCGATCGAAGAATACGTGCCGATCAGGATGCCCACCACCAGCGCAAACGAGAAGCCCCGCAACACCTGCCCGCCGAAAACGAACAGCGCCAGCACAGTAAGAAACGTCAGTCCGGAGGTGAGCACCGTCCGGCTCAGCGTCTGGTTGATGCTGCGGTTGACCACCTCCGAAAGCGCTTCGCGGCGCGACAGGCGCAGATTCTCGCGGATCCGGTCGAAAACTACAATGGTGTCGTTCATCGAGTAACCCACCAGCGTTAAGATAGCGGCGATGACGGTGAGGCTGATCTCCAGGCCTTGGAAGCCGAAGGTGTACGCCAGCGAAAACGCGCCGACGGTGATCAGCGTGTCGTGGAAGACCGCGACTACTGCCGCCACGCCGTAGATCAACTCGAAGCGGAACCAAAGGTAGAGCAGCATGGCGATGAGCGAGTAAAGCGTCGCCAGCGCCGCCTGCTTCTCGAGCTGCTTGCCGACCGTCGGTCCCACGACCTGAACGCTGTCGGTCAGAATGGGATTGCCGTAGTGCGCATGGAGCGCATCTTCGATCTCCTTGCGTCCCGTGTCGAGCGAGGCGTCGCTGGGCGTGGGCAGGCTGATGAGCATCTCATGCTTCTCCGCCGAGTCGAACTGCACGATCGTCGCGTCCCGAATGCCGGCGGCATCGGTCGCCTGACGAATCGCGTTCGCGTCCGGCGCATTCTGGAACTGCACCTGTACCTGAGTGCCGCCCTTGAAGTCCACCCCCAGCGGCACCGGGCTGCCGATCTTTGCCCAATGCATTCCCATCGAAACCACGCCGGAGATGCTGAAGATCAAGCTGAAGCCGAGGAAATACCACTTCAGCCTCAGCCAGTCCACGTCGACATTGCGAAAAAATTCCACGATTCCTATACCTTCCCAAACTCCCTGGCTCGACGCCAGCTAACTTGCTCGATCGCTAACTTGCCAACCGGAATTTTCCTAAATGGAAAGCTTCTGCCCTACCAGCTTGTGGTTCACATGCGAATCGAAGATCACCCGCGATACGAAGACCGCGGTGAATAGATTGGCGCACAAACCAACCACCAGCGTGGTTGCGAATCCCTTGACCGGACCGGTGCCGAACATAAAAAGAATGGCCGCCGAGACGATGGTAGTTACATGCGTATCGAAGATCGCATGCCAGGCATTGTCGAACCCTTGCTGCACCGCCTGCGCAGGCCCTTTGCCGGCGCGCATTTCTTCGCGGATGCGCTCGAAGATCAGCACATTCGAATCGACGCCCATGCCGATGGTGAGGATAACTCCCGCAATGCCCGGCAAAGTAAGCGTCGCTCCGTAGAATCCCATGAATCCGAGCAGAATCACCAGGTTCATCAGCAGCGCCAGATCCGCATTGACACCCGAGCCGCGATAGTAGATCAGCATGAAGATCATCACGGCTAACATGCCGGCCACCGCAGCGGTAACTCCCTGCTTGATCGAGTCGGCGCCGAGAGACGCTCCCACGGTGCGCTCTTCAATGTACGTGATGCTCGCCGGCAAAGCGCCGGTGCGCAAGGTCAGCGACAAATCGTCGATCTGCTCTTTCGTGAACTGGCCTTCGATCTGCCCCTGATCGCGAATGGCCCCATTGATGATGGCCACATTCTTGACCCGCGAGCCCATCACAATGGCCATGTAATCGTGCAAGTGGTTCGACGTGTATTCGTAGAACTTCTCGCCTCCCGCATTGGTCAGGACAAAGTTCACGCCCTGCTTGCCGGTATCGTTCATCCCGATCGCGCTGGCGTCGCGGAAGTCGAGGCCGCCGACGATCGATACCCGCTTCAGGATGAAGAACTGGTCTGGACCGCCCGAGGACGATCCCTGCGGATCGCCACTCAAAATCTCTTCGTCGGGGGGCAGGTTGCCGCCAACGCTGGCAAGAGCCTCCTGCTCGCTCGCAAATCCGCCGCCGTTGCCCACCACCTCATGCACCGAAAGCTGCGAGGTGGACTGAATGATGCCCTGCACCCGCGCCAGATCGCTCACGCCCGGCAATTCCACCAGAATCTGATACTGGCCCAGCCCGTACGGCGCAATTACCGGCTCGCTCACACCCAGCGAATCCACGCGGCTGCGAATCGTGTCGATCGCCTGCGTCACCGTCTTGTCTTCAAGAGCGGTAAGCTGCGTCGGCTTCATGGTCAGCGTTACGGTGTTGTTGGGGCCGCTGGCAATGTCGTACTCGGCGCCGTAGTGATCCGCCAGGTCGTTGATCGCGTCGCTCGCCTTGCCCGCTTCGATCCCCGTGATGGTGATGGTCTGCGGGTTGTTCACCGGATCGGTCTTGATCGGCTGCCCCTCCAGTTTGTAGACCGCCAGGTCCTGCTGAATGCGGGCGAGGGTGTTGTCCGTCTCCGCATTCACCGCGTCCTTCACATGAACCTGCAGGATCAGGTGCGCGCCGCCCTGTAGGTCGAGCCCGAGATGGATGTGCTCCGTCAGTTGTTTGACGAGCGTTTCGCCTGGCGTAAACTTCGGCAGGTCCGTGCCGAAGAAGGTTCCGTAGACGAAAAGCGCCACGACGCCGATAATGATCGCGATCTTGCCGTTGAGATTTTTCTTCATGTCGGTATGGTCAGTGCGCGGAGTTTTCTTCCGCGGCTACTTGCTTCCTTCTTCCTGGGTAGTCACCGAGGCGATTGCGCTCTTGACCACCTCCATCTTGATGCCGTCCGGAGCCACGCGCAGGATCAGCGAGTCGTCCTTGAGGCTGATAATCGTGCCGCGAACGCCGCCCGTGGTGGTGATCCTGTCCCCGGTCTTCAAGTTCGCCAGCATCTCCGTCCACAGCTTCTGCTTTTTCTGCTGCGGGCGAATCATCATCAGATACACCGCGCCGATCATCAGCACCGGCAGCAGCAGTGAAAATCCGGAGCCGAAGCCGCCTGGCCCCGCCCCAACAGGCCCGGCCATCGCTACAGCCATCATGGCAATTTCAGTCAACACGCAATTCCTTTCGCCGGAAGCCGCTCCGGGTGAACGTCCAGCCGTAACCGGTCTTCGCTGCCGGACGCGCGTTCAGGCACTCTGCCTACGCTCGCCCAGCCCAATTTTTGTCTCCGGGAATGTCCTGCCGGGATCGGGCGAATCCCCGTCCCTGACGATCGCGGCCCGCCCGCCGCCAAGAAACAGCATCCGCGCAGCCTCTATTTCCTTTTCGACACCGCTTTTGCTTCCTGAAGCCACGAATACGGCCGGTTCGCAGATTTCCCGCGTCTTTCCGCTCCGGATGCGTCGCAACCAGTCTAGCAAACCGGCAGGGCAAACGAGTAAAACTGCTCAGTAAATTGAGCCCTCGCGCCAGAATCGGGCATTTCCGGAGAATTCAGTGCCGGGAGCCAGGCTCCAGCGGCCTCCAGTAACGCAATTCCGGCGCCGCGCAGCTCAGACAAAGCCTTTGCCCGTCCCGTTCGACAAACCGGTCGAAATTGACGCCCTCACCGCATTCCGCGCAAGTCACCCGCTCGCCCTTGTACCCCGGCAGCTCGCGCGCCGCCACATCGACCGCGACCCACTCCTCGCCAAACAGCTCCTCGTCCGTCAGCTCCCGGTAAGCCATCATCTGCTGCTGGCCCTTGTTCTCAATCTGCGGATACCGCTCCCGCGCCAGCTCCCGCGAGTTTTCAAGCGCCACAATCCGCACCGCCCGCTCCGTCGCCAGATTCTTGAAAGTCGCCGCCATCTTGCCCCAATCTCGAAACTTGAGCGCCCGCTTGCCCAGCCGGCAGCCCGTCACCAGGCCAATGGCATCCGTGGCGCAGCGATCGATCTCCACAAAGCAGACCAGCTTCTTGCGATCAACCCCACGCGGCTCCGCAACCTCCAGCCGCCGGCAGGCCAAGAGCGCCATCCGCACCCCAAGAATCTGCCCCGCGCACAAATGCCCATGCGCAACCTCCGCCAACCGCAACAACTCCTCGAGCGACTCCATCCAACCCTCTCAACCCAAGCGGTTCCCCGACCCTCGCGACGTTTTAGTTCTTGTCGCTAGGGTCGGATACTTTGTTCCCGCAGTCCTTTATAGCCTTTTATGGCTTTTCAAGCTTTTCCGGGCTCAAGGCTCCGCATCGTCTCCATCCTCCACCAGCCGCGCCGACCCGCCCACCAGATCGAAGCTGGCCGCATCCCGACCCGTGGGATGAAACGTAATCTTGAGCGGCTCCCGCTGCCACTCCGGCGCCGCGCACACCGGCCACGAAGCTTCCGACGCGTCATACGCCGCCAGCTTCTTCGCCAGCACGGCCTTCTTCACCCCCACCTGCGCCACCACCGCGTAGAGACTCTTGCCCGTCGCCGTCACGCCGCAATACGCCGCGTAATCGCGAAACCACGCCACTTGGCTCACCCCAGGGTCGTAATCCGGCAGCTTCAGCGCCGTCACATGCCCGGTAACCCGATCCACCAGCAGCCAGGGTCCACGCTGCCAGACCCAGTGCTCCGCCGGCTTCGCTCCAGGTTTGGCGGGCGTCTGGTCTAAGGGAAGCGAATCGTTAATCCGCAGCGCCCGCCGCACCACAAAGCTGCGGTCGGTCACATCGTGAGCCTCCCCGGTCGTCCACTCGCTCACCCGGCCATCCACCAGCAGCGCGCGCGTCTTGAGCGAAGTTTCCTCCGGCCCAGCCCCAGCCGGATCGCCCACCCTGGAATACGGCACCTGCCGCGCCGCGCCCAGCGCGACTACATGCGGCTTCTTCGGTGGGACGGCAGCGTGACCAGCCAGACTGGCCGCCAAAACGGCCGTCGCAAGGGTATTTCGTAAGCAGGAAAGCATATGCGCACCGATAGTACGCGATTTTTCGTCTTGCGAAATCTGAAATCTACTTCGCCCGTCCCGATTCGTGTCCCACTTCGACCGCCCGGGCCACGCGAAAGGCGGTCGATTCTTGAAAATGCCCGGCCAGCACCTGCATTCCCACCGGCAATCCGGCTTTCGTCGCGCCGCACGGCACCGAAACGCCGCAGATCCCCGCCAGACTCGCCGTCACCGTGTAAATATCCGCCAGGTACATCGCCAGCGGGTCGCTAGTCTTCTCGCCCAGCTTGAAAGCCGCCGTCGGAGCGGTCGGCGTCACGATCGCGTCCACGCCGGCAAAGGCGGTCAGGAACTCCTCCGCCAGCAGCCGCCGCACCTGCTGCGCTTTCTTGTAATACGCGTCGTAATACCCGGCGCTCAGCGCGTATGTTCCCAGCAGAATGCGCCGCTTCACCTCCGGCCCAAACCCCTCCTCGCGCGAAAGCCGGTACATAGAAGAAAGATTGGTCGCCTTCTCCGAGCGGTGCCCGTAGCGCACCCCGTCGAAGCGCGCCAGATTCGCGCTCGCCTCCGCCGTCGCAATCAGGTAATATGCCGGAACCGCGTACTTCGTGTGCTTCAGGCTGATCCGCTTGACGATCGCGCCCGCGGCTTCGAGCGCCGCAATCCCGTCCTCGATCGCGCCGCGCACCTCCGCGTCCAGACCGGCCGCAAAGTACTCCTCAGGAATGCCAATCTTCAGCCCTTTCACGTCCTTCGCCGTCTCCGCAGGGTAATTCGGGACAGGGAGCCGCGAACTGGTCGCGTCGTTGGCGTCATACCCGGCGAGCACGCCCAGCACCGTAGCCGCGTCGCGCACATTGCCCGCAAACGGCCCCACGCGATCCAGCGAAGAAGCATACGCGATCAACCCGTACCGCGAAACCCGCCCGTAGGTCGGCAAAACGCCCACCACGCCGCAAAAACTCGCCGGCTGGCGGATCGAACCGCCGGTATCCGTGCCCAGAGTCGCCACGGCCAGATTCGCCGTAACTGCGGCGGCAGATCCGCCGCTCGAACCTCCCGGCACGCGTTCCGTGTCATACGGGTTCCTCACCGGCCCATACGCCGAGTTTTCGTTCGACGAACCCATCGCAAATTCGTCGCAATTGATCTTCCCGAGTAATACGGCGCCAGCGGCCTTCAGCTTGGCCACAGCCGTCGCGTCATACGGCGGAAAATACTCTTTCAACATCGCCGACCCCGCCGTCGCCGGCGCGCCCTGCACCGTCAGCACATCCTTCACGCCCACGGGAATGCCCGCCAGCGCCGGCAAAGGATCGCCCTTGGCCGCCGCGGCATCCACGGTCGCCGCCTGCGCCAGCGCCTCCTCCCGGCTCAGCGACAGATATACATTCAGCAGCGGATTGAGCGCCGCGATCCGCGCGAAATACCGCTCCGCAAGCTCGACCGCCGGCACCGTCCCGGAGGCAATCCCCTCCCGCAGCGCCGCAATCGTCGCCGGCTTCTCCACCAAATTTTCAGTACCTGCCGTCATTCCCCAGTCCCTTAGTCCCCGTTTCACCGCTCGATCACCTTCGGCGTCTTGAAGAACGCTCCATCCGTCTCCGGAGCCTCCTCCATCACCGCCGCCCGGTTCAGCGACGGACGCGGCAGATCCTGTCGCAACGCCTCGCCATGCCCGGCATCCGCCACGGAATCGAGCAAATCGGCAACCTGGGCCAACGGCTCGACCTGCGACGTATCCAGCTCGCTCAACTGCGCCACATACTCCAAAATCGCGTTCAGGTCCCGCTGCATCGCCGGCTTTTCGCTCTCCGCGAGCTCAAGATTGGCCAGTTCCGCCACGCGTTCCACTTCTTCCAAACTCACTCTGCCGCTCATGCCGTAAAAGTCCTTCCGTCCCGCCGGAACAGCTCCCCAAATCCCAAGTATAGCCGGTGAAAAATCTCACAACGCGCCTCAGGGACTGGGAGAAATCTCCAATCTCGGACGCTTTGTAACAGGGGACGACTTCGGTCGTGCCGATGAGTGCGGCGAGATTGAGTGGGCTTTAGCCCCTGAGGCAGCCCCGCAGCCCGCCAATCGCACCTGCCCGGGCCGCTTCCCAGGAGCCTAGACGCTGACCACCTTCACCCCGCACTGGCGGAAAGCCTTCAGCGCCTCCTCGGAAATCCCATCGTCGGTAATCAGCACGTCGATGTCGCCGGCCGGGCAGATCACCGCCGGGCTTACCATCCCCACCTTGCTTGAATCGGCGACCACCACCACCTGCTTGGCCCGCCGCGTCATGGCGCGAAAAACCGCCGCCTCGTCCGCCTCGATCGTCGTCGCGCCGCGATCCGCGTCCACCCCGCAGACGCCGATAAAGACGCGATCCATCACCACCACATTCAGCGACTCGATCGCCGTCGGCCCAATCAGCGAGAAAGCCCCCGGCCAGCGCATGCACCCGCCGGTCAGCGTCGTATCCAGCCCATTGCTCTGGCTCAGCTCCATGCCGATATTCACCGCGTTGGTGATGATGTGCAGCCCATGGCGCGCCCGCAGGCTGCGCGCCACCTGCGTCGTCGTGGTCCCCGCGGTAAAGCCAACCGTCTCGTTCTCCTCGACCATCTCGGCGGCCGCCAACGCAATCCGCTGCTTCTCCTGGGCAAAGCGCTCCTCACGCACCCGGAAAGACGCGTCGAAGCGAAACGGCTCGTAAATGGCCCCGGTCCCGATCGGCGCCCCCGCTTGCCCGGCCAGCAGCGCCCCGCCGTGCGTCCGATGCACCAGCCCGCGCTCCTCCAGGCGCACCAGATCGCGCCGCACGCTCGCCGGCGACGTATCGAACAGCTCCGTCAGCTCCTCCACCGAGGTCTTGCCATGGGTCAAAAGCAGCCGAAGAATCTCTTTTGCGCGCTTGTCGGTCTTCGAAGACATACCGGGCCGTTTCGTCTTTCCAATGGCAGAACGGAATCGCGCCGCCGAATCGCGGAACTACCCCATTGTACGAAATCGAACCGCGCGCCCTGCTTGCCGCCAGCGACGGCCAGCGCCCAGTCATCTCATGCTGAGCGCGCTGTCCAGAGCCAGCCTCAGATTGCGTACATCCTCGGCCATCACCCCATACCGCATATACTCGTCCATGCCCGCATCGCCCAGGTTCAAACCGGATTTGCGATACGTCACCGGACTCGGTACAGCCACCCGCAGCGCCGCGTGAAACTCCCGCGCGCCCGTCGTCTGCGCAATCTGCTGCACATTTTCCGGCCGCACGTTGCCGCAGACCATCACTCCGATGCGCCCCCGCGCCGCCTGCACCAGACGCGCGGCTCCCGCGCTGCCCAGCACGGCATTCTGCGCCCCGCCCGAGGTCAGCACCCGGTCCGCACCGGTCCGCACCACATCTTCGAGCGCCGCATCCAGGTCCCGCGCCATGTCCAGTGCTCGATGAAACGTCACCCGCATCGGCCGCGCCAGCGCGACCAGCTCCGCCGTGCGCTCCACATCCACGCGCGCCTCCGCGGTCAGCAAGCCCAGCACCACGCCCGTGGCGCCCAGATCCGCCGCGCAGGCAATATCGTCCCGCATGATCTGGAACTCATCCTCGGAGTAGCAAAAATCGCCTCCGCGCGGACGAATCATCGCAAAGACGCCGATCCCGATGCGCGATACCACCGCCCGAAGCAGCCCCGCGCTCGGCGTCAGGCCGCCTTCCGAGAGCGCGCTGCACAACTCCACCCGCTGCGCGCCACCCGCCTCCGCCGCCATCGCCGACTCGACCGAATCGACGCAAATCTCCAACTCCATCATGACCGCGTCCCTATGGAATCGAACCCGTTCCAGCCGATTCGCAAAAAGCCCGGATTCCCGCTGACCTATCGAAAAGCAGCAAGGAATCCGGGGTTCAAGTTACAGCTCTGCTGCTAGAAGTTGTAGTGCGCCGAGAATTGCAAGTGGCGCTCCTGCGAACGGATCGAGTTCTGCGGCGTAATCTGGCCAAAGCCGCTGTCGTTAATCCCGGTATCCGGGTTGCCGTAGCTCACAATGTTGAAGGCATTGAAGGCATCGAAGCGGAAGCCGACCGTGTGCTCGCCAAACAAACGGAAGTCTTTGAACGCCGACATATCCGCGTTGAAGTAGCCGGGGCCGCGTACCGAACCGTTCCGTGCGTTGCCAAAGGTGTTTTCCGCCGCGGTCCCGTAGGCGCAGACCCCGTTGTCGGGTCCCGTGCAGGGCGTCGCCGAGGGGTCGGTTCCAAACCACTGCGCCAGAGAACGATGCACAATCTTCAGCTTGCGGTACTGGTTCGGCCGCTGGTTACCATAGCTCTGCGAGTTGTTGCTATTGCCGCCCGTGAGCGTCTCTGGGAAACCGGAATACGCGACGATCGCCGTCGAAATCTTCCATCCCCCCAGGATCTCGTCTACCACCCGGTTGGCGCTGGGAAGATATGTTTTCCCATGCCCGACGGGCAGCGCATACACGCCCGTCGCCGACAGATTGTGCGTCACGTCGTAGCCCGCCGGACCGTAATCGGCCGCGCTGTTGTAGTAGTTCTCAAAGGCGCCGCTGTATCCGTTGACGTTGAGGCCATAGTTGCCCAGGCTGTTGGTCATCGCCTTGCCGTAGGTGTAGTTGATGGTGTATTCGAGACCGTGGTTCTCACGCTGACGGAGCACTGTTTGCAGCGCGTTGTAATTCATCATCGCGCGCGACTCGGTCACCAGCAGGGAGTTCGATCCAACCGCTGTCGAAGGATTCGAGTTCACACCGATATACGGGCTGTTGTAGAAGGGCGCCGAGGTCGGATCGTTGTTGACCCTCCACTGGTTGATATTGCCGTAGTCCTCAATATGCTGGCCCTGCTCGCCGATATAGCCGGTCTGCAAGGAAAGTGTCCGTGTCAGCGCGTACTCCAGGGTCAGATTCCATTCCTGCACATAGGCCGGCTGGATGTTCTTCGGATACACGTTGTAGGTTCCGCCGCCGCTGGGTGGCTGATTGAAGGCGTTCGCCGTGGTCAAGGGCGTGGGAACACTGGTCAGCGTCGGCTGGGGCAGGTTGTAGTTGATCGCCTGAATGAACGGCGTGATCGAAGTCAGCCGCTGATTCGACGAGTTGCCCTCGAAGAAGCTGCTGGCCCCATAGCCGCCACGCACCACAAAGCGGTCATTGGCCTGATAGGCAAAGCCCAGCCGCGGAATGACCTGGTGAAAGTCCCAGTCGTAGCAACCGCGATTCGGGCACAGTCCCGACATCGGCGGCGCGCCCACCGGAACTTTATGCGCATACAGCACCTGGCCAGTAGTCGTGTCGATATTGCCGGTCTTGTTGTTCTGCTCCGCCCAGGGCTCGTCCAGTTCGTACCGTACGCCGATGTTGAAGGTCAGATTCGGCAGAAACTTGTAGTCGTCGCTGATGAACCCCGCCGCGCGCCACTGCCGCTGGCCCACGTTCACGCTGGCCTCCGTGGCCGCCACACCCGAAATCCGATCCAGCAGAAAGTCCGCGCCGCCGTAGCCGGAGTTTGAAACGCTGGGGTTCTTGGTGTAATTGCCGTTGTAGCTCAGCGAACCGAGATAGCCGTTGTTGTTCGCCGTGGGATAGTTGTTCTGGTAGCGCAGCGCCTGGCCGCCAATGGTGAAGAGATGCTTCCCATGCTGCCACGTCAGGCTGTCCAGATAGCTGTACGTGTTGTCGATCAGCCCGCCGCCGTACACCGGGTTGCCGCCCGCAAACAATCCGCCGCCGATGCTCTGGTAGGCGTAGCCGTTGTATTGCTGGTTCGGGAAAGTGATGCCCACCTTGGAGTCGCCTGCGGTGCCAAATTCGCCGCTGGGATCGGTCGAGAAACTCTGCGCCCAGACCGTGCGCGTAAATCCAATCCGCGCCGAGTTGATCAGGTTGGGAGAAAACGTGTGGACCCAGTTCGCACCGGATACTTTGGTGGGATATAGATTCGGCCCAGGGAAGCTGATCGCCAGCACTGGCGTCGATCCGTCGAATGCCGTCGACATGGCATAGAAGCCCGTCAGCTTGTCCTTTGCGCTCAGGTCGTACTCGATCTTGATGTCGCCCTGATTGTTCGCCTTGTATTTGTGAATCGGTGCCTGGTAGTTGCTGTTGGCAATGCCATCGGTCGGCGTGGCGTTCGGCTCCGGATAGAGCGACGGATTGGCCAGCAGAAACTTGGCCACCGGATTCAGGATCGGAATGCCCTGGTTGTTCTTATAGGGCGCGAAGCCGTTGAGCGGGTCGTAGAGCTGGATCGGATTGTTCCCCGCCAGCAGAACCGAAAAGTCGCCATTGCGCATCGCAGGGGTCAAAATACTTTCCGATCCCAGACCGCCCGTGTGATACCGCGAGCCCAGGTAATCGACGAAGAAGAACAGCTTGTCCCGCTTGATCGGCCCGCCAAACGTGCCGCCAAACTGATCCTGGGAATATGGATTGATGGGGATCACCGGCGTCTGATTCTTATTCTGCCAGGAGTTGGCGTTGAACCGGTAGTCCTGCACATAGCCGTAGGCCGAGCCATGGAAGCGATTGGTGCCGCTCTTCAGCACGCTCACCACGCCGCCGCCATTGACGTTGCCAAACTCGGTCGGCGAATCCGCCGTGATCACTTTGATTTCTTCGAGCGCCGCCGGGGCCGGGCTGTACGAGATCAGGTTGTTGAAGGTCTCGTTCATGTCGATGCCGTCCAGCGTGAAGTTATTGGCCTGGGCGCGGTTGCCGTTCAGGTTCACCGTGTCGGTGTAATAGGTGCTGCGCTCAATGCTGGTCGCGCCTGAAGTGCCGGCCGTGCTCACCGAGCCGGGAACGTACAGTGTTAGCGCCGAAAAATCCAGCCCGTTCAGCGGAAAATTCGAGATCGTGTTGGCGGTAAACGTGCCGCCCAGCGTGTCGTCGCTCGTGTTCAGGATCGGTGCCGCCGCCGACACATCGACGGTCGTCGACGAAGAGCCTAATTGCAGCTTGATATTGAAGGTTGGCGACTGCAGCACTTCCAACTGGAAGGCCGGAATCGTGGCAGTATCGAAGCCCTTGGCCTCGATCGTGACGGTATATTTGCCGATGGGCAGAAACTGGATGCGGTAATCGCCAGCCCCGTTGGTCATGGTCGGCGTATTCACGCCCGTGTCCACGTTGTGAGCCACCACCTGAGCGCCGGGCACAACCGCGCCACTGGGGTCGGTGATGGTTCCAGTGATCGATCCGGTAACCGTCTGCGCAGGAGCCAGGGTACAGCCCAGCAGAACAGCGACGGTCAACACAAACAGCGTCTTCAGAATGAATTTCATCTAGGCCTCACAGGAGTTGTTGCAGGGAATCGGTGCGCTTTTTCGGGTCGGGGTTATCGGAACGTTCAAAGCCAGCTCGTTTGCAATCTTGTGAATGTACGGTACGGCTTTTTGATTGCTTTGTCCACAAAAATGATTGCTTGCTGCACAATTTTCTGCTTTAACGCTCAAATCTATTGCTTAGCGGGTCAGAAATCTCCAAATCGGACTCGCATTTGCGCGAGCTGCACAAGAAAATGGGCCATCGCCGCGACGGCGATGACCCGTCCAGTGTTCTCAGCCTGCGACCAGGGGACTCGTCATCCCAAACAAAAGACTTGTCATCCCCACAAAGAGACTTGTCATCCTGAGCGCAGCGAAGGATCTGCTTTCCACGGCTTTGCGCGTAAAGCCGACCGCCCTCTCTCAGGCCGGTGCATCCAACTGCGAGTCCAGCTTCGACTTCACCCGCGTCGCCTCGCTCCGGCCAAACCCATCCACAGCCAGACTCGGCGCATCCGTCATCCGCACCGCAAACCGCCCGCCCCCGGCCACATCCGCATGGCGAAACCACGCCTGCGGGTGAGGCTTGCCGTTGAACTCGACTGAAGCGATGTAGACGCTCTTCGCCGACTCCCGCCGCGTCTCCAAGATCAGTTCCCGGCCGCCGGCCAGCTTCATCGTCGCCCGGTCGAACAGCGGCGACCCAAAGACATACTCCGCGCTCACCGGATCGACCGCGTAAAATCCGATCGCACTCAGCACATACCACGCCGACATCTGCCCACAATCCTCATTACCGGCCATCCCGTCCAGGTGATCCGAATACATTGTCGTCGTCAGCATACGCACCCGATCCGCCGTCTTGTCCTGCCTGCCCGCGTACGCGTAGAGATACGCAATATGATGGCTCGGCTCGTTGCCATGCGCATACTGGCCCACCATCCCCGCAATATCCGGCGGCGCGTCGGAAGGCAACGTCGAGGGCTGATTGAACAGCGTGTCCAGCTTGGCCACAAACGCCTCATCCCCGCCCAGCAGGGCAATGTAGCCGGTCACATCATGCTGAATGCCAAACGTCGTCTGCCACGCATTCGACTCCGTATAGTCCCGCCACTTCTTCGAGTGCCCCATCTCGATCGGATCGAATGGGCTGGCCCACGACCCATCCGCCATCTTCGGCCGCAGAAATCCCGTGCCGGCATCCCAGTAATTGCGATAATTCCGCGACCGCTTCCGCAGCAACTCCGCATCCGCCGTCTCGCCCACATGCTCGGCCACGCACGCCACGCCCCAGTCGTTGTAGTCGTACTCAAGCGTCTTCGAAACCGACTCTTCCTCCAGATCGCACGGAATGTAGCCCATCTTGCGATACAGCCCGAGGCCACGATAATCGTCCACAAACGCCCGCTTGTGCATCGCCGCGTACGCCCGCTTCCAGTCGATCCTGGCAAACCCCTTCGCGCAAGCCTCGGCCATCACGCTCGCCGAGTGGTACCCGGTCATCGTCCCCGTCTCTTTCCCTTGCAACGGCCAGACCGGCATCCCCGCCGGACTCTGCTCCGCCATCCGGACAAGGCTATTCACCATATCCGGCACACGATCCGCATGAATCAGCGTCATCAGCGGATGCTCCGCGCGAAACGTATCCCATAGCGAAAACGTGGTGTAATTTCGCTCGTCCCGCTCCAACTGATGCGCCTGGCCGTCCATCCCCATGTACTGCCCATCCACATCGTCGAAGAGCGCCGGCGCCATCAGCGTGTGATAGAAAGCCGAGTAGAACACGCGCTTGTCGTTCTCGTTCTTCGTCTCCACGCGAATCTTGCCCAATTCCGCCCGCCAGCGCTCTTCCGCCGCCCGCTGCACCGCCGCAAAATCCCACCCGGGAATCTCCGCCTTCAGATTTTTCCGCGCCCCTCCGGTGCTCACCCCAGACAAGCCAGCCCTCACCAAAATCTGCTCGCCCGCACGAGTCTTCCAGTGCGCCACGGCCTTCACATTCTTGCCCTTCACCGCACCGTCCGCGGAAACCGGCTTGTCGTCCACGAACAACTCGATCTTGTCGAAGGGCCGCGAAAATTCGAGGGCAATGTACATCTCCCGCCCATCGCCCCAGGCCTTGGTCGCGCGCCCAGCCAGCAGCGTCGAATCGCCCAGGCTCACCAGACTGCACCACTCCACGTTGTCCTTCCCGTACGCATGCGCCAGATCCAGCACCATATGGCTCGTTTCGCTCTCCGGAAACGTATAGCGATGCAACCCGCAACGCTCGGTCGCCGTAAGCTCCGCCCGAATGCCCGTATCTTTCAAGAGAACCGAGTAATACCCCGGATGCCCCTTCTCATCGGAATGCGAAAAACTCGACCGGTACCCCGTCCCCGGCTTGTCGCGGTCGCCCGGAACGAGCCGAACCTCGCCCGTCCGCGGAACCACCAGAAAATCCAGCAAATCCCCGCACCCGGTCCCGCTCAAATGCGTATGGCTGAACCCCATAATCGTCGTATCCGTATCGTGATACCCCGAGCACCAGTCCCAATCGTCGTTGTAGGTATCGGGCGAAAGCTGCACCATCCCAAACGGCACCGTCGCCCCCGGAAAGCAATGCCCATGCCCCCCCGTCCCGCAAAACACATTCACCAGCCCCAGCAGTTCGTCCCCAACCATCGGCGCGCTCGCCGCCCGCGCCGTCCGCGGCAAACTAGAAGCCGCTCCCAGTGCGCCAATTCCCTGCAAAACCCGCCGCCGCGTCCAATTCCGCTCCCGCATATTCCCTCTCCGATTCTTTTCTCAGTCCCAAAACCGATCTGGGTGCCCCACCTTCATCGCCCGGGTTTGGCGATTAAGGTCGGAGTAACCCCTCACTTCACCGCCGGCATCCCCAACGACTCGGCCGCCGGCAAGTCCTTCCCAGCGTCGAAGTCCCGAATCGCCTCGGCAAACCGCCATCCCCGCTGTTGCCACTTCTGAACCTGCAAATCGTACCGCACCGTCACATTGCTCAGCCAATACTCGCGATTTTCCGCCAGCCACGCATGCGCATACTGGTCCTCGATCGCGCTATACGCATCCCGCAGGTCCTGCATCTGGCCATTGTTGCTGCTGATCCCGTACAACGTCGCCGAAACCTCAGACCGCTGGCTCTTGTCATGCTGCGCGGCAAACGCCTTCGCGTAGCCCCGCGCCATTTCGTCGGCCAGCTCCCACTTCATCCCGATCAAGTCCAGCCGCCGCGCCCCCAAATCCATCCCGTTCAGCCCCGCCTGCTCTCGCAGCAGCGGATTCGCGGCGCGAGCCTGCTTCACCAGCACAATCGCCTTCTCCGCATGGAGCCGCAGCTCTTTCGCAAACGGCAACAGCTTCGCGCCCACCGCCTGACCCTCCGCGCTCCACGGGTCCAACCAAAAGACATCGTCGCTGCTCAAATCCGTCTTCGCCTTGCCCAGCGTCTCGTTGGCCAGCATCAGCTCCCGCTGAGCCTCGTCGATCTTACCCGAGCTATCGCCATGAAAGACCCGCCCATACGCCGCCTGGTACGCCGGAATGCCGCTCTCGCCCGGCTGCCAAGCCGCCACCGCGCCAAACAGCACCCCGTACCAATCCTGATTGAAGAGCCCCTCGCCGTCGTCGTTCCAAACCGTGGTCAGCGCGCCGGTGGACCCCAACCGCTGCCCATCGCGAATGAACCCCTGAATATTCGGCAGGGCCACATTCGCATCCGGATACACCAGACTCCAGTTCGCGTCCCCAGGAGCAACCCACGTCTCAATCCCCGCCTTCGCAAAGGGCTCAATCATGCGATCGAACCCCTTCGTATCCCAGTAATTCCAAGGCACCGCGATCATATCCTTCGGCAGCCCGGAGACCGCCTTCGGGTCCGCCCCGCCAATATCCCCCCAGAAGAGCAGCCGCTTATGCAGCGGGGCAAGCGCATCGTGAATCTGCTTCAAGAACGCCACATAGACCGGCCCATAGCCCCGCTGTTTCACCGCGTCTTTCGTCATTCCGCGCCCCAGATCGTCCGTCTCATCCGCCCCAATATGCACAAACGGCGAAGGAAATTCGCGATCGATCGTCCCAAACCAATCCTGAATCAGCGCCAGACTCTGCGCCTGCCCCGGAGCCAGCACCTGCCCATGCGGCGTCTCCGCCGCATCCGCATACGCGTCGTACTTCAAAACATGGTGCAGATGCCCAAACGCCTCCTGCTCCGGCAAAATCGTCACATGATACCGCGCCGCGTACTTGACCAGCTCCGCCACATCCGCAGGCGACATCGCCGACCCCGGCGGCGCGGCCAGCGGCTGATTCGGATATTCGAGCGTGTGCTCAAAGTAAGGCGAGTAGATATTCGCCTTGAACGACGCGAAAACCCGCACCTGATGCTTCTGGAACTCCAGCGTAGGAAACGGCCCTCGCGAAAGATCGTCGTCGATCCCCCGATACCGCATCGCCGGCCAATCGCGAATTGTCCCCGCCGGAATCTCCCGCTTTTCGCCCGCCAGCGGAAGCAGTTGCTTCAGCGTCTGCACCCCGTAAAAAATGCCCGCCGCGGACTCGGCGACCAAAACCGCCCGCCCCGGCCCCACTGCTAGCGCGTACCCCTCCGCCGCCATCTCCGGCGTCAGCGTCAAATGGTTCGCCTCCAGCGCCGCCTTGCCCTCCGGCGATCCGGCCCGCAGCAAGACTACCGGATACCCGCCGGAATTCTTCCCCGGAATCTGGGAATCCTGTTCCAGATCCCGCGCCGCAAAAGCATCCTCCGCATCCCGCCCCGGCACCTCGACCTGAATCCCACCCGGAATCGCCACGACCCCAGAAAAATGCGCCTCGCGCGGAGCCGGCAGCAAATGGAGCGCGTCCTGCGCCGTCAATGATCCCGCCGCAACCGCAATGCCGGCCGCAAAACCCAGCGGACGCAATACCGAACCCCAATTTCGCATCGAAATCCCCCGGCCAGCTCTCAGCATTCGCGCCCCTTCCGTCTCAAAAAAAATGATCGTTTCAATTGAATACGATCATTGTATGCTGGTGTTGCGCATTTCTTCTCCACAAGCCGACTCGACCTCCGGAAAACTGCACAATTTCTGCATTTCGACGCAGGGGGCGTATTTGCTCCGTCAATCAACGAATTCTGCAACACGCCAATGCCCTGGGTGACAATGACCTCTATGACCACCGCCGCCAACCGCCGCTACAGCCTCTTCCTCCTCCTCGTCGCCGGACTCGGCGGACTCCTCTACGGCGTGGACGTGGGCATCATCGGCGGCGCGCTCCCCTACCTCGAAGCCACCTCCAAGCTCACCCCCGGCGAACTCTCCGTCATAGTCGCCGCCGTCCTGCTCGGCAGCGTCATCTCCACCCTCTTTGCCGGCGTGCTCGCCGACTGGCTCGGCCGCAAGCCGCTCATGGTCCTGAGTGGCCTAAGCTTCCTCATCAGCATCCCGGTCATCGCGCTCTCGAGCGGCTATGAACCCCTCTTCTTTGGCCGCCTGCTGCAAGGCGTCAGCGGCGGATTCATCGGCGTCGTCGTCCCGCTCTACCTCGCCGAATGTCTCTCCGCCTCGACGCGCGGCAAAGGCACCGGCATCTTCCAGTGGATGCTGACCTTAGGCATCTTCGCCGCCGCTCTCGTCGGCATCTATTACAGCTACCGCGTCCAGGCCGTCGCCGCGACCGCCAGCGCCGGCGCGCTTTTGGACTTCAAAGACCAAGTCTGGCGCCGAATCTTCTGGGTTTCGATGCCCCCCGGCGCGCTCTTCGTCCTCGGCAGCCTGCTGGTCACCGAATCCCCCCGCTGGCTCTTCCGCCGCGGCAAAAAGGAGCAGGCGTATACCGTCCTGCTCCGCTCCCGCTCCGAAGAACAAGCCCGAACCGAGCTGCGCGAGATGGAAGAGACCGCGCAAACCGCCGTCGCCAAACAATCCGCCGCCAATTACGTCAAGGACTCGCTCCTCAGCCGCAAATACGTCATTCCTTTTCTGCTGGCCTGCGTCATCCTCACCTGCAACACGGCCACCGGCGTCAACTCCGTCATCCTCTACAACACCGGCATCCTGCTGCAAAGCGGTCTCAGCGACCTGCAAGCCCATTGGGGCTACGTTGCCCTCACCCTGGTCAACTTCCTCATGACCATGGTCGGCATGTTGCTGGTCGATCGCAAGGGACGCCGATTCCTGCTCATCACCGGCACCACCGGCATCATGCTCTCCATGATCGCCGTCGGCCTGCTCTTCCTGCGCACCGAAAAGAAGAGCATCGACGCCGGCTTGTCGATCCAGCCTCTGGTGACCGCAGACCAACAGCTTACGGTCAAATTCGACCCCGCCGAAGCCAAACGCCTCCTCGCCGCGAAAGACTATTCAGGGACCGAAATCGACCCCAACCGCGCCTCCTTCGCCGTCATCTACGCCTTCGGGGACTTCCCCTGCACCACCAGCTTCGTCCGCTCCGACGACGCCGCCGCATTGCCCATTACCATCAAGCGCGACGACTGCGTGCCCGCAAACGCCGTCGAATCCTTCTTCAAGAACCCCTTCGCCAACCTGGCCGCCGCCCGGACCGCCCCGCTCAAAATCACCAAAGCCCTGGTCGGCAGCGTCCCAGAAGCCACGCATGGCTGGCTGGTCGCCCTCGGCTGCTACGCATTCATGGCCTTCTACGCCATGGGCCCCGGCGTCTGCGTCTGGCTCGCCCTCTCGGAACTGATGCCCACCCGCATCCGGTCGAACGGCATGAGCGTCGCCCTCGTCCTCAACCAGTCCGTTTCCACCGCGTTAGCCGCCATTTTCCTCCCCTTCGTCAGCAAATTCGGCTACTCCAGCATGTTCTTCCTCTTCGCCTGCTTCACGCTCATCTACTTCCTGGTAGCCGCCCTCTTCCTCCCGGAAACCAAAGGCAAGACTCTCGAAGAAATCGAAGCCCACTTCGCCAGGAGTTAGGTGGCGTGATACCTTGCCTGGCGATCTCTGCAGGCTTCGTTTCATGAAGCGAACGGGTGCGCCAGCCTCGAACCGAACACATATTTTCACGACAATGTTCTGGATCAACGCACTCTTACTCGCCTATGGCAGGCCGAGTTGGTACCCCGGAATCGCGATAGGAGTGGTATTCCTGGGACTGATAGGTGCGGGCATGCTGTCATCTCGCGCCGATGTCGCGAAATACAGCTCGAATCGCATTCAAGGCTGGAAACAATGGAATTGAGGCGCAGTCGGCTTGGCTTTCGCCCCACGCCTCCACCTTTGACGCGGGTTGGGTGAAAACGCCCTAAACCCCGCGCTCCACCACAGCCTTGGCCAAATTTCGCGGGGCGTCCACGTTGACGCCGTGTTCGAGGGCCATGAAGTAGGCGAACAACTGCAATGGGACTACTTCCGAGATGGGCAGCAGGTGTTCGGGGGCGGGGGCGATGAAGACGCAGTCTGAGACGAGGGTGGCTACCGTTTCGTCGCCGGAGTTGGCGAGGGCGATGACTCTTGCGCCTTGCTTTTGCATGTCGGCGAGCAACTGGACTGTTTTCTCGTACCGGACCATGGAGCCATCGTCGCCGGGGTCGACTGTGGCCAGAACCACCAGCGGAGTCTGCTCGCTGACCAGCGCGTTGGGGCCGTGTTTCAGTTCGCCGGTGGGGTAGCCCTCGGCGTGGATGTAGGAGGCTTCTTTGAGCTTGAGAGCGCCTTCCCGGGCGATGGCGTAGTGGATGCCGCGGCCGAGGAAGAGGAAGGTGGCGGCGTTGCGATACTTCTTGGCGAGCGTGGCCATTTGCGTCTCCCAGGCTGGGAGCTGGGCTTCGATGGCTTCAGGGACGGCGAGCAGTTCGCGCAGGCCGTCGGTAAGGGTCATGCGGCCGTTGTCGGTGAAGGTGAGGCGGTTGCGGCTCAGCTCTTCGTAGAGGGCGAGCAGCGCGAGAACGGTGAGCTGGCAGGTAAAGCTCTTGGTGGCGGGGATGGCCTTTTCGCGGCCGGCGGCCAGCGGCATGGAGAGATCGGCCTCGCGGGCCATCGTCGAGTCTTCCGCGTTGGTGATGGCGAGGGTGCGTTGGCCGCGCGCTCGGGCTTCGCGCAGGGCGGCCAGGGTGTCTGAGGTTTCGCCGGATTGGGAGAGGACGATGACGCTGGGGTTGCGCAGGTCCTTTGCGTACGGATTGCCGCCACGCAGGCTGTATTCGCTGGCGTATTCGACATCGACGGCGAGGCCGCACTTGTCTTCCAACAGAATTTCGCCGAAGAGGCCGCTATGCCGGCTGGAGCCGCTGGCGGCGATGAGCACCTCGCCGTGCACGTTGCCCCACTGCGCGAGGCCGGGGAAAAATTGCGGATTGAGCGTCAGGCCGACGCCGGACTGCTCCGTGTAGAGCGCCAGCGTCCGGCGGATCGCCTCCGGTTGCTCAAATATCTCGCGCAGCATGGCGTGGGGAAAGGCACGTTCCACGAAACTACCCTCATACTTTCCAGCGGAAATCTTTGGGAAATCTCCGTATAGCAACAGTTTAATCAATCACGATCCAAATTATGGCGTTGCGTGGGATGTTCCAGGGCAATTGCTTGTATGCGGATTGGAAAAGTTATGCCGGGCCTTCAGCCCTCGATTTACAGATTGGGTTCCGAAACCCAGGGCTTCGCCCTGGGCTGGGATAACGGCGCGCCTTTGGCGCTCAGTTTTCTGCGGCCGGCTCAGACCGATGGTTCGACCTCTTCCTCAGAGACGACGAAAAAGTTGGTCATCGTCGAGGTTCCGAACGAGGTGAGAAACGCCACGTCGGCCGCGTCTCGCCCGGTAGCCATGAGGATGCGCCCAATGCGCGGGGTATTGTTGCGAGCGTCGAAGGCCCACCATTTGTGGTCGAGATACACCTCGAACCAGGCGCTGAAGTCCATGGGGAGGCGCAGCGGGACGCGAATGTCGCCAAGATAGCCAGCCGCGTAGCGCGCGGGAATATTCAGGCAGCGGCAGAATGCGACGGCCAGATGCTGGAAGTCGCGGCAGACGCCGACGCGCTCAGTGAAGACGTCGAGCGCCGTCTTCGAGGGGCGCGTCATGCCGTAGTTGAAGGTGACCTTCGAGTGGACCCAGTCGCAGATGGCCTGGACGCGGCCCCAGCCCGGGGGTACGTTGCCGAAGAGATCGAACGCGGCGGGCGCGAGCAGGTCGGTTTCGCAATAGCGGCTGTTGAGCAGAAAACGCAGCACGTCGTCCGGCAGCTCGGCGGCGGGAATTTCCTTGGCGTCCCAGTTGACCGGGTCCACTTCGCCGGAGTCGTCGATCAGCGTGGAGTTGCTCAGCTTCAAATGGCCGCGCGGGGCGGTGAAGCGCGTGCAGATGTTGCCGTAGCCGTCGATGTAGTCGTGGCTGGGGACAATATTGCTGCCGTCGGCGGCGGGATAGAAACCGAAGTCGCTGCTCTCGATGCGCAAAATGTCGGGCTCGCGCAGCTCGGCGACGCGGGAAGGATGAATCTTGAGCTGCGCCACATAGGCCAGCGGTGCTGCAATATCGAAACGAATGTCGTACCCTAAACGAATCAGCATGTTCTCTTGCTTTCCCCTCTTTTTCCTAGTGTGTCAGATCGGTGGAAGGTCGGGAGTGCGATAAGGAACACCGCGCTGGGCTTGGCAAAGAGCTGACTGGGGAACGGATGACCTACTGTTTAAGCATCATGACACACGAAGGGCTGGTGATGGCCTCCGATTCGCGCACCAACGCCGGCTCGGACGACTTGAACGTGGCCTGCAAGATGCACACGTTTCTGCAGCCGGGCGAGCGGGTGTTTGTCGTGCTCTGCAGCGGCAGCCTGTCGCTCAGCCAGTCGGTGATCAACCTGGTGCGCGCGAGTTTCGATGCCGGCGAGGGACTGGCGCAGGCGGGGTCGATGTTCGAGGCGGCGCGCGAGGTAGGGCAGGCGATCCGGCAGGTTTCGGAGCTGGACCGGGCCGCGCTGGAGCGGGACGGCTACAGTTTCAACTGCCATTTTCTGCTGGGCGGCCAGGTGCGGGGCGAGAGTCCGCGCATGTTCCTGATTTATCCGCAGGGAAACCCGCTAAGCGCGACGGAGGACTCGCCGTATCTGCAACTGGGCGAGTGCAAGTACGGGCGGCCGATCCTGGATCGGGGGATTGTGTACCACGCGACCAGCCTGAAATCTGCGGCGAAGTATGCGCTGCTGAGCTTCGACGCCACGATGCGCTCGAATGTGACGGTGGGGCCGCCGATCGAGCTGCTGCTCTACAAAAAAGACAGCTTCCACCTCGACGGCTACCGCAAATTCCGGGACAAGGATCCGGAGCTTGAGACGATTCATGCGCTGTGGGAGCGGTCCCTGCGGAATGCGGTCGAGGACTTGCCTGACGTCACGCTGAGCCGGCATCCGGCGGAAGAGTTGCAGACCGTGCTGCTGTAGCGACCGTTTCCGCGAGCGCTGCGCGGACCTCGTCCAGCACCGGCGCCCAATCGCCGGGCTGCCGCTGCCGGAACAGGCGCAGCGACGGGTACCAAGGGCTGTCGGCGCCGCCGGTCAGCCAGCGCCAATCGGGCGCAAACGGCAGAAGAACCCAGGCTGGAACCCCGAGCGCGCCGGCCAGATGCGCGACTGCCGTATCCACGGAAATCAACAGGTCCAGCCGGTTAAGCAGAGCGGCGGTATCGGCCAAATCCTCGATGCCCGTCGTGAGGTCCGCGATCCAGCCGTTCCCTGACCGGCACGGTTGATCCGCCGAGGGGCCTAGTTGGAGTGAAAAATATTCCACTCCACGCACCACGGAAAGAGTCTCGAGCAGGTGGAACGGAATGGTTCGCTGCCGGTCTTTGCGATGATTTGGATTTCCCGCCCAGACCAGGCCCACGCGCAAACAGGTTCCACTCCAGTTCAGGCGGTCCGCCTTGCGCCACGCCGCTTCGGGAATGCGAAGATACGGCGTCCGGGCCGGAATGCTGTCGAGACGCGTTCCGAAAGCGAGCGGCAGGCTCATCAGGGGACAATGCCAACCGCATTCGGACAGCGATTCGCCGAGCTGGACAACATGCTGCACGTCCGGCAGTTCGCGCGCGAGGCGCATCAGCGGCTTGCTCACTTCAAGCACCACCTCGCCGCCGGCCGCCGCGACCTTCGGGACGTAGCGCAAGAACTGGATGGCGTCGCCCAGACCCTGCTCGGCGTGGAGCAAAATGCGTTGGCCGGCCAGCGGCTCGCCGCGCCACCGCGGCATCGGGAAGCTCCGCTTCGGCAGAAAGCCCCAGCGCCACTCGTAGCCGCGAAATCCGGCTTCCAGATCGCCCTCGAGCAGCGAAATCAATGCCCGGTTGTAGTGGGCGATGGCGAAATCCGGCTTGAGGGCCACGGCGCGGTCGAAACAGCCGGCCGCCTCGGACAAGCGGCCCTGCGCCTGAAGCAAGCCGCCGCGATTGTTCCACGCCTCGGCATTGCGCGGCTTGAGGCGCAGCGCGCAGTCGTACTCGGCGGCTGCCTCGTCCAGCTTTCCCGCGGATTCGAGCGCGAATCCGCGGTTGTTGTGCGCCTCGGCGTAATCGGGTTTGAGCGCAAGAGCCCGGTCGTACCCGGCCAGAGCCCGCGCCGCATCTCCGCGATCCTGCAAGAGCAGGCCGAAATTGTTGTGCGCCGCGGCGAGATTCGGGTTCAGAGCCAGAGCGCGATGGAAGCAGGTCTCCGCCTCCTGAGAATCGGCCGGCAGGTTGCGCGCGGCGAGGGCGATGCCGAGGTTGCACCAACCCTCGGCATAGGCTGGCCGCGACGCGACAGCCCGGCGATGGCAGGCGATCGCATCGTCCACTCGGCCCTGGGCCAGCCGCAGATTGCCCAGGTTGGTCAGCGCCTCGGCAAAGCCGGGATGCAGCTCAACGGCGCGCTCGAAGCTGGCCGCGGCTTGGCGCGAATCCCCGGTGGCCTGAAGGGCCAGGCCCAGATTGGCGTACGCCTCTGCATTCTGGGGGTTGCGCGCGCAGGCCTTCTCGATCCAGTCCACAGCCCGGGCTGGCCGCCCGGCTCTCAACGCGATCAGGCCGAGCAGGTGCATGGCCGAGTCGCTGTGGGGCTGCGCCGCCAGAATCTCCAGGCAAATGCGCTCCGCCTCGCTCAGCCGTGCGGCCTGATAATGCTGGAAGGCTTCGGACAAACCCTCGACGATGGAATCCGTTCCCATGGAAGGCAATGCCATGCAATCGGAACGCCGAAGGGGACGGAGGTATTTGAGGCAAATGTAAGAGTCTGGCCGACCGGGCGCAGCGGAAGCTATGCCGATCCGGGAATTGGTTTATGCCGAACGGGATTCGAACTGGAAGGTAGAAATTGCACCGCGCGGAAAGCGATTGCGGAATGTTGGTGAGTTTTCTGCGACAGGCGCAAGAGGACGTTCGTATCCACCAGAACCGGCATTAGAGGCAGCGCTCGGCATAAATCGATTCGCGGCTGATGGCCTCATCGGACAGCAGCGGCACCTCGGGCCTTGGGCGATCAACAAAGGCGCGTAGCCGAGCTATCTTCTCCTCTGGACTCAATTTTTGTGTACCTGGAGAGTGCGTCTGAAGTCTACGACGGATCGTTCCGACGCCCAGCTCGGCTGCATCTTCGGCCTTTTCGATCAGGCCGGCCTCGATTGCCTGGCCGACGACCTGCTCCTGCTCCGGATTCAATGCGATGACCACAGACGCGACCTCGCTTTCATTCTAGCCCCGGCAACGGGTGGCGCGGAAGGCCCGTGGGTAGGCCCATTGGTCCCACGTAGGTCCGTAGCGCAGTTCATTTGATTCGAAATCGCCTTGATGGAGTAAGTTTCCAAAATCGCTCGTAGAGGTCGGGCCGCTCCACTTTGAGTATCTCAGCCAGCCCTCTGCGATCAGCAAGGTCAATTTTATGCTGTGTCTTAAAGGAAATCAGGCCCGCGATTCCCGCATTCTTGTCAATTGCGAGTGCCAAGCGGAGCTTGATCAGGTCCGCCTCGGATTCGAAGGCCTCGATCTTTCCGCAGAGATCCTTCAATCTGGAATACATCTCAATGAACTCTTCGGTTGCATCGATTTCAACGGAGGTCGATTCCGCCGCGCGAAGCTCATTCCACTTCTCACGTCCGCGATGGAGGGCGTCGGCGTAAAGCACCGCAGAGGGGAGAGCCTGCCTAAAGTCTTCCTCTGAAATGTCAAAGGTTTCTGACGTAGCCTGAATTCTCCGGCCCTCGAAATGGGCTAGCAGATATTGTTCGCAAGCCTTAAACTCGTGCGTCTCATGTGTTTGGTAATATCGGAAGGCGGGCTCAGTAGTTCTGTGTTGCCTCAATCGTTGTTCTAAGTTGTCAGTCTGACCGATCTTGTAGCGGTCTCCGTAGCCCTTGCCAAGGTAGACGAAACCGATGCCGCTTTCTGCCGGAAATTTTGGGAAATGTTCCATAGATCGGTAGTTTAGCCTTCTGGCCCAGCACACGATCAATCCACAGGGCGGCCCGAAAGGGGCTACCGCATTGGCAGGGGCTAAAGCCCTGTTGATTTGTTTGGCTTTAGCGGCACGACTGAAGTCGTGCCCTTTTACAAAGCAAAGGCAGGTCCATTTTTTTCGGCCATCTCCGGCGCGCTGCTAAGCGAGTGGCGGTCAAGTCGCGAGTTCTGAATCTATCGACCTGCTAGACTATAGAAAGCCGCACTGCGCGGCTGCTCTCCGCACCTCCGTTGTGAACGCGCCGTGAATGAGTCAGGATCGGGCCGGAACCGCTGAAGCGCCGTGAGCGACAGCCCTGAGGCCTCTCGTGGGAATCGGCCGTGTCCGCCTTTCCGGCCGCGTCCTTCTCCGCCGGAGCGCCGAAACGCCGGCGATAGCCGCAAAGCAACCAGGCAGGAAGCGGACAGGCAAGCGCCCCGTCCCCCTGTCTCGCCTAGAACCGAAGGATTTGAAACCGCCCGTTATGAGCCAGACCATCCGCAATATCGCCATCATTGCCCACGTCGATCACGGCAAGACCACCCTCGTTGACGCCATGCTGCGTCAGTCCGGCACCTTTCGCGCCAATGAAACCGTCGCCGAGCGCGTCATGGATTCAAACGACCTGGAACGCGAGCGCGGCATCACCATTCTTGCCAAGAACACCGCCATCTTCTTTGAAGGCGGCAAGATCAACATCATCGATACGCCGGGTCACGCCGATTTTGGCGGAGAAGTGGAGCGCGGACTGAAGATGGTGGATGGCGTGATGCTGCTGGTGGACGCCGCCGAAGGCCCGCTGCCCCAGACCCGCTACGTGCTGGCCAAGGCGCTGGCCGCCAAGCTGAAGCCGATGGTGGTGATCAACAAGATCGACCGGCCCGACGCGCGCGTGCAGGAAGTCTTGAACGAAATCTACGATCTTTTCATCGATCTCGACGCCGAAGAAGACCAGCTCGACTTCCCCGTCCTCTACTGCGTGGCGAAACAGGGTACGGCGACCACGGACATGGCCGTGCCGGGCACCGACTTGCAGCCGCTCTTCGAGGCGATCGTCAACACCATTCCGCCGGCCACCGGCGACCCGGAAGCACCGCTCCAGATCCTGGTCACCAACCTCGATTACTCGGAATACTTCGGCCGCATCGCCATCGCCCGCGTCTTCCAGGGGACGCTCCATGCCGGGGACGAGGTGATGCTCTCCCGCCGCGATCTTTCGCTGCAAAAGGTGAAGATCACCAAGCTCTTCACTTTTGCCGGCCTCAAGCGCATCGAGACTACGGAGACGGAAATCGGCGATATTGTGGCCGTGGCCGGAGTCGAAGGCATCACCATCGGCGAGACGCTGACCAGCGTGGAAAACCCCATGCCGCTGCCGTTGATCGTGATCGACGAGCCGACCATCGCCATTCAGTTCTCGGTGAACAATTCGCCTTTCTGCGGCAAGGAAGGCAAGTTCGTCACCAGCCGCAACCTGCGCGAGCGGCTGGACCGCGAACTGCTGACGAATGTCTCGATTCGCGTGGAAGAGACGGGTTCGCCGGACAGCTTCAAGGTGCTGGGGCGCGGCGAAATGCAGCTTGGCGTGTTGATTGAAATGATGCGCCGGGAGGGCTTTGAGCTGCTGGTTGGGCGACCGGAGATCGTCGTCAAGACGGTGGACGGCGTCAAGATGGAGCCGGTCGAGCACCTTACGATCGACGTGCCGGAGGAGTTCACCGGCGTGGTGATTGAAAAGCTGGGACCGCGCAAGGGCGAAATGACCAAGATGCACAACCACGGCTCGGGCCGCGTCCGCATGGAGTTCCGCGTGCCCAGCCGGGGCATCATTGGGCTGCGCAGCGAGATGCTGACGGAAACGCGCGGCACCATTGTGATGAACACGCTCTTCGACGGCTACATGCCGTACCAGGGCGAGATTCCGCAGCGGCTTTCGGGCGCTTTGATCAGCGACCGCCAGGGCGTTACCACCGTTTACGCGCTCTACGGCATGCAGGATCGTGGCACGCTGCTCGTCGGCAGCGGCGTCGAGGTCTACGAAGGCATGATCATCGGCGAGCACTCGCGCGACAACGATCTCGACGTGAACGCGGTCCGCGAAAAGAAACTCACCAATATGCGCGCCTCATCATCCGACGAAGCTCTTCGCCTGGCGCCGGCCCGCCTGATGAATCTCGAGCAAGCGATCGAGTTCATCGCCGAGGACGAGCTGGTCGAGGTCACGCCGAAGTCGCTGCGGCTGCGCAAAAAGATTTTGCAGGCCAATCAGCGCCCCAAGTCCCGCAAGAGCGGCGGTGAGTAGTCGCTTTCCCTCTCTCAAAGCAATCCGGCAGCGCGAATTGCCTTCGCCTGCCGGATTTTTCTTGTTTGCCAATCGTTAGGGCTTGACTTGAATGACTGTAAAACCCTTGATCGATGCGGCTTCGCATAAGCGAACGTCGCCGGAGATGAAAGTCCTGCCGGCTGCTCGCCTATGGCACCAAACGAGCGCTGCGGCTAGCTGAAGACTGTCCGCAGCTCGGAGTGGATGAGCATGAAGCAAATCACAAGCCTGATCGCGTAGTAAAAGCGAAGGCAGAATTTCGTCCCATTTACGGCTAAGTTCGCCCATGATTTGCAAAGAGGTTTGAGCGGCAAGGGGGTCCAACCTTCCGGCGCGAACCACGCGGGCCACGGCACCGTGCATCTCTGCCAGGGTTCCCCACCAGACTACTTGAGAAAATTGCACCGCAAGCTTTGCCGGGAATGGAGTGGTTTGCTCATAAATACAGATCGGAACGAGCGCGCTGGTATCCCAAAATGCGGCACACAATATCAGTAACCCTCGTTTCTGTCATCCAGCACCGCCTGCGTGGCCGCGCACTGCGCTTCTGCCTCAGGCGTCATCCGGCCGATGGGCATCGCGAGAATCTGCTCGATCGTCAACCGTCCTTCTCCAAGGCGCATATGGCCCGCCGCCACCAGCGCCATGTTTTCCTCGCTGACACCTTCGGCCACAAACGGAATCAGCTTGGCGACTGGCCGGTTGCGGTCGCGCACGATGATGGTTTCGCCGGCTTTGGCGTAACCGACGTAGCTGCTTAGCTTGTTCTTGAGTTCGGCGATATTGACGGTGCGCATGGCTGTCTCCGATATGGCGATTATAGCCATGTGGCGATTCCTGAGCCGCCTTGAGCCGGCCAAGCTGGCGCGGGGCCCGAAGGCCGGCCAACCGGAGAACCGCCCGCTATGGTACCGTTCAAGTACGGTGCTGCGCGAGTAGGCCGATTTTGGAATGCCAGAAGCGAACTTGCCCCAGCCCCCGGACTCGGCCACCACGCCCCCTGCATTGCAAGCGGACGGGGGTAGAGCTTCCGGCTCCGATGTCGGCGGCGCACCGCCGGCCCATTCAGCGAGCCCCGTGCCGCCAGCTCAACCTGTCGGCAATGGCCCGGAGCGCCTGCCGTATTGGCTGCGCCAATGCGAACGGTTCGTCTGGGTGATCGTTCAGATGTATCTCGGCCTTCTAGTCTGCTTCGCGCCCTGGTCGCCGTGGTGGGACACCAATCCGCTCTTCGCTTCCTCGCCCCACCTGCTGGCTTTCATCTCGAACGGAGCGGTGCGCGGGGTCGTTTCCGGGCTTGGGCTGCTCAACCTCTGGATTGCTTTGCGCGATGCCTTGCGCGGTCCTGGGAGCGAGAGCCAGGGTCCGAGCGGGCGGTAGATAAGCGCGGCGAACCCACGCAAATCTCCAGCGCATCCGGTCCGAACAGGTAAACTCAAGGTCCAGGCCTTCCACAGAGGCCGCGAGTCACTTTATTCAGACTTGAGCCGAGAACCCCCAATGAGCGAAGAACCCCGCAGCGACTCCCCATCCTCCACACCACCGCAACTCGAGCGAGCTCCGCTGGCCTATGAAAACCCCGCATTCCTGGCCAGCGCCGACGGCCGTCTCATCCGCATCCTCGCCGAATACACCGAGCCGCTGGCTCGCTTCCGCCGCGAGCGCATTCAGGACACCGTGGTGTTCTTCGGCTCCGCCCGCTTCCACGGCCGCGAAGAAGCCGATCGCGCGCTGGAATTGCTGGAGAATACCGGCTCGCTGGCGCCGGCACCCCAGCACGAGCAGCCGGCCAGCATCCCGGAGATCGCCCAGGGTACAGCCAGTGAACTGGGCCGCCGCCGCGCCGTCGCCGCCCTCGAAATGGCCCGGTATTACGAAGACGCCCGCCGTCTGGCCCACATGATCGCCACTTGGGCCAGGCATCTGGCACCCTCCAACCCCGCTTCCCCAGAGCGCCATCGCTTCGTCGTCACCTCGGGCGGCGGACCGGGCATTATGGAAGCGGCCAATCGCGGCGCGCACGAAGCCGGCTGCAAGACCATCGGGCTCAATATCCGCCTGCCCTTCGAGCAGCGCCCCAACCCCTGGGTCACCCCGGAGCTGAACTTCGAGTTCCACTACTTTTTCATGCGCAAGCTGTGGTTCGCTTACCTGGCCAAGGCGCTGGTCGTCTTTCCCGGCGGATTCGGCACCATCGACGAGATGTTCGAGGTCCTCACTCTGGTTCAGACGCACAAGCTCGCCAAAGACATCACCGTCGTCATTTACGGCTCCGAGTATTGGAAGAAGGTCTTCAACTTCGAGTGGCTGGTCGATACCGGCGCCATCTCGCCCAGCGACGTCGATCTGTTCCGGTTCGCCGACACGCCGGAGGAAGCCTTCGCGCTCCTCAAAGAAGGACTGACGACCCACCATCTGGACTTGGAAACGTATGCGGAGACCCAGCCCCAGCCCAAGCCGCCTTTGCCCGAAGACCTGCTCGGACCGGAGTTTGCCCGCACGCTTTAGTGGGTTTTCGCCCAAAATTGCGGGAAGTCCCGGTTATTTCTTTGATTCCTTTGGGATTTGAACGGACATTCGCACCACTTTCACAGCATGTTTATCGTTTTCAAGGCATACTGTTGGCAAGTTTCTCGAACGCGAGCGTACAGGAGACTCCCAATGCCCACGTCTACGATCTCGTACTTGTGGCGCGACCCCGGCGCGGCGCGCAGCTTCCAAACCGGCGTCTCTCTCCACAGCCACACCAATCAGTCGCAGGAGACCCTGGACTTCGTCGCCGAATGGGGCTGCCAGTACAAGCTGATCCGCCCGCTGCTGAACCGCCTCGAGCGCCGCTCCGGACGCAATCACGGCATTCCCATCAATTGGGCGCGCAGCTACTGGACCCCGCCGCTGACTCCCAAGCTCGCATTCGACCTCGAAAGCCAGCAGATCGCCAAGCTGGGCGTGGCTCCGCTGGTTTCGATCACCGATCACGACAACATCCAGGCGCCGCTGCTGCTTCGCTCGGTCCCGTCGGCGCGTCACATTCCCATCTCCGTCGAGTGGACCGCCCCCTACGCCGGCGACCAGAACTCCAAGCAGTACTTTCACCTCGGCATCCACAATCTGCCCAGCGACCGCGCCTCGCAGTGGATGGAAACCCTGGCCGAGTTCACCGCCAAGCCAAACGACGCCCGCCTGACCGAGTTGCTCGTCGCTCTCAACCAGGAGCCCAACGTCCTGGTCGTCTTCAACCACCCCCTGTGGGACCTCTACCGCATCGGCCAGGAGAAGCATGAGTTTCTGGTCAATGAATTCCTGCAGAAAAACGGCGCCTACTTCCACGCTCTGGAGCTGAACGGCCTGCGCGACTGGAAAGAGAATCGCGCCGTCCGCCGCTTGGCCGAGCGTTGGAATATGCTGCTCATCTCCGGCGGCGACCGGCACGGCGTCGAGCCCAACGCCAACGTCAACCTGACCAACGCCACCAGCTTCAACGAGTTCGCGCACGAAGTCCGCAAAGAGCGCCGCAGCAACGTCCTCTTCATGCCCCAGTACGCCGAGCCGTGGAAGCATCGCATCCTGCAGTCCACCATGGACGCGATCCGCAACTACCCGGAGTTCCCGCAGGGCTCCCGCACCTGGGACGAGCGCGTTTATCACCCCGACCGCAACGGCGTGGTTCGTCCGCTCAGCGAGATCTGGCCCAACCATCGCCCCCCCAGAATTCTCTCCGCCTTGCTGATGGGTGTGCGTATGATGGGAAAGGGGCCATTCTCCAGCAGCCTCCGTTACGCCTGGAGCGACTCCAACGAGTTGCGTTTCGAACTGGGCGACCAGGAAGCGTACTAACATCATCGGGCGTCCCACCCCGTCCACGCGGTTGCTCTTGTGACCGGGGTGGGAGACGCCGAAACCGCGCAAGGCGCCATCGAATCCATTCATGTCCACGAGATTGCCCCGCGTCGCCTACTTCCCGGACTCCTTCCACGAAGTCAATGGCGTTGCCCACACCAGCCGGCACTTCGAAGCGTTTGCGCGCAGGAGAAACCTGCCGTTTTTGTGCATCCGCGCCGGCGATCGGGAGCAGGCGCTGATCGAAGACGGCAACGTCTGGACCCTGGAGTTGCCGCGTGGAATGCTATCCTTCGCGCTCGAACGCGATCTGCGCTTCGACCCGGCGTTTCCACGCCACATTCCGCTCATCGGCGAAGTTCTCGACCGGTTCCAGCCCGATCTGATCCACATCACGGGCCCGAGCGAAGTGGGCATGCTGGGCGCCGGCCTCGCCTACCATCGCGATCTGCCGCTGGCCGCGAGCTGGCATACCAACGTGCATGAATATCTGGCGCGCCGCTCGGACTGGCTGCTGAAACTGCTTCCCGAACGGCAGTCCCAGACCGCGGGCCAGAAGATTCAAGACCTAACCCTTGCCGCGGCGGCGCGCTTTTATTCGATCGCCAAGGTTCTCTACGCGCCCAACGTCGAGCTTTGCCAGCTCCTCGAATCCTCAACCGGCCGGCCGTGCCTGCGCATGCCCCGCGGCGTGGACACGGACCTCTTCACCCCCGCGCGACGCCTGGCGAAACCGCCGGACGCGCCATTGACGCTTGGCTTCGTGGGACGGCTTTCGATCGAGAAGAACGTCTACCAACTGGCCGCCATCCACGACGAGTTGCTGGCGCGAGGGATCTCCAACTTCCGCTTCCTGGTGATCGGCCACGGCGACGAGGAGCAAAGTTTGCGCGGCCGCATGACCCAGGCCGATTTCCCCGGCGTGCTGCGCGGCGAAGCCCTGGCTGAGGCCTACGCCAGCATGGACCTCTTCGTTTTCCCATCGCACACCGACACCTTCGGCAACGTCGTGCTGGAAGCGCTGGCCAGCGGCGTTCCGGCCATCGTCACGCCCGATGGCGGCCCGCGCTACATCGTTCGGGAAGGCGTGAATGGCGAGGGCGAAACCGGCTGCATTGTGCCCGACGAACGCTTCACGAGCGCGATCGCCGAAATTCTTGCCGATCCCATTCGTCTGGCAACCATGCGCAAAGCGGCCCGCGCCTACGCACTCACGGCCAGTTGGGACGCAGTCTTCGAAGGCGTCTACGCCGGCTACCGGACGATTCTTCCGGTCCACCGGGAACTGGAGTCTATCGCTTCGTAGAGGCCCTTTTTTCGGCGTAAGAACGAGCCGACGGTGCGAATATAAGTCATGCTGAACTTACCAACCGCCGCGGCTCTCCTGCTCGCCTTCTCCGTTCCCGCCTTTGCTCAGACCGCGCCGCCGGGAATCGACAAAGATCTGATGGAAGTCTCCGTTCCTCAGCTTGAGGCCTTTTACGCCGCCCACAAATACACCGTGACGCAGGTGGTCGAGTGGCATCTGGCGCGCATTCATCGCTACAACGGCATTTACCGGCCGGTCGAGCAGATTCTCGAAAAGGAAGCGCTGGCAGCCGCCGCCGAAGAAGACGCCGAACCGGCGGCCGCGGCCGGGCAACCCCTAAAGCACGGACCGCTCTGGGGCGTTCCCATTGTGATCAAGGCCAACACCTGCATTGCCGGGCAGGTGACGACCGATGGCTGGGCGGGATACACGATCCCCGGGCACGAGTTTCTGGCGACCAAAGATGCCACGATCGTGGCCCGGCTGCGCGCCGCGGGAGCTATCGTCATTGGCCACACCAACATGCCGGACTTCGCCGCCAGCGACACCAACCGCAGCAGCTCTTTCGGCCGCACCGGCAACGCGTACGATGTGCGCTTCTCGCCCGGCGGCAGCTCCGGAGGCACAGTCACCGCCGTCACCAGCAACATGGCCGTCCTCGGCAACGGAACCGACACCGGCAACTCCATCCGCATGCCGTCGGCGACGAGCGCGGTCATCGGCGTCTTCCCGACCCGCGGACTGACCAGCATTGCCGGCATCGCGCCGCTCGACTGGCTGCTGGACAACACCGGCCCGATCGCCCGCGGCGTCACCGACACGGCAATCGCGCTGGACGTGATGGCCGGAATCGATTCGTCCGGCAAGCCCACGCCCGATCCGCTCGACCCGCGCACAGCCGAAGCCCCCGCAAAGGCCCAGACCGGTCCTTACACGCAATACCTCAAGGCGGATTCGCTCAAGGGCAAGCGCTTCGGCGTCCCGGCCTTCATCCTCAAAGGAACCGACGTCCCCTTCCAGGGCATCGCCGCGGTCGTTCCCGATGCCGCCGCCGAGGCGGAAGAGCAACGCACGGCCACGCCGCTGCGCCCCGAAACCCGCGCAGCTTTCCTCAAATCCCTCGACGGACTGCGCGCCGCCGGGGCGGAGATCGTCTTCGACGAGACAATCCTGCCCGATTCCTTCGCGAAAATCGCTGCTCGCGCCGGCACATTGCCCTACATCCGCGAGGGAACGGAGACGTATCTCCGGGAATTCGGCCCGGCGCAGTACCACTCGCCGGAAGAGTACGAGAAAGCGACTGGCCACCCGCTGCCCGACACCATCGCCGGCACGCCTTCCTTCAGCGCCACGACCGGGGACAAGCGCGGCCTTCCCGCCCAGGATCAGACGCGCATCGAAACCGATCCCCGCGCCCAGGCCAACTACTACGGCCCGCGCGACAAAGCTCTCGCCGTCTTCAACGAGACGCTCGACCGGCTGCATCTGGACGGCTACGTCTATCCGGCCACGCAGATGCCTCCGCCGGATGAAACCATGCCCCAGGACGGCAAAATCAGCGGAGGGCCGCACAGCGAGACCAGTTGGGTGAACATTCTCGGCGTTCCGGCGGTGGTAGTCGTAGGCGGATGGTATCCCGGCGGGCTGCCGTTCGGCTTGGAGATTTCGACGCGCCGCTGGCACGACGGCGACTTGCTCGGCTGGGCCTACGCCTACGAGCAGGCTACGCACTATCGCCATCCCCCAGTGCTGGTGGAGCAGGGATTGCTGCCGAACGCGCCGTAATCCTCGCAATACCGCCGGAATCGCGAAGTTTCTTCGCAGTTGGCCTATAATTCAGGCCAAGAACGAAGCCGGCAAGCGGCGTTTCATTCGCGCGCAGATAGGCCAACTCCACACAGTTTCAATCCAGCCGGGAGGGCGGAAGCCGATGGCGACGATCCCAAACATGGCCGAGGAGATGTACCTTCATTCGACCCTGGAGGGGAACCCGGAATTTATCGATGGAAGGATCGTCAACAGAGGCATACCAACCTATTCTAACGCCGGATGGCAACTCGCCATCGCCAACTGGTTCTTCCAAAACCGGCATCAATGGGGTGTCCGATCGGCAACGGAACTGCACGTCAAGGCTCCCGGGAGAAGAGGATGGCGCGTGCCGGACGTCACGATCCTCGACCGCCGCAACCCAATTGAGGAGCGCGTAGAAAAATATACCCCGATCGCCGTCTTCGAAGTTCTCTCGCCCGACGACTCGGAGAGCGGCCTTTACGACAAGCTAGACGACTTAGTCAGCCTCGGAATTCCCGAGATATGGTTCGTAGACCCCGCCAACGGTCTCTTCAAGCAGTTTGCCGGCCGGGAACGCCCCATCGAGAGTTTGACCCCTAAAGCAGAATTTTCATTTGGCCCGATCCAATTTCCATTCCGCGAAATCGTCGATCTTCTCGATAACTAAGACACCGAGGATCTTGTCGGAACACCCAGAAATACCATCCTTTGTGAAAGGGCACGGCTTCAGCCGTGCCGGCAAATCCAATAAAATCAATACGGCTTTAGCCCCTGAGGGAGGCCAGTGCTGCCGCTTCCGCCCGATTGCCGGCCTTTTCAACAAGCTCCCAGGCTTAAACTGCGTCGAACCCTCAAGGCGCGAGCGGTTGGCCAGCTCGTATCGCAACCTCCGTCCCCGCCGTAGCCAGATCCGCCGGCTGCGCGCCGCCGACGTAAATCCGGTATTTGCCGCCGCGAAGCGCGCGCTTGCCATCGGCATCCACCAGGCTCAGCTGCCGCGTCGTCAGGACGAACTTTACCTCGCCGGATTCGCCAGCCTTCAGATGCAACCGCTCAACCCCCTGCAAGGTCAGGCGCGGACCGCCGGAGCCGGCCGGCGGGATGAGATACAGCTCGGCTACCTCGTCTCCCTCGCGGGAACCGGCATTTTTGACCGTCGCCGTCACTTTGAGAGAATCGCCGTCCTTCACCGTCGCCGCCGACAGCTTAGGCGCCGCATACGCGAACTTGGTATAGCTCAGCCCATACCCAAACGGATAGTCGACCGGGCCGTCGAAATAGCGGTAGGTCCGATGCGCCATGGAATAGTCGGAGAAATCGGGCAAATCCGCTTCCGACCGGTAGATCGTCACCGGCAGCCGCCCAGACGGGTTCACCCGGCCAGACAGCAACTCCGCCAAGGCGTGACCGCCTTCCTCGCCCGGATACCAGGCCTCGACGACAGCCTGCGCGCCTTGCGCGTCGTCTCCCAGGGCGACCGCCGAGCCGGAGGTGACCACCAGCACCGTCGGCTTGCCGATCTCGGCAAGCTCCGCCAGCAAGCGCTTCTGCGGCGCGGGCAGGCCGAGCGTCACGCGATCGCCCCCATCGAAGCCGGAGATTTTGACCGGCATCGCTTCGCCTTCGAGATCGGGCGACAATCCAACCACGGCCAGCACCACGTCGGCGTCCTTCGCCGCCGCCGCTGCTTCCGCCAGTTGCGCCTCCGCCGGCGCTTCCCACTGCAGCTGAATGCCCTCGTCTTCGCCGGTGTGGCGGAATTCAAGCGTGACTTCGTGCGGCTTCCCGTCCGCCCAGTTGAAGGTGACAGCGGGCAGATTTCCGCGCCTGCCGTCGTCCTCGACCGCAACTTTGCCGTCGATCAGCAGCCGGTAACCGTCATGCGCGGTGCAGTCCCAGCAGCGCTCGATCGCCACACGCAGCTTGTATTCGCCGGGCGCGGGCGGCTTGAGGAAACCCGTCCAGCGGACGGAGTAGCCGGCGGGCAGTCCATCGGCGGGAACGGCGCGGTCCAGGTCGAAGTCGATGGTAGGGTCGATCCGCGTGGCCAGCGGCGCGCCGCTCAGCTCCGTATTCGAGAAATACTCGGCTTTCAGACCCTCCGCCGCATCCGCGCGCGCCGCAGTCCGCAGCGCGCCGCGCGAAACCGGCCCGGCAAATCCCTCCGCCAGCATCGACCCCTGCGCGTAGACGATCTCCGCCGCCAGTCCACTCTTAAGCCCATCCAAAATCGTCTGGGGATGGTGCGCCGTGCCGTGATAATTCGCCTCGATCGCCTGCAACAAGTCCGCGGTCGGCCCGATGACCGCGATGCGCTTCCCCGCGGCCAGCGGCAGCGCGTTGCCCTCGTTTTTCAAGAGCACCATCGACTCTTCCGCCGCCTGAAGCGCCAACTTGCGGTCCGCAGCCGTATCCACATCCTCCGGGCCGATCTTCGCGTAGGGCGAGCAGCTTGCCGGCTGGAGCATGCCCAGCCGCAGCCGCTCAAAAATCAGCCGGTGCAGCGAGCGGTCGATGTCGTCCAGCGTCACGAGCTTCTGGTCGAGCGCCTCGCTCAGATGCGCATAGGTGCGGCCGCAGTCCAGATCGGTGCCGGCCTTGAGCGCCGCCGCGGCGCCGTGGGCGTCGTCCGCAGTGTAGTGGTGGTAGCCGGTGATGTTGCCCACCGCATCGCAGTCGGAAACGACATAGCCGCCGAAGCCCCATCCATCGCGCAGACGGTCCTGCAAGAGCGAATTGGCGCAGGCCGGGACTCCGTTGATGCGATTGTAGGAGCACATGATCGCCGCCGAGCGAGCGCCGTCTTTCCCGGTCAGCGCCCGGAAGGCCGGCGTGTAGGTGTCGGCCAGATCGTGCTCGCTCGCCCTGGCGTCGAAGGCGTCGCGGGTCGACTCCGGCCCGCTATGCACCGCAAAATGCTTGGGCGTGGCGTCGGCCTTGCGATAAAAAGTCCCGCCGGCCGCGTCTCCCTGAATCCCATGGACGAATTGCGCGCCCAGCAAGCCAGTCAGATACGGGTCTTCGCCATAAGTCTCCTGCCCGCGCCCCCAGCGCGGATCGCGAAAGATGTTGATGTTGGGCGACCAGACGGTCAGCCCCGCATAGCGCGGCGAGTCCGCGTTTTGATGAGGATTGAATTTGGCTCGCGCCTCGGTAGAGATGACGGCGGCCTCCTCGCCGACCAGCGCCGCATCCCAGGTCGCCGCCATCCCGATCGCCTGCGGAAAGACGGTCGCGAAGCCATTGCGAGCCGCGCCGTGCAGCCCCTCGTTCCACCAGTTGTAGGCGGGAATCTTCAAGCGCGGAACGCCTGCGGCGCGATCCTGCAACTCTCCAATCCGCTCTGCGGGGGTCATTTGCCCGATCAGGGCATCGATCTTGGCATCCAGCTCGGCATGGTCCAGCGTGCCGGCGCAGACCGGCAGAGCCGTCTGCTGCGCCCAGAGCGAGGTGGTGGCTAGCAGGCTCGCTGCCAAGAAAAAGCGATTTACTATAGGACGCAAGGGACGCCTCCAATTCCGGAAAGGTCATCCTATCGCAACTCGGCCACGTTGGTCGCATGCGAAACGGAAATTCTTATCCGGGAAGATCGCCGATCACGGCAGCTTCGCGGCCAACAGCGCCGGCCGCTCGGCCGCCAGCTTCAGCATCAGCTCGCCGAAGAGCGTATTGGCCCAAGCAAACCAGGGCCGGGTGAACTCCGCCGGATTGTCTTTCTGAAACGACTCGTGCATGAACCCCGTCCCCGCCGTCGTATCGCGCAGCCAGCCGAGGCACTGGCGAATCTCGCCGTCGTCGACTGACGTAAGCGCGCGCATCAGGATCGACATCGGCCAGATCATCCCCAGCCCCTCATGCGGCCCGCCGATTCCCTCCGCCGCCCTGCCGCGAAAGAAGTAGGGGTTCGCGTCGCTCAACGCAAAGCCTCGAGTCCGCCGGTAAAGCGGATCGTCCACACCGCAACAGCCCAGGTACGCCAGGCTCAGCAGCCCCGGCGCGTTGGCGTCATCCATCTTGAGCGCGTTGCCAAAGCCGTCGACTTCGTAGGCCCAGATCTGGCCTTGGCGTTTGTCCTCGGTCAGCCCGTATCCCTGAAGCGCTCGCTCGACCTCGTCGGCCAGCGCCAGGCATTCGGTGTTGAGCTTCGCATCGTTCAGCGGACCGGCCGCCAGCTCGGCCAACTGCCGCAAGCTCAACACCGCAAACAAGTTCGCCGGCACAAAGAGCGGATAGATGCAGGCGTCGTCCGAAGGCCGGAACATGGAATAAATCATCCCCACCGGCCGCGCCGGGTTGCCGAAGCCGCTGAGCGCAACCGTATCGTACGGCACGGGAGACGAGCGCTCGAACGAGTACGGCCCCGGCCCGTCCTTGCGCTGCTGCTCGCGAAAGGTGCGCACAATGGTCCACGCCGTCTGCGCCCACTCGGCGTCGAAGGGGCTTGCGTCGCCGGTCGCCTTCCAGTAGCCATGCGCGAGGCGAATCGGGTAGCAGAGCGAGTCGATCTCCCACTTGCGCTCGCCCACGCCCGGCAGATGCTTGGTCTTGTCGTCGACCGCCCAGCTCAGCGGCGGATCGCTTTCGGCGCGCATAAAGGCATTCGCGTAAGGATCCAGGCGGATCATCCGCGCCTGCCGCCCGATGACGCCCTCGACCAGCTCGCGCAATTTGGCGTCGCGCTTGAGCAAAGGCAGATACGGCCACAACTGCGCCGAGGAGTCGCGCAGCCACATGGCGTCGATGTCGCCGGTAACCACAAACGTATCCGGTTTGCCGGCGAAAGTACCCGGAAACACCGTTGTATCCAGCGTATTGGGGAAGCAATTCGAGAAAATCACGGCCAGATTGGGGTCGGCGATCTTGGGCGAGACGGTGCGGATCGTCTCCTCGACCGCCTGGCTCACGAAGCGCCGATCCGCAGGCTTGGGACGCGCCGCAGGCAGGGTCGCGCCGCGCTCGGCGAGGGTCGGTTTCCACACGGATGCCAGACCGAGCGCCGCCGCACCCTTCATCCACTCGCGCCGATTCCAGTCGCGCCGGGTTGTTTCGAACAAAGCCATGTGTCGTACACAACTCAAGACTACCCCGCCGGCGCGATCGATGCCCGCGGCTGCGGAACTGAAAAACTCCCGAATTCCTATTCCCTATTCCCTATTCTTCTCATGCCTGAATGACCTCGATGCCCGCGGATACGAAGGGCGCGATCTGCTGCGGAGTCGCTTCCACGCCGGTAATCAGCGTCTTGACCTGCCGGATTGGACAGACCAGAGCCGGCTTGACCACGCCGAGCTTGCTTGAATCCATGACCGCGACAATCGTCCGCGCCTGCGCGGCCATCGCGCGAAAGGTCTCCGCTTCGTCGTACTCCACCACGGTAATGCCGCGCTCCGCGTCGATTCCCAGGCCGCCGAGGAAGAGTTTGTCCAGATAGAGCGCCTCCATCATCTTCCCGGAATGGGGTCCGGTGAGCGAAAAGGACCAGGCGTGCTGCACCATGCCACCCAGCAGGTAGGTTCGAATGCCATGCTGGTTGCACAGCTCCATGGCGATGTTGATGGCGTTGGTGACGATCTGAATCTTTTGGCGGTGGCGCAGGCTGCGCCCAATCTGGGTGGCGGTGGTGCCGGCCGTCAGACCGATGACCTCGTTTTCATTGACTAGCGCGGCGGCGGCCAGACCGATATGGCGCTTCTCGGCGGCATTTTTCTGCTCCCGCGCCTGGAAGGATACGTCGTAGCGAAACGGCTCGTATAACAGCGGCTCGACCAGTGCGGCTCCGCCGTGGGTTCGCCGGATGAGGCCGCGCTGCTCGAGGGCAATCAGGTCGCGGCGGATGCTGGGAGCGGAGGTCTGGGTCATGGCCACCAGCTCTTCGACTGTGGCCTCACCGTGACTGAGCAGCCGCTTCATGATCGCTTCCGCCCGTTGATCGGTCTTGGTGGACATTCGGTCAGCCCTCTACGGCTCTTTCCAATCGACAAAAGCTGTTCGGATCTGCAAATTGCAGTTCTGACGATTTTATGATGCCATTCCGAGAAGGAGCGATTATATTGCCATTAAACGATCAGGTTTTGCGGCCAGGTTTCACGAAATTGGCTGGCGAACAATCGGAGAGTAGGAAAATTGACGATGCGCCGAACTTGTCTATGGACGCTGGTCCTGGGCGGACTTCTACTGGCTGCCAATCTGACGGCCAACCTGGCCCTAGCCAAGCCGACGGCTCTCTTTTACCTCGGCACCAATCCGGACTCCGTCCGCTCCTTCTTTGCGCACTCGAAGCAGATCGACCTGCTAGTGCCCACCTGGTACGACCTGGACGAAAACGGCATGCTCACCGGTGAGCCCGACCCGGCCGTGCTCGCCGAGGCGCACAAAGAGAAGCTGCCCGTCATGCCCATCCTCGCCTTCTTCAACAAGAAGGGCTTCCACGCCTTCGCGGCGAACCCGGCGGCGTGGCAGAGCATGACCGAGGCGATGATCCGCGAAGCGAAGCTGCATGGCTACACCGGCTTCCAGTTCGACTTTGAAAACATCTCGTATCTCGACCGCGACGGCCTCACCGCCATCGTCAAATTCGCCGCCGAAGCCATGCACAAGGCCGGATTGCAGATCTCCATCTGCACCGTGCCCAACTACCCCGGCTACCCCGCCGGCAAAGGCGCATTCGCGAAGTGGATCTACACCGACTGGCGCGGCGCCTACGACCTGGCAGAGCTGGCCAAGTATGTGGACCTGCTCTGCCTGATGACCTACGACCAAAACACCCGCTGGACGATGCCCGGCCCCGTCGCCGGCTGGCAGTGGACCGTCGACAACCTCGACTACGCCCTCAAAGTCGTCCCCAAAGAGAAGCTCTCGCTCGGCATTCCCCTCTACGGCTACCACTGGTACGCGGGCGGTCCCACGGTGGACAAGCAGACCGGCGAGGAAAGACCCAACCAGCAAGCCGACTACATCAACGCCCTGGACGTGGAGCAGCTCGCCAAAGCCTACAACGCCAAAGTGGAATGGGACCCCATCGACCACACCGCATGGTTCTGGTTCTACCGCGACCAGATGCGCGAATGGATCTTCTACACCGACAAGCGCACCTTCGCCGACCGCTACGAGCTGGTGAAAGAGCGCGGCCTCGAAGGCTTCTGCAGTTGGGTTCTCGGCGCCGAAGACCCGGAAATTTGGAACTATCTGCCCCAAAGCCGCTGATGCCGCAATTTTTGTTGAGCCCTACTCGCTGATTTGAGCCCTACTCCCTGATTTGAGCCCTACTCCCTGATTTGAGCCCTGCTCCCTGATTTGAGCCCTACTCGCTGATTTGAGCCCTGCTCCCTGATTTGTCATCCTGAGCGCAGCGAAGGATCCGCTTCTCGCCGACCCCGCGAACCGCGCTAACTCCGCCGAGCACTCCCATGCCTTACTACCTCGCCGTCGATGCCGGCGGCACCAAGACCGACTTCGCCCTCGCCGACGATGACCGCGAACTGGCTCGCGTCCGCACCGGAGCCATCCAGCGTCAGCGCGTTGACGAGCAAACCGCGGAGCGAAACCTGAACGACGCTCTGCGCCGGCTCGAGTCATCGACCGGCATCGCCATGCGCTCGATCACCCGCTGCTGCGTCGGGACCTCCGGCGACTCGGTGCCGCTCATCGTCGCCTGGCTGCGGGAGTCCTTCGCCGCCAACGTCGGCGGAGAGCTGCTGCTGCTCAGCGACGTCGAAATTGCGCTCGATGCCTGCTTCCACGGCGAGCGCGGCGTTCTGGTACTGGCCGGCACCGGATCGAATATCGCCGGCCGGGCGGCAACGGGCAAAATCGTCACCGCTGGCGGCTGGGGGCCGAATCTCGCCGATCAGGGCTCCGGCCAGTTCCTCGCCCTCGAAGCACTGCGCCGCGGATTCCTCGCCATCGATCAGGAACGCGAGACGACCCTGCTCGACCGAGCCCGCGAGCACTGGAATCTCGCGTCGCGGAATGCGCTGATCGAGTTCGCCAACTCGAATCCCGCGCCCAACTTTACCACCTTCGCGCCGGTTGTCGTCGAGGCCGCAGCCGACGGCGATCTTGTGGCTCAGGAAGTGCTGGCCAAAGCAGGTGTGGATCTCGCCTACCTCGCCAGCCTGGTCATCGCTCGCGTTCGCAAACTCGAAGGCGAGCTCGAATCCGGTGAGCACGCCGCGAATTTCACCGCGCCACCGGTCGCCCTAGCGGGAAGCATTCTCGGCAAGGTTGCCCCGGTCAGCGATGCGCTCACCGAAGCTCTGCGCGCGCTCTACCCGGAAATCCAAATCCTCGACGCCCCGGCCGATCCCGTCCTCGGCGCACTCTGGCGCGCCCGCAAAGGCGCTTAGCGCAGGGCCGTCGCATAGGATATTCCCATGAAGCTACTCCGCAAACTTCTGCCGGCCGCGACCGGCGCAGTCCTGCTCGGCGCGCAATTAGCTCCGGCGCAGAACTTCTCCGAAATCAAACCCGCGCCGCAGCAAACCGCCTGGCAGGATTTGGAATTCGGCGTCATTCTGCATTTTTCCACCAACACGTTTCTGAATCGCGAGTGGGGCGACGGCACGGCGGACGCGAAGGTCTTCAACCCGACACAGTTCAACCCGGACCAGTGGATGGACGCCATCCAGGCTTCGGGTGCGAAGTACGTGGTTTTGGTCGCCAAGCACCATGATGGATTCTGTCTGTGGCCTACGGCGCAGACGGAGTACAGCATCAAGGCGAGCCCGTTCGAGGGCGGGAAGGGCGACATTGTGCGCGATGTGGCTGCTGCCGCGCGCCGGCATGGGCTGAAATTCGGCGTCTACCTGAGTCCGTGGGATCGCCACGATCCCCGGTACAAAGACAACGCGGCTTACGACAACTACTACCAGGCGGAACTCGAAGAGCTGGTGACGAACTACGGCGATCTGGTTGAGTTCTGGCTGGACGGGGCGGGCAGCGCGGGCCATGTTTACGACTTCAAGCGCATCCTCGAAACCCTGCGCACCTACCAGCCCAACACGGTCGTCTTCGCCGACACGGCGCTCTTCGAGTACGGCGACGCCCGCTGGGTGGGCACCGAAAGCGGCCGCGTCCCCTACGAAAACTGGAACGTCATCGACCGCCACGGCTACCTGCGCTGGCGCCCCGTCGAGGCCGATACGCCGCTGCGCAACGAGCACTGGTTCTGGCACCCGAACGACGAAAAATCCCTCAAATCCCTCCCCGAACTGCTGGAAACCTGGGACCAGACCGTAGGCCGGGGCGCGCAACTGATGCTGGGCGTCGCGCCGGACAATCGCGGCCTCCTGCCGGACTCCGACGCCGCGCGGCTCAGGGAATTCGGCGCGGCGCTCAAGGCGCGCTTCAGCCGCAATCTGGCGCTTGAACACGCCGCCGCCACGCCGGAAGCGGCCGCCGCGCTCGACGGCAATCCCGATACGTTCTGGTCCGCCCCGGCAGGCTCCCACCACGCCACGCTGGAAGTTGCTTTCGCAAAGCCCATCACCTTCAACCGCGCCCTGACCATGGAATGGCTCAACGACGGGCAGCATGTCCAGAAGTACGCGATCGAAGTCTGGGAGGGCCACACATGGAAGTCAGTCGCCGAAGCCCAGGCCATCGGCCACGAAAAGATCGACATCTTCGCGCCAGTTACCGCTACGCGGGTACGGCTGAATATCCTGTCCAGCACCACTGAGGCGCATATACGAGAGTTCCAGTTGTATCTCGTGCCAAATCCCAAGGACGAGCACTGACAGCGAGTCTACGGTGCCAGATTGAACACCATGTTGATTGTGGTATGCACCTCGACGGGTTTCCCCTTGAAGAGAAAGGGCTTATACTCCCATTGCGAGACAGCCCACATCGCAGCGCCGACCAGCGAAGCGGAAGGCCCCTCCTCGACGCTCAGGTCGTGGATTCGTCCATCCGTCCCAATGATCGCCTGAAGGACGACCGTGCCTTGGTCGTGATCGATCTTAGCCTGTTCGGGATAACGAGGCGTAACTTTCTTCAGCAACTGGCCTTGCGCCACTGCGGAGGTAACCTCCACCCTCGATGTGCTCGGTACGCTCTGCGCCTCCTTGGCAGGAATCAACTCCGGCGCGGAGGGCGAAAGCCTTTCGATCGTCTCGACGGCAGCGCTCAGCACCAGCCGGTCGCCATCCTGAATCCTGATCTCTTTGGGCAAATAAACGCCCTGCACCAGCACAACGCGGTTGTAGATCACCGATGTCGCGCCGAAGGCGTAGTATGCCCGCAACACGGGATGGTCAGGGCCAAAACAGTAGGTGGGGAACTCGCCCAAAGCAATCTGTTCCACATGGGCGTGAAGATGCATTTTGGGGACCACCATGACGCAGGGCAGCTTGACACTTCCAAACTTCTGCTCCTCCTTGTCGAATCTTACCTTCTCTGGATCGAGGTCCTCAGGCTTCGGGAGCGGGGTCAGAATGGCCGATCGCAGCTTGCGCTCAAGGAAGGTTAAGGGCTGTCCAACCGCCAGATGAAAGTGTTTGCCCTCAACGTGCCAGTCCGTCTGCGAAAGTCCGGGGCGCGTCCAACTGCTACGGTAGGTCCCGGGCGTTGCCCACCAATATTCATAAGTCCCTTTGTCCGCAGGCTTACCGCTGTCGTCGTAAAGCTGATAGCTCACTTTGAAGTGCCAAGGCTTGAGAGTAGGGGCGGAAAAGTCATAGAGAGGACGCGCAGCCGCGAAAATCTCTTGCGGCTCTTTCGGTAACGGGGGTAAAGGCGCAACTTGCTGCGTAGATTGACCGAATGCACTGGCGGTTAGCAAAAACAGACCATAGGAAATCGAATACAGGCGCATAACACCGCCAGATTAACACGCCCGTCCGAGACGATCGGGTTCTATGTCTTCGCCGTGGCCGCGAAAATCTGGTATGGTGAACGCGTCCGTTGTACGCAATCCTCGCCGCACCGGGGTTTCTGATGCGCCGCTTTCTCCCGCTGCTTCTGCTCTCGACCGTCGCCTGTATGCGCGCACAGCAACCCGCCGCCCCCGGTAAACCCACCACCGCCGCTGAAGCTCCCACCCGCGACACCAGCTTCATCGACAGCGAAGGCCGCGCGCACATCACCCGTGTCGTCCCGGTTCCAGCCTATCTCAGCATTCAGTCGCGCTACTGGCTCTCCCTGCCCGCGCCCGACAACGACACGCACGAGTCGCTCGCCGACCGCCGAGCCGCGACAGACAGGTACACCGCCGGGGCGAAGCTCGACTGGCTCAAGCTGTACCCTGCGAGCCTTGCCGAGGAGAAGATTGCCGGGGTGCCGGTGCGGATGGTTGTGCCCGACGGCCTGCCGGATGGGAATAAGGACAAAATTCTGCTCAACCTGCACGGCGGCGGGTTCAACTCGGACTCCGGCTCCTGGACTGAATCGATCCCGATCGCCGGGATGACGAAGATCAAGTGCGTTGCGGTACTTTACCGGCTGGCGCCGGAGTTTCCGTTTCCCGCAGCGCTGGATGATGCCGTGGCCGTCTACAAGGAGCTGCTGAAGACTTACAAGCCGGACCATATTGCGATTTACGGAACCTCGGCAGGGGCGATTCTGACCGGCGAAGTGGCCGTGAAGCTCAAGCAGCTCGGCCTGCCCATGCCCGCGGCGCTCGGCATCTTCAGTGGCATGGGAGACTTCGCCCGCACCGGCGACTCCGCCGCCATGTACAGCCTGCGCGGACTACAAGGCCATCTCGACGTGCCGGACGACTCCGCGCCGCACGACGATTACTACGTGGGCAAGACCGACCCCAAAGACCCAGTCCTCTCGCCGATTTACGCGGACCTGCACGGCATGCCGCCGGCGCTCTTCGTCACCAGCGGCCGGGACATGCTGCTCTCGGGTACGGTGAACCTGCACCGCGCCTTCCTGAACGCGGGCGACGACGCGCGGTTGATCGTCTACGATGCCCTGCCGCACGCTTTTTGGTACTCGACAAGGCTGCCGGAGGCGCTTGAGGCGAACCATGCGATGGCGGATTTTCTGGCGAAGGAATTGAAATAAATGGGCCGAGCAATGGTAAGCAAATTCGAGACGCGGAGCCAGTGGTGTCGCGCCGAAAGGGTAGATAACTGTTCTACGCTCGCGGACTCTGCATGGCAGCCCAATACTTTTTCGCGTCAAGGATGAGGGACTCTGAAAGAGTTGGTGCCTCCGCCCTCGCTAGTGCTGCAATAAATTTTGCCTTAAACTCGTTCTTGACTGGCCGAGTCGGCTCGCGATAGCTGCCGATTGGGCTATCGGCCTTTTGGCAGGCAATTACCGAATGAGCGTAGCAAGTCTCTAGCGGATCGTGATTAGGATAGAAATCAAATTTCTCGCCAGTGCCTGACAGGCAGCCTTTGGGCAGATCGCGGACCTTTAAATAGAAAACTATGAAGCGAGAAACGTCCTTTTCCCCGGCACAAAGCAAATGGAGAGCATCCCGCATCGTGCCGTATCTCTCCCGGATGACCGATGGAGCAGACTTCAAAGTTTTACCAAACGACACTTGGACACAGCTTGGCTCGAGTTCATTTTCAGGGCCGACGCATTCGGCCGGAACTCTTCTAAAGAGCTTCTCGTCCCCATCAAAGTCTTGATCTGGTAAACGCTGCCCACTCTTCGTTGGTCGCATGTTTGCATTTACTCTCGCAAATAGTTCAGGATCGGCTCGAATAACGTGCTAATAGCTGCATTCTCAAAATTCTGAGGCCACTCATGTGTATAAGAGTTGCCTAGAGTGTCGTAGAGGTGCGCGTATTTCTCGCCTTCGTTAAGCAGCTCGATTTGCACCCGCCGTCCCCTTGAAGCCCTAAAAGAGAATGCGACTCCGCCTTCGGCAGAAGCACTAACCCGATATGGCTTAAGCAATTCGCCCTGTAGTTTTCTGAGAAGTTCGCGCGCATCGGAAACCGCTGAAGTGGAAGGTGTGGGCGCACTATACCCGTCCCACCCGGTACTGAGGCCCGTCAACTCGTCAAGCTGTTTATTCAACGAAGCGAAGTCGCTATCCAAGGCTCGAACTTGGCCGTCTCGCAAAGACGCGAGACTCTTAACGGCATACTCGCGAAGTTGTTCTAGGTACCTAGACGTCTCAGTCGACCGCGGATCGCTGTCCGGTGCCTGCACCACAGTTTGCGGTTTGCCCTGGCACGCACTTGGGTATGAAAGAGTCACCATTATCTGAATGTCTCCAAGAATTTCGGGGTTAACGAATCGACAAAAAGTTGGTTCTTGATGTTCCTTGCGGAGTCCAGCGTATTCCAAACATATTCGTCGTTCGAACCCGGCGGCGATGGAAATCGAAGATCAAAGTCGAGGGACAACGTTGCAAAGCCCTCCCTTTCAGGTGGCAGGGTCGCCTGCTGAGCAATCAGAAATCCGTTGGGTTCAGCGAGAACGCTGTCGATCCTTAGGTAAGAAGAATTGATCACGCGCATCGAGCCATCGGGATTATCGGGCATTTGAGGATGCAGCCGCAGATACTCATCTATTGGCTTCCCGAACGGGATGGAAACTCGGTTGATATAGCGTAGACCAGAGGCGACTACGCTAACTGGACCGACGGCGGATCGGTAGAAGTCCCAAAGCCGCTTTGCTTCAGCGCGAAATGTACCCCACCGTTCATAGGGCGGGAGACGGCTAAAACTGAATCCGTTGCGACGGAAAACCGCGAGTTGGCGCCGATCCCCGCTAATGTACTTCTTCCCGAAGGAGCTGTCGGACACAAAGCTTTGCTGTGGGATGCCTCGAGAGGTCAAATCCACCCCAAACTGGATTTGGACTTGTTGTAGGGGTTCCTCTACAGGATAGTCATTGCGAAACGAACTTGAGGCACTCTCGACCCGCGATATAGCGGCATCATCTAGCGATGCAACGTCGATAGTGATTAGTGCTTCAACGATTGGGGCGTGTTCCAGATGCAACTCGTCTCGGCTCATTAAATGACCATCGGTGTAAATCAGTATACGACCTTGCAACAACAAAACGCAGCAACCCGCCCGCGAAAAGAAACTGGAGCGTGTTCAAATGGTTACAATCGGAAATCCGCCTTCCTCCATAGGGTCGCCGTTGCGGCGTTTCCGGACACCGAGCAAAGCCGCTTCCTCCGGCATTCCAGTGAGATTCACGTTATGATCCACAATGGCCGCCGCAAGCTCCCATACGATCCCCAAGCAGCCCTGGCTCACCTGCGCGCCAAAGATGCCAAGCTCGGCGCGCTGATGGATCGCGTCGAAACCATCGGCGGATTCACCCTCAAGCTCGACAACACCGGCCCTCCCTTCCACTCGCTGCTCGAATCGATCCTCTACCAGCAGCTTCACGGCAAGGCCGCGGCGACGATCCACAGGCGCGTGCTGGCGCTCTTCGGCGACGGCGACCCCAATCCGCAGGCGCTGCTGGACACGCCGGACGAGATGCTGCGCGCCGCCGGCGTCTCCGGCAACAAGATCAAAGCGCTCAAAGACCTGGCCGCCAAGACCCTCGACGGAACCGTGCCGACCCACGCGGCCATCCTCAAGCTCTCCGACGCGGAAATCCTCGAGCGCCTCACCTCCGTCCGCGGCATCGGCGCCTGGACGGTCGAGATGCTCCTGATCTTCCGCCTCGGCCGGCCAGACATTTTCCCAGTCACCGACTACGGCGTCCGCAAAGGCTTCGCCCTCACCTTCCTCCGCCTCCCAAAATCCCGTCCGCTCGCCGCCGCCGACTTGCCCAAGGCCGAAGTCATGCTCAAGCGCGCCCGACGCTGGTCGCCCTACCGCTCCGTAGCCTCCTGGTACATGTGGCGCGCCTGCGACCTGGCCGCCGCGGAGAAATAGCCCGTTTCCGCTACGGAATGAACAATTTCTCTTCCATTTCAAGCGGCCGGTTCTCTTCCGCTCCAACGCAGGTGGCAAATTTCTCTTACAATTACCCCTGCGGGATCACTTCGCTCGCCGCGATTTCCAGCTCAGGTGCCTGAACTCACATGCCTCCCGTCCAACGATTTGTCTGCATCCACGGGCACTTTTACCAGCCGCCCCGCGAGAATCCCTGGCTTGAAACCATCGAAACCCAGGACTCCGCCGCGCCCTACCACGACTGGAACGAGCGCATCTGCGCCGAGTGCTACGCCACCAACGGCGCAGCCCGCATCGTCAACAGCAAGAACCAAATCACCCGCATCCTGAACAACTACGCGCGCATGAGCTTCAACTTCGGGCCCACGCTCTTCAGTTGGCTGGCGGAAAACGCCCCGCGCACCTATCGCATGATCCTCGACGGCGAGCGCCGCAGCCGCGGCCTCTTCGACGGCCACAGCTCGGCCATGGCGCAGGTCTACAACCACCTCATCATGCCCCTGGCCAACCAGCGCGACCGCCTCACCCAGATTCGCTGGGGCATCGCCGACTATACCCACCGCTTCGGCCATCCCCCCGAAGGCATGTGGCTCGCCGAGACCGCGGCCGACACCGAGACGCTGCGCCTGTTGGCTCAGGAAGGCATCAAGTTCACCGTACTCGCGCCGCGTCAATGCCAGCGCGTCCGGCCCCTCGCCAGCCCCAAGACCGGCAAACCCGATCCGGCAACTCCGCCGGAATGGATACCCACCCCCAACGCCATCGTCGATCCCACCCACCCCTATCTCATCCGTTTCCCCTCCGGACCGCCCCTCGCCGTCTTCTTCTACGATGGGCCAACCTCCCGCGCCATCGCCTTCGAGGGGCTGCTCAACTCCGGCGAAGGCTTCGTCGCCCGCCTCAAGCAAGGCTTCCTGAATAACGACCAGCCTCAGCTCGTTCACGTCGCCACCGACGGCGAAAGCTACGGCCACCACCACAAGCACGGCGAAATGGCTCTCGCCTACGCGCTGCGCCTGATGGAGCAGGACAAGAACGCCCGGCTGACCAACTACGGCAGCTTCCTGCACCAGTTCCCGCCCACATGGGAAGCCGAAATCTACGACGACTCCTCCTGGAGCTGCGTCCACGGCGTCGAGCGCTGGCGCTCCAACTGCGGCTGCAACGGCGGCAAAGCCGGCTGGAACCAGCTCTGGCGCGCGCCCCTGCGCGAGGCTCTCGACCAGCTTCGCGACACGCTCGCACCCATCACCGAAAGAGCCGGCAATCTCCTCTTCCGCGACGTCTGGGCCGCCCGAGACGCCTACATCGGCGTGATTCTCGACCGCGGCGAGGAGAGCGTCGACCGCTTCTTCGCCGCAAACCAAAACCATCCCCTCTCCACCGAGGAACGGGTGCGCGCGCTGGAGTTGATGGAGATGCAGCGCCACACTCAGCTCATGTACACCAGTTGCGGCTGGTTCTTCGACGACATCTCCGGCATTGAGACCGTGCAGATCATCGCCTACGCCGCCCGCGTCATCCAGATCGCCCAAGAGCTCTTCCTCGACCAGGTCGCCGGCATTGAGAGCGTGTTTCTCGACAAGCTCGCCCGCGCGAAATCCAACGTACCCTCGGCATGCGACGGTGCCCAAATCTACCACGATCAGTGCCTCAAAATGGAGCTGAGCCTCGAACAGGTGGCCGCGCACTACGCCATCAGCTCCGTCTTTTCCTCGTTCGCAGACGAAACCGAAATCTTCTGTTACCAGGTCCAGCGCATCTCTTACGAGGTCTTCAACTCCGGCCGGGGACGGCTGGCGCTGGGCCGCGCCACGGTCAAATCCTCCTATACCGGCCAGGCCAAGGACTTCTCCTTTGCCGTGCTGCACTTCGGCGACCAGAATATTACCGCGGCCGTGAGAGCCTACGCCCCGGCCGACGCGGAAGCCTTCGAGAAAGTCGTAGCCCAGACCCGCGATCAGGTCCGCTACGCCAACTTCCCCGAGGTGATTCGCCTCCTCGACCGCTACTACGACCTCGACTACTCCCTCACCTCGCTCTTCCGCGACGAACAGCGCCGCATCCTCCAGATCATCCTCAACTCCACGCTTTCCGACATCGAAAGCTCCCTCAAGAACATCTACGAGGATCACGCCAGCCTGCTCCATTACCTCTCGCAGGCCGGCCTGCCCAAACCCGCCGCGCTCTCGCTCGCCGCCGGTTTCGCCGTCAACGCCGGATTGCGCCGCGCCCTCGAAGCCGACCCGATCGATATCTCCCTTATTCGGTCGTTCCTCGCCATGGCCAAAGCCGATGAAGTGCCGCTCGATACGCCGACGCTCACCTACGTCGCCGACCTGCGCATGAAGCGCGCCATGCTTGAACTCACCATGTCCTCCGGCAACCTCGAAATCCTCGACCGCGCCCTCTCGCTCGCCCGCACCCTCGCCGAACTGCCCTTTGAACTCAACCTCTGGCAAGCCCAGAACATCTGGTATGAGATCCTGCGCAGCACCCCCAACGGCCTCACCGCCCACGCCCCGGAAGATCGGCCCCGTTGGGAGCGCGATTTCTACCAACTCGGCTGCTGCCTCTCGATCGCCTGCGACGTCATCACCGCCGAGGAACCCGTCCCCGTCACGGTCCCGGGCGACTACCTGATCGCGGAAGCGTGAAACAGGCTCGGCATCTGTATCATTGGCCTGAGGCTCCCGTGAATCGCTTCGTTTCTTGCCGACTGGCTCTCGTTCTGTCGTTTTCGTCGCTCGCCCTCTTCGCCAACTCAGGCTTCGCGCAGGACACCCAGTACAGTCCCCAGGGCATCCAGATTCCCGGCCCCAACTGCGCCGGCATCCCCCAGTGGTACAGCGGCAAGCCTCGCACCTGCCAGCCCTACGAACTCTCCTACTGGCTCGCCGACGTCACCCATTGGCGCGACGAGCGCCGCCTCCGCATCGGCTTCAACCCCGCCATTTACGACATCCCCGCCCTCAAATGGACTCAATCCTCCTTCGTCCAGCCGCAGATGATGGTCCACGACCGCTATTTCTACGATCCCGCCACGCAAAAATACACCGTGGACAAATACCTCGCCGACCTCGAAGCCCGCTACGGAGGCATCGACAGCGTCCTCATCTGGCACACCTACCCCAACATCGGCATCGACAGCCGCAACCAGTTCGACATGCTCGCCGATCTGCCCGGCGGCATCCCCGCCGTCAAGCGGATGATCGCCGACTTCCACCGCCATGGCGTCAAGGTGCTCTTCCCCGTCATGGTCTGGGACCAGGGGACGCACCCCGACCCCGACTTATGGAAGCGCTTATCCCAGGAGTTAGCCGAGATCGGCGCCGACGGCGTCAACGGCGACACCCTCGACGGTATCCCGCAAGTCCTCGCCACCGATTCGATCCAAAGCGGCCACCCCCTCGCCCTCGAGCCGGAAAACGGCCTCGGCGGCGACGAAAAGATCAACTGGAACACCCTCAACTGGGGCTACTGGAACTACGATTTCACCCCCTCCGTCAGCCGCTACAAGTGGCTCGAAACCCGCCATCAGGAGCACCTCTCCAACCGCTGGGCCCACAACCACCGCGACGACCTGCAGGAAGCCTTCTTCAACGGCATCGGCTTTGAAAGCTGGGAGAACGTCTGGGGCATCTGGAACCAGCTCACCCCGCGCGACGCCGAGTCGCTGCGCCGGATCGCTCTGATCGACCGAGCCTTCGCCCCCAACCTGATCTCGCCAGAGTGGGAGCCCTTCGCGCCCACCCGCAATTACGGCGTATTCGCGAGCAAGTGGCCGGGCCCCAGGCAGACGCTCTGGACGATCGTGAACCGCAATCCCTACGAGGTCGATGGCGGCCAGCTTCGTCTCGAGCGCGCAACCAGCGCGCATTACTATGACCTCTGGCACGGCATCGAATTGGAGCCGCGCCTGGAGGGCGAATCCGACATCCTCGATTTCCCGCTCGAAGCCCGCGGCTTCGGCGCAATCCTGATCACCGCGCAGCCGCTCACGCCGCAGACCCAGCGGCTTCTCGCGCAGATGAAGACGCTCGCGGAAAAATCCCTCGACGACTTCTCCGACCGGTGGCAGTCCCTACCGCAAACTCTGGTCGAAATCCCCAAAACCACCCTCGCTACGGCCCAGCCCGCTGGCATGATCCGCATCCCCGCCACCGACTTCACCTTCCGCGTCAACGGCATCGAGATCGAAGGCATGGACGACGAAGGCGTCGATGTGCAGTACCCGTGGGAAGACTCCGCCCGCCGCTACCACGAGCACCGGATGCACATCGACAGCTTTTACATCGACAAATACCCGGTCACTAACTCGGACTTCAAGAAATTCCTCGACGCCACGCATTACGCACCCGCCGACGCGCATAACTTCCTCAAGGATTGGGTAAGTGGCAGTTATCCCGAAGGCTGGGCCGACAAACCGGTCACCTGGGTCTCGCTCGAAGACGCCCGAGCCTACGCCAAGTGGGCCGGCAAGCGCCTCCCGCACGAGTGGGAGTGGCAATACGCCGCGCAAGGCTCCGATGGCCGCCGCTACCCCTGGGGCAACACCGAAAATCCCTCCGCGCCGCTGCCCGCCACCACGCAGCAAGTCGCACCCGCCGCGAATGGAACCGCTCCAGCCGTCGTCGTCCAAACCGGCGCTACGCCGTGGCCCGACCGCGGCCGCGACGCCCAGCCGCCTACCGGGGTGGACGTGAACCCGGCCGGCGCCAGCCCCTTCGGCGTCGAAGACCTAGTCGGCATTATCTGGCAATGGACCGACGAGTACCAGGACGAACACACCCGCTACGCCATCCTGCGCGGCGGCAGCCACTATCAGCCTCAAGGCTCGCGCTGGTACTTTCCCCAAGCCTACGAACTTAGCCAGCACGGCAAATATCTATTAATGGCTCCCAGCCTCGACCGCAGCGCAACGGTCGGCTTCCGCTGCGCCGTGGACGCCGCCAACTAAGAATCAGTTTGTCATCCTGAGCCAGCGGAGATTTGTCATCCTGAGCCCCAAGGGAAATTTGTCATCCTGAGCGCAGGGGGAGATTTGTCATCCTGAGCGCAGCGAAGGATCGGCTGAACTGAAATTTGTCATCCTGAGCGCAGCGAAGGATCTGCTGAAAGCGCCGCTAACTCCGCCAGCGCAACTCCACCGGCCCATCCATCGGATGCTTGCCGCTGCCGTCCAGCCGCGCCTGCTTCAAGGCAAAGTACCACTTAGCCGGCTTATCCGCGTCGTCGATCAGCATCAGGCTCGGATTGTGCCGCAAACCCTCCGCCTGCTGGATCATCGTCACCTGATCCTGGCGCACAAACTTCGCCCCGAAGAACTTCGCCACCGGAGTTACCAGCGGCACATGATAGAAGACATTCCACGCCGCAATCACATCGATCCGGCATGTGGAAGCTGTCACCGGAGTTACCGTGGTCAAGCTGGTAAACCACTTACTGCCGCAGCGGATCGTCTCATATCTCCGATTCGGCAGTTGAAAGTCGATCGTCGTTTCGACCGGCTCGCCGTAGACTCCCAGTAATTTATACGGAGCCGAGTTGCCGCTCGGCGCATGCGCCGCCATGCGAAACCCCTCCGGAATTGGCTCGAAACGCTTCGTCTTTTCCCGAATCGACGCCTGCGAACGCCACCACCAAGCCTGATGCACAAACGGCCCATGCGCCGGGTCCATCAGCCCGATAATGCCGTGATCCACGTTGCAGGGCAGGTCGGCGGTGAGGTGCGCGGTGCGATACTTATCGCTGAACTTAGCCAGCTCCGGCACCGGCCGCAATTCGGCTAACTCCTTCTTGCGCCCCGCGCCGCTGCCGGGAAGATACACCCACGCATAGCCATCGCGCTCTTCGCATGGATAAGCCGAAGCGTAAATCTTCGTCGCATCCAGCCGGTCTGTCTCCGTAAGAGAAGGAATGAGTTCGCAGCGACCTGAACAAGGCTCAAATTCCCAGCCATGGTACCGGCAAGTTACTCGCTCGCCATCGAACCAGCCTACACTCAGCGGAATGCCGCGATGCGGACAGCTATCGCGCATGGCAAAGATGCGGCCATCCTTGCCGTTCGAGCTTCGCCGCCGCCCCAGCACCAGCGGCAAATCGAGCAGCATCGCCGTTTCGAGCTTAGTCGAGCGCAGGCGATCGGAACGCAGCGCCGGATACCAGTCGTCGTAGATGAGCGTAGCCGTGGGTCCGGCTATCGCTGTTCCCAAGGCATTCCGTGTCGCCAATCGCGCCATCGTTCTCCGTCGCAAAACGCCGCTAACTCGCTACTTTTTCCAGCTTACCGGCCTTGAGCACAAACCGCTCGCCGCGCCACTCGATCGTATTCCCGGCAAAGCTCCACACCCAAACCGCAAAACCAACCAGGTCGCGCACCGGCAGCAGCCACAAATCGCGCACCACCTGCCCGTCGCGCAGCACCCCCACGCCCACTTGCAAGGCAATCGCCAGCCGCAGCAGATAGGCGAGAAACAGTAACCAGACGCTCCAGAAGCTTACCCCCGAAGCCAGCACATTGGCCAAGGCCAGCGGCAGCGTGTGCGTCAACAGCAGCCCAAGATAGCCCCAGAGGCGGCTATCGCGGACCGTCCGCGCCCAGCGCAGTTGGTGGCTCCAGAAATCGCCCAACCCATACGCCGGTACGCCTGTCTCAACGACCTCAGTGGCCACGCGAACCGCGTACCCCGCCGCGTCGATCCGCGCGCCCATCTCGTAGTCGTCGGCGAGCCGATCGACCAGGGCTTCCAACCCGCCCGCCGAGGCCAGCGCCTCGCGCCGCACACAAAGCGTCGAGCCCAGCCCAAAGTGAATGCCGCCCTCAACCACCCGCGCCACCAGCACTCCAGGCTGAAACTCCGTCGCAATCCCCAGCGACTCCAGAATCGACCCCAGCCTAAGTCCGCCAGAAGCCGTGCGCGCCGCCCGGCCGCGATAGAGCGCCGTCACCATCCCTACCTTCTTCGCACCCGGCGCGCCAAACTGGCGCATCACCCGCTCCAGATAGCGCGGCGAAACCCGAATATCCGAGTCGTTGATGAGCAAAAACTCATGCTTCGCCTCCGGAAGCATCTGAATCAGGTTCGAAACCTTCCCATTCGTCCCGAGCCGCCGCGGGCAAATCGCGAGCCGGATCGCTCGCTCGGGAAACTCCGCCTGCAATCGCCGCACCGCCGCAACCGCCGGATCGCCTTCGCTCCCCGCTCCAAAAATCAGCTCGAAGTCGCCGCCATATTCCTGCAAGCAATGGCTGCGAAACGCCTCATACATCCCTTCGTCGAAACCCTTGACCGGCTTGAGAATCGAAACTCCGGGCGCAAACTCCGGCAGCTTCGCGTATCCCCGCGCATAGCGGCAAAAGCTCCCCGCCGACCACAGCGCCAGCAGGCAATAGGCCATGCTCGCGGCAACCAGCGCCGTCGTAACGATCTCTGTTGTCAAGGCAAACGTCGGCATGGAACCCTGACACCAGTGTAGCGAAGCTGGCTACTCGTACCGCAGCGCCTCGATCGGGTCCAGATTTGCCGCCTTCCACGCCGGATAAATCCCGAAGATCAGCCCGATGGCGCAGGCCACGCCAAACCCAAACAGCACCCAGAAGGTCGAAAGCGTCGCCGGCAGCCCGATCGGCAGCAGGTAAACGATCCACGTAATCACCGCGCCCACCGTCACGCCCACAATGCCGCCCACCGCGCACAGCGTCACCGCCTCGGTCGTGAACTGAGTCAGAATCGTCCGCTTGGTCGCCCCCAGCGCCTTGCGAATCCCGATCTCGCGCGTCCGCTCGGTGACCGAAACCAGCATGATGTTCATTACGCCCACGCCGCCCACCATCAGCCCCACGCTCGATACCGCCAGCATGAAGGAAAACAGACCGACCGAAAGCTGGCCCCAAAGGCGCGAGAGCGAATCCGGCCCAAAAATCTCAAAGTCGTCGTCGGCCGTCACCTTCACATGCCGGCGCACGCGCAGCAGCTCTTCGATCTCGTCGTAGACAAGCTGCTTGTTCTTCTGGTCGTCGAACTTCACGCTCACCCACATGCTTTTCTCTTCCGGGTGAATGTTTTCAAACGTCCCCAGCGGCATATACACGGCGTTGTCGGCCGGATTGCGCCCTGCGGCAAAAGCCGTCTTCTGCTTGGCCAGCACGCCGATGACCGTATAAAGGCTGGTTTCAACCGTGATCTCCTTGCCCACCGCCGGTTCCGAGCCGAAGAGCTGATCGGCGGTGTCGTAGCCCAGCACCACCACCTTGGCATGGCGCTGGTCTTCGGCGTCAGTGAACATGCGTCCTTGCGTCAACGTGAAGTCGCGCGTGTCCACCAACTGCGCCGTATCGCCCTGGATCAGCGTCCCGCCCACCTTCTTGCCGTTGTACTTGACCGACGCGTCGCCTACGCGAAACTGCTGGTTCTTCACATACTGCTTGCCGCCATCGGCCGCCACCACATGGGGCAGCGTGCGCAGCGCGATCACATCGTCCAGCGTCAGCTTCTTGCGGGCCAATTGCTCCATGGTCGGGCGCACACCAATGACCGGCAGATGAAAGATCCAGAAGACATTGTTTCCGAGCGAACTCACAAAGTCGCCCACCCGGTTGTTGAGCCCGCTGATAATCGACGAGATGGCAATCACCGACGTGACCCCGATCACGATCCCCAAAATGGTCAGCCCCGAGCGCAGCTTGTTCACCCGCAGCGTATCCAGCGCCATCTTCACCGATTCTCGAATCTGCCCCTGCGCCATACTCGTTCCCTATTCCCCGTTCCCTGTCGCATCACATTTCCGACCGCAACGCCACAATCGGGTCCAGCTTCGCCGCCTTGCTCGCCGGATACACGCCGAAGAATATTCCGGTTCCCGTAGCCATAAACATTCCCAGCAGCACCGAACCGAGCGAGACATTCACGTTGATGCCGACAAACAACGTCAAAATCTCGGCCACGGCTATGCCGATTGCAATCCCAATCGCCCCGCCCAGCATCGCCATCAGGCCGGATTCGATCAAAAACTGCAGCAGCACATCCTTCTGCCGCGCTCCCAGCGCCTTGCGAACGCCGATCTCCCGCGTCCGCTCCGTCACGCTCACCAGCATGATGTTCATGATGACCACGCCGCCGACCACCAGCGAAATGGACGCCAGGCCCAGCACGATGAACGTAAACAGCTTGGTAATCTGCTTCCAAATGTCCAAGAACGTATCGTTGGTGGTCAGCTCGAAGCTGTCTTCCGCGCCCGGAGCGTCGTGCCGGCGCGTGCGCATAATCACGCGCACCTGATCCTCGGCGCGCGACATGCCTTCCGCATCTCCAGCGGCGCGCGCGTAAATGTCTAAGGAATCGTTAAACCCGTAGGTGTGCTCGTAGGTCGTCAACGGCACCGCAACCCAGTTGTCCTGCGACTGCCCAAAGGTCTTGCCCTGCCGCTCGCCCACGCCGACGACTGTGTACGGAATGCCATCCACGCGCAGTTCCTTGCCGATCGGGTCCCCTTCCCCCAGGATGTTGTCCACAACGTCGTAGCCCACCACCGTGCTGTGCGTCGCGTGTTCCGAATCGGCTTCGGTCAACGCCCTGCCCAGCGCGATATTGATGTTGTTGAGCGAAAACATGGTCGCCGTATACCCGCGCACCTGCGTATCGGTGCTCGACTGACCATTGTGGAAGACGCTGGTGCTCTTCGACAGCAACGCGCCCACTTCTTTGCAGGCCGCGCAGCCGTCCCGCACCGCTTCGTAGTCCTCGTACTTCAAAATCTTCCGCTTCTGGAACTTGAAGTAATCTTCCGGCGAAAAACTTACCGCCGCCTGCCGCGAAACGGTAAACACATCCGCCCCATAACCGGTCAGCTTGGTGCCGATATAGTCGTTGGCCGTGTTGGTCAGCGTGATGACCATAATCACCGAAGCCACACCCATCACCACGCCAATCAGCGTCAGGATCGACCTGAGCTTGTTGGCCCACAGCGACTGCATGGCGAGTTTTACGGCTTCTTTGAATTGCATCGGTACGCTCTCGCTGTTGCCGCCAGGGTGAGAAACCGCAAAGGCCGACCGCCGTTGCCCTTGCTTTTCTTGCTGTCATTCCCTTTGGGAATCTGCTGTTGCCCCATCCCCGGCATTCCGTTCTGCCAATGCCACGGAGGGAGTTGCCCGTCTTGGCTCGCAACCTCTCGGAACAGCCGCGAGGAGTTCAGCATGACCTAACCAAGAGTCTAGCAGCGATTTCGTTTCCGAATCCGCAGATCGAACTACGCATTCCCGCCAATTCCAGTTCCCCATGGAACGGAATGGATTTCTCCCGCGTACCCCATCCGTCCCAGTACACTGTCTCTGCGGAGAAACCTTCCACTTGTTCCTGAACTAGCCCACTTCCCTTGTCGCGGCAACCGGCCCAGCTCGGCGCTACCCAACAAGGCGCCACCCAACGCCATCCGCGAACGACGCCGAAGCTCCATCCCACCCGGAGAACCCATGAAAACGACCCCCCGCGCTGTCTCTCTTGCCCTTGCGTCCTTTGCCGCATTGCCGATTCTCTTCGCCGCTCCAGCCAACGCCGCGAACCCGCCACTGCTGCTGCAAAACCCGTCCTTAAGCCAGACGACCGTCGCCTTCCGCTACGCCGGCGACATCTGGACCGTTCCCCGCGCCGGCGGCGAGGCCGAGCGACTCACCTCGACAGCCGCCGTCGCCGAGGGGCCGTTCTTTTCGCCCGACGGCTCCATGATCGCCTACTCGGCCAACCTCCACGGCAACACCGACGTCTACGTCGTCCCCGCCGCCGGTGGCATTCCCCGCCGCCTCACCTGGAACCCGGCCGGCAACACCGCCGTCGGCTGGTCCCCCGACAGCAAAGAGATCCTCTTCAGCAGCATGAGGGCCAGCGTTCGCCACTACATGCGCCTCTTCAAGGTCCATGCGGACGGCACCGGGAGTCCCGAACCGCTACCGCTGCCGGCAGCCTACAAAGGCTCCCTTTCGCCCGACGGCCAGTCGATCGCCTACGAGCCCGTCTTCCGCTGGGAACCCGACTGGAAGCAGTACCATGGCGGCCAGAACTTCCCCATCTGGATCGTCAACCTCAAGACCCTCGACCTTGAGAAGATCCCCTCCAGCAACACCACCGACACCGACCCGGTCTGGATCGGAGACCAGATTTACTTCCTCTCCGACCGCGCCTCAGCCAGCCAGCCAGCCGTGGAAATCGGCTCCGAAAAAACGGGCCAAGTCGCCCTCTACCGCTACGACACCAAGACCAAAGAAGTCGCGCTCGCCGTTCCCAACAAGGGCCTCGACTTCAAGAGCATCCAGGCTGGCCCCAATGGCCTCGTCTACGAGCAGTTCGGTTCGCTGCATGTCCTCGATCTCGCCACCTCGGGCAAGATCGGCGAGGACCACACCCTCCAGGTCACCATCCACGGCGACCTGCCCCAGCTCGCCCCTCATCTGGCGTCGATCTCGCCCGACGAAATCCGCAACCTCGCGCTCTCCCCCACCGGGGCACGCGTGGCCATTGAGGCCCACGGCGACATCTTCACCGTCCCTGCCGAAAAAGGCGATACCCGCAACCTCACCGACACCTCCAGCGCCGCCGAACGCGCCCCATCCTGGTCGCCAGACGGCAAGACCGTCGCCTACTTCTCCGACGCCTCCGGCGAATACCAGCTCTACCTCCACGACCAGACCGGCTTCAAACCGCCCACCGTCGTCGACCTCGGCCCAAACCCCTCCTACTACTACAACCTGGCCTGGTCGCCGGACTCCAAACGCATCCTCTTCTCGGACAAACACCTGCACCTGTGGTACATCGATGCCCCCGGAAAGGACGACAACGGCAAGGACATCCCGGCCGGAAAGCCGATTCTCGTCGACTCCGACGATCAGGGCGGCTTCGGCGCCGGCAACTTCGGCGCCAACTGGTCGCCCGACTCGAAATGGATCGCCTATGCGCGCTCGCTCGTCAACAACCTCCACTCGATCTTCCTCTATTCGATCGATAGCAGGAAATTCACCCAGGTCACCGACGGCATGAGCGACGCGTCGAGCCCCGTCTTCGACCCCAACGGCAAGTTCCTCTACTTCCTCGCCTCGACCGACGACGGCCCTTCCTCGGCCGGCATCGATCTCTCCTCGCTCGACCGCGCCCAGACCAGCGCGCCCTACGTCGTCGTGCTCTCGAAGTACGGCGCGTCGCCCATCCCACCCGAAAGCGACGACGAAAAAATCAAGGAAGAAGAGAAGAAAAAGGACGACAAGAATCCCATCCCTCCGCCCAAGTCGGAGGGCGACGATAAAGACAAGAAAGACGACAAAGTTGGCGCAAAAACGGAAGCCAAAGCCGACGGCGACAAGAAGGAAGACAAAACCGACGACAAGAAGGTCGAAGTCAAGATCGACCTTGAAGGAATCGGCAACCGCATCCTTTCGTTGCCGGTTCCGGCGCGCAACTACGGCGACCTGATCGCCGGCAAGACAGGGGTCATCTACCTGCTGGAAGGCTCACCGGTAGGGCGGCCCAGCGACGGCGGACCCGGTATCCGCGCTCTCTGGCGCTTCACCACCGACAAGCGCAAGACGGAGCAGGTCGGCTCCGACCTCAACGGTTTTCTGGTCTCCGCCGACGCCTCGAAGGCGCTCATCTCGCAACACAATTCGCTCTCCATCATCGCTACCGACGATCTGAAGCCCAGCGGCGATACCGGCAAACCTGTGAACCTGGGCAATATGCACGCCAACATCGACCTCCGCGCAGAGTGGCGCCAGATGTTCTCGGAAACCTGGCGCATCCAGCGCGACTTCCTCTACGACCCCAACACCCACGGCCTTTCCATCCCCAAAATCGAAGCCAAATACCGCCCTTACCTCGACGGACTCGCCAGCCGCGACGAATTCTCCTACCTGACCAAGGAAATGACCGGCGAAATCTCCATCGGCCATATGTTCGTCAGCGGCCCATACCGTCACGACGACTCCCCGACCACTGGCCTACTCGGCGCCGACTTCACCGTCGAGAGCGGCCGCTACAAGATCGCCAAAATCCTCGGCGGTCAAAACTGGACCCCCGGCCTGGCCTCACCGCTCACCCTCCCCGGCGTCTATGTGCATCAGGGCGCCTACCTCCTCGCCGTCAACGGCAAGGAACTCCACGCGACCGACAACCTCTATTCCTTCTTCGACGGCACCGCCGGTCTCCAGACCGTCCTCCGCATCGCCTACTCCGCCGACGGCAAGGACGCCAAAGACGTCACCGTCCTCCCCGTCGGCGACGAAGACGGCCTGCGCAACATCGACTGGATCGAAGGCAACCTGCGCAAGGTCGACGAACTCTCCGGCGGCAAGGTGGCCTACGTCTACATGCCCAACACCGGCGGCGCAGGCTACACCAACTTCAATCGCTACTTCTACTCCCAGCTCAACAAGCAGGCGCTGGTGCTGGACGAACGCTGGAACGAGGGCGGCTTCATTGCCGACTACGTCGTCGATGTCCTGCGCCGCAAACCCCTGTCCGTAGCCCAGGAGCGCGACGGCAAGCCGGAAGTCGATCCAGTCGGCGCCATCTTCGGACCCAAAGCCATGCTCATCAACCAGAACTCCGGTTCCGGCGGCGACGCCATGCCCTGGTACTTCCGCAAAGCCGAGCTTGGCAAACTGGTCGGCACCCGCACCTGGGGCGGCCTCGTCGGCATCGGAGGCTACCCGCCGCTGCTCGATGGCGGCAGCGTCACCGCCCCGCGCTTCCTCATCTACGGCCTCACCGGACAGTTTGAGGTCGAAAACCACGGCATCGTCCCCGACGTTCCCGTCGAAGACACCCCCAAAGACTTCATGGCCGGCCACGACGCCCAGCTCGAAGCCGGCGTAAAGCTGGTCCTCGACCAGCTGAATGCGCACCCGCTTCCCGCATACCCCAAACCCACCTACCCCAACTACCACCAACACGACGGGCTAGGAAAGTATTAACCGTCTCGCGTAAGACAGAGGGCTGGTCGGCGAACAATGCCGGCTAGCCCTTTGAATCCCCGTCCCGCTTTCCCGTCCTGCCGTTTTAACGGCCCGAACTCCCAAATCCCTTCTCCGCGCGGTGCGAATCCCCCAACTCCTCGACCACCGAAACCGTCCCCGTCAGCACCGGCACCGGAATCATCTGCGCAATCTTGTCCCCCGCCTCCAGGCCAATCGCCGCATCGGTCAGGTTCGTCAGCAGGATCTGAATCTCCCCGCGATACCCGGCGTCGATCACCCCTCCAGTCACCGCAATCCCCCGCGCCGCCATCGAAGACCGGTCCCGCACCAGCAGTCCCAGCCCCTCGCCCGTCCGCGGATGCCGCGCCTCGACCGCGATCCCTGTCCGCACCCGCACCGCAGCGCCCGCCCAAAGCTCCACCGCCTCCAACGCGAAGACGTCGTAGCCCAAATCCTCGCCCGGATGCGCCACTTCCGGCACCCGCGCCCCCTCCGCCAATCGCTTCACTCGCAACATCTTTTCATCCTACGATGCTCGCGCCGCTACTGCCACGCACACGACTGCCAGTTGCGCAATTCCATCCGCTCCCGCCGCTCGAAATATGCCAAAATCGGACAAGCCGCATTTATCGGCAAGCCCGTCATTCCCACTTCAAGGTCATTGACGAGAGAGACTCCCGTACCGCCATACTGAAAGTATCCCCCAGGCACGATGGCACTCGTTGAAGCGCAGGCTCCTGCCGATAAGGCCCTATGATGACGTTGGCGCAACCGTCGGGGACAATGGAACGCGGACTTCCGGGCCGCCTCGCGCCACTGCGCAACTGCGGCGAGTTCCTCGGTCTCGCCTGCCTCGTCTTCCTCCTCGAAGAGGCCATGCACCACAGCGGCTTCTTCAACCACGTCTGGCAAGCCATCTGGTGGCCCACCAACGGCCTCGCCGTCGCCGTCCTCGTCCGCTCCGAACGCCGCCGCTGGCCGCTCCTGCTCGGCGCCGTCCTCTTCGCCTCCCTCATCGGGGAGATTCACTATCACGCCTCGCCCGCGGGCGACCTGGTCAACGCCATAGCCAACGCCGTCGGACCCCTCGTCGCAGCCTTCGCGCTGCCCCGCTGCCGCAAGCTCGACGATTGGCTCCAGGAACCGCACCTGGTTACCCGGTTCGTCGTCTCCGCCCTCATCGCCGCGCCGCTGCTCTCCGCCGCCATCTTCGCCATCTATATGCGCGCGTCCAACCCCGGCATCGACTTCTGGAATATCCTGCAAGTCCGCGCCGACTCCGACATGCTCGGTTACGCCATGTTCACCCCCCTGGTGCTGGTCGTCTCCAGCGGCAAACAACAGCGCCGGCCAGCCGCGGAACTGCTCAAGGGCGTCCTGCTTCTGGCGCTGGTCGGCGTCACCACCCTCATCGTCTTCGGTCAATCCAGCTACTCTCTGGACTTCATCCTGGTCTCCGTCATCCTGATGGTCAGCCTACGCCTCGGATTCGCGACCGCCGTCCTTGCCGTCAACTTATTGGCCTTTTTGGCCACCACCGCCACCATGCATGGATACGGTCCTCTTACCCTCGGCGGCGGCGCCGACACCTCTCACCGCATCCTGCTCCTCCAGGCCTTTCTCGCCCTCGCCATGGTCACCGTCTTCTCCGTCTCCGTCGTTCAAATCGAAAGAGAAGTCTTCCAGACCCAGCTCGAACTGGCCTACAAGGAGATGGCCAAACTCGCCTCCACCGATCCACTCACCGGCCTCGGCAACCGCCGCCTCTTCGAAGACACCCTGCGAGCGGAATGGACCCGCGCACAGCGCAGCAATCTGCCCATCGCCGTCCTGATGCTCGATGTCGACCACTTCAAGTCCTACAACGATCGCTACGGACACCCCGCAGGCGACATCTGCCTCTGCGCCATCGCCGGCGCCATCCTCGGCATGGGTCACCGCTCCAGCGACCTGCTCGCCCGCTACGGCGGCGAGGAGTTCATCTTCCTTATGCCCGAAACTCCCCTGCCCGAAGCCACGCGCATCGCCGAGGTCATGCGCACCCTCATCGGAGGACTCCACGATCAGCCAGGAACCGCCCTCCACCGCGGCGTCACCGTCTCCATCGGCTGCGCCGCCTTCGCCCCAGCTCCCGGACTCTTTCCCGACCTGCTCATCAGCGCCGCCGACGAGGCCCTCTACCGCGCCAAACGAAACGGCCGCAATCGCATTGAAATCGCCGAAACCCCAGACCGCCCCTTCGCCATCCCCACCGTCTCCTGAACCGCTCCTCACCCCGAACCGCTCCTCGCCCCGAACCGCTCCTCGCCCCGAACCGCTCCTCGCCCCGAACCGCTCCTCGCCCCGTCCAGTCGCCTCGGAAAACTCTTGTCATCCTGAGCGAAGCGAAGGACCCGCTTCTCCGGCCAAGTGCCCCACCCTTGCAGCGTACTCGCCTTTGCGGCTAGCGCCCTGAGGCGGAAGTTGTTTCCACAAATGTTGTCATCCTGAGCGAAGCGAAGGACCCGC
>Ga0116230_10000092_pt1 | contig 66115 bp, 71 predicted proteins | sample S1TSphfallax_3_FD_88678 | JGI IMG/M metagenome (GOLD analysis project Ga0116230, IMG submission 88678) | Host-associated microbial communities from peat moss isolated from Minnesota, USA - S1T2_Fd - Sphagnum fallax MG | ecosystem: Host-associated > Plants > Peat moss > Unclassified | place...
ATCAACTAAGTCACTCTTCCTAGTCTAATCCCTGGGCTCCCAACTCGACCCTCTACCCCTTTCTAGAGTTGGAAGCCGGGAGCGTGCTACCAAGTCTCAACTTTCCGCAACTTGACTTTGTGAAACCTTCAAGTGGGTTTCACCCCGTGACTTGGGAGCGCGTCAAAAACCCCAAGTGGAAAGAGTGGTGTCAAAATGTGCAAGAATTCATGGATGAACAAATAGAGGAGAGTTTGGAGATTGTCAACGCATTTCTATACTAAAAGTATATACATTTGTATGTTGTACCTATTGATCCTCAAACCAGTGTAAGAATTATTTGCACTTCTAGACCAGTCTTGATTTCAACCACAGAGGCCAGTGAACAAAACGAACTGCCATCAACAACCAGTGAGTCCTTTAATGCCATATGAGGAGGATCCAACTTGGTACAAATATCGGTAGACATACTTGTTGTATCTAATGTTGAATTAGTTGCAACTCCAACTTTGGTAATTAACAGTAGTTCTGATGTAATTTTCATTGCTACCTTACCACTAACACCTTTTCAAATAGGTGTAGGACCTGAAATGAATATGATATGTTTCTACTCCTCACGTTTCAAAAAAATTCATTACTCCTGTAGCAACCTTGGCTGAAACACTTGTCCAATTAAATACACCATAGATAAGTGTACCAATAACGACCACTACTGAGTTGGTTGTACCTATTGATATTGAGGTAGATCTTAGTATTTAGCATTTCAAAGACAAAATTTAGTTTCAAAAAGGGGATAATATTACTTAGTTGCTCTTGAAAACTAGTGAACCAGTAAATCACCTAGATATTAATTATTTAATAACTAAAACAAAAAAACCAATAGGCCCTAAATATAATACACAATTGTTTCAAATTCCCAAAATTTTGACCTTAATAAATAACTCAAAATATTTTTTGGAGCAAATAATTAAATTTTCTGACATTTTAAATATAATAAAATTATTATTGAACTTTAAAAAGTTATTTATTGTTAATGCCACTCGATAATATCCCAGGTTTTGTGTATCAAAGAAATAGGAGCAAAGGTGAAATACTTGCAATTTCACCTTGCTTGCAACTTTTAAAATGACAAACAGTCGAGGGCAACAATTGTTCAAATAGACTATTATCCTTTTAAGTGAAAATATGTGAAACAAACTTAGAGAAAATCTGACATTGAATGTTGTCAAAACAAATATAAGTTCAAAGAAAAATTCCATTTAAAAACGAATTACAACTTCAACAAAAAAAAAAAAAACAACTTTGAACACAAAATTGCACACTTCCCATATGATTTCAAAAATGTGCTATTTGTAGATTACTTCACATAAAAAATTAACATACAACAAATCTCCACACTTTGAACTTGAGCATTAGCCTTAAGGTCTTAAATAGATCAAAGGTAGCATAAATATCACAAAGATGATCTGATGAAGTTAAATAAAAAATCTCAAAATCTTTTCAGAACTAATAAAAAAACATATTTTGCTTTTAGAAACCTAATTTGAAACTTGAGTTAAATAGCTAATTTATTAATTAAAAAATATAAACTCATTTTGGCACTATGTTTTCAGTAAATTTTTTGATAAAATAATGTTTTCAATAAATGATTTTGTGATAAATTTATTTTCAATGACTACAAGTTGCATCCAAAAGTACTTAAAAGTCTATTATAGCCTTTAATAACTATTAATATAATCAAGCTTAGTAGTTTATTGCATTATTCATAGAAAAGCCACAAAACAAGGTCTTTAGACTGACGAGGTGCATTTAGGGATTATTTAACACTTCTTGGATAACCTGACTGAAGTGTCGAGGAGAAGACGAGGCGAGGCAAGATGAAACAGGAAGAAGGGAAGCCAACATTCTTTGCACCTTGGGTTTAGGGTTTTATGGTTGCCGAGCTACAGAACCAACACTTTTGACTATGGTACAACATAGTGGGCACAGCTGAAGATGGGCTCTTTAGTTGCAACAACCACACACAAGTTTGACAGCTATGAAAGCATCGTTAAGCTCACCGTGGCAGAGATGCAACAAGCCCTGGCGGAACGTGGGGTGATGGTTGCCAAGCTCGACAAAACTACGTTAACATCGCTACTGTTCAAGAGTGTTTGTGGCGAGTTCCGACTTGTTGACGATAGAGTATCTGCACAGCAAGTACAGACAGAGCTGCTGGGGGAAGTCGCAAACCAACTTGCGCAAGTGAAGGAATACTTGGGCAGCCTGAAGGATGCCCCCCCATCCCCCCAACAACCCCAACTTGAGGAGGAGCTATAACAGCTCAAGGGACTGCGTGAGGAGCTGAAGGGTAGCCACGAAGGTTTCAAGATTGTTGAAAGGAGGTTATCCCATCAAGCCGATGCTACACAAAGGTAGCAACGCGCACTCAACGCAGTTCTGAAGAACTTCGTGGGAAAGGAGGGCGAGAGCCATGAGGACTTGCAGAAGCGGGCAGTTAAGGAGCTCAGCTCACAGTTGGGCGTGCCAATGGAATTGGCCGGTGCACGCCGCTTGCCCACGAAGACCCTCCCCCACAACTACGCCGTTGCCGCTGCCCCATGACCAGCCCTGCTGCTGCTGAAGTTCAAGATCGTCGAGGCCCGCAACGCGGTTTTCAAGGCCAGGGCCAAACTGGCCGGAACGGCTTGGGGCCTCGACGAGGACCTCACCTCGTTGCAACAGCAATAGCGCAAAGCGCTGCAGCCCCAGTTCCTAGAGGCGCGCAAGGCTGACAAGCAACCGCGGTGGAAGGGCGGCGAGCTCTTCGTGGATGGCCGCCCAGTGAAACCCTCCACATAGGGGGGCGGGGGCCAGAGAGTTGTCAATTTTTGTTGCTAGAATATCCATGGGGGAGTGTGCACAAAACTCCTCACCTCCCCAACCTTGCAAGAATTGCTCTCAAGGGTGGATATTTTAGCACTGACAAAGACACACCATTTTCCTAACCAACAGCTTCCTGTCATTCCTGGATACTAACACTTTGCGATGGCAAGACCCTGCAAGGTCGGTAGACAAGTAAGGAAGCACAACGGTGGTATTCTCATATATGTTTCCGAGTTGTGCAGCTGTGTAGTTTCCGTATGGAAGGCTGCTGAGGATGGTACCATGCTTTGGCTGAAGTTTACAGACTTGGGGAACTCTAAGTCATTGTTTCTTTGCATCACATACGTACCTCCACAAAATTCGCCATATGTAGACAAAGCTTTGTATGACCGTATTGCTCAAGAAATTGCCGAGGCTGAAAGCACACCATGCTTTGTTATTTTGGCTGGGGATTTCAATGCTCGCACTTGTGAAGAGGCAGATTCGGTGGACTGCACATTGTTGTGTAATGCTCTGCAGATCCCAGAGCTCTAAGACACCTGCCCGTCGCCGCAAGTCCGGCAAAACCGGGATGTGGCGGCACCAAGCGGGTGGTACAAGGAGCTGCTGGGGCTATGCAGTGCCACTAGCTACCACATCCTCAACGGACAATTAGTAGGAGACCTGACAGGGGAGTACACATGCCTTGCAAACCATAGCCACAGCACAGTAGATTACATGATAGCCTCCCCATAAATGTTTGAGGCTGCACAACATTTGGAAGTATTGACTAATCCCGCATACTGTGGAAGCAAGTAATTTGAGTTTGACCACCGCCCACTTGCCCTTCGTTTTGTCGTGCAGTTTAGTACCTCCGCTTCTGCATTTGACAATAACACTCCTTCGCCCATGATACGCTTCAAGTACAATCCCGCCTTTGCTGATGAATATTGCACACAGTTGCAACATAGTCTGTCCATCGACACTGACGTCCTACACCTGCAAGACATGCCTGCAACCAACCTTGTTGAGTTTTTACATAACCATATTTGCAATGTCGCTAATAATGTCTTTGGGCAGAAGCAACCCCCATTAGCCCACCGCCACTGTCATAAACCATGGTTTGACATAGAGTGCAAAGTGGAAAAGAGGCATGTCATGACTTTCCTGAAAGATAATCTCGAATCCGAGTTTGCCTGAACCCTTCAGAGGAATCTGAAGCAATTGTTTAAGCGTAAGAAAGAAGTTATGAAAAGTTGAGGGGGATGGGTTTGTGCAAGATGGCCAAAGCTGACCCTACAGGATTTTGGAGGCGATACCGTGCGCAGAAGGAAACCGCACACGGCATCGGGAGGGAGGCGTTCCGGCAGGCCTTTGCCGCGCTGCCGGGGCCGCCTTCCTCACCACCTGATCTGGTCGTTCCCGCCCCTGCTAGTGACGTGGATGGCTACACTTTGAGTTAAGACATTCAACTCTGTGAAATTGCTGATGCCATAAAAAGGCTGAAGCGGGGAAAAACAGCAGGGCTAAATGGAGTGAAAGCTGAATTTGTGATCGATGGGTGTGACGCATTGCTACACATTTTACAGACCTTGTTTAACAAGCTATTAAGCGAGGGGTTCTGTAGCTCTCTTGCTGTGGGAGTAGTCCATGCATTGTTCAAGAGTGGGGATGCCTCATCTGTTGACAACTACAAAGGAATAATTGTCGGCCCCGTGATAGCTAAACTCTTTGCTATGGTACTTGAGAGTAGGCTTAGCTCTTGGGCTGAAAGTAAGGGAATACGAGCACGTGGCCAAGCGGGGTTCAGGCAAGATTATCGCACTACGAATAACCTGTTTGTGTTACAAACGTTGATTGACTCTCGAACGCGTTGGCCTGGAAAGAAGCTATACACATGCTTTGTTGATTTCAGGAAAGCATTTGATACCATGCCTCGCGAGAAGCTATGGCGGGTGCTGGAGGGCATTGGCGTGGGCGGGCGCTTCCTTGCATGTCTGCGGTCCATGTACAGCCAGGACCAGGCATGCGTATCGCACCCTATGAAAGGCCTCTCCAACACATTCCCATGCACAATCGGCGTGAAGCAAGGCTGCTCGTTGAGCCCACTGTTGTTCGGATTGTACATAGATGCCTTGGAGTCGCGCATCGCTGCGTTAGCCGGTGATGACGGTCCCGACCTCGCAGGCACCGCTGTGAAACTATTGCTTTATGCCGATGATCTAGTCTTAATGTCCAAGTCGCTGCGGGGATTCCAAAAGCAGCTTGATGAGCTCAATGATTTTTGCAAGGAATAGGACTTGATTGTGAACGTGAAAAAGACCAAGGTCGTTGTCTTTGGGAGCAGAGTGAACTCCTCCCCATTGCACTATGATGGATCACCTGTTGAGGAGGTTGCATCCTTCCGTTATCTAGGAGTGGGTCATTGAAGACCGTCGTTGAACATTTGGCGGCAACCGGGCAAAGAGCGGTATTTGCTTTGAGACGACGTTGCGCTGACATAAAAATAAACGGCCCAGCCATTGTGTGCCAGTTATTTGATGCACTAGTCAAGCCGGTTTTGAGCTATGGTTGTGAGCTGTGGGTTGATGAGCCGGCCATTAAGTCCTTGGAAGCCATCCACAAAAGCTTCCTAAAAATCCTCTTAGGTGTGAACGACACCACTCCCAGTCGGATAGTTCTAGCAAAATTTGGCAGGTTCCCACTGATCCTATTCTGGCGTCAGCAAGCATTGAAATACAAAGCTAGGATGTCCACCTTGGTGCCATCCCACTTGATGAGTTTAGCATACAGTGTTCAGCAAGCTCTGTCAAGTAGACAAAAGTGCTGGCTTCGTAAGTTGCAAAACTGGGATTCAGAAGGGGATACTCAGCCCTCTTCCCAAGTGCCCCCTAGTATGGCAAGCATGGAACAGATATTTTTGGACTCTTCGGGTGGGGGCAATAGGCTTGCAAACTACTTCAGACTGTATGGCAGCAGCGCCTATGGTTTTCAAGCATACCTTAGCCTTGTGGACAATGTACAGCTTAGAAAATGCCTTTCACGCTTTCGTTGTTCTAACCACTGCTTGGAGATTGAAACCGGCCGCAGGACCAAGCCCTCGAAAACTCCCATTTGTGAGAGACTATGCAAACAATGTAGCTTAGATGCGGTCGAAGACGAAGACCATTTTCTGCTTGTATGTCCAGCCTACGAACATATTCACGACAAGTTTAGGCACCACTTGCCAATAGGACCTATTACATCTATACAGGAGTTGGTATCATGTCAGATGCAATATGCTCTTGCTAGGTTTATTGAACAGTGTCTCCAAATCAGGACATAGTAGTTATGTCCGCCTAATGGGTCTCTCTGGCCCGAGGACAGGTGTAAAATTGTAACTAACTAACTAACTTCACATGATTATTATTAGTTCTAAATGCCAAAAGTTTACAATTTATTTTTACCAAATAAAAGCCTCAAATTTCTGACATCCTAGTACCAAAAAAAACCGTTTGCCTAAACCATTTGGCACCATTTGGATAAAGCCATATTAGGTTTTAAAAAAAAAATAGTAACAATACAAAACTAATCAACAGTTTGCAAGCAATAAGCAATTGACATGGAATTATAATTTGTTTACACAGTTTGTACAGTGTACACCTAAAAGAATCAATATACAAAATGGTTCCCACAAAGTAATTAAAAAATGAAACCCATGTCTTGAATTGTTTACTAAAATTAAAATCTGAAAATCCTCCCTTTTTTTTCAATATGCAATTGATGGACAAATCTGCATTCAAGATTTTATGGATGAGAAGAGATTTAACATCCAAGAGAACTGGAGTTCATCCGTAAGGAAAAGGGTTTCATTAATGAGAAGTGGAGTTTCGTCCATAATGTGAAGAAATCGAGAAATGAAAGAGAGAACGGGGTGGGGATTTGGGAAGATTGAGAAGAGAGTTGCCGATAGCGGATGCATCCGACGCGTTGCTGCAAGGATGGTCTGCGCGAGTGGAGGATCTGGTGGATAAAGATGATCATGACGGTGCGCCATAAAACTTCTTGAGGAGGTGACTGAGAAGCACAATGTCGGGCAAAACCCTGCTTCGAAATTGGGCCTGGCGGTGGCGCTGCAGGACTTAGGAGGCTTGTACGTGACGTCAATGTTTATCCCTCTCTTCTCATTAAGCTTTGCGGGGTGTTGCCTCAGGTTAGCCGCCGTCGGGATTGAAGATCGTACCGGAGCTGATGATGGAACGTCCGAAAGAGCGGCTGACCTGCCGCCGGGAGTTACTGATCATGGTAGAGCCAACAGGGATGGAGAGCTGACCACAGCAGGGGAACATTACAATGAAGAAAGATCGTTTGATGTCTATCTTCTCTTCACATCTTTCAATTGCTAAATTGTGAGATTTGATTCTAATGAGAGACTTGCACTGTTAGCATGCTCAGTGCAGTATCACTGTCCCCATTCCCTGAAATCATCAGGTTGGAAGTCTAGGATGGAGTGATAGCAATTGCATGCTGTGCAATCTTGAATTTGGAATCAGATTGGGAAGCTGTTTTACCAAGTTTGTTGGCAAAGCCACCTGCTTTATCAACTCAGGGTCTTCTGTAGACAAGGCTATTCGGATGCAGAAGCAGCAGGGGTGGAGGGGTTCTACATTGGAGGTGCAGGCTTGTAGAGTGTTGTAGCTGAAAGATGTGGTACGTTGGAGGATTCTGAAGTGGTCGAATGTAATGAAGTTGCTGGAGGAAGTGATCATCGTAAGTACCTGCTACATTTCCAAACCTTCAAGACTAGATGGTGTTGGTTTAGGCCATTCTGCAGGCTAACTTCTCAATGAGGACCCTACTGATCAGCACATAACTCAAGTGTGCTTGATTTGTTGTTGCAGGCTGTTAGCATGTGATTTTAACTGAAAATTCAAATCTCCTTTGATGGCCACACAGATCTGCTGTCTTTCAACAAAACATGTTTTCCTGATTCTGAAGAGTTTTATGCTACTGGCAGTGGATGGAGGGGCTGACCATGTTCTTGTAATAAGTGGGTTTCACCAATGATAAAGACCAAAGACCTAGAGTAACTAGTAAAGCCACATTCAAGTCAAGGTGTTTCAATACGTTGTGTTCAAACACTTCTTTGTCTGTGTTTTGCAATCGTGCTCTGGGTATCTCCACATTTTCAAAGGCCAATATTTGCCATCCTAGAAGCAACTTATGCATACTCTGCCTGCAAATATGTTGGCCTCCATTGTTTGCTTATTATTCTTTTGAGGTGTTCAGCTCGCCAAGCACTCACCGCCATTCATGACCCACATTTTAAGCTCCAGAGATATAGTGAAGGAAGTGTATTAGTTGGTTAGTATATGCAAAATGCTTATTTTTGAGCAAGCCTCTGTACTGTTTATAAATCTTGTTGTTTTGTTTAAGAGGTTGATCAGACACAAATGTGCTTGTGCTTGTGGCTCTTGTTTGATCATAATTGATGTGAGTGTGGCTGTAATCAGATAGTGATTAGGCCAGTTTGGTCTTGGAAGATTCTTTCAGGTAGATAGTAGGAGAAAGGTGAAGTCTTCTCTTTGGTAATGGAAAAACTGTTGACTGTGCTGCCTGTGTCTGTTGGGTAATGGTCTAGATGTGGATCCTCATGGCCTGCTACATCAGCACAACTAGCTCAGTGTATGATAGCTGGTGCATGAAGTAAGCTAGGGGTCAACAATAACCTTGGGGGCAATGACTTGAGCAAATGAGAGCAAGCCCAGATACAAGAAGTTGAAAAAAAGCACTAATTGCTCACTAGGCACCAACTTCACGATGAAGCTTGGGGTGATGATTGAGATGTGCTTTTTAATCATCCTCCTGTGGCCTACTTTGCTGCATTGATTGTTTAAGGGATTTTAATCAGAGAGTACATTTTTCGTAACCTGTATGCTCATATTCAAACAAGATCATCACCATTGCTCTTTCATGAGTTCCTTGTTGTGTTTTGGCCAATGAGTGTTTCTGTGTGTCTTCTGTAGTCAACAGCAATTGCATGGGCTTCAAGGTGTCCAGTCAACAGGAATCTTCAGAGCAGGTCTCACTATGCTGACACACTATCCCTCTTTAGTCTATGGCTTGTGTGCAAGCTCTACAGAGTTTTGGACACAGTCACAAGTTCACACTAAGCAGAAGCAAGATGAGGACACTAAATATACAAATCTGAAGGCTGTACTTGTATGTCTCATCTGTGCCACTTCTCATATCTGCTTCTTCTGACTTCAAATTCACTGTGTAGCATGTCTTAGACAAGCTCAAGTTTGGTCTCTTCATCCCCCAGGCAGAAGCAGGTATCCTTGTACTGTACAGACTAACAAGCACATGCAAATCACAGAAACTTTTGTACTTTCTAATTTTCTGTCAAGCTACATGGAGGATTAGCCAGAGTTGGAGGCTCTCTTGAATGTTGGAGGTGTTTTGTAATTTGCTCTTCTTGCTGTTGGCACATTTGTGTCAGTTACAGTGTCACTGGAAGGGTTAGTCAGGGAAGAATGAACACCATGGGATGGCAGTGCTGAACCTGGTGAGGGAGGCCCTGGTTTGGGGATACTAATACTTCCTCGTTTTTGAATGGTAGGTTGATGTTGAGAACTTCCTGATGAAGATTGGGGAGGATTTGCTGAGGTCTGCGGGCCAGAAGTTGGGTGTTGCACTAGTTTGGTCTTGGAACCAGAAATGCTGCTCCTTGTCCATGGCCTGCCTTGATCAATGTTGAGGTGGCTGCCATTTGTCAACCCTCTGTTTGTGGACACTGCTTTAGTGGTATGTCGGGTTGTGCTTGAATCAGATAGCAGTGTTGAAAGATTGGTAGATATTGAACGACTTTGCTCAGCCCCAAGACCTCTTTTGAGATCCAGCTTAAGACGGTGCAATGTCTCATCCAGCTTTTGTTTTTCTTCCTGCCAATTTTTTTGAGGGAAGTTTGATTCTTGGCACCAATTTTCTACAACAGGTGTTTTTGCTAAAACAAATTGCTATCTCAAGGTCGCTGTTGAGAATGCCCCATGAGAGTATTTTAAATCTGTAATGTTTCTGTTTAAACACTGTCCTGTCATCCTTGACTCTGGTGGGATGTTAACATGATTGTTTGTTTGTTTCTGTTTGTCTTTCTTGACCCTCTATGTTTTCCTGTCATGCAATTTTAATGAGTTTTCTTGGTCCCTGGTGTAGTATGGGCACCTGCTCGTCTTTGCTAAGCATGTGCCACTCTTCCTCCTCTCGATGCTTGTCCTCTTTCTCATACTCATCCTGCATAGCTAAAACCACTCTCATCACTGCAACTGCAGACTTGAAGAAATGGAAGGAGTGCAAAGAAATTGTTGAACAACCATTGCAGGTTCTGTGTTTGCATTTGCAACTTACCATTGTGTTTGTATGAGACTAATCATGCAGAATGATTAGCAGATGGGGTGAAGGATCAGAACCTGTGAAGAGACATGATCATTGGTAGCTTCATGGTCTTGAACAAAGACTCGTTTTTGGTTGTCTGCAGCAATGCGTGCCGCAGCCACAACCTCACGGTCAGTGTCATTTAACCGTTGGGTGGCCAAGTGATTAATTCTCTCAAGTGTAGACACATCATCTGGTAACTTTATGACGGCTCTTAAAGGGTTTATAATCTGACAGGCTCGCATGCGGACACTGGGGACTGCGTCCTGTAGGCACCAGGTTATCTTTTGCTTATTGTCTTGCAGGTGATTTTTTGAATGCTAGGCAATCAGATAGGAAGGAGTGCTGTTCCAACACAGTGATGGAGAATGGCATTGGTGGTAGTAAAAGGAGATTTATAATAGGGAGCCTTATTCAGGTTGATAGTTCACAGTGCAAATTAACCTGGAGGGTGAGAACTGCAGTATCAAGAAAGCTGTCTTTGAACATGCGGGAACTTGCAATTCTGCAACCCTCAGAACACACCATTAGGATGTTCATTCTGTTGTCAGGAGTATAGAAATGAGGAACCATTTGCACAGTGTGTTCAAAACTTACAAAAGCAAAGGATTGTCCTCTTAAATGGCTTTCATGTTTAGCCCTTCTGCCTTGCAAAAAGAGGAATCTCTCACCTGATCAGATGTGGATTGCTATAGTGTGTCCAGGGTTCATACAACAATTGAGGGAGGGTGTGGCTGGGAGCATACTTGAGCATGTGTTCACAAAAATCAATATAGAGCAAACGTAACCAATAGCTGTGTGCTTGTCCATATTCCCGTACTACTCTCTGTGACAACTCGTAGCGCTGAACAGCCCTGCAGTTACACCTGAGTTCCCATTCCAGTCCCAAGGAAACATGGAAATTCTCCCTCATGTCCTTTGAAGTACTGGTATTTGGACATTTAAATAAGTGTTTTGATAATTTTGCAGTGGAGTTGTCTACCATGTTATACAGAGCTATTTTTTGTATATTCTGGGCAGAGAAGGAGATTGGAATCAACTCAATGCTATTCAAATTTCTCAGATTGCATAGTGAGCTTGCTTAATATGATGCAACTCTGCAGATTATGTCATCTGCTGGTGAGAACTGTCTTTGATGATGTGAGGTAAAAGAAATGGTGGAGTTGGTACCTGATGAAGACGGCAAGGGCAAGTGCAGCTGCTGTTCTCACAGGTAACACATTCTCTGTCATGTATTGGAAACAGAGAGGCAAAAAGTTGTCATAAATCTGATCACTAGATAGAAATCCCTGCACATTCATGTGACCATAGCATCAATACATGCAATCTTGTAGAGTACTTCAGTAACATGATAATATATCAATTATGGAATTCAGAGTTTGAAGTTACAGATTTGGTTGAGGGTTTATGATTTGGGTATTTCCTGATCTATTATTATAGTTGATTTTCTTGATACTTAGGAAGCATGATCACCTAACTGGAAATTGAGGAAATGCCTGGAGTAGAGAGAGCTGGAGGCGCCAGTGGGTAGTGCAACTGATGGTATTTTCAGCATTTAATAATGCAGGGATAATAGCAGCATATATTGCTATCTTTAACTGTGAATTTGCCACACAAAAATGCCCTGTATCCAGATATGTTTGATGGTAAGCTGGCAGCTGGATTGGTTTCTCTTTCAGTTTTTATATAGACTAGAAACTTTGACACTGATTCTGTAACCCTCAATTTTGCCAATTTAGCATTCCCTAACCTACAAATTCAGCAAAAATTGATACTTAACCCTGAACATACTGACTTTGTGGGTTTCCTGCATATCTGGGATGGCCACTTGCAGAAGTATGTGTAGCAATCTCTACATATGGACTCTAATCTCATGTTGTAGGTACTTATCACAAGTCCATGCTAGAGCAAAAGTCAAACCCAAAACTTGTGGGAGAATGCCAAATAGTTTTGTTTGGACAATGATTGTATAGTCCTTGAGCAAGTGAAGGAATGTGTCCTTCAAATATGTGGCTGTCCGCTCCTTTCCAAGCATTTTGGACACCTACAGCAAGCTCAACATCAATGCTTGACTGCTTTATTGGAAACATGTAAGCTCTAACCTGTAAGTGATATGGCAGTGGCATAATTTTTACGCTTTCTAATTTGTTTTTTGTGTATCTGAAGTCTTCTCTTTTGTCTTGAGGCACTCTTATCTTACATCAGAGAAGTTGCTTGAGCTCATGCAATTTCTAGAACTTAAGTCAGTTTCTCAAATGGGCTTGGATGACTATTTAGCTGACATTGCCCTGTAGTTGACAATGGATCATCTTATTTACCATCCATTATCTCTAGTTTTGTATCAGTACATTTTGCTTGGGGGTTAAGACTTGAGGATGACCTCATGGAAGGAGGCCGCTATGGTGCTCCGCACAGCTGGAGCGATGTCTTGGGCAAGCTGGACATATGTATGGTGCAACATAATGAAGTATTTACGAGTGCCAATTGCCTTCAAAATGGCTGGGAAATTGTATGCACATAACTGCTTATTGTCCCCAAACATGCAAAATATTTTGAATGTCACTCATTTGCCTTACATCTCTCTCTCTCTCTCTCTCTCTCTCTCTCATACACAAACACTCCCAAAGTCTTGGGCTTGCTATGGCCTAGAATGGATTCATTGATGATCTTGAGCAAAGAGATCAAAATCCTGGCAGCTGGTCCTTGAAAGCTAGCCTGAAGGTATTGGGAAGATTTGTCTACCACCTAGAAAAAATTCTGTGTTTCTATTTTGTATGGCTTTATAGGTATGTCAGGATGGATCACAAAAGTTTAGTCTTCTTATTAACTTTCTGATTTGTCTTCGAAGAAAGATTTATTATTGTACTAGCTCATCGATATGCAATAGATTTGTTCATTTCTTCAATTCTGAAAAAGGGTAAACTATGAATGCCCAAAACCATCATGTGTAGAGAAATTGCCCTGAGAGGGTGGGCACTCTTTAATTTGAAGCCCTGATGCTGAGGGTGATAGCCTGAGGCTCAGGGCTGAAAATTAAAGAATGCTGGACATGCAGGGCATTTGTCTGCATAAAGAAAGGGGCACATCTTTTCTTTTTCACCCTCATTTCATGGGAAAGTGTGCATTACATGGGAAAGAATGCATTACTCCAGTGAAATTCCCCCTCCTTGTTAAGAGGTTTATTCTTGATAACTGTGGAATTCAGGCTCAGTGCTTTATAGACTTTGAATTGCGAATTACTATAGCCTCCCATCCATTGTTCAAATATGCTTATGAATGTCAGGTTAAAGTTATTGAAAAAGTGGTTTAAGATTACAGTCCAACCCATTTCAATATTTTCAAATCCAACCCATTCCATGGCCTATTTTGGGCACATGTGATTTCAGTTTTAGGATCATTTATTTGACCATATTAAAGCCTATCTTTGTGAGGATTTTAAGTGCTACACCCACCATTCAAGGGGAGCATGTTGACAATATAGGGTGTACTCTTATCACAATTCTTTACAAATTCATAACTGATAGAAAAGCAATTAAAAAATCATCTTCGACTTAGTTTGAGTTTTAAGTCTTGTCTTTAAGGGGAAAATGAGTGTAGGAAAATTAATTAATTAAAAGAATGAAAATTCTGATTTACTGAATGTGCTTACTCTGACGGTTTTGGGTGGGTTCTTCTACCTGAGTAACTGAGAGAAGCTGAGAATACTTTGTTTTCCATCTTCCCTAACACAGTTATTGTCTTGTGGAGATATTGTTCAGGACAGGCAGGTGAGGATTTAGCTTCAACAAATAAATGTGTCTGAGTGCATATGATTTCTTGCCCAGACTGCAACTGGTTTTCAGCAGACAATCCTTATCTTGGTTTTTATGAAGTCAGAATTCTATAATTCAAAAATTGAATCAGTCTTTTTGATGTTTTGCAGCATTATTGTGAACATGTGAATGCTGGAAATCCTGTATGGATTTCTTTAGTAAAATTGGTCGGTTGATAGTTTAACTTGTTGATAATGCTTGAAGTAGTGGGGTAGTCTTGTCTATAATGTTGTCAAAAGCAAAGCCAAGAAGGATTCTTCTTGAATATGTAAACCAGGATGAAAATTCTCTGAAATAAGTTTTCTTTGTTTCATTCAGAGGGAATGCAGTGACTATAGGTGCCTCTAATGCAAAAGAGGATGGTCCCCATATTAGAGGTGGTGATGAAAATGCATACCTGACGAATTTCCTCATTGCTATTCTGAGCAAGTTCTTTGTATGAATCCACAAGACTCTGTACATCCTCATCAGACATGTCTAAAACCATCTGCAAGAGCACAAATTTCTTGAGTCATTCACATGTCCCATTTTGATTCATTAGCTAGACATTCAAGATACACAGCTTGATTCCAGTTTAGAGTGGGCAGTGCTGGTTGAAACCTGATCTTGGATTGTATTACACACCAGATCAATTCAACAATATATACTATAATGACCCAAAAGGTTTGAGTAGTGTTTATGTGGTTGGATCACTACTTGTTTGATCATTGCTGACCTTAAGCGCAATATCACCAAATAAGCGAGCCAAGCAAATCAAAACAGGGGTATTCTCTGTTGGGCATAGTCTGTGGTCAAGAAACACAAGGGAGTCAGTCACATGATTGTTGTTTGATAGTCAGCAGACTTGTTTGTAGAAGAGTAAAGTAGCTACAAATCATTGCTGGCATAACTTGTGAAGAGGATTCTTTTACTCATTAGTGTGCTATTGGTATGTCAAAATGTTAAGCAGCAAGACACATATGTTTCACGATGTGCAAGAGGGTTGAGGAGCACACGAATGGATAAATGGTAAGACATCAGCAGTGTGGATCCTAGAGGGCAGAAAGTCAAGCAAATTCACTAGAGCTTGAACAGCTGCAACTTGAACCACCACTTCCTCATCCTTCAGCAGTTCATTAAGCTCCGGAAACACAAAAACCTGTGTTTTGTATCACAGTATTAGCAGCATCAATGAACCCAAAATATGATAGCATGAGTTTTGTCCAAGCACTTCCACTGCTCCTAAGCCATTGCTATTCCATTAGGTTTTTGTGAGAGGGGAGTGGCCTGGGGTCTTGGGGTTTGTATTTGTTAGGAAAATGATTAGTTTTGAACCATGAAAGTGTCAACACCAACGGCACGAGATATGGCATTCAGCTGCTGACACATACATAGTCGCACCTCCAAATCTGTATCCTGTGATAACATTCTCCAAACCTTGCTTTTAGAAGGGTGACACTGGGTTCACATGCAAAATGTATTTGTTCATGTGCTTGGGAAATGATGATTGCATTTGTTCATCAGCTTGAGAAACAATTTGGTGATATTGAGCCTTCTCTGAAGCATCAAGGTGAGGGTTTTGTGGATATGGGGCAACACCCAGGAGTGAATGATATGATACCTGGCAAAATCCCATGGTTTTTGGAAGGAAATTCTGGATGATGTCCTTGGCCTCCAGCATAGGAGCTATGGCTCCTAACATTGTGCAGCACACCTTATGTGCTTGCACACTCTCCTCCCCCTCCCCATTTGACAATGCCATCTTCATCACATCACCAGTCACCACCTGCCTCCAATGGGTGATTAGATTCCCCACTTGGTTCAATCAATTGCAAGGGCAACATGCCACAAAACCTGTTTTGGTGAGCTGTTCTGTTATCAGTGGCACTTGATCAAACAGTTATCTGAAAGTGGTGTTTCTATTGTTTGCAGATAGTGCAAGCATTTTCAGTGTAGAACTTCAGAACTTGTCTTTTTTCAACAAAGTTGGATTGAAAGTGGTAAGATTTGCAATTTACATATTGTCCATTTGTGCATCAACTTTCCTCTCTGCTAAGAAACTCAATATATCGAAATCCTAAATTGATCCTGAACTCTGATGCAATAGAGGCATTACCTGAAGGGGGAGCAGTGGTATCAATACTTGGAGGGTACATAGCCAGGTGTGCAGTACTTCATTGCTACGAGGAATTTTCACCATGTGTAAGACCATAGGCAGCAGCCTAATTGCCACCTAAGGTTCCCTTATCAAAGCAGAGGGCACAACTATTCCCAATGAGTGTGAAGCTCTCTAATGGTGAGAAGAAAACTATTTTTTTCAGTTCAGTTTTGCTACAAGTTCATGTTAGAACTACCCTGCTGGCAAGAACATTATCATAACTTGGATATGTATGTCAATAAACCAATTGAAGTACCCAATAACATTGACTGCTTCTCATCATATCAGACTCCTTCAAGTCAGCAAACACTGGTCTGAACTGTATAAGATGATGGGAAAAGAAAAGAGAGGGCTTTAATTCACCTCTTTTGGCATAGATTTGTCTTGCAAAATGAGAGTGAAAGCTTCTCCAGCTGCCACCTATTGTTCCAATTCATTCCCAAAAATGTCTCAAATTCTTAGGATTTTCAAGTGATATGCACTTCCACATTAAAAAAGTTCTTTTAAGGCCTTTTTGGCACAACATTTTCATGATAAGATTGAGACCCAAGTCTATTTAATTCTGTTGCAACACCAAGAATGTTGGGAAACATATGCACTGGAAGTTCAAACTTGACCAAATGAGCATATATGTAGTGTAACAAGAGAAATCACCTGACAATGGTAGCTGAAACTTTCAACAGAGCTGACAAAGGCAGGAAACAGGGCTTCAACTGCAGCCAGTCCATACTCTTTAAAAAGCAGCGGTAGTCTTCCCAATGCACAACTCTGTTGAAGCTGTCAATCCACATGTAGAGTTAGTGTAACTGCTTGTAATGCTTCGATTGAATTTTTATAACCTCATCAGAAGCACTGTCATAAGGTATTTGTTTGGTTTTCCTTTCCAATTTCCTCTTGCCTACATACCATCCTTCAGATGCTTACAGGAGTAGGAAGGGGTAGTTTTCTTATACCAAATGAGCTGTTGGGGACAAGAAAAGTTGAGCCCTTTCAATGTCACTCAAATCTTCGTCCACTGTCAGATGTTCAATTTCCTCCCTACTCCGGCCTGCATCTTTTTGATGCTGCCATGCAGGACTGTATTGTTAAGTTCCAAGGGGGTTGACAAGCAATACAAAGAGAAGAGCAATGCCTCTACATCTAAGCAAGAGAAGAGCCCAAATCATGTTCGTAGGGTCTTTCACCTGTTCTTGACTAGTATGCCAAACCTACTCTTCTTGTTCAGTTCAAACAAAAATACCACGCATGAAAACCACAGAGTTTCAAGATCTTTGGGACTTTGAATCTTCTGAAAGCTTCACAGTGGTCTTTACTGTTGATTTGACTCCAGATAACTTATTGGAAAATAGTGTATTGGTCATACCTCTTTTATGGAGTCCTCAAAGGGATCGATGTCAGTGGCATCCTGCACATGAGCTGTCCACATTACTTGTTTGTGGGCTGAACATCTACTTTGCCCCGGTGGCTTGAACTTTCCGACCATGATGGAAATTGAAGAAATTGGCAGAGTGCAGATTCTTCACATGCCATGGCTCCCATGTTCAGAATGCCAATTCCAATGGAATTTCCCTATCCGTGCTCAAGGGGGTTGGAAATATCATCATCTTCTTCACAACTTTTCCTCAGCTTACTTCAAAACCATAAAAGAATGAAAGGGTTTTCCCTCTTGCCTGATCTTCAACTATTAGCTAACTGGTCACTTTTGGTGATACTGGCTCATCCAGTATCTTTAAAGGCAGAATAGTTGTCTGAAAGTTTGCCAGACATATGCTATGTAATGATAAAACACATGAGATAGTTACAGCAAAAATATACATGTCAATGACCCAATTCTCTCTTGAGATAGGTATAAGAGGTCTGAGAATTCCATTGGAGCAAGGGATATGTCCTTGCGAGTCAAATGAGGCAAGAAAGTTGCTTGGTTGAATGGTTGAGCTGAGTTGTGATGTGTGTGATTTGTTTTCAACAAGATTACAAATAGATCTAGGGCCCACAACACAGCTCCAACAAGCAAATGGTTTACTGCTTTTGCATTAGAGGCAAAATATATAACATTCCGATACTAAAAAAATCCAATCTGAGCAGAGTACAGAAGAATGTAGGCCAGGTTTTGGGCCATAGAGAGAGGAAGAGAAAAATTAGCAACAATACATTAGTGGTCACAAAACCCTTGCAAAACCCACATTGAAACAGTTTTAACTGCGCCACAAAATGCACATAATCCCAGAGCAAATTCCCACTAATAAATCAATCAAGCTATGTAAACCCAGTGCTGTCAAAAGCTTAATTTTGAATAGCAGGTGTATTTTTCAGAAACAAATACACTCTTATAAGCTGCCAGGAATCATCTCATATGGTAGAGGAGATGAGAGAGAGAGAGAAGACAAGGCATTTAACCCTAATCATCCAGAGAGATTGTTTCCTGGCAGTTATGTATAACTGTCACTCTTCCATGCCTAGCATTTCTATGCACTTGCTCACTTTGTTATGCATCACTTGCTTGTAGTATTATTGGAGTCTGTGTAGAGGGATGATGAATCCATAGTACACATGCATTGCAATTATAGATAAAACAGAAAGAGTTGTTGATTGTCCACCAGATCAGCACAAGTCAGAGCACAAAACAGACAATGGTTTTCACACAATTTGGTGAGGAATTAGGAGTGGTGATTACCAGAACTAGATTGGTAGTAAAGCAGTTTGTGAGGTCAGGCGAGGATTGTAGGGGTATGATACTGTGTAGTGTGGTCCTTAGATGCAGATGAAGCCAATAGCCATGGAGCTTTCTCACTCTCCCGATCAACTTCTTCCCAATTTATCTCTTACCCCACACCCATGGGCTCTGTGTCTGTGTCCCTCTGTTTCCCTGATCCTGATCAGAGGATTTAAACCAGATGCAAAAATGATTACAGAATCTTGAGGTGGGTACTTTAGTTTTGACCTAAAATTGTGGTGCCAAGGTATTTCACTTTTAAGAATTGTTTTCGAAGTTGGGTTGCTGGAAAGGTCTTTATGTATTCCTGATTTAGATTCATGGAGTTGGTTTTTGTTTCCCTATGAACCTCTTTACTCCAGGGCTTTTCTTGTGATCTTTGGCTCGAATCTTTGCTCGTTTTTAGCTACTGATCTTTGAGCTTTGGCTAGTGCAAATCAGAGAGTAAGATTGCCAACCTTTAAAACTGAAACTATAGTTTCCTGCTGTTGCAATATCACATGGAAAATAGTTTGATGTAGAGACCGTTGCTCGAGATAAGACCAGCAGAGCAGCATTGTTATATGATTTAGATGCTGTCTACAAAGCTCATGGCCAGACAGCAAGAGAACAGGTGAGGTCGAAGTTGTAAAGAGCTCACTCCAAGTCGAGATCTATGCAGCTTTCAGCCATGCAGAAGCTCGTCATTAACCTTGAGAAGTTTAAAACAAAGCTTGCAAACTGCAACAGTCCATCGTTTTGAAGAAATTTCAGGAACTATGAGCAATATGGCTGTGATGATCAGAATGCTCTGAGAACCATTGAGAAGCTTGTGGAGGATTGCAATGATGGATGGAATAAAGGTTCAACGTCCAACAATAATGCAGCAGCCAGGAGGTCTGCAGGCGCAGCAGACGTACATAGTGCTACGAAAAGTGGGTCGAAACAACGCTGTGTCGTATTGCCCTTCCACAGAGGAGATCTGTGGCATGCAATCTTCGACAAATCATGCCCCAACCCTGCCCAGTTCTGTGAACAGCATCAGGCTGGGCACAGGTGCTGATTCTGGGCAGACCAACGCTACTCCCGATGTCGTTACTGCAGGCTGCTTGCACTTTCCTGATGCCAGTGTTGATGAGATGACGCAAGCTCCCTGCGAATTCTGTCAGGGGGCGAAGCTGATTGACGACGCAACCCGAAACAGTGCTGCTTTATTGTCCCTTAGTCTCGAAGACATTCTTGTACCTTTTCTTCTTCCCACTTTCCGTGATGAATCTTGTGGAAACACGTACTTGCCAGATTTTTCTTATATTCGTTACTTTCTATGATACTCAAGGTTTGCCTGAATGTGAACCTTTAAGAATTTGATTCACCATTAGAGATCAGAAAAGGCTTACTGTGCTAAACATGTGCTTTAAGATTTCAAGAGTTATACTGCTGTGTGTGCACTAGCTGTCAGATTCTTTTTCCCCTAATATCGCACCGGTGCCTGAACTCGCTTTGTGAAGAGCAAGTACTTGATACCAGAGCAAGAGGCAGGCCAGGACAAGAGGATGAGAACTGCGCCGAACATCGCCATGGCACCCAAAACATCATGGCAGCTCGATTTCCTGAACCCTAGAAAAGATGTAGACAGTGCTAAAACCAGTACATCAAGCCAGGGGGGTCTGTCGCCTTCAGCTTACTTCTCTGGCAGTTCAATTGGTGCTTGTCCTGCATCTCCAATGACGCCATCAGCCTCTAAAACCGCAGCCTGCTCCTCGTATTTAGGTCAGTAAAAAATCCTGGTATATTCTGCTAGACTGCTGACCAATTTTCACAAAATTTCCAGTTCCATAGCGGCTTAGCGATCTTCAATCTACTCCCCTTCCTAGGATACCGAAAAATGTACGTTGCGGAATTCGTAAAAAATCGTAGAGAAGCTTATGTCCCCAGTGCCAAGAGTCACTGCATTGTGTGACTCGTGAGATGTGCAGATTCTGTGGTGTATGAACGGATGGAGAATTTGGGCGTGTTCACTGACCGCCCTGACACCGCCGCATCAGACCAGTGTCTCCAGATGCAAGATTTGTCAAAGCCGGATCAATCGACAAACTACTTGCCCGCTGCGACCGACTCCGCAGTAGCAGCTCTGTATGCGCAGGCCGGCTCCACGAGCAGCGCCACTCCTAGAACCAACAGCTCCAGCACCAGCACTACTAACCGTGCAGATTACAAACGACCAGCAATTCGCTCACCCTGGGAGTCCAATCTAATAGTCATTCATCAACCGGCCGCGTGTCTTCATATCCCGCCAGCTATAGGCACAGCACGGGGCCGCAGCAACAGCACCTCTCGCTGTAACTTATGGAGCTTCGAACGCAGAGCAAGTCCCATCCAGGATCGCATACCGGAGTAACATCAGCAGCCGCAGCAGACTATGTGAGCAGGACTGGTATAAGTGGCAGCGGCAGTGGCAGCACCGTCACCCGCAGCTACATCTTCCTTCATTGTACAAATCCTCAATCATTAGGCGCAGCTGCACGAATTCGAGTACAACAGGAAATTCCACCAGTAATATACAATCACCGCAGTGCTGCAGGAGCTAGCACAACAACGACAATTCTTCGGTGCGCACATCGACCGCAGGCAGCCGCAGCTCAGGATCACCGTCATCAGAACCAGGCGAAGCCGCAATCAACAATGAACAACAGCAAAAGCGCTTTATCGTCCGTGTGTGTCGAGAGGTGTAGGCGAGAATGGAGCCGGCCTAATTCAATTGCACTTCATCATTACTGACCTTTTACTTTATTTGGCTGCTCCTCCACCTTCGTTCTCTAAACTACTACAGTGCTTAAACATATATAAAGCTCAAGAGAAGAAGAGAAGGGCCATCGTATCGTGGTTTCTTTTCAACACCAAGTTAAAAGCGAGAGAGAGAAAGAATGTACACATAGGAATTTGGAAGTTCCATCTAGTATATTAATGTTGACAATGTTTCTATGTAATTCTTGTTCTTCAACATTGTATCCAACATCTTCAACCCTCAACATCTTCAATCATCATGTTCACAATGTTTCCCAAAATATGAAAAAAATCATGTCCAACCCAATGCCCATAATGTTTTCAATGTGCTTTTTCAACACCCGTACTATTGCTTATTGTTATTTTGTCATTCCTTGTCAAAACTCTCTTCTTCTTCTTTTTTTTTTGTTGTTCCTCATCTTTCGTCATTCTTGGTGTTGTTCATATGTGTTTTTGTTATTAATCAAATTTAGGTCATTCTTGAATAAAAAACATTGCACCAATTTGAATTTTAAATAAGGATGTTTGCATATGAAAATATTTGTTAGGTTAATGTCTCATCTTGGAATGTCACTTTGGCCTACCAACAATCATAGTGATACAATCGGTGTGATAAAAAAGTTTATAAAAAAAAATTAATGATCAAGTCTTCATTGATTTCAAAAGAGATTGAAGAGGGAATATATAATCTATTGATTTGAAAACATAAAACAATTAAAAATGGGGAAACATGTTCACCTATTCCAAGAAAAGGGTGGTTAGAAGAGGCAAAATCAAATGTCCGCCTCCAAGTCATGTATGGAGGTGATATTAAAAGATTGTTAGATATCACTTCCCATTAAATATTATTAAATCTAGTTTTCAGAATGAGTTTATTGAAATTAAATAATTTCATAAATATAACATTGAGTTAAATAATGTAGACTTTTTGAACTTTGACTAAAATGTTTTGAGGGATATTTATTTTCTATGTTCATTTGAATATGTTTATAGTTTTGATTATTAAAAGTTGTTCATTAAAATACTAAATTTCTTTAAAGATGAAACTTAATGGTTTTATATCATTACATTTTATTTAATTAATTAATATTTATTATAATTCTAAAAATTGATTAAAATAATTGAATTAAAAATACCAATATTAGTTATAAAATGGTCAATAATTTAGTTTTAAATTATAATTATTATGAAACTTTATATTGATTTATTTGTAATTTTTATTTACAAACCAAAAAATATCATCATTTTAAATGAAATGTTACCACTTGAATTATGAACCTTATGAAAATTAATCAATGTCAAATTCATTAAAAAAATGTATAAATGTAAAATGTCGTTTAATGGTTTAAAATACATAAAGATGTTTTATCTTTCATATGAAACATGTTGACATTTAGGAGATCTAAGACAATTTGCAATCATGATTTGTAGTTCAAAAAAACAGATTTTAATTTAATATTCATCTTTCAAAACATAAATAATGTATTATTTAATTGGCCATTGAACTTTAAAATGTAGTTGTTGAATGAGAAGGTGAAACACGAATGCACTTCAATGTGAATCATGCACTTTTGAATAACAACATCCACAAAATGATCTCAAGGTTTTCAAGACTTTAATATGATACACAATGAAAAAGATGGAAGAAAACCCAACATGCATATGTAGGAACTTCCTCATCCATTCAAGCACTTTAGTGTTGGTAGAACAGGTTTTCCATGTACAACAAATAAGTGAAACACAAAACATGAAGTGAAAAAACAAACCAATATCCACAAAATCTCCAAGATGGTACTCAGACACAAACTAAAATAATAGAACAATAATCATAAGGAAAATACATACTTAAATGGAGCTTGAGGTTTGCCATGGTAGAAGCTAGATAGAGTTCAGGTTGCATTTTTTAGCATCTAGATAATTTGGTAGTATTTGTGAGTTGTGCCAACATAATCCATTAGAGCACCATGATTGAATACAAGAACCTTGTATTTTGGAAAGTCACCAACCACATTTCCCAAAGCCCAAACAACCTACAAAAACAAGGTAAACGTTTTTATATCTAAAGCCTAATCATAGAAATCAAATCTTATAGAAAATAATTAGATGACATTCTAGTTAATAAGGTGTGCAAGAAACTAATCAAATTAACAATCCTCTAAAGTTTGAACAACAAAATGTTCACATGATGTTAAAGCTCAATTAAAACAACCAACTTATAAGATCAAGGTTTGGTAAATACTTGTTCATGGACATCATTGATAGGTGAACTAAGCAGTTGAGATTGGCACAACCCCATGATCAATGACAACATGGGTATGATCAAAGATGTTTGATGCAATATTGGTTAATGTTAATGCTACTTTGAATGCATCATAAACAATAATGGATTTTGGTTATTGTGCACAACTATGTCCAAACATATGACTAGCAAGTATTTTTGTATTCATCATAAGGTACAAGTTTAGGCACCAAACATCATTGATAGTTATAGGAAATCCCCATGTGTGAAACACTTTACAAAATGGGGCACAACACTTGATGTTATAACCTCTTCAATTGGGGGGCTTTGTTTTGCACAATATATTTGCAAAATGGAATGACCAATTACTGAGGAAATATTTTCCAAAGCAAAATCAATCACCAAGATGAGAGCAAGGTAATAAAACCTACCTACAGAAAGAAGATTTAAAAAGTTGTAGAAAAGTATGTTAAAAAAAACTTCATGAACTTATATGTTCAAAGATCTAAAAAATCTACTCCTACAAAAGCTTGATCAAACATTTCAAGAATATTACATGAATTAGAGAAATTATTGTTCTAAACATCACAATGCCCCCAATTCTACATCAAAGTCTAAAACATGAACAAAGCTTAGAAAATGGTGCTCTTACTACAACTTTACTTTGATGAACTAAATTGCCATATTTCAAAAGCAACATCTAAAAAAGCTTTAATAAGGTATGGAAGCCCTTCTTCATCGTTGTGGTTCCACTCCTTGGTGTCTTTTGCAAAACATGTCTCCATTTTTTACTTATAGGATTTATAAACAATAACATAAGGTTTAGAAGCCAATAATTTGATCAAACATTCATCAAACAAATATGCTCTAAGTTAGGTTTGAAGACACGTGAATTGTGTTTGTCATAATGCAATAACTTTTGTGTTCATGACTAAGTTTTCCTACATTCTATATGTGGCACAAAGGAAGTCGTCGCTTTATGAACATTTGTTCTAGGTCAAAATAGGTGTTTTGATACGAATGAATGTCGTTGGGCTAAACTTTTACATGGATTATTTGAGGTCAAAACAAGCATTTTGATAGGGATGAATGACAAAACATAAATGAATGTGGTTGGACTAAGCTTCTACATGGATTATTTTAGGTCAAAACAAGTGTTTTGATAGGTATGAATGTGGTCATTAAACTTTTACATTCATTTCATCAACAATGTTTCTGTAAGTTTATTGGGTTCGGTATTTTGTCATGTTTGCTAGTAGATTTTGCACTAAACACCTTACATATGACACCTTTGATTGGGGGATGTGCAAGTCAAAGGATAATATGTGAAGTGCTGGTGAAGGTCAGGATGTTTTGCTTCTTGTAGAAAAGAAATGTGAATATGAACTTGCTAGAAATGCATGAATTCTCATAGCATAACATACATACTTGTTGAAGTCTCTCAAGGATGCAACTGCGAAATTATAAGTATTTCATCTTTGTTAATGCCTTCTCCAATGAACATGCTCTTAGATGCAAATTTTAGATTTTGGTGGGTTGTTTTGAATTTCCTACCTTTTTTATGTCAATCAATGACTAATGTCAACATGTATTGCATATGTGAGAACTTACTTGCATATATGCATGTAGGTTCAAGCTTTTCAACCAACCTTAATTGAATTTTTTTTACATGTTTTTGCAACTTTGTTCCTTGTCATGTTTTTGTTGTTCTTTCTTCACAAACATTTGTCATTCATTACAAAAAGAAATAAGATACTACATAACTTTTTACCTATGCCCAATGTGCCCCCACGATGAAGCACGAAGGTAGTTGTTCGCCATAACACATCAACCACAACAAGTTTGGAGCTTATAGATAATAACTTGGACAACATGAACGAGGAAATATATAATAAGACAAAAACAAATGATGATGAATACATTCCAGGTGGGAATTTAAACCCTAAAGTTTTGCATTTTCATCAATCTAAAACATTCCTAAAACATGGCACCTTCAACAAGTGTCTAGTGTTTTATTCACTTAATTAAGCCATTATCCTCTTCATCGTACATTCTTAATAGGGTTGTTTAAAGGACAATGAGAACTTATTAAGTTAGAATGCCTAGGTCTAAGCTTCTTCACTATAGTTGTCAAAATCATGGAATCATTGAAGCTTCTATAAAATGACATTTGAGGTTGAACTAAAGTCCAAACACTCATGAAAACTACTACTCTAGTCATAGTTTAATGTTGCATGTGTTCCTTCATATGAGTAAATGGTAATAGCTTTAGCACAATGCCATTATTTTACACACAAATGTGAAACTCTATTGATGTGTAGTGTCACTTCTTCACACATTGAATATGTTCAACATGTTTTCTTATTGATATGTTCATTTATGAATTTGTTCACCTCATGTACATAAATGGATTTCTTCATAGTTATTCAGGAATATGTGTTGCATTTGAAGTTATGCCACGATCTCCAATTTTCAAGCATTAAAGTGTTTTCAAAGGGGGCCTAATGTTTTGAAATGTTACAATCTTGAAATGTTGAATGTCTAAAATGAATTTTGATTTATTCAATGTAAAGTTTTGTTCAATACAAGTTGTTGAATCGGAGTGCTTAGGTCCAAGCTTCTTCATTACTATTGTTAAACATATTGGAATCATTAAAGCTTTTGTCATGACATTTGTGATTGAATTGAAGTCTAGGGAATAATATTTGGAGAACTTAATAGTAGTAAAAAAATTATGTTGCACATGTTCTTTCATATGAGTAATACGAGGTAGTAACTTCAACACAATGGCACTTTTTCACATTTAACATAGTGCCACTTCTTCACACATCAAATATGTTCAACATGATTTATTTTGGATATTTTCATTTCTAACTTTGTTCACATCATGTTAATAAATTGATTTCTTCACAGTTGTTCATATGCATGTTGTGTGTTTTAAGTTATGCCATGTTCTCCAACTTTCAAGCATTGAAATGTTTTTAAGGGGGCCTAATGTTTAAAATGTTATAAGCTTGAAGTATTGAGCATCTAAAATGATTTTCCATTTATTCAATGTAATGACAAGATTTGTTCAATACATGTTGGAGTTGGTTTATGGCAATTGCATCTAGTTTGTGGAATGAGTCCACTAGAAGATGAAAACTATTATAACATATTTGTTTGCAATGCATTGTAAGTTATGGATATATTCATCGTGATAACTTTCAAGAATGATTTCCCATATGACATTTTTCACCAAGTTAGCACTTGAATCTTTTCACCATGGTTAATGCGTGCATTGTTTGAAATTTCTGAAAGGTTTTGAAGTTTTGCAATGTTGTTCTAAGTTTTCCAACCATAAAAAAACTTAAAGTGAATTCATTTGGACCATATTATTTTAAATAACATGTGATTTGCATGGACCTACATGGGTGAATACTTTATTATGTTGTAGTGCATTTAATTAATGGTGCAAGTATTTGCCAAAGGTTATAGTTCACATTTATAAAAACCTAATGATAATGAATTATGGGGTCAAGGGTAGGACTTGGCCAATTGTTTTTTGAACCTAGTTTGGAGCTGCTGCCATAGATTTTTCATTTGTGTTTGGAATTTTTGTTATGTAAGTGTTCTAATTCACCTTTAGATGAGTTCACCTTGCAAGTTATATGGGCAAGGTATTAATGTAATGGAAAATTTTCCCTTTTTTTTGCGGGTTGGTGTTTGTTTTTATGAATGTAACGGTGTTATCAAGGATAGATGAGGACTTGGGATCTGTCCATGATGTAGCTAAAGTTATAGCAATTAAAGATGTTGTTGCAATTTCATTTGCAATAAAGGTGCAAAATCCTATGTGCCATTACCCAAGACCCTTAAAAGCAAAATGTTCAAACTATTTTACCACAGGTTGTGGGCTCCCCCAGTCATCTACAAGAGACTATTTCAACCCAATGGTAGTGGCAGCCACCATGTGGGTGGAATATGCAATAAACAACTTGTCCAATACATCCCCAACTATGGGGGTTGGGACCAACGAGGGCAACACAATACCCTAGGCCTTGGATATAGATGTATGCACCGACTATTGGTTAGTGTATTAATTAACCCACTACCTAAATATTGGTCAATTCATTAGCCAACCTAGTGCACCAAGTATTAGTCAATAGATTAGCTAGGCCATTACCATTATTCCCCAAATTAAAGTAATAGTTGTGGGTGGGGTGAAACTAAAGAGTGTGGCTAAAGCATATTAAAGAACATATATAAGAAGGAAAAAGATGCCATATCAAAAGCAAGACAAGTTCTTGGGAAGAAACCCCACCATATTTGAATAAAAATGGGAGGTGATCTAGATGGAGGGTGTGATGGGAAGAATGTTTGGGATGAGGTGGTAAAGGACACTAATCCTTTGGATTTTGGATGTTAATGTCATAGAATGGGAGCACCATGAGCCCACATCATTAGAGAAGTTGAGGGCAATTCTATTTATAAGGAATTTGAGTATGTAGACAATGATCTTTCTATGGTGGGCTTTGGGAATGTGGTGAGGAGGTGGTTGAAAACATAGAGAAGTAAGTTGAAAGCAAGGTTCATGGCAAGGAAGAAAGATTGCCCTTTCAATATTGAACCTACTCATTGGGAGAGGTTGAAGGAATATTGGTCAAAACTTGAGACAAAAAAAAGGTTGAACAAATGTCAAATGTGAAGAGCCAAGTGATGAACTTAGTGAATGTGGGGCAATTAGAAGAGCAAGGAAGGAAGCAAAGCTAGTACTAGCTTGAACTAACTCATAAATAACCTTTTGAAATTTGATTAGTGTTCATACAATTTGGCTACTAATTCATATTTGTCCCATGAATGTATTTTCATTTTGTGATAAAGAGGATGAAGAGGCAATGGAACTTAGGTTTGACAAAATCTACTAAGGAATTTCAAGGGTTAGAATAGACATGTTCAAGATCATTAAGTTGTCAAAATGTTCACAAACTTTGTTACAAAATCCATTAGTTTTTTAGTTATTTGCAAATTTTCAGTTTTTAATTTTTTAAAGAGAACCATAGGTAATTGTCATGTTTGGAAACCAATTTGCCAATCAACTTGTTCGTTCATTTTGTTTCTTGCTTTTGATCATGTATTGGGCAATTTTTTGTTGATGGGAATTATATGAAGTTAAAAGAAATTATCATTTTAATATTTTAACTCAGTGCACTAAATGTCAAAATATATCTTGTAAATTTGTGTACATGTCATCTAACGACATGGTGTGAAAAATATTGAACATGGATTATTTGGCAGAATGTTTGCTTGAATGACAACTATTGAAACAAAACAAAATGAGTTAGATGCCAAGTTCATATCCATGTTGGATATTCAACACACTCAAATTCAAACATTAGTTGATATGAAAATGGTGTTTCTTGAATTTCTGGGAACTCAAGTGGACCGTACTAAACCTGTTTTGTTTTTAAAACCCAACCCTACCTCTTATTAACAACAACAATCACATGCCATGCTCCTTCACTATGAGATTTTTAACATCAAAACATCAGATCTCGTGGACACATCAATGGTGGGTAGTGGTAATGACATATCACAATCCTTTTCCTTGGGTAAGATTATTTTGGAGACAAAGGAAAAATTAGGTTCACCAAGTCACAAAGGGCCACAAAATTGTGGTCTAAAAAAAAGGTGAAGGAATCACCATTGGTGAATGCAATAGCATAGCTCAAAGTGTAGAGGGTGAGGATTGGGTTGTTTAGCAACCAAGAACATCCCATGTGAAGAAACTATTCAAGCAAAAATCTCCATCAAAATTTAGTGCAGTTAGATCCAACTTTGGAGTTAAAAGTGCAAAAGTTTTGAGTCAGGTGAGTTGGCTACTTGGTTTGGAACTAACATTTCTTTCCTTTATTTGCACCTATGTGCAATTAGGCTTTCATTTAATGTGTTTGTGTGAATTTGGATTGGGTTTGCAACAATAGATGCTTAGGAAAGAGTTAAAGGGGAAGGTGATTGAATTTATGCGGCCCAACAAAAAGAAGCCAATTACATTTTCAAGGAGCAACAAAGAAAAGGCAAATTTTCAATTGGCACCTTTGATCTTTTACCTTTAATTTTTTATTCTTTGTGATGAAAGTGGGTTATATGAACTATTACTTTGTTTGTACATATATAATGTGATTATGTGCATTACACTTATAATTAATATCAATGCGTTTGCTTGTTGGGTGGATTTAATTTGCTATTGGACAATCTGTGGTATTGAGGAATCCGGAGAATGCAAGGCGAAAGGTGGCATTCAATAAAGTTAGTGGTTGATGGGGGCTAGAAGAGTTTCATGGTACAATTATTCCAAAATTTTTGTTCAAAGTAGATGTTGCAACTATGCACACGCCCTAGATTCCATTAATGCACCGACACAAGTTGTTGACCAAGCTATAGTGGGAGATGTGGTAGGCACAACTTGTACCTTGTGGAATTGGAAATATGTGAAAATTGCAAGTTGACAAACTTTTTGAATGACCAATATGCTTACGAATTGAACTTACATTACTACAAATCATGGTTATTTAAGAGGTTTAAGTTGATTAATTTATCATTTTGACTAATGGACATCTACATTTTGACTAAAAGTCAAGCTCTTGAATGACACATATATTGTTTGATTCATCAATTTAATTATATTGGATAATTTAATTAAATGTATATAATCAAGTTGTATAACCTTAATCAAATTGAACAACGGTTTTTAGTCAAGTTGAACATTCAATCAAAATGGTTAATGATCTTTAGTCAAAATGACCAATGGCATTTAATCAAAATTGCCAATGATTTTTAATCAAATTGACCAATGGCCTTTAGTCAAGTGGAACATTTAGTCAAGATGGCCAATGACCTTAAAACAAAATGACCAATGGTATTTAATCAAGTGAAACATTTAGTCAAGATGGCCAATGATCTTTAATAAAATGTGACATGGTTTATTACCCCATGTATTTACTTTTTACCTATTCACCCACCTATTTACCTAGTTGGCTACTTACTTACCTATTACCCACCCACCCACCCACCTACTACTTATTTACCTACCTACGTATCTATATATACCTTCTCACCTACCTACTTACCTACCCACCTACATGCATATTACCTACATCATACCTATGCACCCATTTACCTACCTAAGTTTAACCACTAGGTGTAGCCATTAGATTTAAACATTATGTTTAACCATTAAATTTAACCACTAGGTTTAATTGTTATGTTTAGCGATTAAATTTGGCAATAGGTTTAGCTGAAGTTGAACCATTAGATTTGCCACTAGGTATAGCCTAAATTCAACCACTATGTATAGCCATTAGGTCTAGCTTAAGTTTAGCCACTATGTTAAACCATAAATTAAACCTAAATTTAGCCATTATGTTTGGCCACTAGGTTTAACTTATGTTTAGCCAAGGTTTAATCATTAGGTTTAGTCACTAGATTTAATCATTAAATTTAATCAAAGCCAAAATTTAACCAAAATTTAGTCGTTATGTTTAACCACTAGGTTTAACCTATGTTTAGCCAAGATTTAATCATTAGGTTTAGTCACTAGATTTAGTCATTAAATTTAATCATTATTTGAGCTTCTTCTTATTTGTCGTCCACTGGGACATTCCGGACAATTACAAGATATGGATAGAAAGTACAATTGTCATGCTTGGTGTAAGTTGCAAACCAGTAACATCAAGAATTCATTTGGATTGGGCTTTAGAACGATGAAATGTCTTGGACATTTGTGTTGTCAAAATGATTCTTGTCCTTTGTTTCAACATTCTTCTACACATAATGAAGGTACTTGGAGTGGCAATTGTTTGCAACTTCTAATATTTGGGCAATGTTTTGTGAAATCCTTAATTTGTACCATCAATTGTAAGTTTTGTGATACTTTCCCCACATGTCTACAAACTTGCAGTTGTAAAATGTATTATGTTGTTCACAAGTTTCCAAATCTCTTAGGAGTCGCAATCCATTTTTGCATTCATGCCTATCCAATCATAGATGGCAAATGTAGAGAATTCTTCTAGGAGATAAAGAACATGGTTGTAGACAAGGTCTATTGCATGCTAACTGCTACAACTTTGGCTATTGTTTTGTTTGTGAGTAAGATTTTTTTTTTTCATCATTTGTTCAACAAGGATGGAGAAGGTCCTATGGAGCTTTTCAAAGGTGACAACTTAGATCAAACGTGGTTAAAGTTTGCTCATTTGTGTTTCCTTGGCACATGTAATCTTGATTGCTTCATTAAATCATTGTCTCAATAACTCAAGCTCCATTGATTATATCCCGAAATTAAAAACAATGTTTGGTGATGACTATATTCAAGACAATTGTTTTCTTAGTCAATAGGCAAAGTAAAGGTTTATTTGTTCAAGATGTCCATTGATGGAGTGACATTCAGATTTGATTTGGTCCAACAAATGGAACTGAATGATGATTTGTAAAATCCATGGATGATGTTTGATCCCATAAAACATGTTCAAGGATGGACAACCATGGCCTATCACATTTATGACCCAGTCTATTGTAAGGTCATGGCGATTGTGGTATGTGACATGCAATTTGAGGACATGGAAGCTCAATGCATGATGTGGAGGAAGCTAGACATAATTGTTGAAAAGAAAGGGTTGGGTATGCCTATTTTCAAAGGGTTCATGGTGGATAGTGCATAAGCAAATTGGAATGTTGTTCATATTATTTATGGGATTGGAGATCCTATGGTCAAGATGGTGGATGTGTTTTTTCCATTTGGCTTTGTCTCTTGACAAACACATTAAACAACTGATTACACTAGAGTTCCATGATCAACACAAAGCCCTTTGTTACGAATACAAAAAAGCCATGTCCTTGGAGGAAGCTAACCTTTGATATGCTACCATTCGGTCTTAGTGGTACTCATCAAGAGTTGTTAGGTAGGATGCCATTCACAAGTTCAACAATTGGCTTGGCCATAGGTTCATGTTCGATGTAAGTTCTTCCAAAATATTATGTTCAAATTTTATTTTCCATATGTCCTTCCTAAATTTTAACTTCATTCCTTTTATGTGTTTGTAGAAATTTTCTTTGGAGGAGGGAGTTGACATGTCGACTTTTAATTTATGTGACTGTCCATAACATTTGGTTCCAACAATTTAGCAAGAGGGGTATTTGCCTCTTTGTTGCAATGTTTGACGATTATGTGCAAAAATTCAAGGAGTCGTCATTATATTATGCCTTTTTATAGGGTGTGCATCTAGGATTGGTTCAATCACATAAGGCTAGTCAATTTGGGGACCCTATCCAAATTGCTACTACAATTGCCAATTACATCTCAAGCTCTAGTCTTTTCGTTAGAATATTGCATTTGGAAGGTGAGGAAGTGTTTGGATCAACTAAATGCAAGGCAAACCTTCCACTTGGGTTAGAAGCAAATTCACATCGGCATGATTAGGTGAACTTCTCTCATCAAAAAATGGCTAATGCAACAACTCTAATCAACTAGTTGTTAATTGTGGATGTGGAGAAGACTAGTGGCGTAGTGCATGTTGTCACCCACAATGGTGTGGAGGTCCTTAAGTGCCTTTGTGGTGATAGCATTTGGCAAATTGAACACTACCCCCCGAAGTCTAACACTCGTTACTGAACATTGCAAAATGCCACTAAATACTATTGCAAAGCCAAAATCATTTCAAAACAAATAGATTATGGTATTCCTACTCCATGTTATGTTAATTACCAAGGTCTATAACCAAAGGTGTATCAATTGCTCAAGCTATATAAGTTTTGGTTTTTTCATGACCTTAATTGTTGTGTGGGAAGGATAAGCCAAAAATATGCACTTTATAGGCCAACCTTGCTTTCATTATGTGATGTGTAAATAGGGACAAATTTTAGTCAAATTGAGGTGGTGGCACTAGAGGAGGTTGGAATCTTGTTTTTGATGAAGCCAAGATGTCCCCTCATCAATCAAATTGAGGATGACATATCTTCATTTGTAAACTAGCCTTTGGCATGTGCCCCTTGGAATCTCTTTGACAATGGTACTTCTGCCCATGTCTATAAGCATTGAATTTAAATGTTTGGTCCAAATCAAGGAATGGGAAGAAGATTTGTTGTCCCAACATGTTCAAACTATCCATTGTGCAATAAAACAAGTGAAAGGTGGGAAGAAACTCTTGAAAACACATTATTAACTCCATCAAACATTCTTCTTTTGAGATATGGACGGATTTATTGCTTGCTTTTAGGACCCCCAATAAAAAGAAAACAATATGAGGTAATGATTAATGATTATTTCGCTTGTAGTTGCATCAATTTTTCTTCCATGATGTCTATGTCCTTTAGCAAGCAAGGGCTATGGGTGCAATGTAAACATTTATATTACATTTTGCAATATGTTATGTATTTTGGGATTAAATAACCATTCATCCACTATCCATCTTGGAGCTAGAACGAGGTTCATAGATTAATAGTTCATGCCAAAATCCTAGAAGTAAATTAGGTTGCAATATCATTATACAATTGTTAAATAAGATTGTTATGGGTTATGTTGTTTTAGAATAGATTTTACTGCAAAAATAAAAATATTCTTCGGCATGATGTGTGTAGTGCACTTATTCACTCATTTTTCAAGAATTTTCCCAGTCCATCATTATGTGGATTTCCTACCCTGGAGTTATTGTGTGATTTAACTTAACTTACACAAGTTATTATTTCACCCTTTTACATTATAACGTAGGTCCTTCAAGTTTCACCTTTGACACCTTTTCCCATAATTGAAATTTGACATGAAAATTATGTGAATCTAGTAATTTCCATTTGTCATAATTGTTTTGGAATTAGTTTCATTCGTACATTCAACTAGTCAAATGTTTCATTGAAAAAATTCATCTACTTCCAATTATCATCCAAAAGTTCATTGATGCTCCACGTTCATCCAAATATTCCATCCATTTTGTTAACTTTCATCCATGTACATTTGGTTTTCATCTGACCTAACTATTTGGAATTAGTTTCATCCATATATTTCAACCTATTAGATCTTTCATTCAATTTTTTTTTAAATTACATTTATCATCCAAAAAGTTCATATATGTAATAATCATCCAATTTTTTCATCCATTTTGTGATTTTCTTCCATGTACATGTGGAAAGATTTCCCATGTCATTCTTACATGGCATGGGGATATTTTTAAAATATTTTGTCCCCATCATTAAAATATTCCAAATATATTCATTCCTACTCATAAGCTCACATTCACACTCACATGTTCATTGCATAGCATCGTTGATTTGATTTCTTGTCACAGTACCTTTGATTATACAATCATCAACATACTTAATCCTTTAGTGTCACGTTTAACATGTTTATGTACATTATTTTGGTTTCATTTTTTCACATCATCAAGTTCTCCTAATATAAGGAAATATGCAAGTTCATTTATTTCACCATCAAATTTTTTTGTCAACATCGTAACATATTTAATCATATGAATTCATTTTCGACTCTTCAAAATGAATCACATTCTATCTAAAGTTTAACAAACAATAGGTGAACTTATGATCTATTACAACTTTTGAAAAATCTTATTGTGTGGAATCAATATTTACCAAAATGCTGCATTGATTAGATTGTTCAATGTTTCACAACACCCTTCCAAACTCATATTTAGTCCATACTAAGTGCTTCAAAAAAGTTGAATTCACATAGGCTATGTACATGTATCCATTTAAAATGAAGTCTTACATTATTTTAATTTCCAAACATGTGTTTGTCCAATTCATCTTCCATAAAATTAATTCATGTCAAAGATTCATAATTAGTACATTTGGTAACCTCCAGCTTTTGCATCGTTTTTTGATGAAAATAGCTTGTTATTATTTTCCTCTGGGTGACTTCCAATGTAATACTAATTTTAGAAAAACACCCTTTCACTTCTTAAGCTTTAACATCTTCTGTGCTAAGATTTGCCTAGTTGATTTCATTGCCACATCATGCAAAAATATATTTGGATCTCATGGATGGATTTCTCTTGCAAGTAGATGAACATTGACTTGTAAGAAACCAAAAGTGTTACATAAATAGCTAATGAAACCAAATCCAATTTCTTTGTAGCCATTTCTCATGAGAACAAATAATAATCAGGGTCCCCATAACCTAATCAATCAACATGCACAATCTAACAAAACTAATAAGAAGAAACCTTGACAATAAATTCCCTAAAGCAAGCATGATTAAAACTCTCTTCGCCTAGGTTTACCATGGGTGGCCACAATTAGTGATCTAAATATTTGGCAGTTAGACAAGTGACAATTTGCCTTTGGATTCTTAGATTTTTTTTTTTCACCTATCAATGAATCAAGGATGCAATGTTCTTAAACCCTTTGTGGGAACTTGATCTCCCCCCATTAGGTATTATTTGACCACTAATATTGAAGGCCATAACTCGCCAAGACTGTTAGAGGCAACTGGTTCAGGTGTATCAAGTCTACCCCATCACAACATGGGAGGAGAAAATCAAAGTATTAAGATTCCTCCACAAATACATCCATCTCCATTGCACCCAAATGTTGTTTTGCAAGACTTGCACACATTTAGAAACATTGAAGGTGTCCGAAATCATTTTTTGAAACTTGCGAAGGCAGAAGTTGATCAACATGTCACATTCCCATGGGAATTGTTTGTACCTCTACCAATCAAGGTACAACTTGGCCTATTTCACTTGCTTCCATACATGTTGAAGAATTTTGATTGGGAGAGTTCTTCCCTATATGATTTCAAGGGCATGCTTGCAAGTTATCGAACTTGTCTGGATGGATGGGATGAATGGATTGGCAACATGTTTATGGCATCATTTGGTCTTTGGACTCACAAAGATCAAGTAAGTCCTACACCCCTCTACTATTATATTTATGAATATTTGATTTGTCCTACCACGTATATAACATGGCATGTGGTTGTATAAAACATGTGACATGAAATCCATTATCATCATTCAAACTCCAAACTCTAAAGCTTTGGTTGGACTTGTTTTACACAACATTATTGCACATACTCCCAACAAAACACAATCAACTTTGTTGTTAGTCATGTGTTGAACCCTACAACCTCAGACAATGAATTCAACAAATTAATTAACTATATTGAGTACAAGTTATTTGAATGAGATAATAAGAACCTTGAAGCTTGATGGTGGGAGGAGCATGAAAAGATGATTTCTACGTACATGGACAACAAAATGAGAGACTTTGATGGAATTGTTGTGAGCTGGAAGTTGAGTGAAGAAAATGGGGTTGGCACCCATTGTTTGACATCTTTACAACAATTCCTTCTTTGTGGGTCCTTGCCCCCACCTTCCCTTGGACACATAACAACAATGAAGCCATAACCATATGTGATAGAATCTATAACATGGAAAGAGTTGGTATGTTTTACCCAATGCCATGGTGTGTAAGGTTTCTTAAGTTTTACACATTTTCAAGAGGGATAAACATTCCCCTAGTCCACCCATTACATGGTGATATTGGAAGAAATTGCAAACCATGGTTTTCTAAAAGGTTCAATAATAGGCAATGCCAAACAATCCTTGCAATGATGCAAGAAGAGGGGCCCATGTTGTTTGTTGGTGGGGTGGGGTCATTGATTGAAATGGGTTGGCAAGCCCAAGCCTAGGAAGAATTTCAAAAGCTAACAGATTGTTCCAATTGGAGGCCAAGATTTTATACATGGTCACAAAACATCTAGTTATAAGCCATCCAAGAATTTGTAGTGGGTAATAGGAAGGATTTTTTTAATGGTTGGTAAATTCATGCTTAAAGTGCACTTGCCAATTCCTTTGATTCCACATTCACAAAATGGTTGATGCTTGAAAAAGACATTGATCTTGGTTGGGTCATTGTGAGATCAGGTTTGTATGTCCTACCATTATTACAAGATGTGGGTGTAGTTCACTAGTCCCCGTTCATTAAACTAATGAATTCACTACTTTCCAACTAGTCCTATTTACTACAACCAATGCATTCATTCAAAATCTAGTGAAATCACTTGGTGTACATGGACACCTTTTGTTATAATGTACCCACCAACACAATTGTTCCAATAATAATAAATATGTTCTATTCAGCATGGACATTTGTGTATTCAAATGTTAGATGAAACAACAACACATTTCCATAACATGATATATGATGGCAAACATTTAGTTATTCAACTATTGTTAACGGGTATTTTTTTTTATTCCCATTAAGTTTTCAACTTTTGATTTTTCCAACAATAGGTTCCTAAAACAACAAACATGTACAACTATATTATCAAAACAAAAACTATCTACAATTCTTAACTAACATGCATTCAATTTGCATATGACTTGAAGAAAGTTGGCTAAAAGAAAATGTTTCATGCACTACTACAAAATGTGGGTGCAGTTTTCTAGTCCCCGTTCACTAAACCAAAGAATTCACTACTTCTTCAATGGCCCCCATTCACTACAACCAATGAATTCACTCAAAATCCAATGAAATCACTTAGCGTACAAGGACACCTTTTGCTATAGTGATGTTTCAAATGAAAAATAAACACAAAAATCTTAATAAAATCATAAGTCTCCTTCTCAAAGAAATCTATCCTCTTAGTTTTATACTAGCTAATTCAAAAATTAAACAGTCACAACTGACTATTTAAATAGTCATTAACCAATACTTATTAATAAACCAAATTTTCAAAAAACTACACCTTGTTTCACTACTTGTTCAATTACTTATTTTGTCACATGCTTTGTAGACTACTAGTTGACTATCCTATCAACTTGTTTATTAACCTAGTATAATACTACATGTTAGGTTTAGTAATTGGTTACATTAATATTGCAAGTTAAGCTAAATAACATGTTAAATCACCTATTAGGTTTAACAACTTGCTTAAATCTATAACCTATTAAGTCATATTTTACTAAATATAGGTAGCATTATCCCCCTCTGAAAACTGCATTTCATCCTCAAAATGCTACCTCAAAGTCCTAGGTTAGTTAGTCTTTTACAACTAGTTGATTAATGGTTCCTTTGACAAGTTCAACACATGTTTCCTTTTCATGTTTAGCTTGATTCAAAATCTGAAGACTTGTTAGTGTTGTAGTCCTCTATCGATCATGTGTTTCTTCAAAGGTCACTATGGGTGTTGTGAATACCTTCAAAACATGCAAGGTACTAGAAATCAAAGTAATTTCTTCACCTATACCTATTTCATGGGGGGTCAGTAATAAACTAGCAGATAAGAACTCCAAGGGTCCTACTCCACTATCTAGTACAATAAATGAAGGATCAATGAGTTTAGCTTGTTCCTTAACATACTTTTCACTACCTCTCACATGTTCAATAATAATAGTGGTAACTTGAAAATGTAGGGTAAAAGTCTAAACATGTGAAGGTATGATCTTTAAACCTATTCCACCTCCTAGTGGACTAATTAGTTTATTAGTGGCAATAGGTTGTACCATAGATGGTGTTGCTGGTGTTTTGCTATTGGTTCCAATTTCCACAAATATGAAACTAAGGGGTTTGTATTTAAAGTTAGGGAAAGTGATTCGATATGCTTTCACTCTAGTTGGTAACCATGTTCATTGAAATGGGTTAATTCCATGCTTGTTGCAACCCTAGCCTTGGGCTCGCAACCAAGGCAGGGGCTTGCAAGGGTGCGGGCCAAGAGGGAAGCCCAGGAGTCACATTTCATGTTCTTGGGAATGTAGGAGAGTGTGAGGGAATGAACCCTCACACTCCCAAATGAGCTCTCACTTTTGGGAGTTAGAGTCATGATGGACTCCTGAACCTTTAGAAAGAAATTTCAGGGGACAAAACCCATTGGATTGAGAAGTTATTTATATTATTAAAAAGATCTTAGAACTTAGATGTCTAAAATGGGCTCGCATGACCCATTTGAACACTTCAAACACAAGTTATGGCCAAAAGAAAAGTTGGGAGTCAAATTGCCAATTTGACTCCCAACCATTAAAAGTTAGGAATCGCCTTGATTTCCTTGCATGTAGGTGGCGTGCCACATACCGTTGAAAAGCTCTCGACAAGGGCTACAACTTTGCTTTAGACCTTATCTCCATCAAAGGTCTACATGTAAAGTTATGGGCCCCCAAAGTCGCAGGAATCCTAGTTGTGGGAATTTCAAAATGACATTTGGGTGCTAATCCCGAGGCGAGACACAAAGTAAACTATAGGGGGGAAGGTGGTGGTTTCCCCCCAAGTCCGGGCCATGGTGAGTCTTGTGAGTTTGTGTTTGCCCGTGATTCGTCTGTGCACCAAAGTGCTTCAACTATGCACTAACCAACTTGTTGTTTGGTTTGTGCAGGTCCGTGTGAGTAAATAAATTGCTTATCAATCCTCCTAGTCCCCATCCCAGAGTTCTAGCACGCCCCTTCACCCCCCAAAGTGTTGTGAACCAAGGAACGTGCCCCAACTCTTTACTCTTCCGTTATTTTCGCTTCAAACTCACATTTGAGTTTATCAAGAAGCTTGGGAGTGTGTCAATGCTTTCTTGAATTAGCTCTTCCATGAACTCTTGAATGGTTTGCCACCACTCCTTCCATTTCGGGTTTTTATCTCCCAAGGCTTAATTATGCACTTTGAGTAACGTATTGTACAATAATAATTCCTTGAACACCTTTAACTTATTGTTCATCCTAAAAGGTATAATGGGGTTGGGTCTGTTCAATTGTACTTTAATTGTCTCATACTAACCTTTCCAATCTTGGATTTGGGCAATCAAAGTTTCTTTTTCTTTTTCAAACTTTATATTAACAATTACTTGCTGTTCCTTGAGCTCTTGACAAATTTGCTCCAAATTGATTATGGTATTCTATTATTGCATACTTGACTCTTCCATTTTGTTGTATAGTCTCACGTCATTTGTTCAAAGTCAGTTTGGAAACACTTCAAGTCGTTGTGAGTTTTCCAATTGAGTTGATTAAACTTGGCATTATTTTTGTTGTAGGCTTTCAATTTTCCTAACATCCTATTCTACCTTTCTGGACTTGTTGGATAGGTTTTGGTTTTCATGTTGAACCTAATTCAATTACCCTTTAACTATGACTAGTTTTTTTTCACGCTTCTTAAAGGTCTGTTGCATTTTTTTTAGCTCTAGGCTATATGTTTATAGGTGATTGTTGGTCTCAAATAAGTTTTCCCCAATTTGTTCACATTCAACTCTAAGGTTGGAAAGTTCTTACAATGTCCTTAGTCGAGTTATGGCATTCTAGGTAGCTTACTCAAAAGACATATTAATTTGTCTCAGGTTATGTATGGAATGACCAAAAATTGGGATATGTTGGGTTATGGAAAATTACGAGTTTTCTACATGAACATGTTCAACTACATGTTGAATTGGTTGTGATACTTTTGTAGTTGCAATTACATGTTGTTCAGGCTTTGTAATAAGTACACAAGTTCAATAGGTTTAACTTGGATGTTATCATTACTTAGTCTAAATTGGGCTCAAGTTCTTCCTCCATGTTGCCATGTGTAGGTGTTGCTTGAAACTCTTCTCCACCTCCACCTCCCATCTTGTCTAAACAAGTTCATTCTTCATCCTCCTCTGAATCAATAACTTACGACCTAAAAGGAGTTATAAACTTAATTTTTGGTGGTGATGTAACATGTTCATGATTTAACTTGTCCCTTGGTGTAGGTGATTACGTGTGCATCTTCAATCTATGAAATTGATGTACTAATAAAGGCGAAACTATGGTTGAACATGTTGGTCTTCTTTACTTCAAAAATTGTTCCCTTGTGACAAGTTCAAGTGAAACTTGTTGCTCATGAGCAACTTGTCATTCTTGACTAGTTGGTGACATGGGTTCTTATGGGGTTGTTGTTCTTAGTGAAGGCACCTCAAATAATGGGAACCACTTCCTAAACAAAATATCTAGGATATGCCCTGAGTAGCAATTATCTGCCTTGGTTTTGATAGAAGTTGAGTTAGTTGCTACTTTCTTCTAACGTTTTGTCTAGCAAATTAACTCAACAAATAACTATTCATCAACACTATAAGGAGCACCAATTAACAAGTTGCCCCTTGTTAGCTAGGTCAAATGAAAAAACAATCATACCATTAAAATACACTGACCTCTTTCGTTGGTAAATTATTTGCAAAATGGCTACAAATCTCACATGAAATTCTTCTTTCATGTGAACTACATTCCATTGTTCATTTTCCACAAAAGCATGTGGACTTATAATCTTCCTCAAAATGGTTTTTTCTTCTTCAAATGTTGCATTTGTAGCATCTACTACACCTTCTTGGGAAATTCCAAGTTGCTCATGAATAAGTACTTAATCAATCAAATTTTTTTAACCACACACTTGTCCTTGGATTCTTCCATCCTCTAGTTCTTCCCATGTTTGTAAAAAACTCTTGTAACAAGTCCTCTCATGGCGCAATCCATTGTAGGGTGAACAGGTCCTCCAAATTGACTCATCTGACCCATTTGAATTTGTTAGTGTTCATTTTAATCCATTGTGGCATCTTTTGGGTCTCTTTCACCTTAGACATTGTCTTCTTTTTAACATGTTTATCAACATGTTCTTTTGTAAGCAATTTGCCTTTTCTTTTCATCATGTCTTTGGTCCTTGATTGTGGGCATTGTGGAATAACATTGCAAACAAGTTATTTTCCAAAGAGTTATTGGATAAATTCTTCTACATTGTCTCTATTCATAAGTTGTTTCAATTCAACTCTTCCTCCCTCCACAAGTTTTGATTTGGGAGCTTGGGGTGTCTACTCCTCAGTAATAGGTTGAAAGATTATTTCCACCTCTTCCTTTAAGTCTAAAATAACTATAACTCATGACTTTGGTGTTGCTATAGAAGTAGTAGTTATTTTAAGAAAAAATAAAAGTTGCTTCTAAATCTTCTTCTAAATCCTTACTTTTATGTTCTCACTCAAAAATTATAAGCTTTTCTACTATAGGTTCACGCAAAGCTAGAGGTTTGACGCAAATTGCTCCTATTAAATGAACCTATTTAGTTTTTTCTTTCCACGTGTTCTTTCCTAGCAGTTTCAGCTTTCCTTTCTCTATTTCTCTCTCTCTCTCTCTCTTGCTTCTATTTTTAACTTCTTTAAAGCGCTTTCACTCATTGACTCTAATAACAAAAAGAAATAAAAAACATGAAGAGGCAAGATAAGGGATGCAGTTGTTCTTTATAACTTTCTAGCTGATAACAACTTTGCAATGGTGAATATTAGATGTGACTTTTACGGTTATGGACTTCCAAGATATAGATGTCTATAGGTCCTTGACTAAATGTGTTATTTTGTACACAATTAAATTTAATAGTACATCATTATGATAATGAGCAAGTACATATGTTCCAATAATATTGCCATGTGTCAAATAATTATTAATAAGTTCAAATTTTACAAGTTCAAATTTTGCATTTTCAAGAGGTTCCTTTGTTTGAACATGTTCATCAATTACCATGTTACTAGGGTCACCTAATACAAGTTGTAAAGTTTTATCTTCAATAAACTTATATGGCTTCAACTTGTTAATGTTAACAAGAACTGGGTTAGGATCAAACTTATCAATGGTGACAAATAGAACAATATTATTGGGCAAACAATATTGGATTATGTATGGCCCAAACCATTGTCTTTGAAATTTTGGAGCATTTTTAAAAACGACCCTTAGAAACCGTAACAGGTAGTCTCCAAATTGAAACTTAGTTTCAATGAATCGATTCTATTACGATAATGACATGTTTCGCTAATTAGAAACAACTAGATCATATGTGATCAGCCCGTTCTCTTGTAACTTCTTTAGTTCTAATAGTTGGCTAATTAGTATTCTAATAGGTGTTGGATCTACATGTTCACTAAGTTTGGGTGATAACTTTGTAGGCAATAATGGATGTAATTTGTACACAAGCTGAAATGGGGTATGACCTATTCCAACTTTGTAAACGGTTCAATATGAGAAAAAGATTGTGGATAGGTGCTCATCCCAATCATTCTTGTTCTCATTAACCAATTTGGTTAATAAGGTTCCAAAAACCATGTTTATATTTTCAACCTGTCCATTTCCTTGCGGATGATACATTCGATATAATTGGTATGTCTAAGGATAAAATTGTCAATAAGATATTTGATTGCATCATTGATAAAATGGGTACCTTGATTGGTCACGATTGTCAATGGACATCCAAATCTTATAAGGATATGCCCGTACAAAAACTTAGCAGTTACTACAAGAGTGTTGTTGTGAATGCTCGTGCTTCCCCCACTTTGTTGCATAGTCAGTGGCCACTATAATGTATTGGTTTCCTAACAATCTACTTGCAAGCTTAACAAGTCCAATAAAATCCAATCCCCATTTTTGAAATGGTTTTAAAAGTAGAGTAGTAACCAATTTGGCCAAGTTTTGCATTAATAAGTTACTTGTTTTTTGACATTGATCACAAGTTCAACAATATTCATGAACATCTCGATTCATCATTAGCAACCAATAACTAGCAACCAAGATCTTTTTCACATTAATTGCCTTATTGCAACTCCTCCATGCAATTCTTGGAAAACTGTGAGTACCTATTTTGGTTGCAAGACTAAAAAAAACGTATTATCTTGTCCAAATTTTTATAATATTCTTTCTTGAAGCACAAATGGCTTAACTCTTTGGGCTAAATATTGTTTTTGTGATGTAATAAACTTCTCTGGCATCATTCCCTTTAATGCGTACTCGTAAACACTTTGTAACCACTCAAGTTGTAATGTGAACAAATGAACATCACAGGTTTGATCAAGTACTCCTATAGTTCTGTCTGGTTAGGTAACCTACTCAGTGCATTTGCCTTTAGATCAAATCTACCAGGTTTATAAACAATCTTGAAATCATACTTCAAAAATAATAATAATCATATAGTTAACTTGCCATAAACATGTGGCTTGTTAATTAAATGTACTAAAGCCATATGGTTTACATAAAATGTGAACATGTTGCCTAACATGTAATGCTTAAACTTGTGTAATGCATAGACCATAACTTAAGCCTCTTTTTGTAGTAGTATAATTTTTTTCAACATAATTGAACAATTTTAATGAATACATAATAGGTTGATCTATTTTACTCGTTGGGTTTTGAGCTAATATTGCCCTTATTATTAACTAAGATGCATTAAATGAACATGAAATTTTAATACAAAATTAGGATTTATGAATACATGAGCTTGAATGTACTAGTTTTTTATGTCTTCCCAAGCAGTTTGACATTCAACAATCCACTTGAATACTTTAGTTTTCTTGAGTAACTTGGTAATTGGTGCCATGGTAGAAGCAATTTTTTTGATGAAACATTTATAAAACTATGCCATTCCATTGAACACTTGAATTTCCTAAGGTGTTTTAGGTACTGCCATTTTGATTAGAGCCTTTATTTTCTTAGGATAGGTGTTTTCCCCTCTTTGGAGAGTATGAATCTTATAATAGTTCTAGAATAGACCATAAATGCACATTTTTCTAAATTCAAACTAATGCCATACTCTACATTTAAAGAAACACTTTATGAGTTTTTCTAAATGAGTGGACAAGTCATTAATAATATTAAAATCATCTAAAAGGATATTCATGAATACATCAATGTATTCATGGAAAGCTTTGGTGATTACCTTTTAATAAGTGGATGGTCCATTTTTGACCCCAAAAGGCATTACAACCCATACAAAAGTCCCCCATCAATAACAAAGCTAGTTTTGTACTAGTCTTTTGGTGTTATGGAAATTTAATGGTATCCAAAAAAATCATCTAAAAATGTGTAAACCTCATGTCCAACTACAATATTAATAACCTCATCAGTAAAAGGTAACGGGTATGGATCTTTCTTTGTGGCAAACATTAAGCTTTCTAAAATCCACACAAATTTTGAGTTTCTCATTTTTTTTAGGCACTACAACTATAGGTTATAGCCAAGTAACCTTTTCAACATGTTTAATAAAACCTACAACAAGCAATTTGTCAATATCCTGTTTGATAATGGCTATGTAATGAAGATTCAACTAATACCTTGTTTGATGAGCAGGTGGTATCAATGTGTCTAGTTTAATTTGATGTTGAACTATCTTAGGTGGTATGTCATTCAAGTCTTTGTAAGTCCACACAAAGATGTCTTTGAACTCCTTCAATAATTCAATCAATTGGGAATTGATAATAGGTTCCAGATCAACACTAATTTTAACTTGTTGCGAGTTTTCTTCAAAACCTTGCTTGATCTTATTAAGTTTTTTTTCTTCTATGATTGTCCAACCAATAATGTAAATATTTTGAACTCTTATCCGAGTAGGCATCTTGTCAATCTCCACTCCTCCTACTTCATGTTGAAAGAAAATCTTTGGCAAATATATGATGTTTAAAAGTATCAAGAGGTATAGTTATTTGAATAGGTAATATAGATACCAGTTTGATAGGTTTATCAAACAAAACAAGTAACACAAATATGGATTCAACAAGTACAAATATATGTTCAACTAAATTCAAACATGCTAATGAAATCAAACTAACGAGTTACTATGTTTTAACTAGTGTAGGAACATATATGGTCCCTATTGAAAACAATCTTAAGTAAGTAACAAACATTAAATCTTTTTCCTCATCATATATTCTAGAATGCAAATCATAACATACTAACACTTCTAGATGTTTAATTGGTATTCCAAGTTTTTTTGTAATAGGTATAGTTTTAACTATACCCATTCCTTTGTATAGTGATAATATTGTTGCCCCAATCATGAGACACTTTAACATCTCTCAGCCAAGGACATCCTAACAACATAGAATAGCTATGATTTGATCAACCATGCATAAGTTGTATGGTGTTGGTTTTGGTTTTGATAGACCTAATTGCACTTTCAGTTTCTCCATAATGATATTAACTTTACAACCACCATCTAGAAGTGCATCTTCTATAAAAAAATTTCCTACTTGAACCTTTATCACTACTATTTTATGATCAATGGCAATTGAAGCAACTACCAATTTTGGTAAAGTAGGTTTTGATAGTACCAGGGTAAGTATGTACCATTTGATATTAGGTATCACTTGCAACAATTGTCCCAAGTTCAATGTATACTTGGTTTCCAAAACTTGTTTACTAACGTCATTTAAAATTTCTTCCGAAGTCTTTTTTTATTGTAACTTGTTCTTTTATCACAATTGGTACAAGTTAATGATGATTTGGCTATAACAATAGGTGTTACGTGTTTAGTTACTATATTAGCCTCTTGTGTAGTTAGTAGAACATTTTAATTTAGACTAATAAGTCCACTTTCCTCACATACTACAATAGTTTCCTTGTGCTCAATCAAGGTATCTTTCTTTACACATGTGGTTGCTAATTTCAAGTAAGGTAATAACTTTGCTTTGAAAACAATGGTGAGGAAAACATATATTGCTTTAACTTGTAAACAATTAACTAATTTCAATAAGTGTTCATAGTAAACCTCAACATGTTTGGCGATTTGTTGTTGTATGTTTCACAATTGCATATAGACCTCCTCATCATTCTTCACAATTTTGATTCACTTGCAAAATGCTTGCTCCAACTCTTCAAAAGTGCAATTTGGATGGTTTTGAACAAAAATTTCACCCCATTTAGAGATACTATCTTTGGGAGTAAAACCAAACAAGTTGTTGAAGTTAGCTTCCATTGTTTCACCATTAGCTTTAATAGCCTTCTTGAACACTTTGATGTGAGCATCATGATTAGTGTCTTTGACATAGGTTGGATATTGTAACTTTTGTATGGTAGTTTCGTTGTTGGTTTTGGTACAAGTTACACAACAATTGTTAATACCATGGTGGTATAAACATGCATGGTTCAGGTGTTGGCCATCCATATGATCCAACATGTGGATAAAATGGTGGTCTTCTAGGTGGATCTCCTTTGGGTGAACTTCTTCCAGGTGAGTCTCCAACTTGTTATCCATCTGGTTGTCAGTGAGCAAAACCTCTAAGTACATAAGTTGGTAAATTGGTATTAACATGTATGTTGGTACTAATGCAATAATAGGTTGATGGACATGTGGTTTATCCATGTTGGTCACTAGTTGAACCACTATAAAAAACTAATTTCTAATAAAATGTGGTGTATGTGTTGGTGGTACAAGTTATTCATGTGTTAGGTACACATACCTAGATACATATCATGTATAATTCTTAAAGATTGAAAGATAAAATCCTTTTGTTCTAGTTGGGTATATTGGATACAAATTAGGATTTAAAGGTACAAAAGGGGGTATGACATTATACCACATTGGGTATGTTGAAATAGGTAACATGTTGGTTTTGCCTAGTACGATTGATGTAATAGGTTGTGACCAAGTTGTATGATAGTTAATAGGTACTATTGTATGACTTGTACTAGGATTCATGGCTTGAGTAATTAATATAGACACATTGGGTACTACTATTGTAGTAGTTGGAAGAATAGGTTGATGAACATTCATCACCTTTTCCCTTAATAATTGCCTTAGTTTATCATTAATAAATAAGCAACAATTGAACATGTGTCCCACTTGTCAACAATATGAACAAGTTATAATTCCAGCACCTTAGTTTCTTTTTGAAATTAGTCTATGGTGTGCAACTTGTGATCTTTCACCTTGACCATGTACTGATCTCATTAGTGAAATGCCTTGTTGGTACATGGCTTCTTGCCGAATAATCATTGGTCTTGCTCAAGGTTTGACAAGTTTTATATTTGGTATGGAAATTGATTGATTAAAGGGTCTTCAATCGATGTGACAAAGGTGCTCCAACCTATTGAATAGTTGAAATTGTTCCACCTCCGATTTAGGGGGTACCGAATTTATATTGGTATTTGGTGGTTAGTTTTGAAAACAAATATATGTTGCAATTGGTGTAGGTGCACCAATTATGGGCAAATAATAACTTGGGGTTGCAAATCAACATGGTTGTTTTGCGGAGATACCTTCATCAAACGACTGAACAAGTTCATGATTATCATGATGAACACTCATTGCCCATAGTTGGGTTGATGTGTGTGGTGTTTCTTGATGAATGGTTAAAAATGCGACTAGGTCTTTCTACACAATCAGTTTGATTGCATTTTAATGTTGCTCATTGGCTTCCCCCCTTTGTGTTGTATCTATGTTTGGTGCATTCATAGGTTTGTTTCCCATAGGTTGCATTTATTGTTCATCTTGCTTTTATGTAGATTTTGGAATAGGTTGATGTGTAACCAATTTTAGTTGTTTTTTAATACTTTTAATAACTATTCTTGACATTCTCTGAAATTATAGGTTCTAGGAAAACCTTTGCATTATTTTTTGACATAAGACTAAAATGACATTTCCTAATAATAAAAAAATTGCAAAAAAATCTTTTACAGTTTGGGTGCTAATTTCCTTCAAAAACTTCTACACTAACCTCACCCTATTTCCTAATGCTTCAAATGAAATCAAGAGACAACAACTTGAATTCTAAAAATTACACAAAACAAACAAACATTCTACAAATTAGAATTTCAAGCATGATTTCTTTTCAACCTAATCTACTAAAACTATTGAATTTAATCAAAAATTTTAAGCATGATTATTTTTGAATTCCAATCCATTACGTGGTTGCCCAATGTTAATGGGTTTTTTTCTATTTCCATTAAGTTTTCAACTTCTTATTTTCTAGTAACATGTTTTTAAAACAACAAACAAGTACAATTAAACTATCAAAATAAAAACTATTTATAATTCCTAGCTAACATGTACTCAATTTGCATATAGCTTCAAGAAAATTGGCTAAAAGAAAATGTTTCATGTTTCAACTGAAAGAGACACACAAAAATCTTGGTAAAATCACAAATCTCCTTCTCAAACAAGTCTATCCTCTTAGTCTTATACTAGCTAATTTAAAAATTAGACAATCACAATTGAATATTTAAATAGTCATTAGCCAATATTTAAATTAACAATCCAAAATTTCAAAAAACTACACCTTGTTTCACTACATGTTCAACTACCTATTTTGTCACTTTTTTATAAACTACTAGTTGATTATCTTGTCAACTTGTCTATTGTTTTGCCTTAAATTAACATTGTGCACATTCCAAGTTTCAATTGTAACATGGTCTAAGATGCCAAATATTGCATTTTATCAACTATTGTGCCCTAAAATCACATAGGGGGGCACATTCCAAGTTGTAACATGATCTAAGATGGCAAACACATACCTTTAGCAATTGTTTTGCCTTAAATTTGGTTAGGGGGCATTCCAAGTTTCAAAAGTAACATTTAGATAATTATAAATATTTCATGGAAAATGTTTACCTTTATCAAGTGTTTTGCCTAAATTGGGTTAGGAGGCATTCCAAGATTTGAAATAATGGCATGTGAGTCAAGGATAGCCAGGTGCAAATTCTTTAAGGTGTACCAAAATCTTGGCACATCACCAACCTTTTTTGTCTTTTTCACCTAGTCCTTTTCTACCATCTAAAACACATTTATGGATGATTACAATGGAATCTAAAATTTTAATAGTTTAAAATATAGTCATTCTGAAATTTTTGACAACTTTCAATTCATTATTTTTTATGGGGACCATAATATAAAAGGTAAAAAAGGATTGTAGTAAGGACCAAGAATTTTGTGTGGTACACCTTAAAAGATTTTCACCCATCCACATCAAACAAGATGAGGGATTGTCACATGCAATGATTCCTTGTTGGGGAATGACTATTTGTGGGTCAAGATGTTACAGACCTTGATGCTATGAAATTTGTTTCTCATGGTGATGCTGAAGGTTTGAGTGCCAACATAACCAACAATGCCAAGGAGGTGCACCTTTACCTGGTGGGTGGCGAAGGTTTACCCCAACTTCCACACCTAACCCTCCACACCCCAACACCCTATTTTCCACACTCCATATAATTGCCCTCATCAAAAGGGCAATTAATTTGCATTGGTCAAGTCCCAACAATTGTTGTCAAATTCTTATTTCAAAAATAACCTTCAATCCCAATTTTAACTTTATGTTGTTTTTCTAAGGAATCTCTAGTCTGGTCTTGAGATCAATTCTTCCAATTTTGAAAATATTCAGTTTTGATTATTTTCACAAAGAATTTAAAGTCAATCTAGTTTTAGACATGTTCCAATTCCATCTCCATTCCACACAACTAAACAAATTGAGTGTGTGAAGTGTTCATCTGTTCAATTAGCCCACATAATTCAAAAATAAAGATTATGCAGTATTAATTATGTACAATAGTCATACAATATTTGCCTCAAATGTAAGGCTAATCTTATATTATTTTCTCCCTACAGCTGAACTTATCTACTTAAAGACCCTGAACTTGTTCAAAATGAGATAACACCCCCATTTACATTCTCATTCAATTTTGAAAAGAGACCAGGTTTCAATTGCAATTCTGACAAACCTTGAAACCTCCAGTCCAAAGCCCCTATAACCTCAACATGGCTAAATCCCAGAACCTGCCAACTCTAGCCTCATCCCCTTGCTACCAAATTTCTTCTCTGGTAATGGAAATGCAATAATGGTGTCCAAGAATACAATTTCCAGTTTGGTTTTCAATACATAAAATTTCGGAATTTAGTAGTTTAATTTTTTCTGGAAAAAGAAAATGGAAGCACCCTGACTTTTAGAACAAGCAGCTCATCACATAATGCCTCTGCCCCTGCTGGCAAGTTTAAACTAGCAAGAGTTAAAACATGAAATGTTCAATGAAATTCCCAAAAAATGAACTCGGGGACCAGTAACACTAGATAAACAGTCCTCAAATCATGGGACCGGATGTACTTCATTTCATAGTCTCTCTGTTACAGGGAGAGCCAACAAATAAATCAATTCCAAAAGCATCATGCAAGATAAAAGGTGGGGCCAGGGGATTCTGGGCTAACAGGGTTCTATAGCAATATATCCATGTGGTGATCAGGAGGCACACAGTGTGATGAAATGACAAAGACAAATTTTCCAGTGTTAAATTACAATCATTGAGTGAGGACGTGCATTTTGGTCACTGGGTACAAAGGAATTTACTTTCACACCTGAAGTTGGCTGAAGTTGGATGTACAGTATCCACTGATGTGCATCTAGAAGGTTTCTAATGTACATCTTTCATGAGTGGGGTTGTGGTTGGGGGTTGATTTGTGAGTGGATTCTCAAGCTCTTCATAATGGCTGAAAGGTGGGGGTGGTGCTGGTGCTTTCATCTCAATTGCAGCTGCAACAGCAGCACTGGAAGAGCCAATGACCAAGCTTGGGCCTTGAGCTTCACGTGGGCTTGCCAGCTCTTTTTCCACTTCTTCAAATTTTGAAGTTGCCCATGGTGCTACACCTACAATCGGCGTTGCAGTATTGAGAACAAGAGATGAAATTGCTTCCCTTGATGAATACCATGAATTCCCACATTTCAAACATTCCAGCTGCACAGAGAGCACAGATTTACAGATGGTAAGGTTATCACCACAGAAAGCAGCATTCAATTTGAGATGGTAAACCCAGATTCAACTGGACCTGCTGCAATTTCAAGCTATGACATGTTGGATCCAAGCTAAAATACTCGGAATAGCCTCAAGAAAGTGAGCATCAAAGCAAAGAGCCTAGTAGTAGGAACTAGGATCACTACCAGTGGGCTAAGCATCTTGGTCATCTTGCATGGGTTCAACATTTAAACCCATGAAGTGTTTTTATAGCTATCCTGGACTAATGGGGGTTTGGAGTAGGCATATTTATCCGGTGTGAAAGGAAACCCAGGGCCTCTCAAGATGGCTGTCACCCATTTGGCAGCCTCCACATCAAAATGACAAGCAATGCCCAGGATCCAAACTCACAACATGCTGCTGGGCACATTGCCCTTCTATTTTCTCAAGTCCAAAGAACTACCTTGCAAATATGTGGATAGCATTTACCTGATAACGATCCCCAAAGCCAACATGAATAATATCTTTAACAGCAACTTCACGTTGACCACATAATGAACACCGCACATCTGCCATCTGTGGAATCACATGGTTGTAATAAGCCTTGTTCATCACCTGCATGCTTCTTGACAGCCTATGCAACCTTGAATGTCCCATACCTATTGGCAGATGCTTCACAATCAAGTGAAATAGCAGCAGGTGCCTAGCCCAATTCAAACTGGAAACTGTTTTGAAGGTCAGCTAGGACAAGACAGCAGGATTCATTACTGATATCAATCTTACTGGAAGAGTAAAACCTGCTGTGCCCAAGTAACACAGTCAATGGCTCCTGGTTGGAAAAGTTGGTCCAGATGGTGGTGTTATTCCCACAAGAAGCACTAGGAACCATGAGAAGCAAGGAAATTTTCAAAAAACAATACCTGTAATGTCCGTTCTTCTGGTGGTTCTTGGCCACTCTTTTCAGCAGCTGTAAATCCATCCTGTAGCAAACAACAATCTGGAGTGAGCAATTTTTTGAGTGAAACAAGTTGTGGCCTAGGTCCATAGGGGTATAACTCAACTGTACAAATGAAGTGCAAATCAAACAATACAAACTTCACTACAGATTTGACAATGCTCTTGGCATTCTCAAAACTCCAGGACCAGGCAAGTTTGGGAACCACACCTTTAGTTCAGCAGGACTCATGTTGATAACTGTTGCAGGCTCCAACTCTTTACTTAACAGGCGTTGTGCAAGGACTTTATTATTCTGCAATTTCACAAATGATACTCCACAGTTCAGCTATAATGTACAAAAAGCTCCAGAAGATGAAAGACATCCAGGTAAAACATGGATAATTTTGTCTCCACAACGGTATATTCATAAGGAAGCAACAGCCTGATTTCTCAAAACATACCAATGCCCCACTGTGGCTGAATTGCACACCTAACATGCACTGTGTGGCTGGCTTTGAACAACTACTTGCAAGGTGGAAATGAGCCCTAACACTAGGCTGTTGCATGATGCAATCCCTAATCTAAAATTATCAGGCCCTTCTGTACAGCATTTACTTGAATGTGGAATTCAGGTTTTTGCAGGAATGCTTGATTAGCATCACAAAGCCTAGATACCTTGACATTAAAATCCAGTTGACGCATCTTGAGATTGTACTTGTGAAGGTCTGTGCCAAGTGAATCATGGCTGAGCTGTTCCAGAGCACGAACTACGGCCATAGCAGCGGTTGCAACCTCTGGCCAGGCCAATGACCCCGCACCCTGCACCTCATGACCCTGTTCAGACTTTTGGCTAGCTCTTTGCCAATAATACTCCAGGACAAGCCCATGCACATACAATGATAATGATCTTGACACTAAAAGCAACTAATGCATAAGTGCATAGTTCCACATCCCACACACACACACTCTTCAACATAGTTATTATCTTGTACTGAGTGGCATACCAAGGTAGACTCTCGATTCACTGGCAACTCATGATCTGAGACTTCACATCCATTCTGAGGTTTGCTTGCAGAACCCACATCTGTCTCATTTTCCTTCATTGTGTTATTGCCCACTCCACTTTGCACACTGAGGTCTTTCCCACCTCCACATATATCCCGCACTGTCTGCACCAATTTTTCAACCCACCGATCACGAGCATGCACACCCAACAGCATATCATGGACCTGTAACAATGTTGAAACCTCAGCATCTGTCCCAACAGCACTTGGTGGTGTCTCCACTCGAGCAAATCTATCAGACTTATTACTTAGTGTTGGCTCAATCCGTGCCCCAACATCACTGGCAGGCAAAACATTGTCACTCTTGACATTCAGAGGTGAGATGGTTCGTCTCACTGGACCCCGTCTCTTTGCCTTAATGTCTAGACTGACATCCTCTTCTCTGAGGCCCAAGATATCCTCTCCATCAATATCTGGCAAGTCTCCTAATGCTACCCTTGTCTTCTGCACAAGCAAGTCAATTTCCTTCTGCATCTGGTCTTCATAGTCTTTGTCAGTCAGGTTGAAGAGCTTCTTCTCACAAGCATCATAAACCTTACGGACAATGAATCCTGGGTGTTTAGCTCGTAGTGGTTGAGGAAATCGTTTGGTGTGAGGAATGAAATGAACTATGCACTTGTGCATTACTGACTCTGCTGGGACCTCATCCATGTGCAAGCTATAAAAAAGTTCCCGTGAGTCATTGGAACCCCACATGCCCCCACCCTTCTTCTCTGCTTCCTCTGGTCGGTAAAACCACTGTCCTGTCACTTGGACAGAGCCATCTTTAGCCTGCTTAATTTCCTAGAGAATAAAACCACCCCCGAACACCACCAAATTAGTCCAACCCTGCCATGCAATCATGTACTCCAAACGAAGATACTACAGCAGCTTTGTTTACTACCTAGCACCTCTGAAGAAAATGCACATCAAACAATCAGAATGTTGCCTGTATCTGGCCCCACTGGTCACCTCCTTGTACCTCAAAAGAAACAGGCACAACTAAATGATGGATAGAGACCATGACTGTTTCATAGCTAGAATCCCAATTCAAAATTATTGAACTTTCTCCAAGTCAACCAGAGACAAAAGGTTCCATGAGACATACTTTGATAATTGCCACATATGGTTTCTGTCCTGTTTTCTCTGGTGTAACTAACACTGGATCATCCTGCCAAGGACACAGAACTGTGAATACCTTATGTCTTGATCGAAGATTGAAATCTTCAAATCCATGGCAATCAAATAAAAAACCCCCTCATCTGTCAAAAAACTATGTAAAAATTGAAGACCTGGGTTTTTGTGGAAGGATGGTCTGTCAAACCGGCATGATCCAACAAATGTTGGCAACTCAAAGATTGCAAGTTTCTTGACACAGTATTGACAAGAATACAATTTCAGAAGTGTTTACACAATTTCCATCAAATCCAGCAAGATTTTCCCCAGGTTTGCAAAACCCTTGCCACAATGCAAGAACACAAATTCAAATCCCTGACCACAATGCTCAAAAACACAAGTCCAGAGTCACAACAATTTGAAAGGACATGGCTTTCATGAGGAAACAAAAGCTATAAAACAAGATCATGGAACTCCCTAATCAGAAAGCAATTCACAGACCTTGAGTGTCTTGACACAGTAACAAGAGAAATACAATCTCAGCAATGGTCACAAAATTGCCATAAAATCCAGCATGATTTCACAGGCTTGCAAAACCCTTACAGCAATGTCAGAACACAGATAAAACCTCTCACAAGAATGTTCAAAACACAAGTCCAGAATCACAATCGAAAGCATGCAGATTCTGGAAATGGTTGTGTGAAGAAACAAAAGCATCACCGCACAGTCATGAAACTCCCTAATCAGCAAAGCAATTCACAGATTGAACAATTTAACAAGAGGAATACAAATCCACCAGAAGTTTCATAGGTTTGCAAAACCCTTAACACGATGCTCAATCACATTTCCAAACCCCTGTCCGGAGGAATGCTCAAAACACAAGTCCGGAATCGCTATTGAAAGCATGCAGATTCTGTACATGGTTTCGTGAAGAGACAAAAGCATCAAAACAAGGTCATGACTCTCCTTAATCTGGTACAGATTTGAGGAAACCAAAGGCAAGACCAACGATCCATTCACGAGGTCGGATTGCGTCCAGTACACGGAGAACTGCTTCAGAAGCGTCATGCCAGCCAAGTGATGGAGTTCAAGGAATTCTAGCAAAGTTTCCCGGGGATTCATCCGCTCAGACGAAGAAGCAGAAAAGTCCGTGGCGGTGTCAGAGAGAATCACGATTGACAATGTACTACAGGCAAACATTACTGAGTCCCTTCTTTTCCCTCGTCCAACTTCCCTCGGTTTAAGAGAAGCTTACAACATCATATCTACAGCCATCAACTTCAAATGCTTGGTAATGCTTCCGCTCCCCCTTTCCTTTCCCTCCGGATCGTTTCAAAACCTGACCGATCACTTTGACCTCCACAGCCGATTCTTCATCACTCACCGCGCCTTCTGGAACCGCCTTTCTGCTCTCTTCCTCCTCTTCGTCCCCATCCACATTCGTACCAGTCCTTCTCTTCCCCATTTTCTCACGGAGATTATTGCCGCCCTTGTCCCGAATTCCAAATCTTAGAAAATTTGAAGATTCCTGCGGAGAAACCAAAAGGAAAAAATAAAATGTCCGTAACGGAACAGAGCGCTAGAGAGAGAGAGAGAGAGAGAGAGAGAACACAAGGGCTTCTTCGGCAACAGCAAAAAAACAAGGAAGCCCGCGACAAGCGCATTCTAGAGATTATGCTGCCACAACATCACAATGTAGCGCCCCCCACGCGTCAATTACAAATCCGGCCCCGCCAAGAAACTCTGAAGAATCCCCAAACCCTAGTTTCTACGTGTCGGAATAACCGAAGAAGACACGATCGCCCGAAAGTGAGGGAGACGCTCACAGACACAGACAGCGAGAAGGGCAGTGACGACTGATGCAAGCTTCAATACTCCTTTTGCGAGAGACAACGGTAATCCGGGAGTTTTGACGACTAAATCGACCGCGAAATTGTATGTGAGAGAGGGAGAGAGGAAGGGAGCGAGGACTGAGGCAATTTCTGCACTCTTTTTGCGAGAGACAATGGTGATCTGAGAGCCAACGACAAGATCAAACGGAAAAAATTGCACGTGAGAGAGCTAGAGAAGAGGGGAGTGAGGACTGAGGCGATTTCTTTGCGAGAAACAATGGTGATCTGAGAGTGTCTACGGCAAAATCGAACGGAAATTATGTGAGAGAGCGAGAGAGGAGGGGAGTAAGGACTCAGGCAATTTTTGTACTCTTTTTGCGAGAGACGATGGTAATCCGAAAGCTTTTACGACAAAATCAAACGCAAAATCGCGTGATAACAATTTGTTGCTGCGCACAACAAAACCAAATTCATGGTGGAAATCACACTCTCTAAAATCTTGGTTACATATCTGAAAGTTCTGTAGCTAATCTCCTGTGCAAACTTAGACATCCCTCTTGGTTCTATATCTGAAATCTCTATTGTCTAATCTCCTGTGGAAACTTAGAAATTCTTCTTGGTTCCATATCTGGAAGCTTGTGTCCAATCTCCTCTGGAAACTTAGCAACCTCTCTCTTGGTTCTAGATCTAAAAGCTCTATTTCCAATTCCCTTTGGAAACTTCACCATTGATCAATTTCATCAATGGTGATGAGTGCTCTTGCAAAAAGGGAAAGAGCAGCAGAAAGATTTTGGGTGATTGTGATTGAAGGAGGAAAATGGACGGGGATACCCAACTCGTGAAGGAAGAAGAACGGCGACCTGTCTTTTTGGTTTTGTACTCGGATTAGTGCTTCGTTTGTGTTCTTGTGTGTAATTGTTTGCAGGCGTTTTGAAGAATGACGGCGGGAATGCTTCTATAATCTTAAATGGTTCCTTAGAACGACATTAGAGATGATGCTCGTGCCTTCCAGAAACTGGCTTTCGCTACTTGAGGACGTGATTTTTGTCTACTGCCAGAGTTTTGGTTTTATGGTGGAGATCCAAGGGAGTTCTGGCGCTGTCGATTCTTGTTGGTTTTTGCGTTATGGTGTTTGGTGTGCAAGCTTGGTGTGAAGGTCAAATACTAGAGTACTGGTGAGGCGAAACAGGGAGCCGACTTGAAGATCTTCGCAGAGGCTAAGTATTCTAGTTAGGGGATGTGTAGTGCACACTGTTTTGAGTGTTGTGAGCTTAGTTTGGAGGAAGATAGTTTGACCTAAACACTTGCTGCTGGAAATTTTTCACTGCTCCCAGCTGCGCCCAATTGCTAGATTTAGGTCAATTTTTTAGGACCTTGTGTGATTTTTGCCATTGATAAGAAAATGGAATTGTCTTTCTAAGAAAAGGGTTGTGATCATGACATTGTTGAAATCCTGAAAGCAGGATTATGAGTTTTTTCCCTTTGATTTATTATGGTGGATTAGAATTCTTGAACCCTTTCTTTTTGGTTACAGTTGGTCCTGTTTTCTCTCAAAATGCAAATTCACAGTATGCTTCAAATCTTGCGTTTGCCATGGATGCAAAAGCTCATAAAGGTTTTCAATGATATGCTTCCCAAAACCAACTATATCTTCTTCCATTGTGCAAACATCTGACTCTGTTTTGTCTCTGTGCTTGCAGAATACTGCAGTGCAGAGACATTACCTCCATTACCTACACCAGCAGACACAGAATTGCATCTGATACGGAAACCCTTCACATGTGAAGAAAAAGAGTCATGCAGGTCTCCATTCTCTGCTATACTAGGCTTATGAAGTGATGAGAAACACACAGTGAACACTGATCATTTATAGTATTAGCAAGTCCCTACATTAATGAAGTAAGATTTTATTTGCTGCATGGTTGGTATATCTACCCTGATCAACCACTCGTTGCTTAGAGTGCACTTCCTATTTGCTCAATGGTTGGTGTACACCTCTCCTGATCAACATTTATACGACTACTTTGCTTTCAGTGCACTAATTAGTCTGCACCAAACCATGTCCAAGCACTAAATTCTATACAACAATGTTGGCTATTCTATTTTCAGAGTGTGGTTTGTTGTTGTATTTATTTCTACACTTATCAAAACACACTTGGATGAAGCAATCAAAGATGGTACAACGTGATCATCTGCGGACAGTAAATTTAAGATAATGAATAATGCATTCTACCACTCCTCGCGCACTTCCAGTTACTATGTTACTCAACCAGCTCCTACAACTCCGACTGGTACGCTCCTTAACTAGCTCCTCACACAGCTTCAACTGTTATGCTCCTCAACCATTTTCTTGACCAAATATCCTATATATAGTATTATAACTCTTGGAAGCTTCTTAAACCCATATCAAGCTTGCAGTTTTCAAACTTCACTCTTCCTAGGGCTTTGGTCAGTATGTCTACTATTTGATCTTGTGTTGGTACGTACTTTAGTCTTGGCATGAAATATTGGATTGTGTTATTTTGATACTTGACTGATTATCATAGAACATTCAAATTGGTGTGTTGCTTGCAAAACTAAGTTCTTGCAATAGTCTTTAAGCCAGACTAATTCCTTGGTGCTTCAGTGAATGACCTATATATACTTTGCCTTTGTTGATGAAAGTGCAATAGTGGATCGTCATTTGCTAAGCTAATCTACAGGCCCTGATCCCAATCTGAACACATAATCACTGGTTGACCTTCAGGTTTCTAAATCCCCTAACTAATCTGAATTCAAATATCCTTGGATCACATTTTCATCTCCCTTTCTATAGTAGATCCCTTGGACCATAGTTCCCTTAAGGTATTTGAAGATGTGTTTTATAATCTTCAAATGTGCTTCCTGTGAAGTAGACATGAATCTACTTGCTACACCTACTGCATAGCTAATGTCAAGTCTTGAGTTTGTGAGGTATATCAAATTTCCTGCCATCCTTCACTATTTAGTGACATCCATTTCCTTTGTATCCATGACTACAACTATTTTAAGGGCTTGTACCATTGGAGTTTTCTTGGGTTTATAATCATATATCCCAAAGTCCTTGAGCATTGACTCAATGTAGTGCTTCTGGATCATAAAAATCCCTTGTTCAACATAAACAAAATCAACCACAAGATATCTACATAGGAATCATGAACTATAAATCTCAAAGACATTCTCTAAATGACTTTGGAGTTTCTTAATCCCAAATGTATTACTTCTTGTTATTAACAAATCATCAACATAAAGGACCAAGATAACACACTTCCCATTCTCATTTCTATGGTAAAGGTTACGATCTGACTTGTTCCTTTCTAGTCCATGTCCTCTTAGATAAGTATAAATCATTTTGTACCACACTATAGGAGCTTACTTCAGCTTGTAAAAAGCTCTTCTCAATTTGTACACCTTGTCTTCGTCTTATGGTTTGCAAAAACTTTGAAGTCGATCTATGAAAACCTCTTCTTCAATTATCCATTAAGGAATACAATTTTTATGTCTAGTAGCCTAAGATTCCACCCTTCACGAGCTACCAATGCAATCAAAGTCCTTATGGTACTCCATCTAACAACACTAGGGCAAAGGTTTCTTCATAGTCCAAAACTTCCACCTATTGAAAACCCCTAGCCATTAATCTAGCCTTAATTTTCGGGGAAGCTTCTCCATATCCGAGCTTTATTTTATAAACCCATTTTGTTGTGATGAGTTGTTTTCCTTGGGATAATTCAACCAAATCCCATGTCTAATTTTTGTTGATGAAGTGTATGTTTTATTGCATTACCTCTCTCCACACCTATTGAACACTTGTTTCATGAAAATTCAAAGGTTCTAATGTCAAACAATAAAAAAAGAGGACATAGTCATTAAACCTAGATGGGAATCTTTTTTGGCGAATTGATCATTTGAGTGATGTTGGTTCAACCATTAAATCTCCCGGTTCTTCAATGTGGACTTGTTTGGTAATGTGCCATTGGTAACTTCCATACCATTTTCATCATGTTCCACTCTAGTGAAGTTATCCACATTAGATCTTCCTCCTTTGGACCCATCAAATGGTATTCCATAATGTTCTCTACTTCATGTTGACCCTTCAAATATTGCCACTCCATGTCCCTATGCAAACTTCTTGCTCTCTAAAGCACTATAAAATTGACTAATCTCCATTTGATACCTTTATTTTATTTTATTCTTTTTCAATCCATTCTTTTATCATTGAACTTCATGTCTTTACCAATTTGTATGATTTTCTTATGAGGATTGAACACTAAGTTTTACTTTTGTTCATCAACCTACAAATAGGTATTTATGTTATCTGATTTGTAATTTGTCTATTTCATATTTTGGATTGTGCACAAGAGCTTCACATCCCCACACTCTAAGATGATCAAGTCTTAGTAATTGACTAGTGTTCTATGAATTGGAGTCATACTCTAATTTGCCCTTGTTGGCAATTGAATAATCAAAATTTTTAACGTTGATTACTTATATCTAAAATTAATTTGGAAGTTTGTTAAGGAAAAACATTTTTTTAACTCACTCCAAAAGGATATGATTCTTCCACTCTAAAACACCATTTTGATTCAAAGTATGAAGTGGGGTCAAGTTTTGTTTAATGCCAAGTTCTCCACAAATCTTATGAATGCCATTGAGATGTATTCTCAACCCCATATTAAATATTAGAGATTTCATTGGTTCTCTAATTTTTTTTTTGTCAACAACTTAAATTCCTTGAACTTTTCAAGAGTTTTTTATTTCTTTTCTAAAAATAAATCCATGTATATTAAGAAAAATCATTTGTGAATGTCAAAAAACTAATTCATTCCTCTTAAAGAGGTAGTGGGAAGAGGTCCACAAATATCATAATGCACTAGTTCAAGAGAGCTATGTGCCCTTCAAATGCTTTCTTTGGGTGCACATTCTTTGAATTGACACCCACACCTGCATGGCTCACAATTTTTTAAAGAGAAGTTCAAATGCTAATATCCCCACAACTAGTTTTCATTTAGACATAAATTGCATTTTTAAAAAACCCAAATGGCCTAATCTTTCATGCCATGACTTGGATTTAATACTAAGTAAGCTAATTTCTTCAACAACTATAACATTTGTCTCTATAAGTTCAATATTAAATTTATAAAGGTTAATGTCCTTGTCTCTAATTCCTTTAACAATCATTATTTCATGCCCTTTTTGGGAATCACCAAACACTTATGAAAATACAAGATGATCGTATTGTAGCTATTGAAAACAAGCTTTTGGTGAGGTTGAGCACATACACACCTCATCAACTTTGTTTACTCTAGCAAAAGTTAGAACCATAGCCTTTCCCTTTCTTTCCACATAATGGGTCTGGCCTCTAGTTGATTTGACATGACATGTTGCTACTTTCTTCTCAAAGTCATTCAAACTATTATTGTCACCAACGACATGTTTTGATGCTCCCAAATCAAAATACCAAGATGCCTTGTTGCTTCAGTCTATTTCTAGTGATGTTATCAATGTTTCAAACATGTCATTGTTTTCCACATTCTTTTTTTCTTCATCACTAAATTCATTTTAAACAACATTACATATTTCCTTCTTTGTCTTTTTTCCTCTCAACTTTCGATGAACCTCCTTGTGATGCAACTACATTGTGAGCATGGTTGTCACAATGTTTGTGATTCTATCACAACATGATGGACACATTTAGATGCAAATGCACCCTTGCATCAAATTAATACATGGTTAGCGTAGGTCAACTTAGGGTCAATTTAGGCCAAAGGAACTCTCGGGTTGTTTGGGGCAAGTTTATGGGCAACCAAAATTGGGCTCGTTTCAATCATTGTAAAGCTTGTAGCAATGAAATTTTTTTGGTCACCCTAGGCTTGGTGATGGAAAACTTTTGGTCATTGCACACTTAGCAACCAAATTGTAGCTTGGTGACCAACAAATTTCAATTACCAAGCCTATGGTGACCAAAAAGTTTTGGTTGCCAAGCTTGCAACAACCGAAAATTTTCCATTATTAATCATACAATGACTAAAAAAAAATCAATTGCCACACGATTTGCGACAAAATGCTTTCGATCACCAATCTTATAACAACTAAAAACATTCCATTGCCAATTGTGTGGCAATTTTTTTTTTCAGTCATTGCGCATCTTTGAATATGGGTCATTTAATTAATGGTGGATTGATCTCCACCATTGATTTGGTGATGAAATTTGGTCTATTTGGTAATAAAATGTAGACTTTGCATGTCAATACTCATTTTCTTCTTTGAAATGTGTGGGCCTTATGTTGTTTAACACCAACCATTACCATGTACCTTGGGAAGGAGGGGTGAAACCTTTATGGGTGTTTGAATTTCAAATCATCATATTGCATTTGCAATTAGTGTTGAATTTCAATTATAGCCCTAAAGGTGAAGTTTGATCTTATTGTTGAATATTTTAATAATATTAATCAAGCCTATTGTTCTTGTGTATAATGTTTTATCGATGGAGGAAAAATGGAATGTGTGGAGTCCATGGTATTTGATGCTAGAGGACAAATCGGGGAAGGTGGAATGCAGTTTTACGACAATGTTATTTCATACCGCAAGGATGGAATGCTATTCCATTTGGGCTATTAATATGATGGCAATGGGTGAGCTGGAGTTGAAATGTGTTTAAAGGCACATCCACGAGTGAAAATAATATTTGCCTAATGTGGTGGATTTGTCCTTTCACCACTAAACAACATGGAAGTACCAACCCATATCTCGAATGGGCAAACAGAGGATGTGGCCATGGAAACACTAAATCCTTCAATGGAAAGAAATTTTGTTTCAACATCTCAAATGGAAGGGGCTTGAAATTTCACCCCCCTACAAATAGCACAAAGGGTCATAATAAGTCCACAAATAACAACATTCGAACCTTTCAACATGTTTCATTGCCCAAAGGATTTTATTTAACTAAAAAATAGGATTTGGAAAAAAAGTGGGCAACTTTTTTTTATGAGGCAAACATCCCCTTCAATGTTGTGTGACACTTAGCGTTCCCAAAAATTTTAAAAGCAACCTTTGAATCTCGAACCTACTACAAACCCCCATCATACCGTGGATCGAAAAAAATTTCTTCAAGTAATCCAAGGTGAATGTGCGTCCAAACAGGTAACAAAAAGGATGTGAAATTCAATTCACAAATATGGAGCAACCATTTGTTCTGATGGTTGGGACAAGGTTGCAGCCACTTGCTTGTCCAAATGGTGATGTATTCATAGGTTCCATTGACACAAGTAGGGAATGGAAGGATGCCCATTACATATGTAATGCATTGGGTGGATGCAACAAAAACATTGGAGTCAACAACATTTTACAAATTTCTAAAGACAATGTTTTGAACATGAAAAGTGTAATTGACCTTTTAATCCATTGTTTTCCAGGTCTTTATTTTCAAGGTTGTGTTGCTCGTTGTTTGGACTTGCTATTGGAAGATTAGGGAAAAACAACATGGGTGAAACAAATTGTGAAAAAGGTGAAAGTTGTTGTTTATTTCATACAACAACACCATGCGCCACTAATAATCTTTCATCATAATGAGACCAACCTAATGCTACTAAACCCCATTGAAACATGCTTTGCAACCAAATTTTTAATGGGTGAAAGGTTGTTCAAGCTTAAACCTATTGTTGAACAAACTTTGCTGATTTTGATTAAATAACTTTTGTCAATTCATTACATGGCAATCATCATTAGAAGATGTTCACCAAGGTGAAAGTTTTCTGAACCAACATAAAGAAGGACAAGTTTTAGAGTACTTGTGCCAACTTTGTAGACATGGTGGAACTGATCTTAGTGTCACTGAGGCCATTTGATAACAAACAACCTTGCATGGGGAAGGCATGGCTTATTATGAATACATTGGAACAACATGTTTTATCATTATGAGATCCACCATTTGAATTGCCATCAAACCTTGCAAATGTGATTGAAGATCAATTTTACCAAAGGTGGAAAATGTTGACAACCGGCCTACATTGTGCAGGGTTCCTTTTCAATCCATACTTGTTGGGTGAAGCTTGCCTACATGATGATGTAGATGCAAAGGAGACCTTAAATATAGCTTTGCAAAAAAAAACTTGTACATTGATTGCCTATGCCTTAGCTTAAAAAGATTTTGCAAATTTTGCTGAAAGTCAAGGTCCATTTTTTAACATCCCCCTAGTGAAGGACCTAGACTTGTTCCCACATGAGTGCTGGGATTTTATTGGAGCTGCTAGACACACACTTACACCCATCACCCATCACATTTGGCACAAGTGTGTTATGCATCATCGTGTAAGCGAAATTAGAGTTCATATTCATTTGTCCACAACAAAGTGCGAAATCGGTTAACATCAAATCAAGTGGAGGACATGGTGTACATATACACTACTAGCAAACTCTTGCAAAAATGACTTGGCACCAACCCCAAGGCATGGTACGAGAAGAATATGTTGTATGAAAATTCGATGTCCGATGTTGACGAAAGTGCAGATGAAAACGACTCATCAAGGGAGGACCTCATAACGTCAAATGGGCCGGATGAGGATGAAGTCAAACATGACCCTTTTGAATTCCCTCATGATCATGAGATTCCATTTTCAAGATTGTTGTTTGATCCAATGGTTTGGCAGGTTCAAGGGTCTGATAATGGTGATACAAATCCAAACATACCATTATTAGATGATGATGTTCCAATGTTTGATGTACCCCCCCCCCCCCCCCCCCCACCAAAAAAACCCCACAAAACAAAAAACCACCCACCCCCAAAACCAAAAACAAAAAAAAAAAAAAAAAAAAAAAAAAAAAAAAAACAACACCAC
>Ga0116230_10000093_pt1 | contig 66050 bp, 47 predicted proteins | sample S1TSphfallax_3_FD_88678 | JGI IMG/M metagenome (GOLD analysis project Ga0116230, IMG submission 88678) | Host-associated microbial communities from peat moss isolated from Minnesota, USA - S1T2_Fd - Sphagnum fallax MG | ecosystem: Host-associated > Plants > Peat moss > Unclassified | place...
AAGAGGATAGGGAGGAGGAGGAGGGGCAGGGGGACGATGACGAGAGGGAGGAGGATGAGCAACCTCCCCCTCCACCAGAGAACACTAGGAAGAAACATTCAAGGAAGAAATCCAAGAGGGGAAAGAAGTCTAGATAGACAACTAGTGTGTTAGATACCCAAGGGTTGCAAACCCTTTTACATTGTAAATTTTGAAATTTTGATATAGATTTTTTTTTTGCGTCCCAAAGTGACTCCAAATGAATATAAACCATGCTTCCAAAATAAGAATACAGTGCCATGCTCTTGCGATACATAATGGATCTCAAAAACATTTGCCAGTCATAATTCTTCGCAACACTGCAAAAGCCAAAAGACCAAATATACCATGTCACAGACATCGCTACACTCTTATGGGTAAAATCATTCCAGAACAGGTTTGCGAAATCATAGATTTTGCAAACTTTTAGCGACATTTTGAGAATCCCAAAATGTTTGCGTTAGATCTTATATCGGAAACCGATAGACTTTTGAGTCGATTCGCTAAGTCGTTACGGTGATGGGTTTGTTGCAAATAGTTTCCGATGTAATGTTAATCGCAAACTTTTAGCGGCATTTTGAAAATCCCAAAATGTTTATGTTAGATATTATATCGGAAATCGATAGAATTTTGAGTCGGTTCGCTAAGTCGTTGCGGTGATGGGTTTGCTGCAAATAGTTTTCGATGTAATGTTAATTGCAAACTTTTAGCGGCATTTTGAAAATCCCAAAATGTTTGTGTTAGATCTTATATCAGAAACCGATAGAGTTTTGAGTTGGTTCGCTAAGTCGTTGCGGTGATGGGTTTGTTGCAAATAGTTTTTGATGTAATGTTAATCGCAAACAATGGATAGAAGTAGTTGTAATCGGAAAAGTTTGGCGATTGTATCAAGTTTGGGAGTTGCGAAGGACTTGCGATTGTACGGGTGCGAATGTTATGGTATCGCAAAAGCTTAAGAATTTGCGAAGAATTATGGTTCGCAATAGCGGGATTTCGGAAACATCTTTTTTTGTTGTTTGCGATGATATTTGGATCGCAAAATAGCCCCCTGTTGTTGTAGTGCAAGAGATAGAAGAGACTTGAACATTATTGCATTTTTGTCATATATATAAGTTTTTTTATTGTCTTATTCACAAAATTTGATTAATCAATTGTTGAACACATGTTACTTAACCAAATTCACAAGATTTCTACAAAACTTGTTGACATTAAAACTATTGAATTACATTGATATCCCCATAGAAAACAAAACCGTTCCAAATTAATAAAAAAAATTCCAACTACAAGTTGTCTCACAAAATGGTAAGATTAATGAACAAATAATTAAATTCGACATGGTTAACCACAAAGGTAGAAGGGTTTTGTAAATATGGGGGTTCCAATTATAATTAAAACATAACTAGGGTACCCAATTAATATAAATAATGGCATGTCCCTTTCGATCACCAAATTATAAGACATAGATAGGGTACCTAACTAGTATAAGTGATGGCATGTCTATTTTGACTACTAATTAATTATAAGACATAGGTAGGGTACCTAACTACTATAAGTAATGGCATGTCCATTTTGACTACAAATTATTGTAAGACATAGGTAGGGTACCTAACTAGTATAAATAAAGGCATGTCATTTTTGTTAAACCCTTGGAATTTGACCAAGGATGTTAGTTTTTAGCCCATCTTGATTGGATGTTTTATTTGACACAATCGAATAGGTCACTCTAGTCAAGTTGATTAGTTAAATGTTACATGTGTCGATCATGTTATGAGCTTGTAGTCAAGAAAAAGATTCTTTCAATAAAAGAACAATATATGAAGATGAACATCTTCAAAAGCCATGATTTGTTGTAGTGTAAACAATATCAACCTATGAAAAAAAAAGATTACACAACTACTACTGCCAAATTGTGTTAAAGAAGTTTGTGATGTAGGTGGGGTAAGATCAATACCAACTTGCTTTTGTGTACTACCCTCATTGTTTTGTGGCGGCAACCCCCTAAATGGTGAATAGATAATAAATAGGTTCAAGTTGGTTGTTATAGTTAGCTACTTAGGTAGGTGTGCATGTCATTTTGTATGTGAAGGTAGTTGGCCTATTAGTTGGTAGATAAGGGCAATAATGAAATTAGTAAGTAGGCGAGGTAAGAAAAATACAAGTTTGTTGTGAAAAATCAAATACATGTAACTAAAACATTAAATAAACTAATTGTTTTAACATTGTTGGTTAGGTAGGGAACAAGGATCAAATGTGAAAAAAAATTCATGTTTAACCAAAAGAGTGCATCCAAGGCGATGCACGAGTGAGCATTGATTCACTATTGTTATGAGGGATGAATGACGATAAACATTTTTTTTTGGGAAATTTCACAACTTGGTGACCATGTATATTAAATAAAACAAGAATATATTGTTAAATATTTTTTTGCGAAGGAAATTTCTTCAAGCATTTCAAAAGTTTTTAATTTTTCACTAAGCTTATCACCATTAATGTGTGTTATATTTTGTTTTGGGCATGCTTTTTAATTATGTTAAATAAAAAATTGAATATTTAAAATTATGATATTCCCTTATGGTAAATGAAGGTTTTCCTCTTTTTGGATGACATCAAAGGTGGGTTACTTTATTAATGTATTATTCATTAGAATATATATGTTTCATGCACGGACAACATTGATTCACTTGCCTAAAATCTAATAACTGTTATTGTACTCATTATAACCTCTTAAGCAAAGTGCAATTTATTAAAAAAAAAAAATTTGAAGATATTTTTACCTTTTTTCACAAACACATCAAAGTAATTCTCATTAATTATCTTAAAAATTTGACATGCAAAATATTAGGAAAATGATTTTGAATGGAAAAAAATTTCAAAAATGTTTTCATGTGTTTTTGGCATAAAGGCAATTGACACAAATAGAAATTTCAATTCACCATTTAGATTTTAAATATTTTACCATTAGCAAATGTTGTTGAATTTTTTCCCATGCAAATTGCATATTATTAAACACATATGCATCACATACATGCAAGTTCATTTGGTAAAATCCAATTTGTTGGGGAATTTGCAATTCACAACATGATGGAAGAGGATCATACCCCATTGCAACCACCACTGTATTGATTTCTTACTCCCAAAAAACTTCATTTCTCACCTTCAAAACTTGTCTTATGAACACACTAGTAAGGAGATTAATTGTTGAACTCCAAGCAATCTAAACATCAAATTGCCTAAACCAACAAAATTCCCACAAAGCTACAAATGTTTATAGCATATTGTTGAATCATCTATTGTGAATTGTTAAAACTTCATTACATGTGTGTGAGAACATGAATTTCATATACTAAAAAATAGAATAAAATAGATGATGATGAGGGAAAGTAAACTTGCAAAATTTTAATTGAGAATAATAACATAACAATAGATCCATCAAGCCATCAAGGAAAGGTCTTTTGCAAAGAAAATTGGGTTTTAATGTTTTCAATGAACTATGTTTAATGATTTGGAGCATTTCAATATGTGTGCATATTCATACTTGGCTAGTTGTTACTATGCCATGTCAATGTGCCAAAAACATATTGAGATAAAGGAGTCAATCACTTGATCAACAAGCAAATAAACATTGGGCAAACAAAAAAACACAAACAAAAAGAAACAAAAATCTTTGTATTTTGCACTATACTGGACCTTTTGTTAATGACATTACTTTACAAGTTGTCCTTGGTTTATAAAACTTTAACTACTATCCAACCATTTTTTTTCTTGTGATGCAAATGTTGCATGGGATCAATACACCAACAATTTCATCTTAGCACCACCAAGTTGCCATTTAAAAACATGTTTGGTGTAGTGCAGTGGAATTGTTTTAAGAAAAAAAAGAATGTTTATAAGATTTATGCAATTGTTTGCACCCTTATACAACCATTTAGATTTTTTAAATAAAATATTTTACTAATAAATTTTTAGTGGGGTTGTCCAAATTAAACATATATTTGTGCAAATTGTAAACTAGCGGAGGAATTTCCCTTTCAAATTATTTTTCCAAGTAGAATTCAATTCCATTAAAATGGGAAATTTTGTTATATATATATATATATATAATTTTTTAAAAACTTGATGTTTAACAAACTTGAGGCCGCCTAGAAGTTTAGTGTTGTGTGATGTTGAAAAGGTGAGCAAAAACTTAAAAACACCAATAAACAACATAAAAGGTCTTTTATTATCATCATTTCCCCCCCTTATAATAAAACTTTTAAATGCAAAAAACTTTTCATCATTTTTATGAATGCATTTCCAACCATGTGAACACTTCATGCATATGTTTGTAAGCATGGAAAATAGTATAAGGGTTTAAGTTAATTATTTGGAACATTAACCAATTTTTAATATTTAATATTTAAACTAATATTTTAAAAAGATGTTTTGGATATACAAATTATAATTATAGATGAACTTTTAAAATCCATAATATAAGTACATTCATGTTGGAGTATTCCTTTTTTGGGCACATGACTTAAGGATTTACTTTTTTCTACCTACCATATATCAAATCTATTGACAACAAATTTAAATGAGAAAAAATTACATAATTCAACTCAAGGTAATTGATATGGGGATATTGATTTTTCACATGCATACATATTTGTGCATCAATATTTTGGTAAAATTTTGTAAAAATTCAAAAAATGTATACATTAATTTTCATAGATAACTTGACCTTTTTTGCATTATTATTTCCTGTACAAGTGACTTGCATTTCGGGCTTCACATTTTAAGCTTAATGAATACAAAAAATGAACCAAATGATAAAAAAAATTCATTTTGTTTGTAGCCCTTTCAAAATTTTCATATGATGTATAATGTAATCATGTGCATTCAATGAACATTGTTAAACATAAATATAAACATTGTTTATCCATGATTTTTAAAAAAATCAATTGCATTATTAATGTATTTGTTTTAAATATTTTAAATGAAAAAATTAGTTAAAACAAGGACTGAAATGATTTTAAACGACTTAAAAAGACATTTATATTATATTCAATTGAATTTTAGATATTTGTATCAATTTAACATGACATAATTCTATATAGCAATTCACTATAATTGTAAAACAATAAATGCTATGAAAAATTTAATTAATCTTTTACAATTGCGTTTTTGTTAAAAAGTTTTTTTGGGTACCTTAATTTTAGAAAAAATGATTTTAGATATTTGCATATTTGTTTTCTTGGTCCATTTGATTTGTTAATATAGGGTTTTTTCTTTTTGTTTTTCCTTCAAAATTCAAATTCCCAAAGGGATTTTGTGCTAATAATGTCTAAAAAATACTACCAAGAATCAAACTACATATTTTTGAATTGAAAAGATAGTTCACATGGAGAAATACAATTTGAAGGTGTAAGACTTTTCTTTGTTGCTCATGTTGTATGTTGGCGAACCACCTTCCAAAATCTTCAACTTATCAAATTTGATCCATACTCAAGACATGCCACTATATTATATGAAAGGTGTTATTAATTAGTCAAGTTAAAATTGTGGGAGGCAACATTCCAAAATTAAAGGGCCTACTATCGAAAGGTAGTTGAGTTCAATGCTGCATTTTGAGAATGTTCCTTACCTATGGGCTTTACCCACCTAACATTACATGTGCTCATAGTTGTCAATGCAATCAATACAAGAGAATTGCTACATTTCTTTTTCCCTTAGTCTGCCCTTTGTCCCAAATTTTTCACCTTAGCATTTCTAGACATGTTTTGGGCATGTTACAAGTGTTATAGGTTATGTAACATGCTACAAGGCCCTTGGCACATTCTACCTACCATATTAGGTGCCCCTTGGTACTTGTAACATGGGAAATTATGGGTACAAAACATGAAAAGTGATAAAAAAACATGACAAAAGGCAAACTAGGCAAAAAAAAAATAGCAACACTTTTGTATTGATTAGATCAACAACTATGGGCATATGTAATGTTAGGGTTTAACCCATCATAAAACATGGTTGAATGTTATGATGAACCTAAACATTGGTAGATCACAAGGTGTAGGAGGGGGAGGGCTCTTGTGCCTCCCACTCTTAAAGAGTAAATGTAAGGTCAAGCCCATATCTAGGAGGGTTATTCATGGTATTCATGGGATTTATACATTATTCATAGGGATAAATGATTAACATTTACATGCACAACATTAGAACGTACCTTTTGTGTAAGGTAAAACCTTAGGATGAAGGATATTATGATCATGAACCTTAAACCCAAAAAGAAAAAGTAAGAAAAAGAAAGAGAAGAAGACAAATGAATATAAGAGAAGGAAATGGAAATTTAAAAATAGAAACGATGAAAAGGAAAAAAAAAGAAGACAAAGATTTTTGTTTCTTTTTTTTCTAATTTTGTCTACTTTTAAAATTCTAGAAGAAGAAAAATAAAATAAAATAATTATATATATATATATAATTTTCTTTTTGTTTTTTCTTGAAGATTTTTCTTTTTGTTATAATTGTTAATTCATGAAGAAGAAGAATTTAGTTTTTGTTTCTTTTTCATTGCTTTCCTTTCTTTTCTTTTTTTTGTTTTTTAAAGATTTTTTTGGGAGTTTTTAAAACCTTATTTTTCCATTTTTTCTATTTTCTAAATGTTAGAAGATTTTTTTTTCCTAAATATTTTTTTTGTTCCCCCCTATTTTTCCATTCTTTTTGGTTTTCAAAATTCCAAAAGATGAAAGTTGTTTTTCTATTTCCTTTATTTATTATTTTCAAAAAACAATTCAAAAATATATATTCAAAAAAATTCTAGTGGTCTATATATGTTCATACCCATGTATTTTTTGGGGTTTGGTTTTATATTTTTCAAATTTTCATATTAATGTGTATCATGTGTTTCATGTAGACTTTGAATAATTATGAAGTACCAATTTGTAACCAATGCCATTCAACTCCAATTGTATCACTATCAACTTTACATTCATCATCATGCTATTAAGGTGGTTACAATAACAAGAACTTATTGATGAACACATGACATGATGGTTGATGAAAATAGGTTTGGAAAGGTGTCTCTTGAGGTTAGAAAGTAGCATGCTTATCTTACTTAGGTTTATTTAGCATAAACAATGGCATGGAATTCATTTTTTCCATTTTTTGGACATTTAATTTTTTTTCGATAGATGTGATATTTGCATCAATATATACAAATTTTGTCTTATTGCAATTGTCACTTCATGTTTGTATTATGTTTACATGCTTTGAATGTGAACATTGCATTAATATTTTGTTGAAATTTTCTTTGAAAATACAAGTTTGAAACAAATTGCATTAAAAAAAGTTCAATGTGAAATACTTGCTTAAGGGTCACAAAATAAACATTAATTTTGTTAGAATGATTTTGCAATACCCACATTTGAAGCATAAAATGTCAGCTGGTATTTTGGATGGTTTGTGCAATACCCACATGTTGGGCATGTTCAATGAAAAAAATAATGATGATAAAAAAAAGAAACTTAGAATAAGTAAACTAATTGTGCTAAATAATAGAAGAAAAAAATTTAGAATAAGAAAAGAAAAAAATTAAAGGAGAAATTTCTTTAAATTAAAAAGAAAAAAGAAAAAATAAGATTTTTTTTTAAATCCAAAAAACAAAATGCTTGCATTTTGGTCGCAATATATGTAATAATTATGGAGGTGTATTGTATTTGAAATGACATTGTTTTCATATGTGAGTGTTGTATTTTGTGATTGGATTTTCAACTACTTCAACTTTTAACAATAATTACCAAAATATGCAATACTTATGTGTGGGTCACAAAAGTTGATCAAATGTGCAATACTTGCATTCAAGGTTACCATTTATTGACATCCAAGGATCAAATATGATTAAAATGGTTGTTAGTTCATTTAATGCAATAGTTTCATATTTTGTATATCATACATTGGTAGACATTAACATTGTGTAAATGATATGCGAGTAGTTGAGTGGGGGTGGGTAGGTAAATAAATAAATATGTAAATAGGTTGAAGGCTAAGCAAGTAGGTATGTACACAAATAAAAAACAAGTTAGGTCAATAATGTAATTATGTCAATAAGATGGTTAGGTTCATAGGGTAGCCAAAAGTTTTTAAAAAATATTTTGTTGAAAAAATAGTTTAAAAGTTAATTCAAGAATTTTTAAATTCTCTTTTGAAAGATAAAAACTTAACCAAGAATAGATAGAACTTTTGCCAATAAGTAGAGGTTTAGTCATAAAAAGATGGAAGTTTTGCCAAAAAAATATGTTTAGTTAGGAAGATTTTTATTTTTGTTTTTTTGGTAGAAGCTTAACCAATAAAAGATAGAAGTTTTACTAAGACGTAAAAGTTTAACTAAAAAAAAAAAAGGGTTTTGCCAAGAGGTAGAAGTTTAACTAGGAAGATTTCAAAGTGCTTTCAAGTGGTAGAGGTTTAGGCAAAAAAATGTAAAGGTTTTGTTGAGAGGTAAAAATTTAACTAAGAAGAGGTTAAGATTTTGCTAAGAGGTAAAAATTTATTCAAGAATAAATTAAAAAATTGCTAAAGTGTAATGGTTTAGCCATGAAGAGATGGAGGTTTAGCCAAGAAAAGTTAGAAGTTGTGCCAAAAAGAAAAGGTTTAGCCAAGAAATATAGGTTTAGCCAAGAAGAGTTAAAAGTCATGTCAAAAGGAAAAAGGTTTAGCCAAAAAATATAAGTTTAGTCAAGAAGAGTTAGAAGTTGTGCCAAAAAGCAAAAGTTTAGCCAAGAGATATAGGTTTAGCCATAAAAAAATAGAGGGTAAGTAGGTAAGGGGTTGGTAGGTAGAGCCAAGATGCAGGTCAATAATGTAGCTAGGTCAGTAGGGTAGCTAGGGTGATTAGGTTGGAGGGTAGTATGGTCAGGGTTGAGAAAAAAACACCTAAAAAATAAAAAGGGTCAAAGGTCAGCTGCCCAAAAAGGTTGACTGTTCTTACAATAGGTGTTTGGGCATTACCCTCTAAAAGTGAAGGGCAGAGCTTAAGGTCCAAGGCATAATGTTCTAACAGCAACGCCTCTCTCTACCCACGGAGCAGCACACCACATGATGTCGACCAAAATCAACAGTGGGTGTTCCTTGTCAGTGACACACGCTCTGCTCCACACACCTCCTAGTGTCTGACTGGCCCAAGAAATTACATTTGGGGAGGTCCCGCAAACAACCAAGGAAATCTCTGCCACCATTGTTCGGAATCTGCAAGCTTCTTCAAACATGTTCTTTGTACATGAGGTCAGTGTTTGGTGTGGGGGGAAAGGGCAGCACTAGAGGCTGTTCCTGTGTTTGAGGGCCCAGGAGGAAAAAGTTCACACAAATGTTACCCACCAGTCTTAAAAGGATTCTCTAAAGTTTCAAAGCCCCACAGAACCCAAACAAATAAAAAATAGGTCAAAGGAAACAAAAAGGGTCACCGAAAATTGGCTTCAGGATAGGCCATTACATCACCCAAGAATGACTCTTGTTAGTTCATTGGCAAGTGTTTGTATGCCAATTATGAAAAAGGATGGTCTTTATAAAGCTGATTATGAAAAGAAATTTCTGGCAACGATTTCTCTGCGTTGTTAGAATTGGTAAGAAAGAAATTGCAGAAACGGCCTCTAAAAAGCAAGCCTTAAGTACCAGCAGAATAGCCATTCTGGACCGTCCGATTGAATAAAATCTGCCAGATGGCCGTGCGGTTGAGGTTCCAGCTGGCATGAAGATAATTTAGATAACTCGTTTACCCCCTAAAAAAAGAACCCCGTGAAACCTCGGAAAATACGTACGTACTCCCGTATGCGTGTATATCGAGAATACGAAAATCATAGGACGTGAATAAACAGAAGAATAGACTACAAGAAAAAAGATACGACCGTTAGATTCCTCCCATGTATACGGTTCATTACATAGGGTACTTGGAGAAATACATTGTACGTACTCATAGTATGAGTGATAGTATCTCAGTGCTAAGATACGTACGTTTTTTTCTACGTACATTTTGTACGTAGATTTGGATTTTGGCTGTTTACTCGGCTACTCCTTTGCCTCGCTGTTTCGAATCGCCGGCTTGTCTCGTTCACACTTTGCGCGCAAGGCTAATCCCCTTTCGCAACGCACACATCGTCGCGGAAGGATGCGCATGCGACGCGATGCGAGTGGGGAGTTTTCTGGCGGCAGCAGCACCGGACTAAAAACGCCAGCAGCCGTAGGGCTGTTGTTTCTGGACGATGGTAACATCGGAGTGCGCGATTTCGCGTGGTGCAAAAATATCTCCGATTTCATAGCGGCCTTTTAGCGATTTTGATTGCGGTGGACAAGGTGAGGAGCAGTACAGTTGTGAGCGCGGAAAAGCGGTGGATGGGTATTATTGTGCAAATGGAAGCCTCAAGTTGTAGTAGTATTTCGGCGCATGTTCTTCCGGCTTTCGCGCCTGAGAAAGGAGTGGCCGTCAGAAACCGAGCTCACAACAACGCGAGTGGTTCCTCGTCGCTCGTAATGCAGCAGCCTAATACTTTGTTGGCGCGGTTATCCTTGCCGGCGACACACTCGCGTGCTCCTCCTCCCCCTCCTCCTCAGGTTAGTTGTTGCTTTCGGGCGCCGACTTCGGGGCTTAGCGAGTTAGAGGTGTTGTGGAAGGTGGAATCTGGAGGGGAGCTCAAGTGGGGACAAACGTGCTCGCTGCAACTGCAAAGGGGCGGCGGCGGGGGTAGTTGTGCTGCGGGTGGGAGCCCTTCCTCGTCATCAACTATAGGGTGTAGGAATCTGTCATTCGAGAATTTGGAAGGCTATTGGTGCAGGGATAGGAGAAGGAGTGTGGCAAATCTTGGTTTGCAGCAGCATTATGGTTTGCTTCCTTCTTCGTCTTCTTCCACTTCTTGTTGTTGGGATCTGAAGAAGAAGCATAAGAAGAGGATTCCGCGGTTCCAGTGTCGAGGCAGTTCGCAGGAGTTGAACAAAGGAGGAGCAGGAGGAGGAGGAGGAGATGGAGATAAAGCGGAGGAGGGAACAGAAGGGGACGGTTATGAACTGGCAGGCGGGGAAGCCAAGGAAGGACGAAAAGAGAAGAAGACGCCGGTTTCTTCTTCTGGCGCTGCGGGACCTGCAAATGCATTCGATATTGCAAACTCGGGATCGAGGTTGAATCGGGAGGCCGCCGCAGAGTTGGGCAGCCTGGAGTCGGAACTGTTTCTCTACACGGTATATTTGACGTCTTTTTCCTTTGAGATCTCTCAATAGCGTTCAGGGTTTGCTCAATAGTGTTGGAATTGGTTGCAGTGCGGCTCTTCACCAGTTATCTATGATGTCCTGTAGTTAGGTTTACACCTGAAAGTTGAAATGCTGTAAGGAAAATCTGGTTCTAATGCTGCATATGCAGGGATTTAGAATATGTACCACAAAGAATTCACTCTTCCTAGATCTAAGTCAGGAATTTCTTGTGCATGTGTGCTCTTGCAAATGTGCCACTCATTAGGTGATATGAGGAATGAATGGCTTCCTACGAAGTACGAAGTAGTTTCATGGGGGAGCATGCACTTGGGGGTGTCTTTGTTTGTGATGTGACCATTTGGTGATTCCTAGGGTTTCTTGCCCAAGCAGCAAATTTTTGTGGGGCTGACAGACTTTCTGACTGTAGGGGCGAATGAGGGCTTTGAAAAGTTTTGAGGAAGAAGTGTCAAAGCCAGATGAGGAGATCAATCTAGTCAGAGCAGCTGTATTTGTGGCCCAGCATTTGTAAGTGTTCTTCTGTGCTGTGTGTGTTGTTTGTAAGCACTCAAGGGAAATCATTGTTGATGTGGAACATGGACTCTTGTTTCCATTCTTCTGTTCAGCTCTTTTGTGGACATGGTCTTGGTTTGATAACATTTTGGGATAGTGGACTCATATATATGAGAACTGTGATTCTAAAGATGGACAGTCTGTAACTAAGTGAAATTTGCACATTTAGTCTAGACATGATGGTGCTTGTCACCAGCCTTTACCCGCTGTAGGGAGCTGATGAAGTCAGTGGGGAAGTTGTGATAGTTAAGTCACTATCATACATACTACTGTTGATGGTCCCTGAACAGATGTGAGACTGGCACTTTTGTTCATACCGGTGTGTGTTTTTCATTTTGTTTTTTGTCTCCCCTTGTTTGGTTCTTTCTGTGGCTTCCTGAGGAAGTGTTAGCCTTGCTGTTTTCTTCTTCATCGTGAGAATGGAGATTTCTTTATTCTTATAAAAGATATTTAGTCTAGACATGATCTGCGAGCCTAACGTAATTCCAGGGTCTTGCCTTTATGCTTGGATAAGATGAAAAGGTTTAAGCTTTGATATCTGTTCACAATGTAGAGATTGGTCTTGCTGTGCGGTGTCGGAAGATCCTAGTCTGTGCTGTAGGGTTGACCAATTTGGTGCTAAAATCTATCCTTTGCAAAGCAGTGCCTTTGGCTCTTTAGATGTTTAGGATTTGGTTTCAAAGGTGAATCAGACAGTTGTTCAGGCTTCATTTGCTCTATTGTTTTCCTTTGAAACTAGCATGAAATGAAAAGCATTGTTTTCTGGTCTGATTGTGGTCAAGTGGTTGCAGGTATCCAAGAGTCACAGCTGATGAAGTTGAAGCTCAACTGGACCAGATGGCTGCTGATTTGGAGCATTCATTACCTCCCCATGGAGGTATTTCCACACCCACTTTGACCCTATCAGTTCGATTCTTTCCAGAATAACTTTCTTTTCTCCTTTTCATTTGTACTCGTGAGTCTGATTGGGACGATTAGGGTTCAGTAATTGAGCACTTTGAATTGTGATGTTTAACATGCTCCAAACAGCAGTGTTGGCACAAAGGGCCAACCACATGGAGCTTGTTGTATCTATTAGGAGATGTCACTCTGGTTGAGAACCTACTCAGCTCCATTGGCATCTGTGCTGAAGAGCATTCAGCAGTAGATATTTGGCGTGAGGACTTTTGCATTACGAACTATCTTGATCTGACTCTGGCAATGCCAGTCAAGGTTTGCCAGTCAGTAAAAAGGACTCTTTTACTCTCCGGTCCTCATTTGTTTACCTCTGTTGTCTGTTATTCTATGTCTTTTCTTCTTATTGTGTGTGCTTCCCCCTCCCCCTCCCCCCCTTCTCTTTTCTCTATGTTTTTTCCCCTTCTATGTTGTGCTGTCGTTAGTTTCTAGCTAGTATCATGGCTGAGCCTTCCCATTGCTTCTGAACTAGGTGACAGAGCTCAGTACTCAGGTTAGTGATTACTGACACTGGCCACTTTGGAGAACTGATGAAGTCAGTTGAGAAGGTGTGACAGATAAGTTGCTATCATACATGTTACTGTGATGTTCCCTGAATAAATGGAAGACTGTCACTTTTGTTCATACTGCTCGTTTTTATTGCTTCTTCATTACAGTTCATCCCTTCTGTGTTGTTCCTTCTTCCTAGTTCTGAAGATCCTTATTTGGAAGTTTTTCTTTGACTTCAATGAAAAGTTTAAACTGTGTTCTGGCTTTCTTAATTGTGAGTGGTGATTTCTTGATTCTCTTGATGGTTATCATCTTTTACTGATGCACTGTACACTTCACTGGTTTTGGAACAAAATGTATTTCTCTCCATGCTGTATTATGTAAAGCACCCAGTTTTATGAGACCTCCAATGCAATCTCTTTGATGACCATTGAGAACTACATCACATCTAGTAGAGTGCACTTTAATGGATATCCCATCGAATCCCATCTCTTTAGTTGACCTGGTGGAGTCACAGGTTGTGCTTGATTGTCTAGGTTGTCTGCATGATAACAGAAGGTTGGGAAATAATGCAGGGATTACAGATTTTCTGGCAATCATCAAGCCAGGGGCAAGCACATGCAATGGAAATTGCTGTGTGTATTTGTCTGTGATTACTGAGTCTTCCCATTTCTTCTGGAAACATGACAGAAACTCAGGATGCAGATTTTTGAATAATGTTTGCCCAAACTTTGCACACTTTATATACTTATGTACACTCACTGTACAGAATGATGAAGTTAGTGGGGAGTCATGGCAGCTAGTCACTGTTATCTATGATGAAGGTGATGGTCTGATATTCCTGAATTTTAGTTATAAGGTTATGACCATATTCATTCCTGGTATGTTAGTTTTGGTTTCGCTGGAGCTTACACTATGTTTACCTTCAAGGTGATATTGTGTAATTTACTCTGCAATCTCATAGATTTGTGTTGGGTATGCAGAGCGGTACACTATGCGGATGATCAAGTCCATCAATAAGTACCTGTATGGTGAACTAGGCTTCAGGGGTGCCGATGTGTACCTCAATCCAGACAATTCATGTCTCAACATGGTCTTGGAAAGGCGACAAGGTATGTGATTAGATACAGAACATATGTTGGTATAAGTTCCATAGATTTCTTTCTCCATTAGGTGCATCCTCTGCTGGGCATTGTTTTTCTTGAGATTCCAGTGAGTGTGTGTTGTATTCCTTTGTTAGCTTACCACTTAGTCACTCTGTCAGACAATTCATAGTTAATTTGCCTGAATACACCATCCAAAGAGTTAGATTAGTCAGAAATTTGACTTCTTTACGTTGCTTTGCATGGGCCTGTAATAAGTGGTCATGCCCAGATGGCATCAATTTTGTGAAGTGGTTATTTGTACAGTTGATCTAGAACATAGCACTCAGGTCTGTTGAATTGCTGTTTTAGAGGCAGGTATTGGTGGGGTCCTTGGTCATTTGTGTAGAAGCCAATTTCTGTACTGCAGTGTTTTACAGTTTATCATCCAGAAATCTTTCCTGGGTGGAGGACCATCTGGTGTGTTCCATCTGTTACTAGTTTTGAGGGATGTTTAAATTGCTAGTTCCATTTCCATGGACTGCAGGGTTGCCTCTGACAATGTCATTGGTGTATATGGAGCTTGCTAAGCGGGTGGGCTTGCCAGTACAAGGGGTGTGAACTCTGCTCTTGCCTCTTTGTTGACTTAGCTCCTTTTTCTGATAGTTTGGTGCAACAGTTTCATCCCAGAGCAGGTCCATCAGAGTCTTAGAGACTAGTTGGCACCAAATTACATATTTCATGCTTGGTGTTAATCACTAGAGGGTCACATACAGAAGTCTTGGGTTGTAGGAGTGCATTAGCACTTTTTATAGCACAAAATGGGCTATAAAAAGTGCTAATTCACTTGCACAAATTGGTTTTACACTTCAGAGCACAAAATCACACCATTTTGTGCTCTGAAGTGTAAACCAATTTGTGCAAGTGAATTAGCCAGCAGACAAATGCATCCTTATAAGGTTGTCACCTTCATTAGTGCCATTACTGGCAGAATATGTATGTGCTGTCTTGAGTAGCTTTACTCACAATGACACCACTCGTAATTGTTTGATTTCAGGTGAACCTCCCTGCTCATTTCATGTGTCGACCATGTGGAGAAGGTCTTGAGTTCTTTATTGATGCCCATGCTGGTGGCAAGGTCAGCCATTCCAAGCTTCCATTTTGTGAATCTGCCTCTTTCTGCTTTCAGGATATAGTCATTGATCCACAAGTTTTTGCTGATATTTTGGGAACAACTTCTTTTCTGAGAAGCAACTAGTTCTGTCAATTTGAGAAGCAGAAGAGATTTGAGATCACAGAGAGGAACCTTTATTGAGGACAAGAAGTACTAATCAATGCACTGCAGACCACAGATCTGCCAGCCAAATAATAGGTTGACATAGGGCTTGAAAACTACAAAGTTAGACCAATACACATGATGCAGGAAAACTGGAAGCATGAGATAATTGTCTGCTATCCAAGCATGACTATGTGTCAGCCAGACACGATCCTACTTCTGTAGTGCAGGCGTGCGATTGTCAACTCTTCACATCATTTACCCAATGCAGTTGGGTTCTTAATATGGAGATTTCTGTTTGGTGTTTCTGCCTTTACAATCTTCAAAATGATTATTTCAAGGGCTTCTCAATCCCAAGTGGGGAGCCTTTCTAAGCCCAAAGTGTCCTCTAAAGATCTTGCTCTGAAGTTCTACATCTTGTTTTCCTCTCTTGTCTTTCTCATTTCATGTTTGGGTTTTCCCTTTTCTTTCCTTCTGCCTTTTTCTCTTTGTTTTTTGTTCCCCTTTGTTCTTGGGTTTCTTCATCTCCTCTTTCTCTTTCATGTTTTGGCAAGTGAGCAGCATTATGGCCAAGTTGTCCTGTTACTGCTGGTCTTGTGACAAACTTTGTATGTTTGTTACTGTTGGATATTGAACCTCATCCACTGCTGGAGCTGATGAAGTCAGTGGGGATGTTATGATAGGTGGTCAATGTCACAAATGACACTGTTGAAGGTCCCTGAACATGTGTCTGACCATCACTGTTGTTCAACTATGCCTTAAGTCTTGGTTTTTTCATCTTTTCTTTAGCTTTGAGTTTCATCTCACTAAACTGATTCCTGGTATGTTATCATATCTGAAACATCTATGTCATTATCAGGTCCTCTCAGTTCTGTTGAGGACCCAAAAAGTGGGTATGGAGAATATCTCAATATTCTGATCATGGATATTATGTAGCTTGACCTTGTGGTGATTTGAACCTGCAACTATTTGCAAAGCAACACAAGGCATAGCCATTGGTTATAGACTTCATGCTGCCTGAAATCTAAATGACTGGCAGTTATCTTGGAAACCTGGCTAATCCATAAACATTTATACCTTAGGGCAAGGGAATCTGAATTGGCTGGCCTGCAATCGTAATATGTACATGCTCATCTGACAGACAATCTTGCAAACTTTCCTGGTCCTATTTGCATTTCATTGGGCTGTTTCTTGTCCCAGAAAGGTCTTTTCTAGTCTTTTTGAACCATTGCTGTTTACAGTTACTGTCTCTACTAGAATAATCTCAGGTGCAGCTGCAGGAATTGATGGCTGGGTTGGTTGGCAGGTGACCTTTCTGCAGGATGCTGAGGATAGATTGTCACTGGTATATGGTGTTCCAGTAGCCATCAGCCCAGCTTTTTTGCAACATACTGCTATTTCCAATCAGGCTTTCTTGATTCGCCTCCTTTTCAACTTGAAGCGCATTTACTTTGAAAGAAAAGACCCTGTCAGGTACTTGTATCCTGCATGCCACGTGTGATACACCTCCCTGGAGACAGATTATATGAACAGTGCTTGGTCGGATCCCTTGTTGCCATAAGGCACACAGATTACAAACATTGTCAAGACCTGTGCAACTGTAATTTTTGAGATTGAGAAGGAAAACCAGGTTGGATTTGTAGGTCTTGCATATTTAAACCTTGAAGTAAGTTATCATAATTGTTTGCAGTAAGACCTCTTGATTACCCATGTCTTTCTCATTCTGAAGTTACTTTCAGTGTCAAAGATCTTGGTATGTTTAGAACATGTGCTATGTTGACATTTTGCAAATCCAGGTTTTCGTGAATTCTTTTGAACAAGGAAATATTATGTTCATGAAAAATATTGATGTTTTTCTGTATGTTGTAGGTTTCGAACTTGAATACAATGGTCCTTACGTTACTCACATCAGTCCCTTGTAGTTCTTTGGTTGTGCCTCTCTTTGCTGGTATTATAGTGGAAGACAATGTTGAAGAAGGGTGTTGTATGTGTTTTGTGCAGCACACTCTGCATAATAGACTATCTAAAGCTTGTGCGACCTGGTGTGATTGAAGAGGTACCCTCTCTGGTTTGTTATCACAAATTTGCTTGTAAATCTTGCTTTAAGTTCAACACTGTCAGTTGGGTTATTTTCTGTGTTGTATCCATGAAGCTGATATGAGCCTAAACAAAGGCATCTTCACAGCACCAAATGCTATTTTCATTCTTATTTTTTTGTGATGGTTTTTTTGTGGAGAAGATGCCTACATCTTCTGCAGTTCACAGTAGATTTGTGCTCCTCTCACTGATCTGATTAATGGGTTTTGCAGACAAGAGATTATGGGGTCTGCCTTTATCTGCTGAAGCGCTTCTCCGATGCTATCCCTTGTCTTGAATCATATCTCCAGGTACATCAATGCTGTCTCTAATATTGCTATGTAGCTATTTTGAAGTGCCTGTCACTAAGTGTGTTTTGCAGTCTGTTCTCTTTGCCATCGGTGGAGTTGGTAATCAATTTCTACAATGGATGGGGATGGGGAGAAAGCATGGCTTGGGATGTGGCTCAATTTCCATTGATCTCTGTTTTCTTGCAGGAGGCACCCAGGGCGACAGATGCAGAATCAATAAGGTCCCTCCTCTTCAAAATGCGCCGAGATTTGTGAGCTTCCTGGATAGGTGGTAGTTGGGTGTTCTGCCATTTTTCTCTTTTGTTTCTGGCATATGATTAGATTGTGTGAACATGAGCATAGATTTGTAAAGATAGCCTGGGATGTACTAGCAAAGTGCATGGTGAGATGGGCTGCCCTGGACCACAAGGAACTTGATACTCCCTGAAACCTACACCTGATGTTAGTCTCCCCAATTTGAGATGACTGTACATATATGTGTTCCACTGTTGACCATGAGCAAGTTTTGAGCATATGATCGTGCAGATCCATAGAGCTGCTCTTTTTGATCTTTGGATCTTTACAAATTTGTATGCTCCGTGTGCCCTTTTGGTCTTCACAAATTCTTATGCTCTTTTGATTTTTGCAATTTGGTTCTTTGGATCTTCCCTTTTGATTCCAAAGTTTGTAGACAAATCTCAATACTTTCCAAGTGAAACACTCAAAACTATGCCACTCATTTTGATATGAGCCCTTTCGAAAAGGAGCAATTGGCCCTTAGATGAGGTGATTGTATACTGATCCTTGAGGATGGGTATTATTAAATTATGTAACCTTGTTGATTGTGTAAGGTCCCTGCCAGGCTGTTACAGGACCCAACAGATTTTATAAAGTCCTTGCCAGAGCCGTAGTGGTAGGTAATAGGCTTTATGGCTCACAAGTTTTTTTCCCTGAAGTTAGCTTCAAATGGCGTTGGTGAGGCTTTATAACAATCAGGAGGGCTTTATGAAAAGCAGAAAGGCCACCCAGCAGGCCACAATGTCCACAATGCTGTGAGGGAGAGCCCTCTGGTTACACTAACAAAAATTGGCCAGGTTATTACTGTTTTTTTTACCCACTGCCAAGTGTCTTACAATAGAACCTTCTCAAACAATAATCATCTTTCGAAAAGCATTCTCCATTTTTGGGGTTGGGTTATGCTTGACAGCTTATGCATTACATAATGTGATGTCATGCACCATACTGATGGGGACAATTACGGGTTCATAATGTCACTGAGTATTTTTTAATACCTCTTTGCATGCTGCAAACAACCAGGGCACAATGCTTTACACATTTTTCCCCTAGAGGCTTGAGCCAATGTGTGATGATAACTTCTGATGTCTTCTGCCATTTTTCAATTAGGGCTCTAAAGCAATGTTTTTTTTCCCTCGCTGTAGCCAAGTAGGCAATCTCACAGAGGAAGATTTGGCCAAATTGGCTATAAACCAGATATGAAAGTTAATTTTTTTTAGTATCCTTCTCTATGTTTTGCTACATACTTGAACCAAGTGCCGAAATATTGTGAATTATTTTTTCAAATTTTAGCAATTGAAAATCCCAATAAACCACATCATTTTCATATTTATAATTCCAAATCAGTTTTAAATTATTGTTTCACTTTTTTGTGAAATTTCACTACTAAAGAAAATGACTATTATAGAGCATTTGGTTAACTACATGTTGCTACATACCCTTATAGATCTCTACTACACTAAACACCCCTTCAATATCAACCTGGTGGCGTTGGGGGATGAAAGTGTTGTTGTAGGTGTTCAGAGTAGCACCTACATCACACAACAAAAGAAGTTAGCTTCACTAGTTGTAGCTCCTTGAATTGACAACCAAATGCAAAGTAACATCATCACTAAACTTGGTTTGATATTGTAAAATAGACATTTTGTTTGTTTGCTTATCTTTATGTTCTTGGTGTTTGAAAATTGTTGCACAGTGCCCCTAGGGATGATGGCTCAATACTATGACCTTTGTTTGGTACCAAAATGGTCCTAGGTCCAAACATGTTCTAGTAGGTGAAATCCTTGTCATGTCCTTTGCCACTAGGCTTGACTTGGGTTTGTTTTTGTGTTCCAAAATAAAAACATTAAGTTGTTGAATGGTGTCCATAATTTATGAACATCTACATGCAACAAATGTGGTGGTGTCTTTATGGTTTGTGTTGAAGCTACAATGGGGTTTCTTTAGTTTTTGGTGGAGGTGTGGTTTGCATTGGAGGTGCGATGGAAGTGTCTACATGCACTTGCAATTGTGTTCTACCCGTCAACACTTTTGCAATACCAACTTGTTCACACCACCCTCCCAACACACCTCAATCATGTTCCACATATTGGCAACAATGGCATTGAAATGTAGCTTGAAACTTTTGATGGAAGAGTCAATAATAGCCATTGTGTTTTAGTTGATTCTTCTAATCTCCTCTTTGTAGGTTTAAATGTTATGGACTAGTGCATTTTTGTTACGGCCAATGGGAATTAGTTCAACATCCTTTTTGTCATGATTTGTTGTGGGGATCTTTGAATGACATAATATGACAATTTTGGAGATGAAACATCAATTCTACAAAGCACAATTGGAATTGCATCATATCCATCAATAACTTTTGCATTATCACATGGATAGGTGTGGTGGAAGTCTTTGTGGTATGCATTGGAAGTGTGATGGAGGTATGTTTGTGCACCCATGTTTTACCTTTACCCAACAACTTTTTGTAGTACATTACACATCTTTTTTTAATGCTCCCACAATTGCATACTAACTATACCCTAGAATTTTTGTTATGCACCACACTCCTTTCTAGAACATTCATTTTAAATTCTATGTGATGCAAGTATATGATTTGAAAGAAAAGTGTTTTACAATTTTTGGAGCTTAAAGAATGTCATAAAGTTTATTTGTCATGTTTGCTTGATAACCTTGTACCAAAAGTCCATGTCAATTTAATGGTTTTACCTTATGTTTGTGATAGGGCAAAGCTTTCTTGCAATGACGTAAACTTGGTTGTGTGCTTTGGTGTTAGAAGGTGTTAAATCATTTGACATGGACATGTTCTTACGAGATCAATGATGTGTGATAAAAGTTTATCAACAAACCATTATTTGTCTTTTAACATTGTTTCCACTATTCACACTTCCAATCCAACAAAGAATTGTCCTTTGGAGAGAACTCAAAAGTTGATGAGTTGTGATGAACGTATGCGATGATTGCATTGACATGTGCGGTGTTGTGTCCAGGCTTGAAACTTCACTATAATTTCTAGATTTCAAAAGCAATAGGACATTGGTTGGTGCAATAAAGTTGAATAGAAAAGAAACACTCTTGGTTGCCCAAGGCTTATGTGGTAACTTGGGAATGGATGATGTTGAATGATGTAGATTTTGGTTGTAATTGATTCACCAATGTATTAATTAGCTTCCATTCTCATTTCATGGCATTGAAGCTTCCATTTCATCATAGTTAAGTGCTTCCTTTATTGCAATGAAATATTTAATTTGCAAAGTTTGTATTTCAACCATTTCTATTGAGTTCAAATGCCTTTTTAATTTTGTGGTAACACACTAAGTTCTTGGGCCTCATATGCCCTTTATGTGTCATTGGAATAGTTGGTATCATTCTAAACATTGTGACAACATGAATTATGAAAAAATATTTTAACAACATATGTATGAAAGTAATTTTTTAAAAACACATATTATGAAAGTAAACAAAACTAAACACCTTTCTATATATTGTTGCTACCTATTTGAACCATATATAGTTCAATTTGGTGTTTTTTCTTAATTTTTGGTCAAATTTTAGCTTTTGGAAAAAAAATCAAAACATTTGATTCTTGCATTTTAATTTACAATATAAATCTACTATCTATATGTAAAAAATAAAAAAGGTTAAATGCCAATATGGAGTGTGGAGGATAATGTACACATATCAATTACCAACAATAAATACACCTTAAATGTTTATACATTTTGAAAGGCTATAAAATAACAAACTTGATATCACATGTTATTTAGTCATATAGGTAAAGTTGAAAATAAAATTAGGAAATTAGTTACAAAAATGACTTAGTGTTCATTCATCAATGAAATATAGAAATAATGGATGACATATGTAAACTTTCCATTTACTTTTCCATCTAAACACATGGTAGTCACAAATGATAGTCACATGTATGATCCATACATGTCATAGTGGCATGTGTGATTAAAAATTCCTTGCAATCATGATGACACATATGACTATTCTATTTGTGTTCACAAAATGAGTTGGATTGAACACTAGTTGCACATTAGTTGCAAAAAGATGGTTGGGATGAACAAGATTTCTTCTAATGCACATTAACATTGAACCTCTATTTTATTTTATTTTAAATCATGGTTTGGGTAAGGGTTACATCTACTTAGTATATATACAATATGTTAATGTTAGAAATAGCTTGAATATTATGGATAGAAATAGTAGAAATAAAACACACCTATATAAAATACTTAATAACTTAAAACGAAATCAAGTATTGAGTACTTTAAATTTGAGCTTTTAAAAGTAAGTATTGGGATGCAAATGATTTGATATTCCACTTATTTTTAAAGATCTATTCCAATCTTACACATCTCTTTTTGTTTCATTCATGTGAAATTTTGGTTTGATTCTGTTTTTAATCGTAAGTTAAGGAATAAACATCTTCAAGTATAAACTAAATGAGGTCACATAAATGCAATTATGTGCAAAACTAAATAAAATTGATGTAAATATCATGGCTTGAACCTCATTTATTTTACACAATTTTTTTTCATTTAAAAAATCAAAACATTCAACAAATTGCAAAATTGAGGGTAATAAGGTTTTTATATTGCTTCACATTTTAAAAAATTGTGCAAGGGCTTTTATTTGTATTGATTGCACATTCTTATAACTTTTATAAGGGCTCAAATATCCCTCCAAACTTCCTTTAAAGGACTAATTTGATTTGTGTTTTTTACTTTAGTAAAATTGTTCATTATTATCACATGTCTCCATTGTTCTCAACACATTCTTATATGTGATAAAGATAAGGTCCTTTTTTTTCTACTTTTTATTATTATAATGGTTTTTTCTTATTGATCTTAATGTTTATGAAATTTTCCTCTTTCACTTTTTGATAGTTATGGATTATGTTAAGCATGGATATGTTAATATCTTGATAATTATTAGGATTATATATTGACTTTAATAGTTAGTTATAGTAATCTTATTGTTTTTTAATAGGAAAAATGTCGTCAAGTAGTAGGAGTGGAGTTGAAAGTAAGTTGAGTAGATGTAAGTCCCATTGGGATGAATAAAAAACTAAAATAAAAATCATTGTTTTGTATTAAGTGAGCTTGGGTTTTCAATACTTAGTACTTGGGCTTGTTTGACATTAATTATATTATGTCTAATTTTGTTGAAAGTTTTGAAAAATAGTATATAATTAGTTCAAAAGTTCTAGAAACCCTAGTTGCCATCTGCTTAACATTCACAAAACTTGGCCATCATTCATCGAATGTTCAGGAAGCCCATAGACATGCCATAACTACTTACTATTCATGGAGTTTTTAGGACTATATATGTGTTGCAATGGCTTGCTAGAAACTCCAACAAGAGCTTAAATATCATGTCTTATTATTGGGAGCTCCTTGTTCTTCCCAAGAACCAATCTTCTGGAAACTATGGTTACTCTCAATAACAATTGGATCAGTTTGGAATTCATGGTGGTCAAGCTATTTATGATTCCTTGATAGCAACTATAGATCAAGGTCCCATCAAGCAAGGTAGTAGCTCACAATAAACATTTGTTGCAAACATGAGTTTTGAAGTTTGAGGCTCTAAGTTTTTTTTTCTTTTTTTGCAACTACTTTTGTGCTACCATGATTTTCACAATTGGGTGGTGGGTTTCAAAATTGTTTAGGATACAAATTTTTTTTTAGACTTTGATTTAGAGTCTATAGCCATAGTTGTGAGAAGACCCAATGTGTAAAACCAACCTTGTATGTAAGTGATTAATGGAGCGATGGTGTTCTTCACACTGAGCTATGGATCTTTGATAAGAAACATGCTTATGTGGGTTTTGTAAACAATGACTTGGAATCCTTGACACAAGTGAACTCTTGATTCTTCTTTATTTTTATGGAATGGTGTTTTCACATTGGTGGCAACAACCCAAGACCTCTGGATCTATTTTTTTGTTGGTGCAAAACTTGGTGGAAGCTTCAATTATTATCAGGAAAAATTCTTCAACCCTAAACTTGTTCACCCCCTCTTGCACCACCCATTTTTTGAATTTGTTGTTGTTGGTGTTATTCTTGGAGTGCAAGTTCTTCTTCCTTCCTCCCTTTTTTCTTCATAATCAAAGTTGCAAAAGTTATGTTCATGTTCATGCTTACATTTTCTCTTCCTTTGTCTTTGTCTTCACATCTAGATATTGGTATGATGAAAAATTCACATTTGTGCAAAAGAAAGAAAAAATGGATTGAGTGGGGGGCATTCATTGTCTTTGAGAATTAGATGTCGATCCATTGAGATGAACATGGATAGATTTTTCATACAAGGTTAAATTACTTGACCGACTGATTGACTTCACCTATCTTGTTGGCACATGAAGGGATTAGGAATCTATTTCATTGATCCATTTTAATCAAAATACACAATAGACTCACTTGGTCTATTAAAATTATTGGAACAAAAGAAAGATAAAGATAGAGATTTGCTATTTTTTTTTGGAATGTGTTGCATGTTGTTAGGGTTTTGGTTTTAGTTTCATTTTGTTAATTGGTTTGGTTGCTTTTTTTAGTTTCCTTCCATCGAAGGTTTTTGCCTCAAGCTTGTTTGATTGCCACAAATGGGCAAAGGTCTAGATTGTCTATTATGTGTTTAATGTTTGTGTATATGTATGTTATGTTTACATGTATGTTGATGAGACTTGTGACGATAGTTTTGTTGATTGGATTTTGTGATTGTGGTGAATAGGTGTGGAATCACTTTAAGGCAAGAGTATTGGAAACAAAATCTATGCAAGAATGCAAGAAATTGTCTTGTCCTTCCTCAAGTAATGTATGCTAATGGTTCAACTAAATGTCTACAATTTTTTATTCCTCAATAGATTCTATTTCTTTTGTGCTTTGAATGTTTTGCAATACATTGGTGGTAAAAATTGATATGATCTTCCATATCTTCCAGGTATGAGAGAAATGTAAGGAAAAGTTCATTGATTTTGTTATGACATTGTGCAAGGTAGTTCCTAGGTGTAGGAACAACATAAGGTGCTTAAAGTTCAACTATATTCTACGGCAAAAGAAACAGAAGTATGGTGGTTGCTAATACTATTCTTAACACTATTGTTAACAATTGTATAGGTATCTAGCTTATTTTATACTCCAATATACAAAATTGAAAAACATAATCACTTATGACTTTGGCTTTCTAACTAGGGCTTGTAGTCTCAAACCACCAACACATGCACTTGAAGAAGGCAAAATTGTTGGAATCGACGGTGGTGTTGATTTTTCATTTAGACAACACTCCATGACAACTAAAGTTATTTCTATTAGATTAGTGCATGGTTCATCAATGTCCATGTCTTCTTGAATGTCATGTGTTATTGTAAAGAAAGAAGCGATTGTGTTTGCCTCCATGGCAACAAGTTGAAATTCATTTTTCAAGCTCTTGTAAACCCTATTTTTTCCTACCCTTTCAAAATCATTGTTTGTTTGCTTTTTAACTTTTTCCATGCATTGTGTAACCACTCATCCATGCACAGATCCATGGTTACAAATTGTTCATTTTGAAGTCAACATTGGGATTTTTGCCACTCTCAATCTACTATTTGATGACCTTAATTGTCAAGTTGTTGAACTCCATTTTGAATGCATGTTTGAGTGGGCACTACAAAATGACATCAATTGGTTGGAGAATGATAGTATAGTTTACTGCAACAAAAATAACTAAAATATTTTGATTTTGATTTTATCCAATCCAAGAATTATTAAATTTTGTGTACACTATAACAATCTAACAACCAAACTAGTTTATGTTGTGTTTACAATCCCAATAATTCAATCTAAGCTTAGTGGTAAAGAACCATGACATTTTTCACAAAACGCTTGGTGGTATCAAAATTTGTCCAATGATTTTCACTATAAGTCAAATCCCACCCATTTGCTACACACATTACTCTTCCTTAGTTGTTCGGTGGCAATGTCTTTGATGTACTGCTTTAAAGATGATTTACAATGGTAGTAATACTCCTACTATGGATGAGGTACCACCATAGTCACATGTCATTTGTCCTCTATGCTAAATACATGGATATGTTTGGAACCCCTACTTTCCCATGTACACTTTCCTATTATAGGTACTAAATGGATGTTAGTTTGATCATTATTGACAATAAGTGAAGGGGGAATGTCGTAGGCCTTGCCTAGGTAAGCAACGCAATATAAGCCATGAACTTACCTTTCTCTTGCCAATCTATTGGAAGTTTGTTAACAATTGTAGTACTAGCCCTAAATGTCCAATTCATGTAATGTTTCATGAATTGGCGGGTCCACTTTTGAATGACCTTAAACCCACCAAGTTTGGTGTCACAAATCACATCAAGGGCTAAAGATTTGATCATTCCACGAAATATGGGTTGAACAGTGGAGGTTGTTAGGGTTTGACATGCATCCTTCATCTTTTACAACATGGCTACCATGGAATCTTTAAATACATGGTAATTTCAAAGACCGGTAAAATATGCTTCGTGGTTTAAACTTATGTGCCTAGAATTCAGTAAGATGGGCATATTTGGCCTTAACTTTTCTTCTATATGGAAACCAACCATTGAGGTTAGAGCTTCTAAGTTTCTCGTAACGACTAAAACATCTTAGTTTTTTGCAAGTAATTCTCAAAAAATGGAGGGCATCAATTTTGTTACCATGGTATTTCTTGATTGTTGCCATGATGGGTGGCCACGAGTCTTGTTGAAACCAGTTGATGTATGTCCAGCGCTTGTGCACATGTGATCTTTCTCTTACTTATTCTTCATATGATTCTTGTTTGATTTTATCATTTTCTTGCAAAGTTACTTTGAATTTCTTAGGCTGACCAACTATACATTTTTGCATTGCATTATGGGTATCTTTTTCTTGTGCAACATGTTTCAACAAATCAATTTCATGTTGTAAAATGTTGAGATGTTCATCTTTTGTGATGGGCTTAAACAACCATGTTCACATCTTTTGCTATTTTTGTTGAGTGCCCGTTAAGGCACCAATTACTATTCACTCAACCTTTCCACTTCTATATAGGTATAGTAAATTATTGTAAACATATGCTCCATAGAAGTAGGTTAACATTTTTTGCACTTGCATGCTCCTTAGTACACTAAGCTCTTCAATGCAAATTATTCTTGATGCAAACCTCTCTAAATATAAAAAAGTAGCATGAATTCATTCTTTGTTTAATCTCTCCATTCATTTCCAAGTATATAACTAATAAAATTGATTCAATGCAAACTATTTTCTATTGCGAACTACTCCTTCAAAATAGATAAGTGGTACCAAGAATTAAAATGAGGTTGTCAATGTAGCAATCTTGCATCTTATACCTATGTCATAAAACTCTAAATCAAGAAATTTCGTAACAAAAAAAAAACTACAAATGATCATGTCTGGTGTGTGATAATAAAAACTACCAATGAATGCACAAATGATATTTATTATTGTCAAAATATCCAAAAATTTTACATTTGGTAAGATATATTGAAGCTTTCAAAATTTCTAAAAACCTGCCATAGAACGTGTCAAAAAAATAAAAAAGAAGATCCATTCATCAACAATATCAAGGTTTAAATATTGTTTTGGAATTAGTGTCGTCCAACTTTTAAAGGCTTTTGATAGGGGCAATGATGACTCAAGATTGGTCAATACCCTTGTTGAACTTCCTAATTTGATAGTTCAATCACTATTGAACATGGAAAAGTTCAAATTCTCAAAAATTCTTCTTTTAATAAGGACAAATAAATTTCATCTCGATGATGCATGGTTTTGTTGGTAACCTTGGCAATTGAATGTTTGGTTACATGGAAAGTGAAAGAAAAATTGGAGTTAAATTGATTTTTAAATATTCATTATTGTAGTACTTGTGATCTTATAATGACATTAGTTGGTGTTGAATGTGATAAACTTGAGGGAAGATGGCATAAATGAAAAGTGAAAAATATATATGTTAATTGGCTTGGAAAATAATTTTAAAATGTTAGTTGTTAGTGAAAGTTCAAAGGAAGGAGGGTTGAGCCAACTTGATTGATAAACATTGATTATAATAATAGGAAGAAAATTATTTGAGAATAATACATAAGTTGAACCTCGTTGAGAATGATAGTCCTAATGGTTATTGAAAATGCATCAATAAAAAAAGAATACATTATTTTTTATAGATATTATGTGTAACCTAAATTGATGTCAAGAAATGATTTCATGTTGAAATCCACATTTATCACATATTTAACAATTTTAATGATTGATATCTTATATCTATTACAATAGTATAAGGGCAAGTTCAACACATGTTTGCTGAATAATTAATTATTGTTGAAGATTCCATATTGAAACATAGAATATTTTGAAATTTTGAAAAAAAAATCATAAAATATTGTTCTTGATATTATTTTTTGGGTGAAAATTTCAGCATTTTTACAAATAATATACAATGATAAATCCACCTTTTTAGTAGTAATATTGTAACTATTATGTAGGTAATATCTATTACCTACCTACTAATTACTAGTAATAATATGCACCACATAGCCATAGGTCCACCCTTTTGGTGAGATTTACATACAATTACACTCATGTGAAAACATTACTTATTAAAAATTAAAGTGCTGGTTGAATGGTTAAGAAGTTATTTTGTGATCAAAGAGGTGAAGGGTTCAATTCCCTCTCATGACATTGATTTACAAAAATGCAGAGTCAAAATGGACAATTGTGACTTGGATGACCATAATCAAATTGGATACTTGTAATATTATAGTCATGGTGATGCCATGTCACATAATCATTTATGCCATGGTGAAATCAATAAGTCTGATTGGACTACGTAATCATGTTGTCAAATATATGTTAAACAACTACAAACAAATGTAGTTGTTTACATAGCCATAAATCCCACTTTTTAACATAATGAAATGAATTGCATTCTAATCAAATCATTATTGTATTAATACAATCGGTTGTTTGTGACATTAAAACACACATTTAACAATATATTTATGGAATCATTAACATCAAATCACACATTTAATCTGTCTATAAAACATGCCACAATTTTGTAGAAAAAAAATCACAAAATAACTAGGTGAATCCACAATTAAAAGATCACTACACATTCTTTTAAATATTTAAAAATGACTATTTAATTTGAAATATTCTTAAAATACAAGTCTTGAAATTTTTTTTTACAATATTATGTGAAGGTTTATTTTTCGAAAAAATAAAAAATATGCCATTTAAAAGTATTTTTAGATCATTTCATCTAACCATACTAGTGTCCCATTTGCAGCAATTAATGATTCAACACACACTAGATGTGATGCACATAAAAAAAAACATTTGTGAAAGCTTGATCAAGTTCATAATTGGAACAAAAGACATGATCAAGGTGCGGTGTGACATGGAGGTTTGCGGCATTCGAGATTAATTGTGGCTTAAACGAGATCCACGTAGATTGGGGAAGATTTTCAAACCCATTACTTCATATATCCTATTACTAAAAGAGTTGAAAACATTCCTATCCACATTAAAGAGCTTGAAAGTGCCTTCAGATGACTATGGTTCAATAGGAAGACATATTATGGAAAAAAAAACTAGGGTCAATGAAAAGCCATGATTAGCAGATGTTGATGTAACAATTAATGCCATTAAGGTTGAGGGAATTAATGCAACCCCATGTTCGGTTAGCTTTGATGTGGCTCAGTAGAGTTTTTCGTAGCATATGTGCAAAAGTTTGGGATCCAAGAGACTTTTAAGCATTATGAGATGTGGCAACCACTCTTAGCTTACTAGAATGGGAATTGCATGTTGCTTTCTTTGACATTATGACACATCTAACCTTACACATGGTAGAAAAGTTGGATGTCTGTGGACTTGTACATGCCAAGTGGATGTACCTTATTGAATGAGCATTGAAAATGTTCAAAACCTATGTAAGGAATAGGGCCCACCCAAAGGCATCCATGGCTGAAAGGTATCTTTATGATGAAACCATTAGGTTTGTCACAAAACATGTGCAAGGTTTTTCAAATGTCCAACACCATATATGGGATGTAGGCAAAGAAGAGGGGTTATGTAGTGAAGTGCTAGAAGGTGCATGAATCAATTTTTTTCTTAATAGTGGGTGTTGGGATTTGGCACGTTAATATGTGTTCACAAATGCAAGTTGCATGGCACCATGGACTCGATAATTTTACCTATGTCATCCTCAAAATTAATAATAAGCACAACAATGTAATATGCTAATGTAGCCACCAAGTAGAATCTAACATGAAAAGGAATGCAAAAAACATGAAGAGGAGTAAGACCGAGTGAACAACCAACAAGAAGAATTTCAGTCACAATGGCAAAGAAATGCTTCAACAACTGGCACAACCATACAATTTCCAGATGAACTTTTATGAGTCACAAAGTTGGCCACCTGGGTATGAGCTATTGTCCAAAACCACATTGCAGACATGGCAGGATTAAAGACATGGATGTTATGCAACTTTCAATAAAGCCACAAATGATTGCTTCAAGGTATGCAAAAGTTATGGCGTACGACAATCATTATAGGGTTACTATAAACAATGAAGCCACAACAATGACCACATATGACTTTAAGGTTGCATCTATATTTCAGCAACCACATGCAACAAATGAAGGCGTGACACTTGGCTCCATCCAATATGTGGGTGTACTAAAGGACATAATCTTGTTAAATTACGGACCAATGTCTCAACCAATGGTACTTTTCAAGTGTGATTGGTGTACACATGGGTCTGATAAATGGGGGAACCCAACGTATAGACGGGATGAAGATGGATTTTTGCTTGCAAATTTCCACAACTTGAAAGTGGAAGTTACTAAACCATTTGTGTTTCCATCACAAGTGCAACAAGTGTTCAATGTAGATGAATTGAACACTTTGTGGTGGAAGGTTGTTTTCCACAAATAGACAAGGTTTAAACACATAATAATTTAAAACAATGAGGAAATTAATACTCCTATTGACAATGTAATTGGAATAAAGGTGCCATTCATCATCCCAGAGGTACTAGGTAACATTGCACTTGTAGGTACCATTGAGCTAACTGGAACTGAGGCAATCCTAACTACTATGGGGTTACAAAGGCCCTCTGATGATGAAGAGGACGCGATGGGTTGACATCCTTTTTTATTCCAGTTCAACAAATTGGCAGTTGATGTAGTAGTAGTTGTTATAAACTAAAAAGTTGTGATTGTAACATTTGCGGGTTGATATGCATTGCACCTTTGATGGATGGAAAATATGTTAACATTGTGGGATGTTGTAATTAGGGTTTTATTTTAGCATGTCAAGTTGTAGGTTTATTGTAAGAATGTTGTATAGTTGTAGTAGTGTCATCCAATGGCAATGCAATGTGTGCCAGGAATGGGACTTATGTTGTTTGCCATCTTGGGTTTGGGTTGTTCAATGCAATTGGATTATAATAAAAATTTCAAGGTAGTTCCTAAGCAAGAGGTATATTTGGCCGGAGTACATAATAATTTCTAGAAGTGTTCCATGTATTATTCACTTCCGCAATGTTCCCATGTGGTGGTTATGTAGCAAATGTTGAGAAGTTGTGTCAAATGGGTGTAGTTTTAAAGGAATGATAGAGAGTGGCTTGAAAGATAAATTCATTTTAATTACAGTGTAATATATTTGACTGATTTTTTTGGGAGTGGGATTTGAAAGGTTGGTGCAAGATGAACAAGGGTTATCAGGCATGGAAAATCCAAGTTTGGTGATATAGATAAAACATGTGCAGAAGACAAAGATTTGGTGTTTACACAAAGACTAAATCAATCTTTAGAGTAATGATTATGGAAAATCAAAGGAATCTATTAGAAACAAAAGATATTAGAGTTTCAATCTCGCAAGTTTTCCATGTCCTTGTGCTAAACAATGTTACATGCTCAAAGCATTAAATAGGTCCATTTTTTTGCATATGTTATGGATGATATTCACAATAGACCCATATGAAATTGATGTGCTCTACAATAACATCAAGGATGATATGCTTCCAAAGAAATCTTCATTTCAAACATGGCAAAGATCATGAGATCATAATCGCGCTTTCATGGAAATCATCATGATTAAAGATTTGTTTGCCACCTAACTCATGTGTTATTGACCTTATTGTGCGGACATGTATGACTCTTGACCTTATTTCATAACCTCAATTCATAACCATGTACATGCAACGTATCATGTATCTTTTCAAATTTGATTTTTTTTTTCTTGTTTTTTTCTTAGGTTTTACTCTTTTTGTTAATATGGAGTATGGGTGACATGTTTTTGGCTTAGAAGGTGATGTGGACTTTGGAAACAACATTTATCCACATTACAAAAGTCCAAGCAACCCATGCCTACAGAAGTGCATGATCTTGTTAATGGAAATGATGACAATGATGATCCATTGCAAAAATTCACAAGTTCCAACTTCCATCAATGTCATAGTACATAAGTGGAAGCCTCTACATTATGTAATTCAATATTGCATTTGTAATATTCTTCCACTTTTATCTTTGTATGATTTTTGAAATGTTTTTTGTTGGACATGATGTAGCCTAGGGTTGAGATCCATCATTAACAAAATACCAAGGAGCCCACCACCTTCTCCATACCTCCCACCATGGGTTGAGAAGGAGGCTATGCAATCAATTGAGCCAGATCTTCAAATGACTCCTATCAATACCATATCCTTTAGAAAAGAAAGAGATTTTTGCATGTTGTTAAGGTTTTTTAAAACTTAGAGGCTTTTGAATCATGTGATGGGTTCCGTATGGAAGAGGACCAATAGGCATAAGTAGATGGTGATTATTCATCCATTAAATGGTGTTTGATGATATAATTTCATTTTCTTGGAAACATGAAGTTCATCCTTTGCTTTCTTATGTCCATATTCTTGATTTCAACTTTGGGTGAAATCACACTACTCCCCCCAAAGATTGTAGTCATAGAAATAGAAATTATGCATTTGATTTTTTTTGGGTACACGTGGACGTCACATCTTGGATAATCTTTGTTCATTTCAAGTATATTGCATTAACTTTAGACTTAAATTAATATATCTTAAAATAAATCTTAATAAAAACTTACAAACTTGAACATATGAAATATTTGTGTCAAAAAAATACACGTCAGAAAGTATGAAAAATTGCATATATACTTCAAAACTAAGGTTATAGGTGGAGTTTTGTAATGGATTTTTTGGTGGTAAGTGATATTGATGCACATCAACTAAATTTAAGAGCACTTAGAAGTTTACAAAATTTGATGGAAAATCCATTCAAAAAATGTGTTTTTTGGCACTTTTAAAGCAATAAATGCATTATGAAGTTTTATTTTTTGGAAAATACCATTACTTTAAGAGAAAAAAAAGATTTTATAGGTGGGCATTGTATTATTTTTTCATTTTTTTGGTTTGGTAATGTGTCGTGAACCACAAACATGAAGCCCTATGGCTATTGAAAAGATGTACGTTATATATTTTATGCACATTGATTTTATCCAAATTTCTTCATCTAACCATTGGATCAAGCTCAATTTTGATTCAAAATGAGCTTTGAGTTCCAATATCTTGTCATGCGCATTCTAAAGTTTTTTTTCTTATGTTTAAAGTTTCTAAAAAATGCCATCAAAGTTTCAATTTACTAGTTTATTGCACACTTGTTATATTTGTTATACATCATTTTTTTGGGTGAAAAGTTGCTCACCCACCCATAATGTGTTTTCATCCTTTTGTTGAATGTTTTGGATTTTCAACATGTTTTTTGTTTATTTATCTTTTTTCGATTTTTTTTTTTTTTTGTTCTATGTATTAACAACATCATGTTTTATCATTTAAAAAAACTTTTCCTAAAAGGACCAAAAGGGAAAAGGAAACCCAAGATATTTTTCATTTATGTTTCATCCATCATTCATCCACAATTCATCCTTGTACAACCTTATATTATTGCTTTTGATTTCGAATATTTGGTTCATGCTCATTGTTTACAATTCACTATTCCTGCACTAACATTTCCCTCTTCAACATAGTCAATTTGGATCGTGAATGTTCAATCAAATGAAAGGGGTGTAAAGTAGTGGGAGTGGGAGAGATGTTATTGAAGAGATTTTGTGTTGAGTTCTAATGATTATCATTTTATGCCTTGAGCTCCTAGAAACAATTTGTGCTTTTCAATTATGGTGGATTGAGCAAAGATTTTCCTCCCTCTGTTTTTGGGTTGTCAAGGGCTTTTCAAATGCTCTTAAACAATGAAAGTCCTTTGGACTTGACCAACATGTGATGATTGGGAAATTTCATTTGGACAAACCAAATGTCATTTTTTCGACATTTGGTAATGGCCATTGGGAGGACCAAGCTGAGTAGCTAGTGGCCGTGAACTTGGTTTTACAAATCAACAAATTTTGACATCATGGCATTTCCAAGAGCTTATGACAAATGACTATGTACGTTATGATTTAGACTCACAATGTTCAAATGTGGTAAACATGCGATAGGCAAAATTGAAGGTGGCAAGTTTCAACAAAGTAAAGGCTCATGTGAGGCAAAGCCATAATTGGGTCCAATTTTAATAAAAATTATGGTTGAAGGCTTTATCAAATGTAAAGATTGTAGGTTAGAGACCTACATCGTTATAATAGTGTAAAGAAAAGGTGATTGGGGAAAGAATCAAACTTTATGAAAATCATAAAACCCTCAAAAAGGGTAGACACATTTTTATGAAAATCGTATTGCCCATGCAAGAAATCAAACAAAATTATGTCCCATAATATGGCATCCATAAAAAATCCTAGGTCTTTATGCACAAAATAATTGTAAAATCTCAACCCATTATATTGAATAACAATCTAATGAACTTATTATAGTGAGTTAGGCAACGCACTTGTAACTTGATGTAATTAAATTATTACTTATGTAATTACTCAAAGGTTAAATTTGGTAATTTACTTGGTGATTGGATTTCATAACTTAATTATGGTTTGGTCATAGTTTCAATTAATGTGCATTGATTCACACATTATAATTCATGTGAAAAGTTTTTTTCACATTAATGTGCAGGTTCAATCATATGGGGAACCATGTGACGTGTAAACTTTTGAAAATATATTGTTTAGTTTCCTTTTGGTTAGTATATAATTGAATGTTTATGACCTTTGGAGTCACTTTCATTTTATGAGAACAAGTTGTTATATGAATGCACAGTTACATTCAATAAAATTGTGAAGGGAATTGAAATTTTAGTCTTCAAAGGTTTTGGTAAAGTTTATGATTATGTGAAATACATGGCAAAAAAATGATGTGGCATAATAATTACATGTAGAAAATAAAAAGGTGAAAAGACATTTGTGCAAACAAGAACATAGATTTTCATCCCTATGTAATAAACATACATAGTTTTGGTCATAAACCCACTTGTTGGTCTACACAACCAACATAATGGACAAGGGTGAAGCCTTTTGACATTAACATCTACAATAGAAGTTTGAACGACTTCAAAGAAAATTCCATGTTCAATATACACATTTTGGTCACTATTTTAAATGTATTATCATTATTGGAAAATTATGTGATATAATGTAGTCAAGAAAATGACAATCTTTGCCACACCAAACTTTAATATGCTTGTTGCATGCATTTGAAAGAGCAATTGACCCTGGTTACAAGGAATATTCACAAAAGCCTGGGCTTCTGGACTGGAAGATCCAAATTTGCCAAGTCAGCAAATAGATGGCAAAATCAGCTACTAGAGCCAATGCCGTCATTTCTACGTACCTACTGTAGTTTCTGACCTACTTAGCTACTTTACGACCTAGTTACAGACCTTTACAGTAGGGAACATGTCCAAGGGGCACACTCTGCCTCCTACGTTGGCTAGGTAGGCAGCGCGTCGGGGAAGACGCCGGAGCAGGTGACCGCATTAAGGATCGTGCGGTTACCGCGTCAAGTGCCAGAACTCGGCGCGTGAATGCCGCGACGCTCGGCGTGCGCCGGCTACATTCTCTTCCTCTTTGTCTTCTTCTTTTCTCCCTTTTTTCGCGTTCGTAACAGCATTTTATCTGCACAGCAGCAGTAGCAATCTGAGCTTCGTAGTAGCAGTAGACGTTACAACAATCTCAAGTGGGGTTTCGCGAGACGTAGTTGCCAGTGTCTGATTCTTTCACGACCAGTCGCTTTCTGTGGCGTTGTCATTTGCTTCGAGTCCCGAGCAGCCAACTACACAGACACCTAAGTTACCCCAAGTGCTCTTGCGTCCGCAGCTCCCTTTTTTTCCTGTGAAAGCAGAGCATTTGGAGAGAGAGAGAGAGAGAGAGAGGGGAGGGGGAGAGGTGTGTGTGTGTTTGTGTTTGTTGGTTGTGAATGTGACTGCATTCTGATAGAATTGGCGGGCGGGCGTAAGTGGTAGTACCTGGCCCAGCAAATTTTCTTTGTGTCTTGCAAGAAGTAGTAATGGCGGCGGTGCAGAGGAGTAACTCTACCATGAAGGAGCCCATTTTACCTCGGACAAGCTCGACGTTGAAGGGGAGTCTGCAGCAGCAGCTGCCTGTGAAGTCATTGACGTCCACGTCTTTGAAGCTGGATGCAGTCATGGGAGCGAACAAGTTCAGCTCTGCCATCCGTAACCGTAATATCGTGATCGGGGTGCTGTCCACATTCCTGTTGCTCACAATCGTTTCGTGGCCCTGGCATGGGAGCGTCGGTCCGTCGTTTGCGGCATATCAGAGGGATGATGACAGCCCATTGCAGGGCGTCAGTCGTGTGGGTGAAGGTACTAGAACTGATCCGTTTCAGACCAAATGGGCGAATGCCGCCCGAGTTCTCCCGTATCATCGCCAACTTTCGGTATCGAAGCAGCTCGGGAGCAGTAAGTTTCTCGTCACGCCTGAACCGCTGGTTGTCCCCTACCACAAAGGACCTGTACTCACAGGGAACAAGCAAGGGGTGCTCAAGGTCTACTTGATCTATTACGGTCTCTTCAGTCTCAGTCAAAGAGCTACACTGGGGGAGTTTTTGGCATCTTTCGCTGGCAAAGCCGTGAAGGGAACCCCCACTGTTGCTGGCTGGTGGGCTATCACCAAAGGGTTCAAGGACGCAGAAAAGGTATCCGTTGCACCAACCGTGATTGCCGGAGACGTGTATGACTACGTCACGTACATCAAAGGCAAAACGCTCAAGGTCTCTGATGTTGAAGCTCTGGTCATAGATGCAATCACCACTGGTCAGCTTCCTTTAGACACATCCGGATTGTACGTTGTGCTCACAGCTGCTAATGTTGCAGTACAAGGCTTCTGTAGCCAAGAATGTGGAACGCACTTGTACACCACACCTGTGAAGGCGACTCATAACCATGTTCTCCCTTACGCCTGGGTCGGCAATGCCGTCAAACAGTGTCCAGGTTTCTGCGACTGGCCTTACGCACAGGCTGCCCCTGGCACTGGACCCAACACCCCAGCTCTGAAACCGCCAAACAGCGACTTGGGAATCGATGGAATGATCATCACACTGGCGTCCCTGATTGCGGGAGCTGCAACCGATCCGTACGGCAACGGCTATTTCCAAGGAGATGCAGACGACCCCTTAGAAATCGCAGGCGTTTGCGGTGGAATCTATGGTGAGGGTGCATATCCTGGATACCCTGGGAATCTCTTGACTAACAAGAAAGGAGCTAGCTTCAATGCTCAGGGGGTGAAGGGTCGTCAGTTTCTACTGCCATGGATCTACAATCCAGCTACGCAACAGTGTGCAGGGCAGGTCTAAGATGGGGCCGTTTCCAATTCCAGTTCAGCTAAATTGTAATACTCTTTTTTGCCTTGTACATGCATCTGAGCTGCAGCTGAGAAACGAAAAATTTCTCACAAACTGCTAATAGGGTGGCCGATGTGTTGCAAGTGTTCTTTCTGTTCTAGGTTTAGATTTCTTCTGCATTTGGTGTTTTCACGGCTGGTGTTGCTGAAGGGATCTTCAGCCCAGAAAAAGATAAACTTTTGTTTGAATCCACATGAGCTTTTGTTTGATTCTACAAAAGTTCTTTGGTACTATGACTTCAAATATTGAGGTTTAGAGATTAGGGAAATCCCTCTACTCTTTGAATCTAGGCTCTTCTCTCTCTGTTACTCACAAAGAAGATATTAATTAAAGCTGTTGAACTTTGAAGCTTGGTTGCTCAGTTGAGCCATCAGAAGCATATATGACATTTAGACCTGCTTAAAATTTTACATGCAGTTCTGTTGCAAAAGTGTGATTGGAATGATATATACTCCATGAAACCATTTTGCAGATCAAAATATCTCTCCACAAGGTGGGGATACAGTGGAAATTGTTTTCATTAGTGATGGAAGACTGGGTAGGAGTGAATTAGTTTGATCACTGACTGATCTATATCTCTGCAGCTCAAAACTGGGCTACCAGAAACTCTGAAGTTTTATACCACATCCTTCCTGAGCTTTGAGCTATTGCTGATTCAGACTGTGGTGGGTGTTTTCTCTTTAAACTAGTATAAGCTTCGATGATAATGCCAGTGCTTCGGAGCCCAATTGACTGAATCAACACATATTATGAGTATTGAAGCACATTCATAACTCATGCTTGAATGTTCAAACATTGAAGATGTTGTCATCTTCAATTCATTGACCTTCAAACTCCACAAGATGTAGCAGGGTTCTTGATGGAATTGAAGGGGTCAAATGAATCTCTTAAAGTAGATTAGGTCACACATATCACCCAATGGGCCTTTGGCAAGACAAGACACCCCTCTCATCTTCCCATTACCACAACATTGGAGCCTTAGATGCAAGAATGTATTGGGCTTGTGCAAGAGATGGGTTGCCCAAATAGTCAAGGCTTTCTCTAAAGATTGGACAAATTCCCCTGCCATGGATACATAATGATATAATAATGGAAGTCAGTATAGTTGATTGACATTAGTTTAGGCAGATGTCACTTTGCAGCCTAGCTTTGTAAACTTAATGCCCATGTATGGTTTGTTTTTCATGTTTTGAATGGAACTCACTTAGCCATTTACATTCTACATGCTTGCTATTTTTTTCATATGTGGTTAGGGTTATATTGCTTGCTGTGTTGAAGTTCATTATAGTTGTTGTGCCCACAATAGATTTGTGATAATTATTTTCATTGATATGAAGGTCATTTGTAGCTTTTTTGTAAATGAAGAAGGTTGATTTTTTCAATAAATAGGTTCATGTGCTTAACTTCGATCACAATTTATTCTTTTTTGTGCTTTGACTGATTTATTGTTTTATCTTTCAATCATTGATGAAAGAGTTGCATACAATAAAGCTTTCACTACTCAAGTTTACATAAGAAGATGTCTTATATTACATGCTGAAATAGATAAAAGTAAGACTATTTTTCTTAGTATATTTCAAAGGATGCCAACTAAATCAAACGCTTTATAAGCCACATGAAAATGGAAAAAAAAAAGAACTTTTTCAAGAGTTGTATTCAACTATAAGATGGCAATGAACAACAATGACAATGCAAATGAAAGGACTTTAAAATGAGAAAGGGACATTAACAAATATAATAATGGTTTATTCAAACATGGAGATATGGGCGATAAACTTGAAAATGATTCAAATTACTATTCAAACATGTATGGAATTGTGAATAACTAGTTGACCTAGCTACTGATGGCATCGTTAACTTCTATAGAATTTTTGTATGTCAAAATTAAAGTTAAGAAAATTATTTTGTAAGTAAAATCTTTTAAAAATAACATTTATGTCATTAATATCATCGATTCCCTATAATCTCTAATTCCTATGTGATAGCCTATTGAAAAGAGTACTTTCTACTTCTACTACAATTTCAAAAACATTGTGCAACACTAGAGCTTGACCTTAAGGTTTCAATCTCAAAGCTCTAATTGTAATTCACACTTCTTGCCTCAAAGTTCACATGACATACATGCCTTAGAACTCTAATTACATTCTACATCTTAAAGGTTGCTTCACATTTCACATTTCAAAGTCTTGTAGGCTTAGCACTGCCTTCCACATTTTCACTACAATTTTATGCATTCGTCATATTTTTTAATAGAGCATTTTACGTACACACATTCTACCAACATAAATTCCAATGGTAGATTCAAACTCACAAAAACTTGGCACAATGGAAAATTCAAAATGAAGAGAGAAAGGAAGTGGGAATACTTCACAACAACAAAACACCAATTGGATTCAAGTCAAAGTGTTGGTGTTGATTAGCTACAAGCACAAAAAAATAACACCTTGAAGCATATCCTTAATCCAAAAGCCAATATGATTCCTACAACATTTAAAAGTGGAAGAAAATTTTAGAAAGCCTACATACAATTACAAAATCAAAATCTCCATGCAACAACAAAATGTGTAAAGACAAGAGAAACTCCATCAATGGAAACTTCACAAAGATCTCCAACTACCACGAAGGTACTAAGCATAACACCTCCTATTGGGGTTCAATTATAAAATAGAGAGACAAGTTTTATTTGCCAAAGCAATTCAATAAAAAATGTTATGTTTAATTGAAGCTTTCCCATGGAAAAGTCACATCAATGTTCCATTGCATGTGTGGGATTTACACATGCATGCTTGAGATGATGTTTATGCATAGATGAAAGAAGAACAAGAAAAACACTTCCCTACATAGTCCAATCATTCTTTCATGCAAGACTTGTGTAGAGAGGATATCATTTTTAAAGAAAGCCAAAAGCTTGGACAACAATTCAATTAAGAGCAAAACTAGGGAATCAATCTAGATTAATCTTGCTTATTCACAATTCTTTGGAGCTAGCCATCCTTGTGGTCCTCCAATCGTTAGTCTTGTCCATATGTTCCATCCAATTGTACAACTCCTATGAAAGGTATGAAGTAGCCAACAATTGGAGTTTCAATAACAACTCTCAAGAGCACAAGAATAAAGAAGAAGAAATCATCTATTTTCATGCTAGTCATTGAAGCCATTAACAAAAACAACAAGGTACTTGTTGATGCAATGAATCAAATGAATGTTGTTCAATTAGACATTTAAAAGGACAAAGCATAATCACATGAAAAAAGATTCAAGCAACATCTAAAATACTTGAAGGAGAAAGATAAGAAAAATCATAAAATGAATAAAAACATGGTGAACATCTTATTAAACCTTAATATTACTTGTGCCATGCCTTCATTAAAGATCACACACACATGTTTTCACTAATCATTCTTTTTTAATCTTTATTTGATGTTGAACCACTACTAAATAATCAAGGTCCACACTTGAAAAATAGCAAGCAAGTCAAGGACAATTCAAAAATTCAAGTGTGGAGCAATGCAACAATTCAAATGATGAACAAATCATTTTGTGAGTCCAAATACAATTGAACATTGAACTTGCTTGGAACTTAATTCAAACCTTCAATTGAACAAGTTGTTCATTTTCTACACACTCACATGTTTCCCAAAAATGCTTCAAGAGCAATCCTTCAATTTTATCTAAAAAGTTCATTTCCTTCTAATGTAGGTTTTACCTCATTTGATGTTGCATATGTCATGTTCTAGCACCTCCTTGCACCTTGAAGAACTACTTATTTTTTTACTCCAATAAAAACATAAAAACATTCACATTCGTATCCACATCTGTATCCCTTCCATTTAAAATCAGATTATTTAGCATACAACATGTTACAACATTAGAAAGGAAATGAATATGAAGACTACTTTTTAACAACATTCTCTAAAGTTTTTTAGAATCCCAAATGCATTTTCCATAAAACTCCTCCCCTTGGAAAGGTGTATATTGAAAAATGTTTTAGGTTTGTAATTTGGTTGTGAAGGATCATAAGCTAAAGAGAAGTGGATATCCTTTATCCCCTTTAAGATGTATGGGTGAATACCATTTTGAGATCCGTCTTAAAGTTAAACAAACCATCATACATTACCTTCTAGGAAAAGCTCAACAACTTTAAAATTTGAAAATCCTTCCTAGAACATGGCATCCCTACAAATACATCTTAAAAGCACCTATAATGGTCAACAACAACTTGGAGTTGCATACTAATATGTGTTTTGGAGTTGTAGGAAAAATAATTAACTATGTAAACACCCTTGGGTTTTGAATGTGAATTTGTGTGCAATCAATTACACCATGAACCAAAAGAAAATTTAAAAAATCATTAAAGTCGACCGTGACAAAAGACAAATCTTCCCTATATGGCATTGAATTTGGTTTCTAAAAACCACATTGACAACATAAACAAATCCATGGAGAACCATGTTCACCAACAATTTCCAATTACAAACATCTTGTTACATTGTAAGCATTTAGACAAGCTGTACAATGAACAAGCCATTTTAATGCCAATAGACATAATAGATTTGTGTATCCTTGTGTTTTTTTTTCAATCAAAGATCTCAATTCTAATTTTTCATCAACTACAATACAAATTTTTTGGTTGCTTAGAAGTGTTCCAACCATCTTAGGTTGTCACATTGTGTCATGAAAAAATGTGAATACTATGTGGTATTTATGGCCTTGACCCAATCCCTATGCTCCTTGTTCATTAATTCATGACAACCAATAATGATGTAAAACAATTGCATTTTTAAAGCCTTAAATAATGGTTTTTAGATTCCAAGAGGCCTCCCATTAACTCCAACATAAGATCATTATCAATTGCAAAAAATAGGTTTAGTTATTCCTACATTTGCAAAAAAAGATGCACAAATTGAATCAACATTAACAATTTCGATACTTTCATGGTGTCAACAAAAGAAATTGCACAACAAACAAAGAAATTAGAAATCACACTAGACTATAAGAGAAGAAGAAAGGAGAATGTTCAATGATCGCATTGCATTACATTGTGCACAAGTAAAAGAGTTGTTCTATACTACATAGAAGAAAATTTAAAAATAGTGTGTTATACCACCCTACATTTCTTGAGAAGAAGCAAAAGTGTTTGCACCACATTGCATTATGAAAGAAGAAGGAAGAATTGCACAACAATGCATGAGAAGAAAAAACATTACTACATTGCATTACACTACAACACACAAGGAAAAAAAAAATTGTTACACTGCAATGCATTGCAATTGCATAGAATAACAACACAAAAAGTTGTGTGAGCTCTAAGAATATGTTTTTCCAAAATTATAAGAGAGAAATCAAATGAAAGCTTGTGAGAAGGCACACAAGATCTAAAAGATAGAAGAGAAATGGAATGAGAATTCATGAAAAGGCATATACAATATTTACGAAAAGAAAGTTCTCACAAGAAGAGGAAAAAAAGGTTGCTTAAACATCTTAACTTTCAATGCACCATCATGAATGGAGATGTGTCGTTTATGATGCGCTCCCAACTCCTTGAGGGACTCAAATGTGAGTCCCAAATAGAAAACAACAGAAGAACAAGGAGTCGAGGCACGCTCCCTGGCTTGTAGCACTTTGGAGGGGTAGAAGGGCGTGCTAGAGCTCTGGGATAGGACTTCGAAGAATTGACAAGCTTCACTTAGTTACACAAGCCTGCATAATATCAACACAAGGTGGTTAATGCATAGTTGGAGCACTTTTGGTGCTAGGACGAACCACAGGCAACTTGGACTTACAAGACTCACCACAACCTAGACTTGGGGGAAGCCACCACCTTCCCCCTTATAGTATACTCTACGTGTCTCCACGAGGCCCACATCCAAATGGCATTTTGTCCCGGGACTCCCAAGTGGGAGTCCCGAAATTACTAAAGTTGGGACTCTCGCAACTTTAGGGGCCCATAACTTCGCATGAAAACCTCAGATTGAAATGAGGTCTCAAGAAAAGTTATAGCCCTAGTCGAGAGCTTTTCAACGGTATGTCACACGCCACCTGGATGCAAGTAAATTAGGTCGATTCCCAACTTTTAGTGGTCGAGAGTCAGTTGCCAATTTGACTCCCGGCCTTTCTTTTGGCCATAACTTATGTTTCAGATGTCCAAATGGGTGATGGCCCATTTTAGACATTTATGTTTCAATAAATTTCCAATGATAACTCTTCAATGCATTGGTTTTTTACCTCTGCAATCGATCTCTGAACATTCAGGAGTCCATCGGGACTCCAATTCCCAAAGTGAGAGTTCCCTTGGGAGTGTGAGGGCCTATTCCCTCACACTCTCTTGCACTCCCGGGGGCATGCGGCATGACTCCCGGGCTTCCCTTTTGGCCCGCAACCTTGTAAGGGCCTTGGTCACGAGCCCAAGGCTAAGGTTGTAACATTTATGACAACTACCCTACCTACTAACTAAAAAATAAAATAAAATAAAATTGAACGATGATATGCATAATCCATTATGAATGAATAATCAAATGTCATGAATAATCCATTGTGAATCCATAATTTCATGTCAAATTGACAATGGATTATTCACAATGGACTCTGATTACATTTGTTAAATAAATAAAATGAAAAACGTGGATTCAATTTTTTTTTCATAGTAATGTTAAAATACAAATTGCAAAACAATTCACCATCAAATATAAGGAATGTAAAAATAATATGCATTGAAACTTTCCTAATATAAGAAATTTTGATTTTAAAAAAAATGCCATAATTTTCATTCTTCTTATCATTAATAGTCCATTTCACATCGAAATATTCAAACTTTCACATGAATTTTTAAACCAATCACATATTTAGTGATATATAGAGGGTGTTCTATTAATACTTTTGATAAAAAACATAGGGGATATTTATAGTAATTATTATGACTAAAAAATATTTAGTTAATGTAAGATTTAGGATTTCCAAAATGTCAAAATTGAATAACCTAACTTTAATTTTATCTAAACATTATATTTAGGAATGGTTAATTGGAACAAGGGTTGGCTCTAAATATGTGATGAAAGGCATTTTTCTTTGGTGCCTTTTGGTGTGACAACAATTCTTTCAACTTGCCCTTCTTTTGACAACCTATTTTAACCTTCAAATAACATGTGTGATATGCATCACTTGGGGCAAAACCAATTATGCATATAATATTGGAAACTTGCAATCCTTGGGAAAGTAAATACATAGTCTTTTTTGGATGGTGAAAACAATAACTATGTATTCTTGAATTTCGGCTTTGATGTTTTGTAAGAATTGATCAATAAAGAATCTTAAACGATTTTACCTTTAAAGAGGAGGGTTTAATCAATGATGTGTTGTTTGTTGGTTCAATTGTTACACTCATATTTGTGCATGAATTATTTGTTTGATTTGCCTTCTATAAGCAAGGAAACCTAAAGCTTTGATTAAGAAGCACACCAAGTTAGGAAGTGCATTTCCAAACATGATGGATCTTCTTGCTATCATTGAAATAATTTAATGATAATTTAGCAAAATGGAAGGATGTTACTTTTATATGTTTGATAATTGATTCATCATATTGAGTTTGCCATGACGTGATTAACATTATTTAATTGTAATAAAAATATCATAATCAAAAGTTCCATTAAAATTAAATTCCACTTTGGTGTTCCATCTTCACAAAATAAATCATGCGAATTCCATCTCACATTTCACCCCAAAAAAATCCAATGGTTAGGTTTTTTCTTGTGACATATGTTATTGAAAACATTTCAATCATTACATAACTTGACTTGAGGTGGGATTTAACAAGCTTGTGGGCAAAAAAATTATGTAATTTAAAAACATCTAATAAGTAGTATTGAAATAGTCAAAATTCATGACCATAACTATACGTGTGCATTATGCATTGTTGTAGGTTCATGAATAAGCCATGTTAAATAGGTTCATGAGGAGGCCAAACCATCATACGTGATACAAGCATCACCAAATGAATTAAACACCCAAAAACCATTTTGGTAATTAGGGTGGACCCTTGGAGGAGGATTGGACAATCATGTTGCCCCACCATCAAAATTAAAAAAGTTCAATACCCTTGTAGGTTGAAAAGCTTGTGTACCATAGAATGGGCACCATGATCACTTCAAGACTTGTTTGACCTAGTAGGTTGAGATGTTATTCCACAAGGTAGTATTGAGTTCTACCAAGGTTTGTTCCATAGTTTAGTTGTGGTTCTATCAAGGGATAATGGTTTTTAGCAATGTTTATTCCAAAATGTAATTAATGATTTTTTTTAGTTGTTTGCATGAATAAGTGAATGATTTCTCACATGTATGTGCAAACAACAACATTGAATGAGAGGCCCAAAAGGCCTTTCCCTTTTAGTTGTAGCCACCTTTTTCAAACAATGAATTTCAATTAGACTCCAAAAAATGCAAGCCTCTACCATTTTAAATCAATTAGTAGCAATGGGGTGAGTTGCCTCAAGCTCTTGGCTTTTGTAGCTTGTCTAGATCCCCCACCCATTAGCATTCAAGTATTTTAATTTTGTTTTAGGTGACTTGAATTTTATATTTAAAGGCATTTACACCAAAAGACCTAAGGTAGATTGTCAACAACAATCAAAAGTTAATGTGATGTTGGGTAGGTATTTATAAAACAACCTATCCTTACCTTTACTTAGTCTTACACTTAGATTTATGCTATCATCGTTTAAACCTAATTTTTAAAATATTAATTTGTAGGTTAATTATAAGTTATGACAATTGTTATCCATGATGATGAGCCAAAAATTAGGCACTATCATGTTGAACAAAACCTTTTTAAACCTTTCCTCTCTCATTATCTCTCTTGTTTTCTCTTCTACTTTCTTCAATTTTTTCATTAATGTTGGGTTATAAAAACATGGTTCGGGTATATAAAATGAATGTCTCATCAAATATCCAATGTATGTATATAAAACACTCAAGTGTGACAATAACCGAATGTCCTAAATTTTTTATGTACAAGAACTTTCAAAAAAGTGAAAATTAAATTGGGCACTTAAAACTATTGATAAAACATGGCCCACATTGGATAAATTTTATTATTCCTAATTTCATAGGTGCAAATTATGGAATCTACATGCATGTATCAAAGTACCCAAGGGGATTTATTTTATTTGATATGAAAGAGAAAAGGGAAATTTAGGATAAAATTTAAGTCTTGTAAGGGAAAAAGGTTAATCTAAGAAATCCTAGGAATCATAATTGTGTTTTAGATGGGATACCTCAATCATATTTTTACCTTGTTATGAGATTTTTCTATATTCTTAAATTTTTAATGTTTGTTTTGTCACATTCAAAATTTTCTTTTGTTTTTTGCACTCAAAATTTGTTTGGTGCAACTTTCAGTGCTTTCAAACTAGCCACAATAGGATGTGCAACATGATTCAAGTTTCATTCCCATCTATTATTTTGTTTGTTCATAAATCATTTTATGATTTACCTTTATTAGTGATTTGGTTTTGTCCTTGCACTTAAATAATAATTATTGCATTCAAATTGATCTTGCCCTAATCATAGTGTTTTCATAACTCATAGAACTTTCATTACCTTTTCTATATTTTGCTCTTCTATCTTGTTTCCACTATTTCAAGCGCCCAATCTTGTCATTAAATTGTCAAATTATGTGCTTTCTAGTTTCCTTACATGTAATTGTATTTTCATTTTCCTTCAACTTTTCATTATGATATTGTTGAAGTTCTTGCTTTTGTTTCAACTTATACATGCTATTTTGTGACATTAAAATGTTGCGCTCACTTTACAAACTAACTCATAGAGCTTGTTATGTACAATGTTATGAAAAGTTTGTTATTAAACATCCCTTTAACACTCATAGAATAAGATTACAAGGGTATTACTTTACATGTGGTCCCTATTTTCACCTTAGGCTAGGGGGCCAAATAGGGTCTCATTATGGATAATGTTTATACTCAAGGTTCGTTCTAAACTAAGTGAAGAATGAATTTAGTATCTATCCCTTCCTTTCTATTATCACATTTGGAAACTCTATTGGTTAGGGTCTAGTTGCTTTGGTATAAATTGCAAAATGGAAAAACCTTGCAAATGTGCTATTGTTGGTGGTTTTTTTTTCAAGTTTGGGAGTTCAACACAAAAAAACATGATTGTCAAATAACTATCAATTGTCTATTAGTTGCCTATTAGTGTTAAACAATAGTAAAGGAATAAATATTCCTTATGGTTTAATTCACAAAGTTGTTAGGTTATTTCTTAATTAATTCACTTCTCCTTTGTCTTCTGACACTTATTTTTCTAAACCTTTTACTTCACAAATTCAACCACTACCAATTTGCACATATTTTTTATCAACCCTTTGTATGTATATCAAAATTTTCAATCAACATACAATTCAAATTTTACCATCATTTTAATGTATTGACACCAAATGCCCACAACCACCCTCCCCATGCTTTACATCAGCGAAACATCAAAAAACACCATTTTTTCCTCAAGCCAACAAGACTAAGCTTTAGAAAAAAAATTCCAAAAGAAATCCATGCCCCCAAAACAAAAAAATTCAGCTAGGTTCACCTTTTCTTTCCTCTACTATCTTCTTATTAATACCCACCATTCTTCCTACACCCTTTGGCCTTTTTTTCTTTGGTTTCCTCCTCCAAAAATTCTTAGGCACTCTTGTTTCACTCATTCAAAAATGGCTAAAAGTAATTATTAGCTCAAGTAATCACAAAAACATATTACCTTCCTTTCTATCACTCTTTGTGCCTCCTATTTTGCCTCCAAAATTTTCTCCATTAGCTCCAAATCGTCCTCCTTCCAGCACCTTTCCCCCAAAATTTTCATCATGTTTCAAATAAGTTTCATCTTTTTTTTACCTCCTTTTAACCTCAAAGCCCATTTTAGCTTCTACTTGAAGCTAAAATTTTCATCCCCATGAATGATGGATGGACACTTGTCATGAAGTACATGCATCCTAAGTTTGTTAGTAGGTTGTAGCACTAAGTAGTTCATGTAGGATTTAATGTTTGGATGTTATCTAGTAGCAATTCAATTACAAAGACACCATTAGTTTAACAACCAATTTGCCAATGTTTCACAATTAGAGTATCGATAGACTCCATATAACCTATTATCCCATCATTAGTGCCACCATTTGACCAAACTTGCTTGACTCTGTGATCATGACTACTTGACAAGGCTTTATCCTAAAGAATGAATTAATTAAAGTGGATATAATCCTATTACCAAAACTATGCACAATTATGTCTTTAGATCTAGTGGAAATATGCATGTTTAACATTTGCAATTAGAACATCTTTTGTGAATATGGCACTCCATGGATTTGTATTTGTTGTTAATGTGATTTTTAAAAGGTTAAGTTGATGGCCACAACAAGAAGACTTGGCTAAGGTGATTATGGGATTTAAAGAATTTTGTGGATTGCCTTTAATCCATGGAATAATCAATTGCATGCAAATTCACATCCATAAACCCATGGGTACATTTTTTGTAAACTATTTTTCCTACAAGTTGAAAACTCAAAGCATGTAGTTGCAAGTTGTTGTCAATAATGAAAGATGTGCCATGATATATTTGTGGGCATGTCAAGTTCCATGAATGATTCTATGATATTGTGAATGCCTAGTTTTTACGAGAAGGCAACTTACAATGGTCTACTCAACCTTAAAATTGGATCCCAAAATAAAATTTTCCTCTACAAAATAGAGGTAAGGGCTATCATCTAATGTGACCCTATTTCATGATCCCCCATAAAAAAATAGTCAAGATTTGACATATCGTTTAATTTATTTTTTACAATAGGTAGCTTTTGAGGGGGAGAAATGCAATCTTGATTCTTAAGAAAATGCTTAAAATTTGTTGGTAAAAATCAACTTCTAAATTATTTTCATACTTGATTATATTATATTTTGTTGTATGTTCTAGAATCCTAGATCGGAGGGATGTAGACGGGGATGCATTCATGTTTCAATTGGAGTGAGAAGATTAACCTAATCCTCACTTGGTGTAGCAATGAAATGATATAACATGGTAGGTGCAAGAATTATGGAGCTAGAAGTAATGAAATTATAAAATCTAGCTAGAAATTTTTACTTTAGACATATATATGGGGAGTAGGAAAACATGAAGAAAATGAACATATTTTTTATAAATTGAATTGAAAAACTGTTGGAACTTTCATCAAATTATGGTTTTGAACTCAATTTGATTTGTTTTTCTTATACATAGATGTTTACTCTTTTGTTATATCTCGGTTTTTCACCATTAATTTATCATCAAACAAAGATTCAAATAGTTTTATTGGAAAATGCATGAGCTTTTGGTATTTAATGAACACATGGCACATTGTATTATTGAGATTCAATACGATGTTCATCATGTTTTTGTTCATTTTGTGAGCTTTTCTTGTCTTTCTTCTTTAAACATTATAGATATTGCTTGAAAGTCATTTTTAAAGATTTTTTCCCACTTTTGTCAATGTCTAAATGAACCAAGTCAATTTAGTCCATCGTGTCCACAATGATTTTGTTGAACTCTTGTCTATGATTTTGATGATTGGCAAGAATATTGATGACCAATTCCTTATGATTCCTATGTTCCCAAGAATTTTGAGTGCATGCATTGATGGTTTGTTGTCTCTAATTATAATGTTGTGCAATATGGAAAATTAGCAAGATTGACAATCATAAGACCAATTTATGGGTGACTTGGTCTAAAGGATTGTGGATAAATTTCAAGACTGAGTATGCTCTTTGGATTTAGTCCTAGATTAAAACCTTGAATAAATTGTTAAACATTATGACAAATCATGTCTTTTACAACTTGTCTTATGCAACTAAAAAATGCCCCTTAGAATTAGTTTGAGTTGCAAATTAGTTATAAAGGACATTTTTTAGTTGCATAGGACAAGTTGCATAGGACATGATTTTTCATAATGGAACATTTTTGTTATCATTAAAAAAAAGTTGTTTCCACAAAAAATTCCATCAAAGAGCAAGTCATGCACATGTAAATGTTCTTTGTGTTTTTTTAGTTATGTTGGGTAAAAATGGTTTTAAACACATTAAAACCCCGCTAATTATAATCATAAGTACAATCTTTCAATGATTATTATTTTTGGTAACATATGAACATCATATTTTGGATTATTGTAGCTTGTTTTAAGTATATTTGATTAGCCTTAAATTTAAGCTAATTAATTCTTTTAAAAAATCCAATAAATATTGAAGAATTTGAGGATATGGAAAATATTTGTGACAAAATAATACCCATCACAAAGTTTGAAAATATGCTTATATATATTTCAAAACTAGGATTATGGGTGAAATTTTTGGGTGAAATCTTTTGTGGTAAATGATATTGATATACTTCAATTGAATATATGGCCATTTAATTTTTTTAAAACATTTGTTGAAAATCTATTCATTTTAAATTATTTTACATTTTTTGAGAAATAAATGTACAATAATATTTTCATTTGAAGAAAAAATCTCTATCATATGAAAGAGGACAAAATCTCATAATTGGGTATTGCATTATTTTTTTGTTCTTTGATGTTTCAAGAATCACAAACATGAGGCCCTATTGGTGTAAAAAAATGTAAGTTATTATGTACATTGATTTTATTTAATTCTTTTCATCTAACCATTGATCAAGATTAACTTTTATTCATAGTGAACTTTGGGTTCCAAAATGTTGTCATGTACATTAAAACTTTTTTTTCTTGTGTTTATGATTGCTAAATGTTACTATCAAGATTTTAGCTTAATGCATAACATGATACTTGTTATACAACACCTTTTTTGGTGAAAAGTGATTCACCTTTAATATGTTTAACCCAAATTCCATCTCTTGGTGTTTTTAAGTCCCTCACATACAATGTAACATTTTTTTTCCCTATAAAGTTTCAATAGCTTTGTAGTAATCTTTATCGAATTGTCTTGATAGGTGGAACTTATATCACTATTATATTGACAAGTCCCAATAAAAGGTGTTGTGGCTAGTACCAAGTTGTGGTGGTTGAAAATCTTCTTCTTGTTGCCATTTTTTTTTGCACATCCTCCAATTTTGTGTTTTTTTATCATGTTTTTTATTATAAGTATTATGTTCCATTTCACTATGAGAAAAAGGGTGCTTTGCAACTAGCCTTGCAACTCACTATATTTATATGTTGTGAATGTTAATGGACAAGTTGCATGAGTTGCAAAATTACAATTCATCGTATATACAATGCAACTCAATCAAAACAATTCATTTTCAACTATTATGCAACTCCATTATAATTGCACCCATGATGTCATGCTAACATCATTGATTATCATCCATCTATCAAAATTTGACACATGGCACTATGAAGATTTTTTGACATATATATATTTTTGAAATATTGATTTCCATCTTTCATTATGATTATTAATGATGGTCTGAAATTGTGACACATGGCACAAAAAAATTGCTACATGGCATATTAATTATATTTTGGAATATATATACATATGTATTAGTAACTAGATAGGTTATACATAACCATAGCTAGGTACCTAGGTTGGTAGGTTTTAAGACCTACATACCTACATATTTACCTAGGATTTAGCCATGAAATTTTGTTTTTTAATTTTAAGTTTTGCCTTTAGGTTAAATTTCTTTGAGCTCATCCCAAAATGACACTTGTATTTTAATATGAGAATATGAGAAAACAAACCTTCTTTATATAATTTGTAACATAGGATTTGAAAACAAACCATATGGGTTAGATCTTTTAGTTGTTCCTTAGTTGCAAATTAAATTGCAATTGAGTTGCAACTATAACACTTAAGCGTTTAGGGCAGGCCATATTTAAAAGGAGGGCTCCATTGTTTCTAGTGTCCAAACAAAAGTTGAACCCTTCCTATTGTCACCTTTGGGCCACTAAAAATCATCAAATATATATATATATATAATTGAGAAAGTTATGGCCCCCCAAAGTAGAGGGGGTCAAAAACTCAAAAAAAAAACCACCAAATGTTACAAAGGCTAGTTCCCAAACATGTAAAACAAATCCTTGTATGTTGTTGTATTGCTATTTAAGTCCAAAAATCATTTGTAGAATTTTAGGTGGCATTCCTATAACACTTTAAATCATTTTAAATTAATAAAAAAAAAGAAACTTATGAAGTTTGAAAGTAACAGGGGTCCAAAGAGGGAAAAAATGGAAAAAAATGTGTTTTGTAAGTTGGAAAGTTTATTTCTCTTCTTGTTATTTTTGCATTACTCCTTTTCCTTTAAATTTCATAGATAATTTATAAAGCTTGAAATAGTGCTCCCATTACATTTTAAATAACTCAAAATGAAACACATATGATGGAGATATAAATAATTAATGAATATATATTTTTATTAAATTATTAATAGTTGTATTATAATCATAACATAGCTAAATAATAATATTTTAATAGTGGCGCACTAGTGGCTAGACTAATTGTATAAATGGAAATCATAATAAAAAACACATTGCAAATGTATTCCATAATGGGTGATGGAAATGTGAACATGTCACAACCCTAGCCTTGGGCTTGCAACTAAGGTAAGGGCTTGCGAAGGTGCGAACCAAGAATGAAACCGAGGAGACACATTTCATGCTTTTGGAAGTGTAGGAAAGTGTGAGGGAATGAACCCCCACACTCCCAAGTGAATTCCCACTTTGGGACTTGGAGTCCTAAAGGATTTTCAAAAATTTTAAGGGCAATTTCAGAGGTCAAAACTCATTGGATTAAAGAGTTGGACAACTCTTGGAACTTAGAGGTCTAAAATGATCTTGCATGATCCATTTGGATACTTAAAAACATAAGTTGTGGCTAAAATAAGGGTCAGGAGCCAAATTACCAATTTGACTCCTAAACACTAAAAGTCTGGAATTACCTTAATTTCCTTTTGTTTAAGTATCTTGCCACATACCATTGGAAAGCTCTCGACAAGGGCTAAAAATTTTCTTTAGACCTCACCTCAATCGAAGGTCTGCACACAATTATGGGCCTCACAAGTTGCTAGAATCGTAATTTCGGGAATTTCAAGACTTCAACTTGGGAGTCTAGGACAAAATGACATTTGGGTGTTGACCTTATGGCCAAAAACACAAAATACTATAAGGGGGAAAGTGGTGGTTTCCCCAAGTCTAGGCCGTGATGAATTTCATGAGTTCGTGTTTGCCCATGGTTTATTCATGCACCAAAAGTGTTCCAACTACGCACTAACCAGCTTGTTGAGTAATTGACTTGCTTGTCACTCTTTTTAGTTCTCATCCTGAAGCTCTAACATGCCCCTTTACCCCTGAAGTGTTACGAGCCAAGGAGCATGCCCCAACCCCTTATCCTTCCATTATTTTCATGCTTTGAACTCATAGTTGAATCCATCAAGGAGTTTGGGGGTGCGTTAGAACATGTGGTATGATCACATGTATGTACATTGTACATAGTTGGAACATAATTATTGTTTTAGTAGCAAATTTACAACAATTTTAAAGTAGTTGCCACATGTAACAATAATGCAATTCTCAAAAAAATCAAACATCGTTGACTACATATGTATGTATGATGTGTATAAATTATTGTATAGAATAGCCATTTTCAACTCACTTACAACTATAATACAACTAACTAATTATTGGACATGGCAATTTATCATACAATACTTTGTATTTCAAGGGGGATTGTTTCACAATAGTTGTATATGAGTTGTTTTTTGAGTTTTAGTTGTAGGGTAGTATGGTTTCGACAAATGCAATTTCTTGTAATGTTTCTATTTTGTAAGAACCATGTTTTCTCGAGGTTCCATGATTGGTTTTTTATTAAACTTGTTTTTTGCATTTGCAATAAACTAATATAATCATTCCATCCAAATTCCAATTGGAGTGGCATTATCAAAGGGTGTTAGGTTTCTTCCTTTCCCTCTTCCCTTCATAGTTTCCATTGATAAATATTTTTTAACCCATGTCCAGTATGTTTGAAGTGTTGATTGGTTCTAGCAAAATTTATCACTCTTGCAAAAACTTGAAGGGTTTATAGAATATATTGAACTACGACATTTGTAGAAATTAAAAAAATACCATTGAAGTCTGTCATGAGGAACTTGTACCAAAACCTTAACTGTTTTAAAAAATTGCATTCGGACACTTACAAAAATTGATTATAGAATTTGTAGAATTGTTGATTACAAAATTTATGAATCTTGTTAAAGAACTTATAAAAAGGTGTAGGATTTAGGTTGCAAAACCTGAAACATTTGGCAAATTTGAGGCACATTGTGTAGGAATTGTAAAAATTAGGTGTTCATAAAACTTGTAAAATTTGAAACATGAACATTAAGGTGCAAAGGGAGATGAGTGAGGTATGCACAAAAAATAAAAGTAGATGTTGGGGCAAGAGGAGATGGTAGGCCCTTGTTAATAGGTTTTCACATAGAAAATTGAAGAGTTAGGTTAATGATAGTGTTAAACATCAATATCTACAATTTTGGAACATTTTTATTTTAATGACATTTATTTAAAACTTGGGTGTAATCAAAGGAACAACTAGTAATAAGGTTAGAGTCTTTACCAAGGATTATAATGTACATGTGGCCTTCATGTATAGGTTTACTAAGTACCAATTTTTTTTTAATTCCTTATTTACCTTAAAAAAAATTTTGGAGTAGATTTAATATTGAAACCAAATATAACGTGTGCACTATAGGTAATTATTTATGTATTTAACATCAAGCCTTAAATTATAATCAAATGTAAATTTATGCTTTAAATCATGATCACAAATTTTGAATTATTATATTCATTAAGGATGTTCAACAATATTCAATACATTACTTAAAAGGATCCAATATAAGTTCACCTAAAAATATCAAACTCATGTGGCCCTTCTTATGAAGTATGTTGAAGTTCACAATATATTTGAGAACCTTTGGTGAAGGTTTGGATAATTAAAAAACATGTTCAATTTTAAAGTTGTCGAAAACAATATGTCAACAAGTGTTTTGTGTATGACAAAGTATTTTTAAATCATATAATAAATTCATGTGATTTTAACTTCATGATTTGAATAAACAGACATAATTTTTAAAAATAAACAATTATTTCATAAAATAAAATAAAATTCTTTTTTTTCAAAATGGTGTAACTAATTTTTTTCATTGTAATCAATAAGTGTTTTGGCTCCTTTTATTGTGGCCACTTGCATCACCATTGAAAGTTAATGTAAATGTCATGGTGCCACATAGATAATCATGTTAGTTATGTATTGATAACATGGCACATGTATGAACAATTGTACCTATCTTCATGTTTATTAAGTTTGATTATATGTTGAGGTTTAAATGGAGCATTAGTAATAATTAATTTTAGATCATATCCTTTTTTTTCCATTTTCTATTGTTCTTTTTTTTCCATCCCTACCCCTCTTTCCTTGAAATAAAAATTTGCAAGTTCACATCATTTTTATTGTTGATTGATATCATTTTTATGTTACCCATTATTGATTTGGATTTGGTAAACCAAAAGTGGAAACATAAGTGATGATATTGACCTATTTTGCTAAGGAACAATATGAAAAATACATGTAAATAAGACTCCCAAAACCAATTACTTGTTGAGGAACATGTGATCATGGGTGTATCTTGGGTCCCAGATAGTGTTGGATGGTTATTGATTTTTTAAAATAAACAATAAGGGGGTTCAATTAATGAGAATCAACAAATTATTTTTTAAAATTTTTAATTAAATTGTTTTTTAGATGTTTGGCTAGGGTACCATATTTTTCCCATTTTTAAAGGTGGGTATTAAATAATTGGTTTTCAAATTTTTAATATTAATAGTTGAGTAGATTTAATATTTACGACTAATTATCTAAATATAAAATTAAAAATATTAATGCATTTTTGTAAATTATTAATTCAATGGAAATTTGGAGGCTTTGGTTTAGATTAAATTTGTTTAAGGCTTTCATCTTTATTCAAATTTTATTTAGTATTTATTTGGTATGATCTATTATGACAATAACATTTGATTGATTGCACAAGTGGACAATATAAAAATTCAAACATTAATGATGCTCTTGATGGATGATAAATGTATTTTAAAAACTATAATATGTTAGGGTCCAAACAAGCTTGTGAAGAAATAATGGAACACATATAGTAACAGAAGAACCCTAATATTATAAGAAAACATCAAAGCACAAGGAGCAACATGGGATTTCAAAAAACAATAGGAGGGCTTGATTAGTCCTTGAGAACATTGAATATAAAAATATTTTGCAAATTTTTCATGGGAGAAAATCCTTTAAAGTGTACCGCCTAGGATGAAAAGGACCTAGTCTTTACTACAATCCTTCTTTTCCTATATTTTGATCCCCATCAAAACTAATGAATCAAAAAAGTGAAATATTTCATAAAATACCATATTTTAAATCATTACAACAATAAATTCCATCATAATCTGCATAATTGTGTTTTTACATGGTGAAAAAAACTAGGTGAAAAATACCAAAAAGGTGACATTGTGTCACAATTTTGGTACACAATAAAGAATTTGGACCCTTGTAGGCCAAGAGAAAAACCAAGAAACTTCATTAAAAATAATTTATATTTAAAACAAAATCATAATATCACATTTAAAAATACAACCTACCCAAGGCACAAAACATTAGATTAATCTTTTTTCAAATTCATCTTGCTCAAATGAGCCTTTAAATTCATCTAATCCTTGCTTTAAATCTACTTTAGATTTTATGAATTCCACCAAATTATGAAATCCTTGCAACCAACCCTTGCATCATTCAATCAATTTTTATTCAAAAGGACTAACTTTCCAAGGTTATTTGATTACAAATGGTGTTTCCTCAAATTGGTGAATATACCAACAAGGGAAAATAGATTCTCAATTTTAATTTAAGGACCCACAATCTCCAATAATTCCAATTTGAAAACCCATAATCTTCAATATTTTTTGAACTAAAAAATTAGTATTTGGGAATATGATTCACATTTCCTTGACCACTCCAACATGCATTTGATGCTTTCACATCCACTTGATATCTTCAAAATATTAATAGTTTTTATTATTAATAAGGTCATTTGCAGTTCATTGGTGCTTGCTACCATTTTGAAGATATCCAAATTGTTATTTTCATCACTTTTGTTAACAAAAGAGCTTTTAGCTTGAGATTTAATGGAAATGATGATAAGACTAATTTAATAGCATATATGAAACAAGGATCTTTTATTGTACTTCTCAATTATGGCATTCCTTTGTTCATGACTAATAAAATAAGGTTGTAGTCATATTAACATGTACCAAATGTAGTTATAACCACTGCTTAATTTTTTGAACTTTGGATCATAAAATAAATAAATAAAATAAAATTTAATAAAATATATTGTGAATACATCATGTATGTATCATAAAAAATTGGATCAATCTAATGGGTGAAAAATACGTTCAAAGATTTTTAACCTCTTGTAACCACTATTTTAAAATTGCATAAAATAGCTTAAAAATAATTTTGACATTAAAAGCACAATTTGAAAATATTTTTTAATGACATATTTTTGGATTTTAAAAATATACACCTTAACATAATAATATTTTTAAAAATTTAAGATTTTTTTTTGAAAGATGTATTAAAAAGATTCTAAAATATTTTAAGAATAAAGTAGTGGTTTAAGGGGGGCATGTGTGGCTCCTACTAATGTGGTTGGACCCATAAAAGATTAATTTAAAAAATTTGAATCTAATTTAACATTAAGGATAACATATTGTGAGTTATTTTCTCATTATATTTTGTCAAGAAGGTAAGGAAATAATCATTGATGCTTCAAACCTCATTTTTCACGTTTTAATGCATAATCCCTGACTTTGTATCCATGTTTGAATCATCATCAATCAAAGTATGCAAAGTAAAAAGATAATTGACTTATTCTTTTAGTTTAGGGCTTGTGGATATGATTGCATTCAAAACATCATTCAATAATTAGTATAACCCCTTGGTTGTTTTAAAACATAAGTAATGATAACAAGAGACAAAACGTTTACAATAATTTGTAATATATGCCATGTGAAAGGAAAGGGTACATGATCAATATATGACCATAACATTAGTTTACATGTTATAACAAATGACAACAATTTATGGGTGAAAATAAGGTAAAATAGATGATTCATTCCTCCTTACCACAAAAATACAAGTAATTATTATAAATATTTGATATTGAAAGTATAAATATTATTTGATTTGATGATAATCTTTCAATTTATTATTAAAATGTTGAAAATCCCCATCATCAACGTAAATTAAGTAGATTTTTAAAAAATACATTTAACTTGTAATGAAATATTTTAATTTCACAAAATGGGTTCCAAGTATACCATTTTTAATTTTTTCTACTTTCAAGTTAATCAAGGCTTAAAAGATATTTATGTATTCCCAATTGTGCATATTATATTCATAATATATCAAATTTTTAATGTAAAAGAAACTTTGAACTCATATTGTTGACTAGTTAGTTTCAAACATATTTTAAACCTACTTTTATAACCTTAAAATTTTCCAAAAAACGTTATTCTTGACTTATCATAAATTCATATATATATTTTAAAAATTTTAAAAAATATTTTGGTATGATTATGTCAATAATTATTTACGATTTTGAGTGGACTATTTTTTTTGGTTTACTTACCATGCATTCACCCTTTTCAAAGTTTTAGAGCTTCTTGGAACATGATCATTTTTCTTGCAAACCTATGTAAAACAATTTTCCAATCATAAAGAAATTTTTTACATTAACAACATTCAAAACAATAGAAGAAAGAAAAACTAAAATAAAGCAATTTGCATATCAACTTGTTTTGATTAATGTGTCCAATTTTTGGGGCCAAAGGCTTGCAATAATGCAAACTTTCATCCATTTTTGTCTTCTTTTCTCATACATTTTAGGTCATGAACTATACATCTCTACAAATTTTCTTGGGCAAATTTGATAGAACATATTTCAAGTTTTGTACACTTAAATTTTTTTAAATATATTTGACAAGCCTTAAAAAAGGCATGTCCAAAACAAGTGCCTTGAAAACTTTTCACCACACCCAAAATTTCATAAATGACCACTAATTTCAAAATAGTTATCATGTGGTATTTAAATTTGAGCCTTCATATTTCACATAAGCAAAGATTTTTTGGTCAATCCATATTACTGTAAAAGGTCTTGCAAATTTTTTACCAATGTTTGACGTGAAATTTTAGATGTTTCAAACAAACAATTATAATATGTTTTGGCATTCAATTTTTTCTTAGAAAAATCACAACCAATGCAAAAATGTCATGTGCTTCTAAATGGACATCCAAATATCAAAACTAGTAGTAGTAGACACACAATTTGCTAAAATAGGTGAGACATTTGTTTATTTTGTTTGAACTCAATTAAGTGAGGTAACATTTATTGAGTAATTGCTTTTCTAGAAGGGAAAACAACATGAAGGCATAGTTACATTACCAAACATTTCAAACATATGCTCTTGACAAACTAAATGAGCAAATGGTATTTTACAACAAGAAGACCCAAGTTTTCCAAAAACTCTTTTTAGTGCACATAATCATTTTTATGAGGATCTATGGCCCTAAAAAAATTAGAGATAACATTCCCACTTATTGCAAGCCTTTTTTTTGTAAGTTATTTTTCCATTGAACTTTTCATGTTGTTATTCATTTCTTCCTCAAAGTTTTTTGCAATTAATACATGGTTTGCATTCGCATGTTTCTTGAATGTAGTCATGTTATTACTTTTGAAATAAGATTTAGTAAACCCTTCCTTAACCTTGTTATCTGGTTGAGAATTGGGTAAAAATATAGTCAAAGGAACCTTCCAAGTGAGTGGACATTCTTTAAAACTACATTTTTGGATGTTTGAGAGATTATAAAAGAAGCAAAATAGTTTGGATTGTCATAAATGTTTCTGGAATATTTTCCATTATTACAAAGTTTACATACTCAAAGTTTGACATAGATGAAAAATGTTTTTACATCTTCAAAGCATTCAAACTTCAAGAATGGACGGTCTTTTCCTTTCTACAAATGCTATTTTATCTACCAAATGTATATCATTCCTTTTGAAAATTGGAGAGGATTATAATATTGATGAAGGGCAAAAGGATTTGAATTGATCATTTTTTAAAAATAATTGATTTGAACACATTTTGTTCAAATGTGTTTTTAACCTTAAAAATTATGGATTTTGAAAATGTGGCCGTAACAAAAATTGTTCATATTTATTTTATAGAGGGCATGAATGCATAATACATATGATATAAAATCAGTTTTTAGTTAAAATGTATTTATATCTAACATGTAGTGTTAAGTTAGGTATCCAAAATATAAAATTTTAAGTTGTAAACCAACATAGGGATGACATGTGTCACGTGCAATCCTTAGAAAAAGACTTTTACCTTGGTGCCCTTGGCTCCTTTTATTTATGTTTTCACCCAATTGTAGGAAACATTGGATTACTATGACACACCGTACAACACATCAATTGCAAGACATTCACATCCACTTTCGACCCATCATTAACACTAATTTTTTTTCAACACAAAGACTTTCTACCATGAGGTTTCCAATTGATTATTTGTTCATGCAATTTTTTTAGGATTACATGTATAATGTTTCATCATTTTCTGATTGTGAATTTGACAATATTTCAAACCTTTCAAATCTTTTATTTTCATTTTTATTTTATTTTATACAATCTCACTTTCATTCATGAAGATCTTAAGACTTTCTTCCACATGGATTAGTTCCATATTTAAGAGATTTGTTAACAAATCAGGGTTAATGAAATCAAACAATTTAATGTTCTTCCAATTTTGGTTGTTGTGATGTGTATGTATTTCAATAAACCATAAACATTGAAAATAATTATAAGCATTAACAAGTTCATCACTAACTTTTTTCAAGGCGATGCATAATGCAAAAAAATGTTGATGAAATCAAGTGTCAAGTCAAGTGTTGTCCTTGTTTACAAATATGGGCTTAAGGAGTGAAAGTTTAAATTATTCCCTTTTTCATTTCAAATCAAGGTGAAGTTTTCAATAAATGATCTTACACAAGGAAATCATAATAAAAACACAAAAAAAACTTAACAAACTTAAACATAACAAAACTTGTAAACAAAACCCTTATAAACAATACCTACGAATAAAAAGAAACATACAAAGAACAAATAGACATAAATTTAACAAACAAACAATCAAAAACCCTAAACTACCTAAAGCATACGATGAAATCAAAAGGAGAAACCAAAAGAAAAAAAAATTCATTTAAGAAAAATGTAAAGGTTGTCATTGTTGCAACCTTCACAATGCACCAACTATCAACAACTTGCACATTGAAAGTAAAAGGGAGGTATTATCATCACAATAAGGGGAAATCAATATAAGTAACAAAGTGATGATGAATAACAACACAATGATAAGCATAATTATTTTTGATACCTTGTAGGAAAAACAATAGGGTGGTGATTAACAACAATAGGGAAATGACAAATAAAGTGATGAAAAACAATAACAAGTTGACTAAGGCATTGAAAAGGTGATAATGAATAGTAGCAAGCTGATGACAAACATCAACAAGGTGACATTGGCAACAAGGTGATGACATCAACAATAATTTGATGATGAATAATAAGGCAATCATGAAAAATAATAGCAAGGCAACAACAAACAAGAAGGAGGCAACATCAAGCAACAAGGCAATGACAAGCAACAAGGTGATGGCAAGTAGCAAAAAGGTGACGATGAGTTGCAATATGCATAAGAAAACAAGGTAATTAGAACTAATAAGGTGCATAAGAAAACAAAAAGAAAGTAAGCTAGAAAAAAAAAACAAAAAAAAAACGCAAAGAAATGTGGGTTTAAATGAACATTTGGGCTTTTATAGAGCCTGCATTTTTCATCTTGAACCCCCTTGTGCAACATAATGGTGATAACACCTTAAACCTTAACATTAACCATATTTAACTAACCTAATCCTAACTTAGAACTTAAATGAAAACAAGTTTCAATGGTTTAATAATATAACCCAACCAATGTTTAAAATTTAAAATGTGTCAATGGGTGAAAACATGATCAAGTATACATTTTGTGATCTTTGTTAAAAAAAGAATAAAATAGCCAAAAATGATGCCTTAACATATCAAAATTTAAAATATTATTTAATTTAATGATCAATATGAACATATTTTTTGAATTTGTGTCAATGATATTGAAGAATCACATGTTTAAAGTAGATTTAAATAGATTTTTAAAAATCGCAAGTAGAATTTTTTTTACTTTCTAGGTTGCCCAAAGACACAAAGTAGGCTTCAAGTATATGAAAAATTGAAATTTTTTATTTTCTTGGTTAGTGGCCATTTAAAGTTTACTTATGCACTTTCAACTTTTGAGGTAATATTAATAATATATCAATCTTTTAATGTAAAAATATTTTTGAACACAATTCCAATAGTCAATTTCAAAAATATTTTTGACCTACTTTTAGTACACTAAAGTTTTCCAAATTTTGTATACAACATACTATAAACTCAATATTGTGCATCATGATGGTTTGACAATGATTGAAAATGTTTTGACTCTACTTTCTTGCATATGTGTGCAAAAAAAAATGACTACAATTACTCATAACTACTTTTGTTCTATACTTGATTATGCTTTCACCCCAAAAGAATACAAATATTTATGAACTGGTTTTTTCAAATTTGATATATTAATAAAAGAGTATCAATTTGGGTATAAAATTAATTAATATTTTCCTTGGACTGAAAATTTGCCCAATTCCAAAATTTCATTTAATAATTAATCAACATTAACCTAAACCTAGATCCTACTTAACCTATATTCAAACCTTATTCTCCCTAGACCTTTAGCCTTGAGAATTGGACCCATGGCAAACTTTTTTCCATATGTGGGGTTCATAGTTAGGATAGATATCAATTCAACCAATTCTTTCCTACCAAAATTATGTCGGTTTTATTAATGTTGGGTAAAACATGTAGGGATAGGCATTATTAGTACAAGGGCCCAATGAGGCAAAGTTGAACACATATCCAAATATGGTAATGTTGGTCCTCAAGGTCTTTAAATGGCATAAAAATTTCTCACACTTTTGTAATCCAACCCCCCTCTCCCCCCTCCCACCCCGTCATATTCAATGGATATTCATAGGGTATCATTAGGAAAAACGATGATGGACATTTCAAAAAATAATGATAACAACAAAGGGGGGTGATTACATTTTTGTAAAGTTCACTGGTTTTTTATGTTTAGTTAGGCACTCTTCATGTACATTAAAACTCCAAATGTGGGTACATTCATAGTTGGGGGAACACAAAAGGAATGTTTCACCCAAAAAAATTGTTAAAATATTATTTTGAATGACAATGACATTTATGAAATTATTTTAGATTTTTTTTTGCCATTAGATATTCAGACTTTTTAATTAAAATGGTTTTGATTTTTTGTGATTTGAATGATTAAAACATGTCTTTAAGTGTGTTGAAAGATGGGTTAGGAATAATGTCCCATTACATTGTTTTATTGAGAATGACTCAATAGGACTAACAATATTTATTCAAATTGCTCCATATTGTAACCTTAAATAAAATAAAATATGTTTTATATGATGGCACAAGTTTTTAGTATGATAAATCGTCAAGTTTTGTGGAATTGATGCTAGAATTTTGAATTTTTTCATAAAAAGGATGTGTTGATGAGGATAATCAAACAAAATTTTTAAATTAAAAATTTACATTCCAAAGGTTTGGAAAGGAGTATAAGAGATGTGGGTGTAAAAAATGACATTATTTGATGTTTTTAATAGGGTTTTGGCATTCCAAATGAAAGTGTAGGGGAAGAATCTCATTTAGTGTGTTTGGAAAGAGGTGTTGACACTTTCTAAGACACCTGAAATTGAGAACGGGTAATTTCTTCCAGGGGAGGCTGAAATACAAATACTACATTTGAAAAGTTCTTTACATAAAGTTATAAGCATTTCATAACCGGTTTTGGTGTTCTCTTCAGGTACTTTGTTAGGCTTTTTCCAATGTGTGATGTGAGTCAATGGTGGCGGAACACCGGTTACGCTCTGGAACGGCCCCGGTAGGACTCGTTACGAGCTGAAGGAACAGTGTCGAGATAGACAGTTCTCGAGTCTCGATGCGTTCTTTGATGGAACAGGCCAAGTACCCCTACCGTAGTATTGGTTGATTATACGAATACGTAAGTAGGAAAAGTTGTGTACCGATTACGTACACGCGGGGAGATGGCAGCACAGGGAGGGCAGCGGGACGACGGGAAGAATGTTCGACAGCCAGTTGTGATTACACATGTCAGCAGATAGTTCTGTAGCAGTAATTGTGTTACGTGTTGATTTCCGCTAGGTCTATAATCGTCACGCGATGCCAAGATCTTTTTCATTGTAAATGCGCATCACCCACTTCTTGCCAGTTTTATTTTAGAGCTTTTCAGAGCACGCAGAGAATAGGCTGTTTGCTTTTGATACGCAGCACCAAGCTTTTTTTCGGCCCGAAGTTGGCAACACCCGCTCATTGCCTCTTGCCGGATTTGTTCAGAGCTTTCGGAGACATAGTACAGAGTGAGTGGCAGTGACAAGAGTTAACCCTAATATTGTTTCTGTTGGAAACCCTAATCGGAGCCCTGTACGTGGGACTCAAGGCTGTTGTTTTGCGCTAGCAGGAGGAACCTGTAAACTGACTTTAGCTTGAAACCCTAATTTTGCTGACAACTTCGCGAAACACAAGTAAGCACTTTTTCAGTTTAGCAAGGTGCTGGCTCTGAGCTTCATCTCTTTCATGATCACCATATGTATGTCTATCAAGCCAAGCTCAGTGGCT
>Ga0116230_10000094_pt1 | contig 65866 bp, 39 predicted proteins | sample S1TSphfallax_3_FD_88678 | JGI IMG/M metagenome (GOLD analysis project Ga0116230, IMG submission 88678) | Host-associated microbial communities from peat moss isolated from Minnesota, USA - S1T2_Fd - Sphagnum fallax MG | ecosystem: Host-associated > Plants > Peat moss > Unclassified | place...
CGCGTACTCGGAGCGGCTGATGCGCGCCGAGCTGCACAAGATGCCGGCGGGTGTGTTTACGGCCGAAGACTTCATGGACTCCGACGGCGTAACCGACGATCCCATCCGCATCGCGGTGTCGATTGCGTTCGATCCGGAGAAGGGGACGGCGGCGGTGGACTTCGCCGGCTCCTCGCCGCAGGTGGGCGGCAGCATCAACGCGGTGTATCCGATCACCTACTCGGCGTGCTTCTATATCTTCCGCTGCCTGCTGGCCGACGATGCGCCGGCGACGGCCGGGCTGATGAACGCAATCAGCGTCAGCGCGCCGCTGGGCTCCATTGTGAATGCGCAGATGCCGGCCGCGGTCGCCGGCGGCAACGTGGAGTGCAGCCAGCGCATTGTGGATGTGCTGCTGCGCGCGCTGGCCACGGCGGTGCCGCAGCGCGTGCCCGCGGCCAGCTACGGAACCATGAGCAACCTCACCATCGGCGGCGCGGACCCGCGCTTCGGCACGCCGTTCACGTACTACGAGACCACGGCGGGCGGCATGGGCGCGCGCCCCGGCATGGACGGCATCGACGGCATCCACTGCCACATGACCAACTCGCTGAACACGCCGATCGAGGCGCTGGAGTATGCGTACCCGTTCCGGGTGCGCTCGTATGGCTATCGCCACGGCTCGGGCGGCGCGGGGGAGTTTCACGGCGGTGCGGGCATCGTCCGTGAGATCGAGTTGCTGGCCGATGCGCAGGTGACGCTGCTCGGCGACCGGCGCAGGTTCCAGCCCTATGGGCTCGCGGGCGGCGAAGGCGGTGCGGTCGGGCTCACGCAGCTTATCCGGCCGGACGGCGCCGCCACGCTGCTGGCGCCCAAGAGCAGCGTGCGCGCAGCCAAGGGCGACATCATCCACATGGAGACGCCGGGCGGCGGCGGCTGGGGCACTCCCCCGGCGGCGAAGGGGAGCAAGAAGAAGTAGCAACAAAAAAATTGAGCGACCGCGGCGGAGTTCAGGCTCCACGCCGCCGGCCACAGGGACAGCTACCACAGGCACGGCGAACAGAGAACATAGCGAACAGGGAACCGATCACGAATCCGACGGAGGCAGCAATGCGCAGCGTAAAGAATGTGGGCATCGTCTCATGGGGCGTCATCTCATTGGTTGCCGCAGTGGTCTCGCTGGCGGCGCAGCAGCCCAGGGCGGAGCGGACGGATGCCGCGGCGATGCCGCCCGCGTCGCGGATCGAGGATGTCTTCCGCATCGGCACCATGGTGGTGGACACCAACGGCGACAAGATCGCCGACGCGGTGTGCGGGCATGTGCTGCTGCCGAAGTCTCCGGACGCGGCGGAGAACACGGCGGCGGCGAACCTGGCGGCGCGGCTGGGCTATGAGACCTCCGCGCTCACGCTGCCGCTGGTGGCGACCAAGCCGGTGGCGGACGGCAGCTTCTGCCCGAAGGACACGATGAATCTTTGGGTCGGACGCGAGGCGATGGCCGACGCGCCGCTCTCGGGGACGATCGCAGAGCTGCAGATCGGCGAAGGCGGCGTCTTCCTGGTCAAGGGTGGGCTGCTGTTTGCCGGGGCGGATGCGGCGGGGCTGCTCGCCGCGGCGGACGGCTACTCCGCGCACGCTCCGTACCAGTGGAGCGTGACCGGCGAGCGTCTGCAGGCCATTGCGCGCACGGTGAACGCGCGTCTGCGCGAGCAGAAGGTCGATGCCACCGCCGAGCTGGTCGCGCTGACGTATCAATCGGGGCAGCCGGGCCTGCATCGCGCGGTGCTGCTGATCTCCGGCACGGCCGGCGCGGCCGCGGTGCACAAGGCGCTGATGCCCGGGGAGGGCGAGTCGCCGCTGCGCGGGATTGCGGTGCGTGAGCTGCAGCTGCGCTTTGCCGACAACAAGAGCTTTACGGTGGCGCTGGGCGGCGGCCGTGGCGCGGCGCCCGCGGCCGCCGCCGGAGGCGCACCGGCCGGCGAGGGCGGTGGCGAGGCGCGCACGCTCGATCTCAAGGACCTCTACGGCATCCACGGCCTGCTCAGCGGCACGCCGAAGAAGCTGGTACCGGAGGCGGTCGCGGCGAAGCTGTATGTTCCGGCGGGCGAGCCTGGCGTGGCGATGGCGAATCTGGCCGCGCGGCTTGGCCTGGAGACCACCGGCATTGCACTGCCGATCGCGTTTCCTGCGACAGGTGTGACGCCCGCGCAGGTGAGCGGCGCTGCCGTCATCGGCGGCGGCACGCCGCTGGCCGAACACGCCGAGGACCTGCTGGCTGCGCCCGGCGGCACGGCGGTGGATGCGATGTTGCCGGGTCAGTACGCGCACACTCCTTCTCCGGAGCTGCCGACGCTGAAGCCGGGCGAGGGTGAACTCGACGCCGTGGACCGTGCCTTCGGTGCGAACCCCGCGCTGCTGGTGCGTGGCGATGCCGCCGGCGAGGCGGCCGCGCTGGAGTACGCCTCCGGCCATCTGCCGTTCGTGTGGGAACCGGAGAAGAAGTTCGCGGGGATGGACGAGGTCCGCTTCGACGTCGACACCTTCTTCTCCATGCGTTCGAGCACCGGGCAGGCGACGGCCGCGCTGTATGACCTCGACCACTGGATCGACGAGATCAAGGCGGCCGCGGGAACCAAGAAGATCGCGTCGGTCTCGGCGGAGCTGGACGTCGATGAGGCCGATCCGAAGCTCAAGCAGTTTTTGCAGGAGGAGCTGGTGCGCCGGCTGGCGCCGCAGCACATCGAGGTGACCACCGCCAGCCTGCACGCCGGCACCAAATGCTGCTCGGAGACGCCGGACCTGCACAACCTTTCGACGGTGACGCCGTTCCACCAGGCGGAGCCCACCTTCCGCGAAGACATCACGATCCCGTGGGAGGGCAAGCGCCTGCTCGATGCGGTGCATAAGGCCGCGGCCTCGCTGACGCCGGGTCAGCCGGTGACGCTGGAGGCGCGCGTGAGCGAAGGCCCCGAAGAGCGGGTGAAGCTGCGCCAGCAGCTGGTCGACATGCTGAAGGCGGCCGGCGCCGACCCCGCGCACATCGACGTGAAAGTGCTGTGCACCTACAAGGGTGGCTATAGCTGGCTGGTGGACGACATTGAGCCGCAGCTGAAGGGCACAGACGTCGCCAGCCTGAAGATCGAGTTCGCTATGTACCCGGACCCGACCAAGCAGAGCACGATGCGCTCACCGTATCGCTGGAACCAGGAGCTGTTTCCGGTCGATGAGATCCTCGCGCGCGATCTGAAGATGCCGCTGAAGAGCATCGTCATCGCGCCGATGGCCGACGGCAATGGCCCAACCTACCGCGTGCATGCGTACGCCGCGGACGGCAAGGAGATTCTGACCCGCGACTTCACCGTGAAGACGGTGTCGCGGCCGTACAGCGACCAGTTCCCGGAGTATGAGACGGTCACCGTCGAGACCGGCTGGGTGACGCTGGCCTCGGCCGGCAAGACGCTGCTCGATGAGCGCATCGAGAGCGACATCGAGACCTTCTGGGACCACTACCAGGCGGTGACGCTGCCGCGCATCTTCAAGATCGTGATGGCGCAGAACGACGGCAAGCCGCGGGTGGAGTACCAGCCGCTCTTCGACACGCTGCGCGTCACCTACAAGATGAGCGAGCCGGACTACAACATCGGGCTGGAGCAGGAGCGCATCTCGTCGCTTGAAGGGCTGCAGGAAGATACGTTCTTCAACACCGAGAACTTCTTCTATATGCTTGGCGACCTCGAGGCCGGCGCGCGGATGGATTACCTCGGGCGCATCCTGCCGGTCGCCTACACCTCCCGCGACGGCGAGGACGGCGAGGTGCATATCGAGTTTTACGCCAAGGACGCGGGCTTCCCCAAGGTGCGGCTGGCGTGGAAGCTCGCAGGCGAGACGGCCGAGCATGAGAAGATGCGCGACCTTCCGGTGATCGCATCGGCCGGGCACGCGCGGCTGGTCTCGGCGCGGGTGCAGGCGGGAAAGCCGGGTGTGGAGGCACTGACGTGGCGGATGCCGGTGGACTTCGCCAAGGACAACTACGCGGAGTGGATTGTACTGGGCGAGAAGAGCCGCGTGGACCGCACCATCACCTCCGCTGAGCAGTCGGTCGCGCAGGTGGCGTGGCTGAAGAAGATGCACGCGGCCGGCCTTTATAAGGACGCGCTGGCGTATCCCAATGTCGCGAGCCTCGGCTTCCAGTTCGAGGTGCCGGTGCCGATGGAGGTCGACGGCAAACCCGCACCGGAGCACGCGAAGAAGCAGATCGTCACCGCGGAGATGCCGGTGTCCGCGCCCGCGACCAAGCGGCCGATGATCGCCGACTTTACGCCAACGCCGGTGAATGCGCAGGGCAAGTTCGTGCAATGGGACAACCCCATCGCGCCGGCCGAGGAGGAGCATCTGCTCAGCCGGCTCGGCACCTATCCCGGTGTGAACGTGTACTGGATGGGACGCACCTACCTGGGCCGCAACATCTGGGCGGCGGACATGACGCTGCCTACGCCCTCCACGCTCAGCTCCATGGCCAAGGCGACCACGGAGAAGGCGAGCATCATCTACTCCGGGCGCCAGCATGCCAACGAGGTTTCAAGCACCAGCCACATTCTGCGGCTGGCCGAGGAGCTGGTGACGGACCCGGCGCGCCGCGTCAGCCTGAACCAGGTGAACGTCGTCATCCATCCGATCACCAACGTCGACGGCGCGGAGCTTTCGATCGACCTGGCCAAGGTCGCGCCCAACAACATGCTGCATGCGGGCTACCATGCGTCGCTGACGTCCGATGTGGTGTCGGCGCAGAACGAAGAGTTCCCGGTCTATCCGGAGTCGGCGACGCGCCGGCTGCTGTGGCAGGCGTGGCTGCCGGATGCGTTCCTCAATCCGCACGGCTACCCGACGCATGAGTGGGTGCAGCCGTTCTCCGAGTACAGCGGCTGGATCACCACCCGCATGGGCGCGGAGACGGGCCGCACCAACTGGGTGCCGCGCGGCTGGTTCACCTCACTCAGCTACCTGGGCGACGACGAGCACCCCGAGAGCCGCATCGTGACCTATGCGCTGCGCGACAAGATCGTCAGCGAGATGGCCAAGGCGCCCGGCGTGCTGGAGATGAACGCCCATGAGAACGACCGCTATGCGCGCTACCAGATCTTCGATACGGAGAGCTATCAGCAGCCTATCTATAAGGGTGTGCGCATCAACATGGCCTTGAAAGGCATGGGCGGCGGACGCGGCGCGTCGGGCGCGGCCGTGGGCGTCGGCGGACTGATGGTGCGCTACCCCGACATCACCTATGACGACGGTTATACCGAGGCGCCGGATGAGACGGCCTACGGCGACTTTCTGCATCTGGTCGCCGGCGCGGGCCTGGCCTACGACCATGCCCACTTGGACTACCTGACCGAAGGCAAGCTCAATGTGAAGCACACGCAGCGGGACACGCCCGACGGCGTGCAGTGGAAGGTGGAGCGTAAGCGGCCCATCATGCCAGTGCCGCAGCCGGACGCCAAACCCATGCAGGCGGACGGCGTAAAGCCCTAACCGGTCCAGCGGAGTCGCCGCAGGGACGCAACGGAAGCGGCCTTCGGGCCATGAGGTCATGGATGTCCACAGCAGCGCCGACGGAACCGCTTTGGATCGCCCAGCTCGACGCAAAGGAACGCGCCACGCTGGTGGCGACCTTTGCCGGCTGGATGCTCGACGGCATGGACGTGATGGTGTACAGCTTCGTGCTGCCGACGCTGATCCTGCTGTGGCATATCGACAAAGGACGCGCGGGCCTGCTCGGGACCTCGGCGCTGCTGCTCTCCTCGGTGGGCGGCTGGCTGGCGGGGTTGGCCGCGGACCGCTTCGGCCGCGTGCGCGTGTTGCAGGTCACCATCGTGTGGTTCGCGGTGTTCACCTTCCTCAGCGGCTTTGCGCAGGACTTCGTGCAGCTGTTCGTACTGCGCGGCCTGCAGGGGCTGGGATTCGGTGGGGAGTGGGCGGTGGGCTCCGTGCTGATCGGCGAGACCATCCGCGCGAAGTATCGCGGCCGCGCGGTGGGCACGGTGCAGGGCGGCTGGGCCATCGGCTGGGGCATCGCGGCGGTCTGCTATACGTGGTTCTTCGCGGCGATGCGGCCGCAGATGGCGTGGCGTGCGATGTTCTGGATCGGGCTGCTACCGGCGCTGCTGGCGGTGTATGTGCGCCGCCATGTCGACGAGTCCGAGATCTACCAGGACGGCGCGGCCGAGCGCGAGGCCGCCTCCAGGCTGCACTTTCTTGAGATCTTTTCGCCGTCGGTGCTGCGGGTCACGCTGCTGGCCTCCTGCGTGGCGCTGGGTGCGCAGGGCGGCTACTACGCCATCAACACCTGGCTGCCGCTCTATCTGAATGCGCGCGGTCTTTCGGTGATGCACACCGGCGGGTATCTCGGCGTGGTGATCGCGGGCTCGTTCTGCGGGTATATCGTCAGCGCGCAGCTCTCGGACAAGCTCGGCCGCCGCTACACGCTGGTGCTGTTCGCGGCGATGAGCTTCATCACGGTGTTGTGCTACGCGGTGCTGCCCATCGGCGATACGGCCACGCTGCTGCTGGGATTTCCGCTGGGCTTCTTCCCGTCCGGCTCCTTCAGCCCGATGGGCGCGTTCTTTACGGAGCTCTTTCCGACCTCGCTGCGCGGCTCCGGGCAGGGCTTCTCGTACAACCTGGGGCGCGGCGTGGGTGCGCTGTTCCCCACGCTGGTGGGTTTCTTCAGCACGCACATGCGGCTTGGCTGGGCGATTGCCATCTTCGCCGTGCTGGCGTACCTGCTGATGATCCTCGGCGTGGTGCTGCTGCCGGAGACGCAGGGCGCGGACCTGCATGACCACCTGACCTAGGTGTATCTGCATATAGTTCGCCGAAGCAGGTGTCATTTTGGCAAGACACTGACATCTCGACCGGAGGCGGCGCGTTTGCCGCCGCAGTGGAGAGCGGGGGTCCCCGACGAGCGCTCTTTGCTCGGTGGGGCGCAGAGACCTGCAGTTCGTCTGCGCGGCCATGGAGATGCAGGTTTCTCCACTACGCGGGACGATACGACCGTCCCGCTCGCACCCCAGCGAAGAAAAGCCTTCGCCGGGGACCCCGCGCTCCGGGCGAAATGAAAATTCAGAGGGTACTCATGACAACTTCGACGCTAACGCTATATGTAGATACCGCCTAGAGCGGGCGAGCGCGTCGCGAAGACCGCCGCCCACCCGCTGGTGGTCCTGCTCAATCGCCCGCGTAGGTGGCGCCCTCTGCGGTGACCAGGACAGTGTCGGACGCCGAGAGGGGTTGGGTGGAGGGCAGGGCGCGGCCGCCGGGGCCGACCCAGGTCTTCGTCCAGCTGCGCGCGACGATGCGCATCATGACAAGGATCGCGAAGGCCAGCGCGGCATACTCGATCCAGCCCACACGGTAGCTGCCGAAGTGCTGCTTGGAGTAGCCGAGGACGTTGGGCAGGATGCCGCCGCCCAGCGCGCCGATCTCGCCGATCATGCCGCCGGCGACGGCGGTGGTGATGGGCCAGCGCAGCGGCACCAGCTGGAAGGTCGCGCCGTTGCCTGCGCCCAGCGCGGCGAAGCAGAGCATGAACAGCAGCGTCGTCACCGTGAGCGAGGGCGTAGCCATCAGCCCGAAGAGGCCGCCGATGGCGATGAGGAAGATCACGCTCAGCGTGGTAATGCCCCCGATCTTGTCGGCGAACCAGCCGCCGACGACGCGGGTGAGGCTGCCCGTCATGGTGGCCAGCACCGTGAGCGTGCCTGCCTGCACCTTGCTGACGTGGAACTGGCTGTAATAGAACGAGGGCAGGAAGGTCGCCAGGCCGATGAAGCCGCCGAAGGTAATGATGTAAATGAGGTTGAAGTACCAGCCGTCGGCCTCGACCAGGCACTTGAGGTGCTCGCCGAGCGACTGGTGCTCGATGTCGGGCGGCTCTTTGGCGAAGAAGATCATGACCAGCAGCGGCAGCGCCATGGTGGCGGCGGCGAAGCCGTAGACGTGCTGCCAGCCGAAGTGCATTGCCAGCCGCGGAGCGAACAGCGCGGCGAAGGCGGTGCCGCTGTTGCCCGCGCCGGCGATGCCCATGGCCAGGCCCTTGTACTGCTGCGGGAACCAGCCCGAGCCCAGGCTCAGGGCGACGCCGAAGCTTGCGCCCGCGATGCCCAGCAGCACACCCATCGCCAGCACGTTGTTGAAGGTGTGCACGAAGAAGAAGCCGTACATCAGCGCGACGATGATGGCGGACATCTCAACGATGGCCGCGCTCTTGCGCCCGATGTACTGGCTGAGCACGCCGAGCGGAAAGCGCATGAAGGCGCCAGCCAGCGTCGGCACGGAGACCATCAGGCCGACCTGGGTCGGCGAGAGGTGGAAGGTCTCCGTGATGAACGGGCCCATGGCACCGTTCAGCACCCAGATGGCGAAGCTGAAGTCGAAGTAGAGAAACGCCGCAAGAAGTGTCGGGGGATGCCCGGACTTCAGGAACATCTTGTAGTTGGCCACGAGGATTACCTCCAGAGATTTTGAGGGACGGGTCAAAGCCTTTACTGCAAGGTTGGCGGCATCGTGGCCGGTACCTCTGTGCAACCATCGCCGGCCGGGTGCGCCGGGCAATCTTGAGTGGGTACGCTATGGGGTAGCTGAGCGCTCCACACGCACCGCACACTGCTTGAAGTTCGGCTCGCGCGAGATGGGGTCGAAGGCGCCGAGCGTGACCAGGTTGGAGTTCGTCTCCGAGAAGTGAAAGGGCATAAAGACCTGGCCCGGCGCGACGATGGAGGTGATGCGCAGCTCAAGCCCGGTCACCTTGCTGCGCCGGCTCACCAGCGTCACGCGGTCATGCGACCGCAGCCGCAGCCGCTGTGCGTCGGCGGGGTTCATCTCCAGCCAGGCGTTGGGCACCATCTTGTTGAGCATCTCCACCTGCGCGGTCTTGGTGCGGGTGTGCCAGTGCTCCACGGTGCGGCCGGTGTTCAGGATAAAGTCATACTCCTCGTTGGGCTGCTCGACGAAGGGTTCGCAGGGCACGCAGTGCAGCTGCGCGCGGCCACCCGCCGCAGGGAAGACGCCATCGGTGTAGAGGCGCTCACCGCCCCACTGCACGCCGCCCTCGGCCTCGATCCGCTCCCAGGTAAAGCCGCTGTAGTCGCACATTCTGCCGGCGCTGACGCGCTGCCACTCCTGGTACGCATCGTGGGTGGTCGACCAGCCGGGGAAGAGCTGCTCCTTCACACCGAGCCGCGCCGCCAGGTCGAGGAAGATGTCGAAGTCCGGCCGCGCCTCGCCCGGCGGTGCGACGATGCGGTTCACCTTGCTGATGCGCCGCTCGGAGTTGGTGTAGGTGCCTTCCTTTTCGCCCCAGATGGCCGCCGGCAGCACGAGGTCGGCGAAGTCGCTGGTGGGCGTGGGGTGGAAGCCGTCCTGCACGACGAGGAACTCCACGCTCTCCAGCGCCTGCTTGAGCAACTCGTAGTTCGGGAAGCTGACCACCGGGTTGGTGGCGATGAACCACAGCGCCTTGATCTTGCCCGCGACCGCGCCTTCGATGATGTCGGGATAGGCCATGCCGCGCGTCTTCGGCAGCCGCTCTGCGTCGATGCCCCACAGCGCGGCGAGCTCGGCGCGGTGGCCGGCATCCTCATATTTGCGATAGCCGGGAAGGGAAGAGGTGAAGCCGGCCTCGCGCGTGCCCATGGCGTTGCACTGCCCGGTGATGGAGAACGGCGCGGCGCCGACTCGGCCGATGTTGCCGGTGAGCAGTGCAAGGTTGTTGATCGCCGCGACGGTGACCGCGCCCTGCGTGGAGTGGTTTACGCCCATCGTCCAGCCGATGAAGCCGGCCCTGGCCTGGCCGTAGAGTCGGGCGACACGCTCAATGGTCTCGACGCTCAAGCCGGTGACGGCGCTCACGTGCTCCGGCGTGAACTCCGCGACGAACGCGGCCAGCTCGGCGAATCCCTTGGTGTGCTGCTCGATGTACTCGCGGTCGATCATGCCGTCGCGGATGAGGATGTGGGCGATGCCGTTGATCAGCGCGATGTCGCTGCGTGGCTTTACGGGCAGGTGGATGTCGGCCATCATCGCGGTCTTGGTGACGCGCGGGTCGGCGACGATCAACGTGCGGCTGCGGTTGCGCTCCAGCCGGTTGCACAGGATGGGGTGGTTGTCCGCGATGTTCGACCCGATGAGCAGGATGACATCGGCGTGCTCGAGGTCGGCGTAGTTGCCCGGCGGACCATCGCTGCCGAAGGAGAGCTTGTAGCCCGAGACCGCGCTGGCCATGCAGAGCGTGGTGTTGCCGTCGTTGTTGCTGGTGCCGAAGCCGAGCTGCACCAGCTTGCCCAGCGTGTAGTACTCCTCGGTGAGCAACTGCCCGGTGCCGACCACGCCCAGCGCCTGCTTGCCATACTTTGCCTGCACCGCGGCGATGCGCTCGACCATCGTGGTCAGCGCCTCGTCCCAGCTCACCGGGACCAGCTTGCCCTGCTTGCGCAGCAGCGGCGTGCGTGCGCGGCCGGGCGAATCGAGGATGTGGTGTTCGCTGAGGCCCTTGGGGCAGAGCTTGCCGCTGTTCACCGGATGCTCGGGGTTGCCGCGCGCGGCGACGGCCTTGCCGTCCTTGACGCCGATCAACATGCCGCAGCCGACGCTGCAGTAGCCGCAGGTGGTCTTCACCCAGCGATCGGCCACGCGCGAGGCGGAGACGAAGCCGTAGCGGTCGTCGTTGCCGTAGGCATATTTGGCCTGCGCGGTGTCGATGCCGAGCCAGCGCCTGGCCCTGGAGAGCAGGCTCATGCGTGCCTCGCACGTACAAAGGTCAGCGCCATGCTCAACGGCACCACGGAGACGAAGAAGAGATAGCGCGCCAGCAGCACGCCGGCGAGCGCGCAGAGCATCGCCGGGCCGGCGAACCCCGCGAGGAGCAGAAGCGCGCCGGCGACGACCAGCACCGGCGAGGCGACGGCCTTGGCACGCAACCCCGTGCTGCGCAGCAGAGAGTAGCTCGCGTGCTCTTCAAAGACGGCGGAGGAGCGCAGCCGCAGCACGCGTGCGGCCTGGTTCAGAAGCCACAGCATGGCGAAGACGACGGCGAGCGCCCGCACAGGCGCCGTGTTCAGACCGAGGGTGCAGGCGAGCATCGGCCCCAGGATCGCTGCGCTCAGCGCAAAGTCCAGCGGCGTATGCGGCGAGTTCCACGACGGGCGCGCCTGCACAAGATAGATGGCGGAGCTGGCCAGGGTGCCGAGCACGCCCAGCGCGGCGGCGAGGAACTCGAGCGCCAGCACCAGCCCTGGAGCTAAAACGATATGCAGCAGCGAGGCGGTGGTGCAGGCCGTGGCCGCCGTAAGCGCTAGCAGGAACAGCGTGAACAGCAGCACCTCTCGGCTGAGCCAGGAGCGCCGCCACATCTTGAGCGCGCGCCACGCATACGCCGGCCGGCCCAGGTGCATCGTGGAGATGTTGATGGCGACCACCGTCATCGTTAGCAAGATAGCCAGGCGCAGCGCATTCAGGCCATGCAACAGAAGCAGGACGCACAGCGCACCGGCGACGCTCTGCATCAGCGTCGTCATGATGACGAGCGAAAGGTGTGCATGCTCCGGGCGGATCTGGCCGCTATCGACGCGCTCCAGCGTCGCGGTAGTCTGCTCCGGCAGTGTGATGCGCGTAGTCGAGACGGTCTGGCCCGCTGCCGGCATGCCCGGTGAGTCCGCAGCGGCGAAGTCCTTGCGCCACGCGGCCATGTTCACGATCTCGATCTCGATGGCGCCCTCGGGGCATGCGTTCACGCAGGCCGGCTCCTGGCCCGCATCGAGCCGCCCCTTGCACATATCGCACTTGCCCACCACGCCGCGCTCGGGGTTGTACTGGGGCACGGTGTAGGGGCAGTTCCACACGCAGTACTGGCAGCCGATGCAGGCATCGGCGGAGTGCATGACGATGCCGGTCGCGGCGTCTTTGGTGTAGGCATCGACGGGGCAGCCTTTCAGGCAATCCGCATCGAGGCAATGGTTGCAGCCCATCGAAAGATAGTGCCGCTGGGTGTCGGGGTAGGTGCCGCCTTCGAGCTCGCCGATGCGGCGCCACAGGATGTCGGCCGGGTTGCCGTTCTGCTCGTTGCAGGCGACCTCGCAGCTGCGGCAGCCGATGCACTTGGTCATGTCGAAGTGGAAGCGGTACTGCTCTCCCGGCTCGAGCGTCCGCTGCGGAATGAGGCTGGGGAAGGCAAACTCCGCACCCGGCACGAAGGTACTCGCGAAGGCCTCTTCCTGCGCGGGCGCGGTGCGGGGCGCGTCGAAGACGAGGCCGTGCTCGGTCACGCGGATCAGCGCCTCGCTCTGCCCATCGACTGCCCGCTCATGCAATGGCAATGCCAAATCTGTCCTGCCTTCTGTTCTTGCCTGCGCTAGTACACGTCGCGCAGATAGCGCTTGGCCTCATGCAGGGCGGCGACGTACTCGCGCGCGGCCTCGGCATCGCGGCCGCCGTGCCGCTCGATCACTGTGTGCAGCGCCGCATCGACGTCCTTGGCCATGCGGCTGGCGTCGCCGCAGACATAGACCGTCGCGCCCTGCTCCAGCCATGCGTAGAGCTCCGCGCCCTGCTCCACCATGCGGTCCTGCACGTAGATCTTGTGTTCCTGGTCGCGGGAGAAGGCCGTGTCCAGCCGCGTCAGGATGCCGCCCGCGGTCATCTGCTCCAGTTCCTCGCGATAGAGGAAGTCGGTGGCCGCGCTGCGCTCGCCGAAGAAGAGCCAGTTCTTTCCGGTCGCGCCGGTGGCGCAACGCTCATGCAGAAAGGCGCGGAAGGGCGCGATGCCGGTGCCGGGGCCGATCATCACCACCGGCGCGGCGCCGTCGGCGGGCAGGCGAAACTTCTTGTTCGGCTGGATGTAGACCGGCATGGTCGCGCCCTCGGGCAGCCGGTCGGCGAACAGCGTGGAGCAGACGCCGCCGCGCTCGCGGTTGTGCGAGCGGTAGCGCACCACGGCGACCGTCGCGTGGACCTCGCCCGCGTGGGCCTTGGGGCTGGAGGAGATGGAGTACAGCCGCGGCGCGAGTTTGGCGAGCATGTCGACCATCGCCTGTGCACCGGAGACCACGCCGGGGTACTCAATCAGCAGGTCGATCAGGCCGCGGTCGTAGATGTAGGTATCGAGGTGGGTCTGTTGCTCGGGCTTGAGCAGGCCAAGCAGAACCCCGCAGTCGCCCGCCTTCGCATAGGCCTCCACCAGCTTGCGGCTGAGCCGTGTGATCTGCAGGTGGTGGGTCAGCGCTTCGCGCAGCTCCATCGGCCCGGCCTTGGCGAGCGTCACCGTCTCCGTGCCGCTGAGCTTAGCGTGATCGAGCACCTCGGCCACCAGCGCGGGGTCGTTGGCGGCGAGCACGCCCAGCGCGTCGCCGGCCTCATAGGTAAGGTCGCTGCCGGCGAGCGAGAAGGCCATGTGCAGCGTCTGCTTGCTGGAGATGTCGTGGGTCAGCGGCCGCTTTTCGATCAGCGTCGCGGCGAAGGGGTTGTCGCGGTGGTACCGGCTGGTGGGCTCGGCGTGCGCTGCAGCTACCGCGCCGTTACTGTTGCCGTTCAGGTGCGCCGTCGTTGCGCCGGACTCGGCCAGCCGCGCGAGCAGGCCGCTCTTCCATTGCTCGAACGGCTCGTCTACATCGACATCGCAGGTCACCACCGGCTGCAGCGGCCGCGCGCCGAGCGAGGCCAGCCGCGAGTCCAGGTCGACGCCGAACTTGCAGAAGTGCTCATAGTGGCTGTCGCCGAGCGCGAGCACCGCATACTGCAGCGTCTCCAGGCGCGGCGCGGCGTCGTCGCACAGCTGCGCGAAGAACGGCTGGGCGACGTCGGGTGGGTCGCCCTCGCCGTAGGTGCTGGCGAGGATGAGCGCGCACTGCTCGACGGCCAGCGCCGCGGGGGCGTAGCCCTCCAGCGAGGCGATGCGCGCGGTGTGCCCCTGCGCCTTCAGCTCTTTGGCGATCTTCTTCGCCAGCCGCTCGCTGGTGCCGGTCTGCGAGGCGTAGAGCACGGCGACATCGCGCGTCGCGGCGGCCGTCGCCGGCGGGCCGGCCTGCGCCTGCGAGAACATGCCGGCGAGAAAGCCGTTCAGCCACGCGCGCTGCGCCGGGGTAAACGGCGCGGAGTCCGGGACCATGGGAGTGCCGCTCATGCGTCCACCCCCGCAAACTCCCGCAGCTCTTCGACCGTGTGCCGGCGTGTGAAGGCGAGGAAGGTCTCGGCCTCGCCGTCGCGCTTCGCGTCGAAGGCCGCGAACAGCCGCTCCATCACCGGCGGCAGCTCGTCGAACCTGATCGCGGGGATGAGCAGCCGCGCCAGCCCCTGGTCCTGGTCGCTGCCGCCGCCCAGGCTGACCTCATAGCCCTCTTCGCCGCCCACCTTCGTGCCGAGCAGGCCGATGTCGCCGATGTAATGCTGCGCGCAGGAGTGCGGGCAGCCGGTGACGTGCAGGTTCACCGGCTGCAGCAGCTTGAAGCGTGCATCGAGAAACTCCGCGAGCGCGACCGCGTGCTTTTTGGTGTCGGTGGCGGCGAAGCGGCAGCCCTGGTTGCCGGTGCAGGCCACGGTGCCGGAGAGCACGCGCCCGGCCTCGAATTTCAGCCCGGCGGCGAGCAGCGCAGCCTTGGCGGCCTCGACGCGCGCCTCGGCGATGTTGGGCAGCACGAAGTTCTGCCATACCGTCAGGCGAATGGAGCCGTCGCCGAACTCGTCGGCGATCTGCGCGACCGCCCGCATCTGCGCCACCGGCAGCCGCCCCACCGGCACGCTCACGCCGATGTAGCGCATCCCCGGCTGGCTCTGCGGATGCACGCCGATGTGCCCGGCGCGGTCGATGGGCCCGCGCGGCTCGCAGGCGCTCTCGGTCACGCGAAGCAACGGAAACGTGAGCAGCTTCTCGGTCTCTTCGAGGAACTTTGGGACGCCCCATTTGTCGACGAGGTACTTCAGCCGCGCCTTCTTGCGGTCGGTGCGGTCGCCGTGCGCGGCGAAGACGCGGATCATCGCGGCGGCCACGGCCACGGCCTCATCGGGGCGGATGAGCACGCCGCAGTCGCTGGCGAACTGCTTGTGGCCGGTGATGCCGCAGAGCACGATGCGGAAGTAGACGCCGGCGGGCAGCTCCTTGCCCTCGGCCACGCGCACCGCGAGGAAGCCGATGTCGTTGGTGTCGGCGACCACGCCGATCGCGCCTCCGTTGTCGAAGGCCACGTTGAACTTGCGCGGCAGGCCGTAGAGGTCGCGCGAGTTGAGGATGTACTGGTTGAGCGCCTCGGCGAAGGGCAGCACATCGAGCAGCCCGGCCGGGTCCATGCCGGTGATCGGCGAGGCCGTGATGTTACGGATGTTGTCGCAGCCGGAGCCGCGCGAGCTCATCCCCAGCGCCTGCACCTTGTTCAGCACGCGCACAATGTCGCGGGGCTGGAACTCGCGGATCTGCAGGTTGGCGCGGGTGGTGATGTCGGTGCGTCCCGAGCCCCAGTCCTCGGCCATCTCGGCCAGGCCGCGCATCTGCGCGGAGCTAAGGCGCGCGCCGGGCACGCGCAGCCGCAGCATGAAGGAGTCCTGCGCCGGCGCGACGTAGAAGAGGCCGTGAAACTTGAAGCGGTACAGCCACTCCGGCTCCGGCGTCTTGTTCTCATTGGCGTGCAGCAGCAGCTGGTCCCACACGTCGCGCGGGTTCAGCTCGTACTTCCACATCTCTTCGCGGCAGAGGTCCTCGACCGGCGTGCCGTGGAAGAGTTCAGCCTGGTTCTCCAGGCCGCTGGCAGCGTCCGCGGTGATGCGGCCATCGGCCGTGTGGCCCACAAAGGGCAGTGCGCCGCGCTGGCGCAGGCCGGCGAAGAAGCCCTCAAGATACTCCTTCTGCTCAAGCGTGAAGGGCTCATTGGCCGGGGTCGCCGAGGCGGTGGGGAGATTGCTCTGCGCGGCCATGCTCGGGTGCTCCTCGGGGACGAGTGTTGTATTGTGCGGGAGCGCGCTCCAGGAAAAGGAGGCTCTCCCGCGGCAGGGGCTCGGCATGGAGCACAGGGTGCGAGGTGGGGATGTATGAGTGAGGGGCAGGCGAGGGACGGGCGTGGTCGCTGCCTGGAGAGCGGGCCGGTTCGTGCATGACGATGCGTGAATCGTTCGTCCGGTATGCAGATCATAATCGGGGCCACCCAGCGCGGCAACCTGTCGCCTTACGACCGTATTCATGGCATGATTACGCTAGACTAGCGATATCGGGGTATCTCCACTGCCAGTGGGCCATGCAGCCCAGTTTGAGGCAGCGGTGACGCCTTCTTTGGGAGCAGCCATGACGCAGCCACCGCCCGAACGGGACGATCTGAACTCCCTGGAGTTCCTCCACGAGCTCTCCAGCCGGTTGGCCACGGCCACCGACCCCTTCCACGCCGTGCTCCAGCGCGTGGTCGACTTCGTGACCGCCGTGGTGCCCTGCGACTCCTGCTTCCTCTACACAGTGGAGAACGAAAAAGAGTCCCGCGACGGCAAGGAGAGTTCGCGGCTGGTGCTGCGCGCCTCGCGCAACCCGCACGCGGACCTGGTCGACCGGCTCGACCTGCCGGTGGGCCAGGGCATCACCGGCTGGGTCGCGGAGCACCGCGAGCCGGTGGCGATCGCCTCCAAGGCCTCCGACGACCCGCGCTTCGTGCTCTTCCGCAACGTGCCGGAGGACGCGTTTGAGGCGATCCTCTCGACGCCGATCCTGTGCGCCGGCCGGGTCGTCGGCGTCATCAACCTGCAACACAGGCTCAGCTATGAGCACTCGCCGACGGAGGTGCGGCTGATCTCGATGGTCGGCTTCCTGGTGGGCGCGGAGATCGAGCGCGCCCGGCTGGAGACCGAGAACACCGAGCTGGCCGACCGGCTGGAGACGCGCAAGCTGGTGGACCGCGCCAAAGGTCTGCTGCAGCGCGACATGGGCCTGGATGAGGCCGCGGCGTACCGGCTGATGCAGCTGGAGAGCCGCAGCCGACGCAAGTCCATGCGCGAGCTCGCCGAGGCCATCCTGCTGGGCGATGAGCTGCGCCGCAAGAGTGCGGACGCCGCCGAAGTTAAGGCATAGCGGTATCCACATATAGCGGTTGCGCCAAAGTTGGTATGGGTTCCCTCTGAATTGTCATTTCGACCGGAGCGCGGGGTCCCCGGCGAAGGCTTTTCTTCGCTGGGGTGCGAGCGGGATGGTCGTATCGTCCAGCGTAGTGGAGAAACCCGCATTTTGCGGCTGCGCAGTCGAAAATGCACGTCTCTGCACCCCACCGAGCATAGAGCGCTCGTCGGGGACCCCGCTCTCCACTGCGGCAGCAAATGCTCCGCCTCCGGTCGAGATGAAAATTCGTAACTACTCATTCGTAGCTACTCATCCGTAGCTACCCAAAGGAAAATGCTCTAGCCGCCGCCCAGCCGGCCCAGGCCCATCCCTATGACGTAGGTCACCACGCCCTCGAGCGCGCCGATCCAGGTCATCTCGAAGCCGCTCGCCCACCACGAGCGAATGGTGATCAGCGACTTCGCAGCGCCGACCGCGAAGTGCGCCAGCAGCGACACGATCGCCGCGACCACCACCGCCGGAATGCCGGTCATGAAGAAGAACGGGATGATGGGGATGAACGCGCCGACCGCGGTGGAGAGCGCGCCGGAGACGGCCGAGACCATCGGCTTGCTCAACCCCTCCTCGGTGGTGCTGAGCCGCTCGCGGGCCAGCGCGCGGACGAGCTGGTCCTTGTCCTTGGCCATGTGCTGCACGAAGCGCTCGGCGTCTTCTTCGGGCAGGCCGCGGATCTGGTAGCTGAGCGAGAGCACCTCGCGGGCCTCGGCCTCGTTGTCCTCCACGGCCTCCTTCTCGCGGGCGAACTCGGCCTCGTAGATCTCGCGCTCGCTCTTGGCGGCCAGGTAGGCGCCCGAGCCCATGGAGAGCGCGCTGGCGACCATGCCGGCCAACCCGGCGATAAGCACGAAGTGGCTGTTGCCCAGCGTCGCACCGGAGACGCCGGAGACGATGCCGAAGATGGAGCCGAGGCCGTCGTTGATGCCGTAGATGGCGTCGCCGACCCAGCTGGCCGCTTGTGGGCGGCCTTTGTCGCGAGCGGCGACCAGGTCTTCGAGCGCGGCCCGCGCCTGCTCCGGCGGCAACGCCGGCAGCGCGCCGCGGGAGCGGATGAGGCTGCCCAGCGTCAGGTAGTGTTCGCGCTCGTCTGCGATCACCTCATCGAGGATGGCGAGGCTCGGCGGGTCGCCCAGCGCCTTTAGCTGTTTGCCATAGCGCGCGATGTCGCGGCCCTCGTCGATCTCCAGCCGGCGCAGCGCCATGTCCGGCCCGCCGACCCGGTTGGCGAGCGACTCGGCCTGCCCGGTGGGGGCGCCGGTGTACTGCGGCACCGCGCCGCCCAGCGCCTGGATGCGCGCCGCCCATAGCGCGGCGTGGTGCTTCTCCGCGGTGGCCAGGCCGCGCAGCACGTTGCGACGGTGCGCATCGGTTTCGGCCGAGGACAGCGCGGTGTAGGTGTAGAAGCCCTCCATCTCGGCCTGCCAGTTGGCCTCCAAAGCGGCCAGAAGTCGTTTCTCCGGTGCTGCCATACGCACTCCCACTCAGCTTCAGCTATAGGCCGGCACCCCTCGCGGCGGGCCTGTTCCGTGGCTATGTTCGCCGTTCAAGGTTATTCAAGCATGAGCGCCTGTGATGCCGGTGAAGATTCTTCCGCGGACTGTACGGCGCGGATCAATGTGCGGCGACGATAGGCGCCGGGTCGAGGGACCGATCGCCCAGTATGGTAAACGTCGATCCGGCGTGCGGGTCCGCCAGTTCAGCGGGAGTCGGTTGAGAGCTGCCGGCGAAGAGCCGGTACGCGCCATGGCGGACGGAGCGTCGGCCGGCGTCGTCGACCAGGCTGAGCTGCGCCGGGCTTAGGCTGAAGCGGAGCGTACGCGTCTCATCCGGGCGTAGAGAGACGCGCGCTGTCCCGACCAGCGCAAGCCGTGGCGCGCCCGGGAGGCCGTCCGAGGAGGGCGCCGGCGGGACCAGATACAGCTCGACCACCTCCGAGGCGGCAACGCCGCCGGCATTGTGCAGCGTGACGGCAATCGGCATGGATTGGCCCGCGGCGAGGGCCGGCGTTTCGACCCGCGGGGCACTGCAGCGAATGCGCGTATAGCTCAACCCGAAGCCGAAGGGATAGAGCACCGGGCCGCCGTAGTAGCGATAGGTGCGGTGCGCCATGCTGTAGTCGGCAAAGGGCGGCAGGTCGCTCACCGACCTGTAGAAGGTCACGGGCAACCGGCCGGAGGGGTCGGTCTTGCCGAGCAGCAGATTCGCCAGCGCGTGGCCGCCTTCCTCGCCGGGATACCAGGCCTCCAGCAGTGCATTGGCGTCATACTGCGCTGGGTCGAGCGCAACCGCCGAGCCGGAGTTGAGCACGATCACCATCTTCTTGTGCAGGGACTGGAGGCGCTGCAACAAGGCCCGCTGCGCCGCGGGCAGCTCGAGCGAGGTGCGGTCGCCTCCGTTGAATCCGTCGAGGTGCAGGGACAGCGCCTCGCCTTCCAGCTGGGGGGAGAGGCCGACGACGGCGACGACCACATCCGCACTCTGCGCGGCCCGCACAGCCTCATCGAGCAGCACTCCGGCGGGTGGCTCCCACTCCAGGGCGAGGCCCTCATCGTCGCCGGTGTGGGCGAGCTCCAGCCGAATAGCGTGCGGACGCGTGTCGGAGGCCTGCAGCGTGTAGCTGTCCGGCGCGGCGCCGACGCCATCGTTCTCCAGCACCAGCGTGCCGTCGAGGAAGAGGCGGAAGCGGTCATGCGCGGCGCAGTCCCAGCAGCGCTCCAGACGGACGTGCAGGGTGTAGACGCCTGCGCTGGGCGGTATCAGATAGCCTGACCAGCGCGCGGCATAGCGGTCGGCGCGAAGCTCCGGCGAGGGCGCGGCGCGGTCGAGGTCGAACTCGACCGAGGGCACGACCTGCGTGACGGCCGGCGGCCCGGCAAAGGCCGTGTTGGCGAAGTAGGTTGCAAGCAGCCCCGGCTTAGCGGCGGCGTCGGTTGAGGTCCGCAGCGCGGTCTCGGGGACGGGCGCCGCGACGCCTTCGGCGAGCGGACTGCCCTGCGCGTACCGTAGGCCCGGAAAGGCCTGCCTGAGCCCGGCCAGCTCCGTGACCGGATGGGAGGCGGTGCCATGATAGTTGGCCTCGAGCACGGCGAGGGAGGCGGCGTTGGGGCCGATGACCGCGATGCGCTGCGCCGGCCGCAAGGGCAATACACCGTCGTTATGCAGCAGCACCATGGACTCCTCGGCGGCGCGCAGGGCCAGCGCGCGGTGCGCGGGCGTGTCGTTGGCGGCGGCCGGGATGCCGTCATACGGCGAGCAGCCCGCGGGGTCGAGCAGGCCGAGGTGCGCCTTCGCCAACAGCAGCCGGTGCAGCGCCGCGTCGACCGCGGCCTCCGTGGTCAGGTGCTGCGCCAGCGCGTCCTGGAGCGGCAGGTAGCTGCGGCCGCAGTCCAGGTCGACGCCGGCGTTGAGCGCCGCGGCCGCACCGTGCGCGGCGTCCGGCGTGTAATGGTGATAGCCGGTAAGGTTGCCGATGGCGTCGCAATCGGAGACGATGTAGCCCTCGAAGCCCCACGCCCGGCGAACGGTCCGCTGCAGAAGATCGTTCGCACAGGAGGGCGTGCCGTCGATGGCGTTGTAGGAGCACATCAGCGCGTCGGCGTGGGCCGTGCTCAGCAGAGTGTGGAAGGCGGGCAGGTAGGTGTCGGCGAGGTCATGCGGGGAGACGACGGCGTTGAAGCTGTCGCGGCCCTCTTCGGGTCCGCTGTGAGCGACGAAGTGCTTGGGCGTGGCGTCCGCCCGGCGATAGAACGGTGCCTCGCCCTGAACGCCGCGCACGAAGGCGACGCCGAGCGTTCCGGTGAGGAAGGGGTCTTCGCCGTAGGTCTCCTGCCCGCGTCCCCAGCGCGGGTCGCGAAAGATGTTGATGTTGGGCGACCAGATGGTGAGGCCGGCGTAGCGGGCCGAATCCCGTCCGCGATGCGGATTGAACTTCGCGCGCGCCTCGGTGGACACCGTCTCGCCGACCTCGCGCAGCAGCGCCGCGTCCCAGGTGGCGGCGAGCCCGATGGCCTGCGGGAAGACGGTCGCATAGCCGTTGCGGGCAATGCCGTGCAGACCTTCGTTCCACCAGTTGTACGCCGGCAGCCCTACGCTGGGAACGGCCGGTGCGCGGTCCTGCAGCTGCGCAATGCGCTCCGCGAGGCCCATCTTCGAGATCGTCGCGTCGATGCGCGCGTCGACCTGCTGCGCGGTTTGGGTGCTGGAGCAGCCGGCCTGCGCGAAGGCCGGATGGCCGAGCAGCAGGACTGCAAACGACGAGACTGCAATGGAGGCGAAGACACGCATAACAAACCTCGGGGACTACTTCATGGCAGTGGCGAGGGAGCGAAGCTGCAGGGCCGCCTGCAGTTGCGCGAGCGAGGCCGACGTGCGGACGGTGACGCGACGGGCCTCATGGGGCAGCAGATCGAAGAAGTTGTCGTCCGGCTTTGCATCGAGGTCGCCGAAGTCGAGCTGGACGGCGCGCGCCAGGACCGACGACCGCAGCTCGACGAGATAGCCTCCTGGCATGGGGCGAATCTGCGTGGCGATGTTCGGCGCGGGCAGCGCAAGCTCCAGGGGTTTGGCGAAGTAGACGGTGTTGGAGGCGAGCACCTGACCCTGCTGCTGCAGCGCGATCGCGGCAAAGGACGTCCTGGGATCGAACGCACCGAGATCGATGGGCAGTACCGCGGTGCTGGCGAGCGCGGCAACCTCCACCGGCATGGAACGCTCTGCGATCGCCGTGCCGTCGAAGTGCATGAGCCGGATGCGCAGCAACGCGCGGCGCGGGGCCCGCTCGTCGGAGACGATATGGATGTTCAGGGCAAGGCCCTTGGCCGGTGTGGCTTCGGCCGGCGTCGTTTCGGCCTGAATGAGCAGCGGCGCATAGAAGCGCACCGCGTAATACTGCAGCGCCTTCCAGCGGCCGAAGTAATCGATCGAGGACCAGGAGGCGACGGGCCAGCAGTCGTCGAGCTGCCAGTAGAGCGTGCCCATGGTCTCCGGACGCCGGCTGCGCATGGTCTCCACGCCGAACTTGATCGCTTCGGCCTGCATGATCTGGCTGAGATAGACGAAGGAGGGGAAGTCGCGCGCGGGACGAAAGTTCGCTGCGAGGTACTGCTGCATGCGGTCGTAACCATGCACAAAGCGCTCGTGGTTCGCGAGCGCGGGCGAGGCGAGGTCTTCGTCGCCGCCCGCCTCGGCGCGCACCGTGCGCAGGTCGGGCATGGACTGGAAGCCGAACTCGGAGAGAAAGCGTGGATGCTCCTCCGCATAGCGCGTGTAAGGGACGCCGCCGCTCCAGACGCTCCAGGAGTGCAGGTCGCCGTCCTGCCGGCCAGGCGGGACAGCGTCGAAGTTGGAGCCCGGCGAGCTGGGCCAGTACGGAACGCCGTTGCCGTACTGCTGGACCACGCTCTTCAGGATGTCGCGGAACATCACGACGTAGTCCTGCCACACGCGCTCGCGCTGCTCCGGTGGGATGGACGCCTCGAAGGCGAGGTGGTCGCTCCAGTGCTTCCACGCGGTTTCGACCTCGTTGTTGCCGCACCACAGGACCAGGCTGGGGTGGTCGCTGAGACGCTGCACCTGTTCGACGGCCTCGGCGCGGACGTTTTCCTGGAAGGCGCTGTCGCCCGGGACCATGGCCCCACCGAACATGAAGTCTTGCCAAACCATCAGGCCGAGCTCGTCGCAGAGGTCGTAGAACGAATCGGACTCATAGAAGCCGCCGCCCCAGATGCGCAGCATGTTCATGTGTGCGTCGCGGGCGGCGGTGAGAAGGGCACGGCGTCGCGCATCGGTGATGTCGGGCGCAAAGCTGTCCAGCGGCACGAAGTTCGCACCCTTGGCGAAGATGGGGATTCCGTCGATCGCGAAGGTGAAGCTGGTCCCCCAGGCGTCCGGCGTGCGTTGCAACTCCACCGAACGCAGGCCGGTCTTGAGCTCGGCCGCCGCCAGGGCCACGCCGTTGCGCAGCACCGTGGCCTCCAGTCTGTAGCGGCTCTGCGGGCCATAGCCGTTGGGATACCAGCGCTGCGGACGGGCGATGCGCAGCGGCGTGAGCAGATGGTTCTCCCCGAGGTCGAGCGTGACGGCTGTGTCGATCGTGGGAAGGTGCGTGCCGTCCGGCGCTGTCATGCGTAGCTGCAACCGGGCCGGGCCGGAGACGTCCGAGTCGAGATCGAGTCTGGCTTCGAGCACCGCCCGGTCCGCGGTGACGGAGTCCTGCCGGACGTGGAAGCCGGTCACGCGCGCCGTGTCCCAGGCCTCCAGCCGAATGGGCTTCCAGATGCCTTCGGTGACGAACTTCGGTCCCCAGTCCCAGCCGTAGCTATACGGGGCTTTCCGCATGTAATGGCTGACGGGATAGATGCCCTTCGCGCGGTCGAGCGGCTCGTAGCCGGTACCGGGGATGAGGACCGGCAGTTTGGCGACGATGGGCGTCATCCGGTTGGTGGGCGAGTGGAAGAGGATGCGCAGCGTGTTGCGGCCCAGATGCAGCGACGGCCTGGCGTCGACACGCCAGCTGCGGAACTGGTTGTCGGCCGAGAGGACAGGCCGGCCATTGAGCTGGACGTCGGCGAAGGTGTCGAGACCTTCAAAGACCAGGTCGATGTGTGCGTGGCGCAGTGTGGCGGCCGAGACCTCGAAGTCGTCGATGTACTCCCAGTCGGTGAGGCCGATCCACTGCAGGCGCTTTTCGTTGTCGCCGAAGAAGGGGTCCGGGATCACGCCGTTCTTTCGCAGGTCCGTCTGTACCACGCCGGGCACGGTCGCAGGCCGTTCGACAAGCGCCTCAGGATGGTCCGTGGACGCGACCGCGCGGAAGCGCCAGCCGGTGTCGAGCGTCTGCCGCTGCAGCTGCGCGCACGCGGGAGCGCAGCAAAGCGCAACCGGCAAAAGCCAGCGACAGCAGGACCGGCGGCGGCAGCGGGCGTTAGGCATGGTGGAGTGCACTCACTTGGCCGGCTCCGGCACGGAATATAGCTGGAACTCGCGGATGCGCGCGGTGCCGGCGCTGGAGAGGATGTTGAGCCGCACGCGGTCCGCGGTGACGGCGGGGAAGCTGTCGATCTTCTTGTGGCCGATCGCCTCATCGGTGACCAGCGTCTGCCACGCGCCGTTGCGCCATGCCTGGATGTTGTACTTCTCCACGAGCTGTCCGTCCACCAGCCACTCCATCGTAAGCGTGTGGTTGAAGCTGACCGGCCTGGGCAGACGCAGCTCCAGGGTCGCGGCGCGGGAGCCCTCCGGAGCGCTCCAGAAGGTATCGCGGTCGCCGTCGAGTGCAAGCGCAGAGTTGCTGTCGGTGGGCAGATGGTCCTTCGCGAGGTTGTGGGCGTAGCGCGCGCGGATGGCGTCGCCCAGTTCGCGCAGGCGGGCGGCGTCGGCCTCAGGCAACAGCCCGCGGTCATCGGGGGCGACGCCGAGCATCCACTGGCCGCCGTGGCCGACTGCGTTGTCGTAGAGGTTGAGCAGGTCGTCGACGCTCTTGAGCGAAGTCACGTCGTCCGGGTGCCAGAACCAGTGGAGCTTGTGCAGCGGGGTATCGACCTCGACCGGACGCCAGCGCAGATAGCCGTGGCGGTCGATGACGTTCCAGTTCTCGTACTCGATCTTGCCGGACTCATCGCCGGCCCAGCGTGCGTCGCCGTACTCGAACAGGCCGGTGTCGGCGAAGACGATGCTGTTGGGCTGGTAGGTACGGAGGGTCTCGATGATCTTGGGGAAGTTATAGATGTGGCCGGCGCTGCCTGCGCCGTCGAGCCAGAACTCGACGAGGTCCCCGTAGTGGGTGACGAGTTCTTCGAGCTCGGCGTTGTAGTACGCATCGTAGGCGGCGGGGTCGGCGTAGCGTGGGTCGTGCCGGTCCCAGGGAGAAAGATAGATACCGAACCTGAGACCGTGCGCCCGCGCCGACCTCGCGACCGCGGCGACGACGTCCCCCTTGCCCTCCGGCTGGCGGGCGAACCACGGGCTGGCCTTCACGCTGTAGCCGGTCTGCGCCGTCGGCCACAGGCAGAAGCCGTCGTGATGCTTGGCGACGAAGACCACATAGGTCGCGCCGGCGGCCTGGATGGCGTCCATCCACTGGTCGGGGTTGAAGTCTACGGGGTTGAAGACGGCGGGGCTGGCCGTGCCGTCGCCCCACTCGCGGTCCATGAAGGTGTTGGGACCGAAGTGCAGGATGACGCCGAACTCAAGGTCCTGCCACGCCGTCTGCTGCGGCGTGGGCTTGAGGTCGACGGAGTTTTGCGCAGACGCAGCCATGCATGCGAAGCCGAGTACGGCGGCGCACGCGACGCGGAGGTTGAGGTTCATGGCGGTTCCTTCCTGTCTGAAAAGTATGGCTACGAGGGGTGGCCCTTGCGCGCGCGCCACAGCGCACCCTGGAGGGGGTCGACGACGCCCCTGCGGACGGCAATGCCGGGAAACTCGCGCTCGATGTCGGCGACCAGCGCCTCCCGCACGGGAGCGACGTTCTCCAGAATGGAGCCTGCGAAGGCGACCGGCGGCGGAGCCGTGTGCGCCGCGGCGGCCTGCAGGCGTCGCAGCAGCAGGCGCACCAGGTAGCCGAGCTCTTCGCCCTCGCGCCGCAGCACCGAGGCGGCGACCGCATCGCCGGCCTCCGCGCAACGCAGAACCGCGCTTGTGAGCTGGGAGAAGTCCGGCGCGGGCAGGGCATTGGCATAGCCGACCAGCGCGTCGAGCGAGTCCAGCTTCCAGAACGCCGGCACAGCTTCGGCGAGCAGGGTTGGCCGGCCCTCGTCGATGGCCAGAAAGAGCGCCCGCAGCGCCTGCAACCCGATGCGATGGCCCGAACCCTGGTCGGAGAGCGCGGGGCCCCAGCCGCCGGAGGTCAGCACGCGTCCATCGACGCCGCGGCCGGCTACGTTGGAGCCGGTGCCGGCGAGCACCACCACGCCGGGTTCGCCGGGAAAGGCCGCGTCCAGCGCGATCTCCACATCGCCCACCAGGACCAGCTCCCCGGCCACGCGCGCCGCGAAGGCGGAGCGCAGCCAGTCGGCCACCAGCGGCACGCTCTGCCCGGCGGTGCCGATGCAGGTGCGCGTGACCGCCTGCATGTCCACGCCGGAGAGCGCGGTAAGCTCATGGAGCGCGGCGTCGAGGTTCTGCGCGGCGGAGTCCGCGTCCGTGCGCATGCGTTTGATGGTGCCGGAGCGCACCCGCGCCAGCTCCCGGCGCTCATCCGCGAGCAGATAGTCGGTCTTCGTGCCTCCGCCATCCAGCGCGAGAAAGTAGCTCATGGTGTGGGACGTGCCTCCGTCGATGCTGTACTGCTACTGGGTCCTACCTTGCTACTCAGCCAGCACGGCCTTCGTCAAGTTGCGTGGCCGGTCGACGTCGATGCCGTGATGGACGGCCATGAAGTAGGCGAGCATCTGCAGCGGGACCACCTCGCAGATCGGCAGCAGCGCCTCCGGCAGCTCATCCACCCAGAGCACATCGCTGGCCAGGCCGGCCACGGTGGCGTCGCCGGTGTTGGCCACGGCGAGAATCGTTGCTCCCTGCTCGCGCATGTCGCGCATCAGGTGGACGACCTTCTCGTAGCGCAGCACCGAGCCCTCGTCGGCGCGGTCCACCGTGGCGAGCATCACCAGCGGCGTGCCCTCGGCGACCAGCGCGTTGGGGCCGTGCTTCAGCTCGCCGCTGGGGTAGCCCTCCGCGTGCAGGTAGGCGGACTCCTTCAGCTTGAGCGCACCCTCGCGGGCGATGGCGTAGTGCACGCCGCGTCCCAGGAACAGGAAGCTGCTGGCCCCGCTGTAGGAGGCCGCGGTGCGCCGCACCTGCTCCTGCCAGCCCTCCAGCTGCCGGGCGATCGTCTCCGGCAGCCGGGCGAGCTCGCCCAGCCGCTGCCGCAGCGCCGCGCCATCGAGCGCGCCCTGGAACTCCGCGGCCAGCAGCGTCAGCAGCTGCAGATTCAGCAGCTGCGCAGTGAAGCTTTTGGTCGCGGGCACGGCGCGCTCGCGGCCGGCCGCGGTAGGGAAGGAGACGGTCGCCTCGCGCGCCATGGTGGAGCCGGCGACATTGGTGATGGCCAGCGTCGCATGGCCGGCCTGCGCCGCCTTGCGCAGCGCCGCGAGCGTGTCCGCCGTCTCGCCGGACTGCGAGACGATCAGAACGCCCGCGTGCGGGGTCGCCTTCTCGGTGCGGTAGCAGTACTCGCTGGCGTACTCCACGTCGACTGCGATCCCCGCCAGCTCTTCGATCGTCTGCTCCGCCACCATGCCCGCGTGGCGGCTGGAGCCGCTGGCGGCGATCAGGATCTTGCCATGCGTTGCGCCCAGCCATGTCCGCAGCGGCGCGCAGGCGCTCTCGCGAAAGCTATCCCCGTCTACATAGTCCGCGAGCGTGGCCTCGAGCGTGGCGGGCTGCTCGTGGATCTCCCGCAGCATCCAGTGCGGGTAAGGAAAGGGGGAGGTTACGTCCGGCATGGGAGGATGGGTCTCCGTAAAATGAGCGAATAGGCTCTATACGATCAGAATAGTTTACGTCTGAGGCTCTTGCAATGGAAAAACAAGCTTTTCTTCGCCATTCCTGTATTTAAAATGCTCACAGACGCATGAGTACCAAGACCGATGTTCGCTCCGACCAGATTATGCGGGCCCTGCTGCGGGCCGGGGACATCTCCGTGCAGGAGCTGGTGGATCAGGTCGGCACCTCCGCACCGAGCATTCGCCGCGACCTTGCGCGGCTGGAGAAGCGCGGGCTGGTGCTGCGCACGCATGGCGGGGTGACGCTGGTGGAACCGCTGCTCTATGAGCCGTTTCGCCACGACACCTCCTTCCAGGCCCGGGAGCTGCGTTCGGCCGATGCGAAGCGCCGCATCGGACTGGCCGCGGCGGAGCTGGTGGGCGAGCATGAGACGATCGGGCTGACGGCCGGCACCACCACCACGCAGGTCGGCCGTTCGCTGCGCCATCGGCGTGGCATTTCGGTCATCACCAATGCCGTCAACATCGGCATGGAGCTGAGCAACCAGCCGGCGATCAAGACGATGCTGACCGGCGGCACGCTGGCGTGGGCGTGGACGTTCGCCCTGGCCGGTCAACCTGCGCTGAACTTTCTGCGCGATGTGTACCTGGACAAGGCCTTCATCGGCGTCACGGGCTTCGACCTCGAACGGGGCATCACGACGCTCGAACCGGAGGAGGCCACGGTCTCGCAGGCGATGATCCGCAACGCGAAGAAGGTGATCGTGGTGGCGGACTCGGTGAAGTTCGGCAACGTCAGCCCGGCCCTGGTCTGCCCCCTCTCGTCGGTCCACGTGCTGGTGACCGACGAGCAGATTCCCAAAGACATCCATGAGAAGCTGCTGGAGATGGGCATCGAGGTGGTGCTGGCTTGAGCGCGCTAGCGCATTTTCCCTGGCGTGGTATCGACATACAGCTCGTCGAAGCAGGTGTCATTATGACAATCCAGAGGGAACTGATGACAACTTCGGAACGAATGCTATATGCCGATACCCTCTAGCGTGGAGCGGGCGGGGGAATGCCTGCCTTCTCGAACGGTGGCAGGCCTTCGCTAACGCGCCAGCGGTCGATCAGCGCATTGAAGTCGTCGCCGCGCTGCTGCCAGCGCTGGATCTGCAGGTCATAGCGGACCAGCACGTTGTCGAGCCAGTAGGGACGGTTCTCCGCCAGCCAGCTCTCGCGATAGAGCTGCTTCAGCAGCGAGTAGCCGTCGCGCAGGTCCTGGCAGCGGCCATTCATGCTGCTGATGGAGTAGAGGACTTCGCGCGTCTCGGACTCATGCTTTGCGTCCTGCGGGATGGCGAGCGCGCGGGCGTAGGCGGTGCGCATCTCGTCGGCGAGTTGAAACTTGGCGCCGATGAAGTCGATACGCCGCGCACCCAGCTCCATGGCGGCCAGCGCGTCCTTCTCATGCAGGCCCGGAGCGGCGGCCTCGGCAAGCTGGATCAGCTCGATGGCCCGCTCGGCATGCAGCCGCGCCGCCGGAATGTGCGGCAGCATCTTCGCGCTCTTGGCGAGGCCTTCGGGGCTCCAGGGGTCCATCCAAAAGGCGGTGTCGCTGACGTCGATCAGCTCTTCGGCGGCCATCAACTCAGCCTGGGCCTGGTCGATCCGTCCGCTGCTGTCGCCGTAAAACAATGTGCCGAAGGCCTTGCGATAAGCGTCGCTGTCGCTCTTGCCGGGTTGCCATCCGGCCGCCGCGCCAAAGAGCACGCCGAACCAGTCCTGGTTGAAGAGGCCCTCTCCGTCGTCGTCCCACACGGTGGTGAGCACGCCGGTGCTGCCCAGGCGCTGCCCCGCCGCGACGAAGCCGGCGATGTTGTCGAGCGCCGTTTTGCCGAGTGGATACACCACGCGCCAGTTGGCGTCGCCCGGGGCCACCCACGTCTCCATCCCCGCCTTCTTGAATGGCAGGATGTCGTTGTCGTAGCTGTCCTTGTGCCAGTAGATCCAGGGTATGGCGATCATGTCCTTGGGGATGCCGGGGATGGCCGCCGGATCGGATTCGGCGATATCGCCCCAGAACAGCAGCCGCCGATGGAGCGGCGTGAGCGTGGTGTGGATGGTGGAAAGGAAGTCGGCGTACACCGGGCCCAGGCCGCGTTGCTGCACTGCCTGCTGCGTGCGGCCGGTACCGAGCTCGAAGGTCTCGTCCGCGCCGATGTGCAGAAAAGGGCTGGGGAAGTCCTCTGCGATTTGCGTAAACCAGCTACGGATGATCGGCTGCGACCCAGGCTGGCCGGGCGCGATGACATGGCCATGGGGCGTCTCGGCCAAGTCGGCGTACTTCTCAAACTGCAACACATGATGCAGGTGGCCGAAGGCCTCCTGCTCGGGCACGATCAGGATGTGCAGACGGCCGGCATAGGCCTCGAGCTCCTGGGCCTCGGCACGGGTAAGCGCGCCGCCCGGCGGCGCAGCCAGCGGATCGTCGGCATACTGGAGCGTGTGCTCGAAGTACGGGGAGTAGAGATTGATCTTGAAGGCGGCAAAGACATCCAGCTGGTGCTTCTGGAACGCCAGCGTCGGGAACGGTCCGCGCGAAAGGTCGTCGTGGATGCCGCGATAGCGCATCGCGGGCCAGTCGCGCAGAGTGCCCGTCCATAGCTCGGGCCGCGCGCCGCCGGCGATGAGCTGCTTCAGCGTCTGCACGCCGTAAAAGACCCCGGCCGAGCTCCCTCCGACGATGGTCACGCTGGCGGGTCCCTCCGCCGCGCGCCTTGCCACCAGCACATAGCCCTCGGCCTGCATCGCCGGCTCGAAGCGCAGACTGTCTGCGCGCAGTAGGTCCTGGGCCTCGGGCGTGTCTGCCCGCAGCAGGGTGATGCGCAGGTCGGCCGCGCCGACGGAGGGTTCGACCTGAAGGCCGCGCGCCGCGAGACCGGCGGCGAGGTTCTGCGCGGCAAAGAGGTCTTCCGCATCGCCGCCAGGAACCGTAAGCACGGCCGAATGTACCGGCGTCTGGCCGGTGAGGTGGAGCTCTCGGGGTTCGGGCGAGAGCAGAGGGGCGGAGGTCTGCGCCGTCGCCAGGGTGCCGAAGGCCATGGCGGCCACTGCCAGCAGTGCATAGCCGGGTACCTGGCCGAGCGCTCTCATCCGATAGAAAAAGTTCATAGTGAGATAATATCTTCCGGGAACTGATTGAATGCAATTGAAATGAACAAATATTTGCCTATCTCATCCTCGGACGGCAATGCACGCAGCTCTTGACTGCGGCCGTCCGCGCGATGCACGGCCTAAGGGATTCATGCAGACTACGTTTCACGCACGCAGGCTGATCGGCAACACAGGGGTGCTCGATTTCCCCGTGGTAACCGCGGAGGACGGCCGCATCGTCGAGATCGTCGCCGGGCCTGCGAACGACTCCGCGGAGACGCTCTCCGCTCCGTTCTTCGACGTACACGTGCATGGCGCGTGCGCGCACGACTTCATGACGGCGGGTCCGGCGGAGATTCATGAGGTCGGCCGGTTTCTCGCCGGTCGCGGCGTGGGCCACTACCTGCCGACCACGGTCACCGGGCCGGTGGACGCAACGCTGAAGGCGCTCGATACGCTGGCTGGGGCAATCGAGTCGCCGTGCGTGAGCGGCCTCGCGCAGCCGGTCGGCATTCATTTGGAGGGTCCGTTCGTCGCGCATGCCAAGCGCGGCGTACATCCCGCGGCCAGCATCCGGGAGCCGGATGTCGCGCTGTTCGACCGGATGCAGCAGGCCGCGCGCGGCCATATCCGGCTGATGACGCTGGCGCCGGAGCTGCCGCACGCGCTGGAGCTGGTGCGGCACGCGACCGCCGCCGGCGTACGCGTCTCCATGGGACACAGCAACGCCACGCTGGCGGAGACGGATGCGGCCATCGAAGCCGGCGCAAGCAGCGCGACGCACCTCTTCAACGCGATGCGTGCGCTCGACCACCGCGAGCCCGGTATCGCAGGCACCCTCCTGCAACGCGACGACGTCTATGCAGAGGCGATCTGCGACGGGGTGCATGTGCACCCTGCGATGGTGCGCCTGTGGATGCGGATGAAGGGAGAGCAGCGCGCCATCCTTGTCACGGACGGTATGTCCGCCACCGGCATGCCGGACGGCGCCTACACTCTGGGCGACTTCGAGGTGCAGGTGAAGGGCGGTGTCTGCCTGCTGGGCGACACGCTGGCCGGCAGCGTGCTGACCATGGATGAAGCGGTCGCGAACGTGCAGCGGTTCACCGGCGTTCCCCTGGCGACGGCGGTGCGCTTGGCCTCGCGCAACCCGGCGGCGATGCTGGGCATGGAACGCCTTATGGAGATGAGGCCGGGCGACGCAGCGGACTTCAACGTATTCGACGCGGCGGGGCGGTTTACGGGGACGGTCCGCAAGGGACGCCGCCAACCATGAGCGGCATCGTCTTCGAGTTATGCGCCGAAGGTATCGAGGGCTGCCTGGCCGCGCAGGCAGGGGGCGCGCACCGCATCGAACTCTGCTCCGCGCTGAGCGAAGGCGGCCTTACGCCTAGCCACGCCCTGATCGAAGCGGCCGTGCGGCGGAGCGCGCTGCCGGTGTATGTGATGTTGCGGCCGCGTGGCGGCGGCTATGTCTACAGTGCGGCGGAGTTCGCTTTGATGGAGGCCGATCTGCTGCATGCCCGGGCGCTGCGCGTGAGCGGTTTCGTCGCCGGCGTGCTGGATGCCCACGGGAACGTCGACCGGCCGCGCATGAGACGCCTGGTCGAGCTCGCGGACGGCCGCGAGGTGACGTTTCATCGGGCCTTCGATGAGACCGACGATCTCGACGCCGCGCTGGAGCACGTGATCGACTGTGGCTGCCGACGGCTGCTGACCTCAGGCGGTGCAACCGATGTCGAGACCGGCGCGGAGCGGCTACGCGCCCTGCAGCAGCGGGCGGCCGGCCGCATCGCGGTGGCGGCCGGCGGCGGCCTGCGCCTACGCAATGCGAGGTATGTGGCTGCAACCAGCGGGGTCGAGCAGTTCCACGGCTCGGTGCGCCATGGGCCGCCGGAAAGCCAGGTGCGGGCAGCGGACGTCCGGGCGCTCATCGACGAGCTTTCGAGCGGCAGCGCGGCGCTGAAGGCGGACTAGATCTCTACCGGCGGGACGTAGTTGGGGATGGAGGCGAAGCGCGGCCGGCGGACCTTGTAGCCGCTGAGGGCGAAGAAGACCAGGTAGGCGTAGCAGCAGAAGACGACCGCGAAGCTGGTCTGGTAGCCGAGTTTGTCGGCGAGGAAACCCTGCAAGACCGGGACGATCGCGCCGCCGACGACCATGGTGACGAGGATGCCCGAGCCCTGGCTGGTGAACTTGCCCAGGCCCTTGACGGCAAGCGGAAAGATGCAGGGCCACATAACGGAGTTGAAGAGGCCGCACAAGACGACGATGGCACCGAAGGGAACGGTGGCATGAATCGCGTGGCCGAAGGGTGAGATGTCAATGTGGAGGAAGTGCACCGGCATGACGATAGTGGCGAGCGTGATGAGCAGCGCGGAAGATGCGACCCAGGCGAGAGCGACTTGAGCGCGGATGCGGATAAGCACGAACGCGCCGAGGATGCGACCGATCATGGCTCCTCCCCAGTAGAAGGAGACGAAGGTGGCGGCAGCGGCGTGGGAGTAGCCGCCCATGGAGGGCTGGCCGAGGAAGTTGATCAGGATGCTGCCGATGGCGACCTCCGAACCGACGGAGCAAAAGATGCCGATGGCGCCGAAGCGCAGGTGGGAGAAGCTCCAGGCGCTGCCCTCGGACTTAGTTGCGGTGGCTTGGGAGCCGGTTTCGATGAGCGCGGGCAGCGGGACGAACGCGGTGATGAGCGCGACCAGAAGCGTGAAGCAGCCGACGATGACGTAGGGCATACGCACGGAGTGGGCGAGCTGTGCGGTCGTTGCACCCGCGGCGATGAAGATGAAGAAGGCGCCGACCTTGGGAGCGATGGTGGTGGCGGAGGAGTTGAAGATGCCGCAGAGGTTGATGCGCCAGGCCCCGCGCTCGGGCGGACCGAGGACGCTGACGTACGGGTTGATGGCAACTTGCAGTAGAGCCAGACCGCTGCCTACGACGAACAAAGCGAAGAGGAACAGCGGATAGGAGATCGCGATGGAGGCAGGGACGAAGAGGAAGAGTCCGGTGGCCATGGTGCAGAGCGCGGCGATCATGCTGGGCTTGTAGCCGATGCGGCTGACGATGAGGCCCGAGGGGATCGACATGACGAAGTACGCGCCGAAGAAGCAGAACTGCACCAGCAGGGCGAGGACGTTGGTGAGGTGGAAGATGTCCTTGAAGTGCGGCACGAGGATGTCGTTCAGCGCCGTGATGAAGCCGATGCTGAAGTAGAGCGACACCATGAGGACCATGGGCAGCACATACCGCGGGGCGGAGGCGGCCGAGGGTGCGGACAGGGTTGTGTCTGTTGTGCTGCCGACTGCCATGCTGATCTCCTGGCTGGTATCTGTACTATCTCTTGCGGTGGTGCAACGACGCAATACGGGCGTCCTTCTCCTTCGACAGACTCAGGCTGGAGGACGGCGAAGAACAGACAACGGCAACAGCAACTGCAAACGCAGGCCCCCTGCGGGGATGACAAACTAACGGGACGACAAACGAACTTGAAAAAGCTACCGCGGGATGAGCCAGACCTCGGCGACCTGGCGGCCGCGGCCGCTGCCGGGTGAGCCGCCTGGGCCGGTCCAGCGGAGTTGGAGTTTGCCGGTGGCGGTGGCCGCGGCGGGGACGGGGAACTCGACGGTTTCCGGGTTGCCGTGGCGCAGGCGCGCGGCGTGGACCTCGATGGTGCCGTTCGCGGTGAGGCGCAGGGGCAGAGCGTAGTCCTCGCCGGCGTAGGTGATGCGGACGCGGTAGGCGCGGTGCGGGTCGAGGCCGGTGTAGTCGAGCTCCAGCGGCGTCTCGTAGAGGGTCTCGGCGTAGTCGAGCCAGGAGAGCCGCCACGGGTTTTCGGCCGCGGGCGTGGTGAGGTTCGCGGGCGAAGGGTTGGCGGCGAGCGTGCGGTCGGCGATGCCGTCGATGGCCGCGGAGTAGAGCTCGGGGTCGTCGGCCCAGGGCGTGCCGCGCACCAGATGCGGCTCGTGGGTGGGGTCGCCGAGATCGTCGTAGAGCGCGCCGGGCACGGGGTGTTGCCAGTCGACGATGGCGTCGAGCGCGGCCTGGCGGGCGTCTTCGGTGGGCTGCTGGAGCGCGGCGTCGAGCGCGTGGTTGAGCCAGGCGGCGTCGTTGAGCGGCGTGTCGACGCGGTCGAGGTTGGCTCCGCGCTCCCAGTTCTCGGCGTGGTAGAGCGGGACGCTGAGCTGCAGGCCCCAATCGTGGAAGAGCGCGTCGGCGAGTGTGAAGAGGCGGTCGTGCTCACGCTGCTCGATGGCGTCCGGTGCGGTGTCCGCGAGAGCTTTGCGGGTAGCGGCTGCGCGTTGTCCGCTGGTTGCGGACTGGCTGAGCGCGGTGTACGCGGCCTGCTCGGCCCCGCCCTCACGGGCGAGCCTGCGCTGCACATAGTCGTCGTAGGTTGCGCGGTAGAGCAGCGACTCCCAGCGGCCATTGCCGGCGACCTGCGCGGGCGTCGAGGCGGCGTTCAGCTGTTGCAGCAGAGCGTAGGTTGCCGCGATGCCGCGGTTGCCGGCGATGGGGCCGGTCCAGTCGTTCTCCAGGCCGCGGACCGCCTGCACCGCGAGCGCGTTCTGCGCGCCCTCGCGCTGTAGAAACCAGCGGGCGTATTCGCTGAGGATGGTCTCGATGGGCATGGTGGCAGACCAGCCCAGTTGCGTGAAAACGATCTTGTTGACGTCGTCGTTCACCCCTTCGGAGTAGGTCATGAAGCCGCTGTGCAGAGACCGATAGTATCGATAGATTTCGGCGAACGCAGCCGGGCGCGGGCAGATGGGCTCGCGGCCTTCGGTGAGCCCCCAGATGGGGTCCCACTGCGGTACGGGAAACTGCGCGTGCATGGTGTGCGCGATGTCGGGGTAGAACTGCATGGCATACCGCGCCGGTATCCTGCGCCGCTGTGTCGCGAAGCTGTCGCGGGACTGCGGGCCGAAGAAGACGCCGGTGAGCCAGGCGGGGTGCTCGTCGAGTAGCTGGTAGAAGCGTGCGTAGCGCGCGGCGTCGAAGCCCTGGGCGGAGACCCAGACGGTGGCCTTGGGGTGGTAGCGGTGCAGCACCTCCGCCTCGCGCGCGACCAGCGGGAACAGGGCTGCGGGCGGCGTGTGTCCGGGGTCGCCGCCGGGAATGTAGAGCGCGTCCAGCCGGGGCATCGCCTTTACCAGGGCCTCGAAGTCCTTCAGTTCGGCCTCCACCTGGGCGGGCTGGGTGTAGTCGCTGCGCATCTCCGGGTAGTAGAGATCGCAGTCCAGACCATACTTCTGCAGCAGGCCGGAGATGCCGAGCACGGTCTGGAGCGCCGGCGCGGGGTAGAGCACGCTGGTGGGGTCGTCGTCCGAGGCCGGGGCGATGAGCTGCAGGGCATTGCCGCCGAAGATCGCCAGGTCTCGAATCTGTCGCTCGAACTGCGCGAGGTTCCAGGCGTCGTAGGTGTTGTTCTTGTTGCGATAGCCGATCTGATGGCCGCGCGCGGGCTTGTCCGGCGTGGTGAAGATGCGCAGATGCGCGGGGATGCGCGGCGAGCAGGCATACGCGCCGGGTGCCGGCGTGCAGCGCATCTGCCGCAGCAGCCAGCCGGCCGCGAACAGCTCGCCGCGCTCATCGTTCCCGGCCAGGATCACCGCTTCGCCATGCGACCACGGCAGCCCGAGGACGCTGAAGCCCTCCGCTTTCTCGGTGGGATGCAGCGCGGCGAGCGCCGTGCGCCAGGATGCCGCAAGCGGGGCCGGCAGCAGCGAGGCCATCGCGGTGCGGTCGGCGATCAGCACCACCTGTGCGCCGGGAGCGATTGCGGTGAGCGCGCTGCGCTCCACGGTGGCGGCCGGTCGCTCGGGAGCGCGCGCGTGCGCCTCTTCGACCAGCATCGCCGTGAGCGCCTGCTCGGGCGTGGTCTGCTGCGCCGGAACGATCACCCGCGTGAGACCGGCCTGCGCGGATGCCGCGTGAGTATGCGCGGCGACTGCAAACGAACATAGAAGGACGGCGAGGAGTCTGGAGGAGAGAAGACTCGATCTCGCTGACCAAAAATGATTGTTTGCGGGTGATATGTTCATTTCTTGCGACAATATCATAGGTGAAAGCCATTCCACGGCGTACATATCCCATGGGTCGGGATCTCGCTCCGAAGCTCGGCACGAAGTTCAGCACGAAGGGAACGGATGAAACCACGGTTAGAAATAGGTCGGCAGCACATCGATGACGTCATACGCCGCGTTCACCAGCAGCACCGAACGCCACTTGTCGAAGGTGAGGCAGGGATGGGAGATATCGAACCCGAGCATATCGCCCACGCGAAGGTCGTCTTCGCCGGCGATCTGGAGGTAGGCGTGTTGGTCCATCATCTTCGAGATGCGCCAGTGCGCGGGCGCCGGTCGCGGGGACGCATCCGGGGGGCGCGCATGCAACGCCGGGCGCGGCATGCCGGCATCGAAGGCGGCATCGCGTTTGCCCATGCCGACGATGGCGAGCCCGGGCTCCGGCAGCGACTGCACGTAGGCCCACACCTGCAGCGCGGGCACCAGGCCGGACTGCATCGTGCGGGCGACCGGGTTGCGTTGCAAGACCTTGGCCTGCGCCTCGCGGTAGATGCCGATATCGTGCGTGAGGTAGCAGCCGGGGCGCAGCACCCTCTCCACGCGTTCGTCGAAGCCGGCTGCGGCGAACTCCGCGGCCACCACGTCATACCATGCCGAGCCGGCGCCGCTGAGCAACGCCGGCGAGCGCGCAAAGCGGCCTTCGCCCAGCAGGCTCTTCGTGGTGGCGATGGCATGGCGCAGGAAGGTGCGGATGGCCTCTTCGCTGTCGAGCACGGCTTCATAGACCTCGATGCCGCACAGGGCGACTGCATGGCTCCAGCGCTCCAGCGCCGCCAGCACGCGGTCGAGCTGCTCCGCATCGCGCAAGCCTGCGCGGCCGCCGGGCACGCCCAGCTCGAGGAGTACCTGCAGGCGCTGCCCTCTGGCGGCGAAGAATGCGCCGAGTTGTTCGACCTGCGCCGCGGAGTCGACCAGGCAGAAGAGGTCGAAGTCCGCGTCCTGAAGAAGGCGCGAGACGATGGCCATATTCTCCCGGCCGATAAGCTGGTTGGCCATCAGCACGCGGCGCACGCCGTGTTCGTGCGCGACCAGGCATTGCTGGGCGGTGGCCAGGGTGATGCCCCAGGCGCCGTGCCGCAGTTGCAGGGCGAAGAGCTTCGGGGCCATGCTGGTCTTGCCGTGCGGCGCGAGCTTCAGTCCGTAGGCGGCGATGAACTGCTGCATCCAGCGGAGGTTGTGCTCGAGCGCCGGCTGGTGCAACACCGCCGCGGGCAGGCTGACATCTTCGCGCAGCAGATTCCAGCCGAGGCCGGTGCCAACTCCCTTATTCAAGTTCGGGGAGGGAATCTGCCGGCCGGCCGTGCTGGTGGGGTTGCCGTTCAACGGATCCTCTGCTCCTTGGTATCGAGTGCGAACGGGGTCTCGGGTGCGAGCGGGGTCTCGAGTACGAACGGCCATGCCGGCGCAAATCCGAATCGAGTTCAGCCTACTACGCGCCGCGCGCGGTTGCGACGAGCGGGTTTGCGACGCGCGGGTTGGCGACCAGCGGGTTGGCGACCAGCGGGGAAGGAGGCTGCGTCATGATGCCGTGCGACACGCTCATTCGCAATGCCTCAGTCCTGGACGGCTCGGGTGCGGCGCCTGAGACGCTCGATGTGGCGATTGCGGGAGACCGCATCCTTGCGGTCGGCCCCTCGCTCCGCTGCAAGGCGGGCACGGTCATCGAGGCGGAGGGGCTTTCGCTCGCCCCCGGATTCATCGATGTCCACACGCACGACGACACCAGCGTGCTGCATACACCCACCATGCTGCCAAAGCTGTCGCAGGGCGTGACTACAGTGATCGTCGGCAACTGCGGCATCAGTGCGGCCCCGGTCCAGCTGCGCGGCGAGCCACCCGATCCGATGAACCTGCTCGGCGACGCCGGCGTCTTCCGCTATCCCAAGTTCGCGCAGTATGTCGCGGCCATCGGCGCGGCGCGGCCTGCCGTGAATGTGGCGGCGCTGGTGGGGCACACGGCGCTGCGGAACAACCATATGGACCGGCTGGACCGCACCGCGACCCGCGATGAGGTCGCTGCGATGCGCGCGCAGCTGCAGGAGGCGCTCGACGCTGGAGCGCTGGGCCTGAGCACGGGTCTCGCGTATCTTTCGGCGAACTCGGCTTCGACCGACGAGGTGCTGGAGCTGGCCCGGCCCCTGGCCGCGGCCGGAGCGGTCTACACCACGCACATGCGCTCCGAGGGGGAGGCGATTCTGGCCGCGCTGGAGGAGGCGTTTGCGGTCGGCAGCCTGCACCGCGTGCCGGTCATCGTCTCTCACTTGAAGTGTGCGGGCCTGGCGAACTGGGGCCGCAGCGATGAGGTGCTCTCGGTCCTCGAGGCAGCGCGCGGCAGCCAGCCCATCGGCTGGGACTGTTATCCCTACGCCGCGGGCTCAAGCACGCTGGACCTGCGCCAGGTGGATGAGCGCGTCCCAATCACGATCACCTGGAGCACGCCCTGTCCCGAGGTGGCAGGCAGGTCGCTTGCGGCGATCGCCGACCAGTGGAGCGTGACGCAGCTGGAAGCGGCGCGCCGACTGCAACCGGCGGGTGCGATCTACCACAGCATCTCCGAGCAAGACATGCGCCGCATCCTGTCGCACCCCGCCACGATGATCGGCTCCGATGGCCTGCCGCACGATCCGCGGCCGCATCCCCGCCTGTGGGGGACGTTTCCCCGCGTGCTGGGGCGATACAGCCGCGAGGAGAGGCTGTTCAGCCTGCCGCAGGCGACGCATAAGATGACCCAGATGCCGGCGCAGCGCTTCGGCCTGGCCCAGCGGGGGACGCTCTGCGAGGGCTACTGCGCCGACCTCGTGCTGTTCGACGCTGAAACGATCCTCGATACGGCGACCTACGCGGACCCCGCGCGGCCGGCGCAGGGCATCGAGGGCGTTTGGGTCAACGGAGTTCTCTCCTACACGGCGGAGGGCGTCACGGGAGCGCGCAGCGGGCGGTTTGTGCGGCGCGGGAAGACGGTCTGGATTCAATAGCGGCAGCGGCACGGAGAAGGGAGCTAAGCATGAGTATCACGCGGTATGGCGTTGGCGGCGGCAAGGGAACGGGCGGGCAGCACCTTCCGTTTGCACGCGCGGCGCAGGCGAACGGCTGGCTGTTCGTCTCGGGACAGGTACCGATGGTCGAGGGGGAGCTTATCGATGGCGGCATCGTCGCCCAGTCGCGCCAGGCGATCGAAAACCTGCTGGCCGTGTTGGCCGAGGCCGGCTACGGGCCCGAGCACGTAGTGCGCTGCGGCGTATGGCTGGACGATCCGCGCGACTTCGCCGCCTTCAACGGCGTCTTCCGGACGTTCTTCGCCGAGCACCCCCCGGCGCGCGCGTGCGTGGTCTGCAGCATGGTGGTCGACTGCAAGGTTGAGATCGACTGTGTGGCGTACAAGGCGCCGGCGGCATGATCGATCCTCACAGTGCATTCCTGCTCGCGGCCGCGCTGCTCTCGGTGATCTGTCTGGTCTTGCTGATCGCGGTCTGCAAGCTCAACCCGTTCCTCTCACTCTTTGTCGCCGCGCTGCTGCTGGCGATGGCGACGGGCATGCCGGCCGATGCGATCGTGCATTCCTTTGAGGCGGGTGTCGGCGGCGCGCTGGGCCACATCGCCATTGTGGTGGCGCTGGGCACCATGCTGGGCAAGATGATGGCGGAGTCCGGCGGCGCAGACCGAATCGCCTATACGCTCATCCGTCTCTTCGGCGAGAAGAACGTCTCCTGGGCGATGATGACGATCGGCCTGCTCATCGGCCTGCCTGCGTTCTTTGAGGTCGGCTTCGTGTTGCTCATCCCCATTGCCTTCACGGTGGCGCGGCGGACACGCACATCGCTGTTGCTTGTGGGGCTGCCGATGCTGGCGGGACTTTCGGTGGTCCACGGGCTGGTGCCGCCGCATCCGGCCGCGCTCATGGCCGTCACCATCTACAAGGCGGACGTCGGCAAGACCATCTTCTATGCCTTGCTCGTCGGCCTGCCGACGGCCGCCCTCGCCGGCCCGCTCTATGCCAGGTTCATCGCGCCGCGGATCGGCCTTGCCGCGGAGAATCCCATGGCCGCGCAGTTCATCGAGCATGGTCCGCAGCGTCCGTTGCCCGGCTTCGGTCTGACGCTGGCGACGATCCTGCTGCCTGTTCTGCTGATGCTGCTGGGTAGCGGCGCCAGCCTGCTTGCAGGGCAGGGGAGCAGGCTGAACGGCGTCCTGCGGTTTGTGGGCAACGACGATATGGCCCTGCTCATCGGGGCCCTGTGCAGCTTTCTCACCCTGGGCAGGATGCAGGGGTTCTCCCGGCAGACCATCCTGCGCTTCAGCAATGAGTGCATCGCGCCGACCGCCACCATCACATTGCTGGTCGGTGCGGGCGCTGGATTCGGCAGAATCCTGCAGGACTGCGGCGTGGCCGCCGCGGTGGTCGCGGTCGCCACGCACAGCCACATCCCGCTGCTGCTGCTGGCCTGGACGCTCGCTGCGTTGATGCGTCTGGCGACCGGCTCCGCGACTGTGGCCATGACCACGGCGGCCGGCATCGTGGCGCCGCTGGTGCTGCATGGCGCAGGCGTGCAGCCGGAGCTGATGGCCATCGCCACCGGTGCCGGCTCGTTGATCTTCTCTCATGTCAACGACGGCGGCTTCTGGCTGGTGAAGGAGTACTTCGACATGAGCATTGGCGACACCCTCAAGACGTGGTCGGTCTGCGAGACCATCATCTCCGTGACGGCGCTCGGGTTCACGTTCGTGCTTTCGCGGATCGTTTGAAGGCAACATTTCGCATGGAGGAGTCGGCAGTGGTCGAAGATACATACGGTTTCGTTGGATCGCGCCGCCGCTTCCTGCGGGGCGCGGCGTCGCTGGGCCTCGCGCACTCGGCGCTGGCGAGGGCGGCCGCGCAGATGGCGACGCGGCGCAGGCAACTCGTCTACGTGGGCACATACACGGGCGCGCCCGGTGCCGGCGGCAACGGCGAAGGTATATACCTCTTCGAGATGGACCCGGCGACGGGAGAGCTGTCGGACCGTCGCCTGGTTGCGAAGACGCCCAGCCCTTCATGGATCGCGGTCCATCCATCGCGACGGTACCTCTATGCCGTGAACGAGGTCTCCGACTACGCAGGCGGCAGCGGCTCGGTCGGCGCCTACGCCGTCGATCCAGCGGGCGGCGACCTTCGCCCGCTCAACACAGTAAGCTCGCAGGGGGCGGGCCCGGCCTACCTGGGCCTCGATGCCACGGGCAGGTTTGCGTTCGTCGCTAACTACGCGGGTGGCAGCCTGGCGGTGCTCGCCATCCAGGACGACGGTTCGCTGGGAGGCCCGGTCGAGGTGCGCCGCGATACCGGCTCAGTCGGCAGCCAACAGGCCGCGGGTGCGCCCGTGGGCAGTTACGCGGTAAGCGGACACGACGCGCCGCATGTGCATATGATCGCCGCCGACCCCGCCAACCGCTTTGTGCTGGCCGCCGACCTGGGACAGGACAGGCTCTACAGCTTCCGCTTCGACGCCGCCACAGGCAAGCTCACCGCAAATGCCGCGACACCGTATGCGTGCTTGCCCTCGGGCGCCGGGCCGCGCCACTTCGTCTTCCATCCCAATGGACGATGGCTGTACTCCATCCAGGAAGAGTCTTCGACCGTCGTCCGGTTTCAATACGACCGGGAGACAGGAGCGATGACGCCCGGGCAGACGGTCTCCACCCTGCCGGCCGGCTTCGCCGGCAGCAGCTTCGCCTCGGAGATCCTGATCTCAGCGGACGGAAGACGCTTGTATGCGGCCAACCGCCTGCACGATTCGATTGCCGTCTTCGCCATCGCCGCTTCAGGGAGATTGACGTGGGTAGGAGAGGCTTCTACCCACGGCGATTACCCGTCGCAGTGCCGGATCGATCCCACCGGCAGGTTCTTCTATGCCTGCAACCGCCGCAGCGATTGCATTACGACCTTCCGGATCGACAGCTCGACCGGCCTGCCGGCGTTCACGGGGCGCTACACCGCCGTGGGCAGTCCGGCGAGTCTCACCTTTTTTGCCTGAGTGCCCTGGGCCTCCGGAGTCCGCGCATCATGATGCAACCGTCCATGCAACCGTCCGCGAGTTCAGGCGTCCCGAAGCGCAGAGGCTACGCCTGGCTGCTGGTCGGCCTGTTGTGGTGGGTCTGCTTTCTCAACTATGCCGACCGTCAGGCGATCTTCTCCGTCTTCCCGGTGCTGCGAGAGGAGTTTCGGCTCTCGGACATGCAGCTTGGCATGGTCGCCGGTAGCTTCATGTGGATGTATGCCGCCTTCGGGCCGGTTGCGGGCTGGGTCGCGGACAAGGTGTCGCGCTCACGGCTGATCGTCGCGGCGCTGTGCTTCTGGAGCCTGTGTACGGGCGCGACGGCCTATGCGCATGGATATCCCTCGCTGCTGCTGGTGCGGATGCTCGGCGGATTGGGTGAGGCGTTTTACTTTCCGGCGGCGATGTCGCTGCTGGCGGCGTACCACGGACAGGCCACGCGCTCCCGCGCCATGGCCGTGCACCAATCCAGCGTTTACGTGGGGACGATCGCCGGGGGGACTCTCTCCGCCTATCTCGCGGAACGCTTCGGCTGGCAACTCGGCTTCACGGTGCTGGGGGCCGTCGGGACGCTGCTGGCGGCGGTGCTGCTGTTGCTTATGCATGATCCCAGTGAAGATACCGGCGACCCCCATCCCGCCGGTCCCGCCGCGCCGGCTACAGAAGCAGAAACCGTAGCGTCGCACGCGGAGCCCCGGCCCCGCGGAGAGCTGCGGCGCGGTCTGCTGGCCCTGGCGCGCAACCGGGGCGTCCTCGCGATGGTCGCGGTGTTTATGGGAGCGAACTTTGTCGCGGTGGTGTTTCTGGTGTGGATGCCCACCTTCCTGCAGCGCAAGTTCAATATGCATCTGGGCGACGCCGGCTTCAACAGCACGGCCTATGTGCAGACCGCGTCCGTGGTCGGCGTAATCGTGGGGGGCTTTCTGGCGGACATGCTGCGTCGCCGCACCGCCGGCGGCAGGCAGCTGGTGCAGGCGGCCGGCCTGCTCGGAGGCGTGCCGTTTCTCTTCTTCATCGGCCATGCGTTGAGTGTGGCGGCGCTCCTGCTCTCCATGACGGGGTTCGGCCTCTTCAAGGGGCTGTACGACGCGAACATATGGGCCTCGCTCTATGACTTTGTCCCGGCGGAGCAGCGCGGGCTGGCCACGGGCGCGATGAACTCGCTGGGTTGGCTGGGTGGGGGATTTGCGCCCATCGCCTTCGCGTGGGCGAGCGGACGCTACGGCCTGAGCGCGTGCGTCAGCATGACGGCGGGCATCTATCTGGTGCTCGCCGGGTGCCTGATCTGGCTGGTGCTGGAGCGGGGCCGGGCTGGGTGGGGGAGCCTGCCTGCGCCAATAGCGTAAACGGGAAGGGAAAGTGGATTTCTGAGTCCGGTGGGCGACATGGCGGCGGGCGCGGAAGGCCGATTTTCGCCGCAAACCGGCCGATTGGGGCCTGTTGGACAGGCTGTCGACAAAAAAATTGAAATTGTCGACAGTTTTTAGTTGCAATTTGGTTTTCGCGCGGGTAGGTTTTACTGAACATTCAATCTGTGGACGGTTCAGTCATGGAAGTGATCGCATTTGCCCCAAATGATCGCTTTATGGCCAGCGGGCCCTTCCAGACCCTGAAGCGAGTTTTTCGGTTCAAATAGGAGGCAGTCATGCGTTGGTTGAAGCTCAGGTTCATTCTTGCCGCCGTAGTCGTGGCGATGTCCACTGTTTCTGCGCTGGCTCAAACCGTTACCGGCGATATCGGCGGCATCGTCACCGATAGCACGGGCGCCGTGCTGGCGGGAGCGAAGGTCACCGCGACCAATGTCGCCACCAATGTGACGACCTCGGCCAGCAGCAACAAGGACGGCGCGTACAGCATTCGCTTTCTGCCCATCGGCACCTACAAGCTGACGATCGAGGCCAAGGGCTTCAGCACGCAGGCGTTCGGCCCCTTCCTGCTGGAGGTCGCCCAGGTCGTCGCCCTCAACGCCAAGCTGCAGGCCGGCGAGAAGACCACGGTCACGGTGGAGGCCGCGGAGGCCCCCATCCTCAATACCGAGAACGGCATGATCAGCACCACGATCTCCGAGACGATGATCAACAACCTGCCGATCAACGGCCACAACTTCGCCGAACTCACGCAGCTGGTCCCCGGCAGCACGGTGGCCGACGGCAACCAGTGGAACGGTGCCGGCCAGAGCAGTCCCGACAACTCCGGCGAGCGCGTGCAGAGCTTCGCCACGCTGCCCAACATCAACGGCAACCGCACCTACACGACCAACTTCACGCTGGACGGCATCAGCATCGTGGATACGGGCGCGAACCTCAGCAATGGCTTCGGCGTGCCTCTCTACAACCCGCCGCAAGAGTCGCTGCAGAACGTGACGGTGATCTCCACGGTCCCGCCCGCCGAGTACGGCGACGGCGCCACGCAGGTCCTCTCCATCATGAAGGACGGCACCAGCAAGTATCACGGCAGCGTCTCGGCCTACCTGCAGAACTGGCTGATGGACGCGAACCTCTTCCAGAACAAGCGTGTGCTGCCCGGCAACCCCTTCTCCCCGCGCACCAAGTACACCCAGACCAACTACAACGGAACGTTCTCCGGACCGGTCCCGTTCCTCAAGAAGTTCTTCTTCTTCGCCGACTACGAGGCATATCGCAAGCCTTCCGCCGGCATCAGCAAGATCAACGTGCCGTTGAATGCGTGGCGCGGCAACACGACCGCGGCCGCCGGCTCGCCGGACCAGAGCGTCTCGCCGCTGCCCGGGTATGCGTACTTCGGCAACGCGGTGGGCCAGCTCTACGACTCGCAGAACGGCTTTGCGCCACTCAACAAGGTCGTGAACGGTACGCTCTACACCAACCTCGTTCCCATCCAGAACCCGGTGGCGACCTACCTGTTCGCGCACCCCACCCTGCTTCCGCTGCCGAACTCCAACCCTTCGGCGGCGCCCATCCAGGGCAACTACCAGGCGCTGACCAAGAGCCTGACCCGCAACGACCAGGGCGACATCAAGATCGACTGGAACCCCACCGAGAAGGACAAGTTCTTCGCCCGCTGGACCGACGGCGAAGCGACCGATTACCCAACGCAGGAGATCACCCCTGTGGCCTTCACGGGCAAGAACGAGTTCCCGTTCAAGCAGTTCGACCTGAACTATACGCGGGTGATCTCGTCGAGCCTGATCAACGAGGCCCGCATCGGCTTCACGCGCGCCAGCTACCGGTCCTACAACCTCGATCTCTCCGGCCAGTTCGGCGCCGGCGAAGCCGCGGTCGGCATTCCCTGGCCCAACCCGGTGCCGGGCTTTAGCGCACAGAGCTTCAACCAGAGCACCAACAGCACCGGCGTGAGCACCTTCGGCACCTCGGCCAGCGGCAACATCGGCATCGACAACCAGTTCAGCTACGCCGACAACCTGACATGGCAGCACGGCCGCCATGTGAGCAAGTTTGGCGCCCAGCTCTTCCGTGCGCAAAACAACTTCTACCTCAACACAGGCAACGGCCTGCTCGGAAGCTTCGGGTACAACGGCGAGTTTACCGGCGACCCCGCCGCGGGTGTCACGTCCGGCTACGACTTCGCCGACTTCCTGCTCGACTACTCGCAGACCTATGGCGTCTCGCTGCAGACCGGGGACGTGGGCACGCGGCAGTACCGCTTCGCGGTCTTCGCCCAGGACGACTTCCGCATCCTGCCCAGCCTGACCCTCAACTATGGCCTGCGCTGGGAGTATGACCAGCCGCTCTATGAGGTGCACAACAAGATCGCCAACATCAACACGACCACAGGGGCGCTGCAGCTGGCCGGGGTGAACGGCAACAGCCGCTCGCTCTACAAGCCCACCTACAACGACTTCGGCCCACGGGTGGGCTTCGCGTACAGCGTCAACCCCAAGCTGGTGGTCCGCGGCGGTCTCGGCATCACCACGTTCATGGATTACAACGTGCTGCGCCACACCGGCAACGCGCCCTTCCACCTGACAATTTCCAACACCGCGACGGCGCCGACCACCACCACCTCGGGCTTGCCGTTCGCCGTCACCAACGGCTTCCCCTCCGCGAACCCCGGCGCATCCTTCACCACCTGGAACACGCTCAAGCCGATGGTGGAGACGCAGTACAGCCTGGTGACGGAGTACGCCATCGACCCCCGGCAGAGTGTAACGCTGCAGTACGTCGGCAACATCGCGCAGCATCTCTCCGACCAGCGCAACATCAACCAGGAGACCCTCGTCAACACGGCCAGCAGTGCGCAGTTCAACGGCGATGTGCTGTCGACCTCGGCCGGCAACATCACCATCACCTCCGGCAGCCAGGTGGAGCTCTACGAGACCGAGGCCTACTCCAACTTCAACGGCGGCGAGGCGACCTACCGCCTGCGTCCTTCGCATGGCTTCGAGATCCAGGTCAACTACACCTACTCCAAGTCGATGGGCGACACCTCCGGCCTGGTCTCCGTCAACGACAACAACGTCGCCGGCGGCAACCCGCAGAACAACTTCTGCCTGCGCTGCGAGTACGGTCCCTCGGCCAGCGACAGCCGCCACATGCTCAACGCGAACTGGGTCTATAACCTGCCCTTCGGCCGCGGCCAGCAGTTTGGCGCCAACGTACCGCTGTGGCTGGACGAGTTCATCGGCGGCTGGACGGCCGCCGGCTCCGCGGTGCTGTTCTCAGGCCAGCCCAACACCATCACCGCCACCGGAAGCGCCGTGCAGGGCGGCGGCACTCTGCGCGCCAACCACTATCGCAAGATGAAGATCGTCGGCGTCAAGGACGGCGTCTACACCACCGCGAATTATCCCGGCGTCAGCGGCGGAACCTGCACCACCGCCGGCGTCGACGGCGGCAGTGGGACCTGCGCCCCGGCGACGGGACCGGCAGGCCCCAACACGACCGGCTATACCGTGCCGTATGTTTACGTCAACGCCGGCGCGTTCGGCAACGATCCCTCCGCGCTCAACTCCGGCACCGCCGCGGTGAGCGCCGGCGCCCAGGCGGCCGGCATTCCGCAGAGCTGCGGCAACGCCGGTTACAACGACGGTATATGCGCCTACGGCCAGCCGGCGGCGCAGGTCACCGGTGCGGCGCCTGTCTTCGGTACGGCCAGCGTCGGTTCGGAGCGCGCCCAGGGCTTCCGCCAGGTGGACGCCTCGGTCGCGAAGAACTGGACGATCTACCACGGCAACGCTCTGCAGTTCGTCTGCGAAGCCTATAACGTGGGCAATATCGTCAGTTACAACAACCAGGGCCGTACGGTCAATGCAGGCAGCACCTGGGGCTTTGTGCAGAGCACGCGCAGCGAGCCCCGGCAGCTGGAACTGGAACTGAAGTATAAGTTCTAGCCGGAAGACCGTGGGGCGCGTTCTCGGGAAGCGCGCTCCACGGTCATTTTCAAGCCGCCAAGGCCCGGCGGCTACCGCTTCGTGGGTCGCTTGGCAGCCTTTTCGGACGTCAGTGGATGGTCGCGCATGGCGCTTTCTCTCTTCCACAGGTCGAACTCTTCCAGCCGCTCCTTCAGGCTCGTCTGGATATGTTCCGAGAGAAGGGCCGCGGCCTCTTCCGCACGTCCCTTGATCACCGCCTGCGAGATGGCAACGTGTTGGCGATGGGTCTTCTCCAGCATCGAAAGCTCGTGCCCGCTGTGGCGCATGGCAAAGATCCTTACCAACACGCGCGTATCCGCAACGATCTTCTGCATACGCACGTTCTGGGTCGAAAGGACCAGAAGCGCATGAATCTTCATGTCGATGCTGCTGAACTCGGCCATCTGCTCCGGATTGAGTTCGCGCTTGCCGCTCTTTTTGAGGTCGCGGATGATGTCCTGCACGCTGGCGAGGTAGCCCTTCAGCTGCGCGTCGTTGGTCGGATGAAGGCCGCGCTGCGCGACCTTGCGCACCGCGTAGGTCTCGAGCGCTTCGCGCACCTCGTACAGATCGACGATGTCCTCGCGATGCAACTCCACCACGACGGCGCTGCGGTTGGGCGCCTGCTCCAGAAGGCCGTCCGCGATGAGGTGGCCGATGGCCTCACGCACCGGAGAACGGCTGGTGCCGAGATCGCGCGACAACTGCAGTTCGGAGATGACATGCCCACCCGGCAACGCGCCTTTGCTCACCAGTTCATGCACATAGTTGTAGATCCTCTCGCGGGCGGAACTCTTCGCTGTTGAAGAGACGCTGCGCACGGCAGCGCTCTTTTTCTTCGCAGTCTTCATCTGACCATGATGCAACGGGGCAGGGTTTTTGTGCCACCATTTTCGTTACCGTCGATCCAATGTCGACAGACTGCCGACAAGGCAGGTAAGAAGCCAGGCACCACCGGAGGTCTCTCATCACCCCCCCATCTTCCCAAGCAGTCCAGCTGGTCCAGGGCGTCTTCGCCGCGATGACGCTGCCGCGCAGTGTCGCGGGGCAGGTCGATCTGGAGGTCTTCACCCGCCACCTGCGCTTCGTGGAGAGCGCCGGCGTGAAGGGCTTTGTGCTGAACGGGGCGACGGGGGAGTATTGCCTGACCTCGCCGGAAGAGCTGGGCCAGATCCTGCGCAGCGCGCGCGGGGCGGTGCGCCCGTCGACGAAGCTGCTGGCCGCGGTCGGCGGCGCCAGCCTGCCGCAGACGATGGCAAGAGTGCAGGCCGCGCAGGCCGCGGACGCCGACGCCCTGCTGCTGCCCATGCCGTACTTCTTTCCCTATGAGCAGCAGGACCTGATCGCCTTCTCCAGGCATGTGGCGGAGCGGGTAAACCTGCCGACGCTGCTCTACAACCTGCCCGACTTCACGACGCCGCTCGAACCGGAGACGACACTGCAGCTGCTGGCGGAGACCAAGCTGGCCGGCATCAAGGACAGCAGTGGCCGTCTCGATACCGTTCGCCGGCTCACCGAATCGGGCCGGACCGCCAACCGGGTCATCGGCAACGACGCGGCCCTCTATCCGGCGTTGCTCGAAGGGCTGTGCGACGGCGTGGTATCGGGGATCGCGTCGGTATTGCCTGAGTTGATGCTGGCGCTGTACAGCGCGGCTCAGGAGTCCCCGTTGGCCGCGTCTGCGCTCGAGCTCAAGAGCGCGCTCGACGACGTGCTGCAATGGGTGGGCCGGTTCCCGGTGCCCTGGGGCCTCAAGATCATGGCGGCGGAGCGCGGCTTCCTGCCGGCCGACTACGCGTTGCCGCTGTCGGACCAGCGCAGGCAGGACGCGCGCAAGTTTGCAGCGTGGTTCCAGGCGCACCGCGCAAGGCTTCTGGCGACTTCATCCATAGACGCCACCGTTCCAACGGCCGCGCCCATCGCGCCGACGGAGTCGGCAAAGCAGTAGGAGCGACGATGAGCCCTGTCGTATATCTCGTGACCAGTGGCGACCTCCGTGAGGCGGCCAACCGCACCTGCTGGCCCGCGCAGGCCGAGTTGGAGCGCCTGCTCTCGGTCCGTCTGCGGGAGCGCGGCTATGAGCTGCGACGCGCGTTCCCGGTCGACCCCATTCAGGGACACGGTTTCATCTCCAGCCAGCGCATGGGCATGGATGTCTTCCTGAACATTCCTGAAGGCGCGCCGCTGATCTTCGCTACGGCCGCCTGGCAATACTCGCACCATGTGCTGCCCGGGTTGCGGTCGCATGGCGGGCCGATCCTGACGGTCGCCAACTGGTCGGGACAGTGGCCGGGGCTGGTGGGTCTGCTCAACCTGAACGGCTCGTTGCTGAAGGCCGGTGTGCGCTACTCCACGCTGTGGAGCGAGACCTTCGACGACGCGTTCTTTCTCCAGGGCCTCGAGCGATGGCTGCAGGACGGCTTTCTGCGGCACGACCACGTCCATGTACGCGCGTTCTCTCCGCAGAGTGTGTCCGGCGACATTGCCGCGGAGGCCGACCGCCTGAGCGAGCGGCTGCTCCGGCGCAAAGCCATCCTGGGCGTCTTCGATGAAGGCTGCATGGGAATGTACAACGCCGTGCTGGACGATGAGTTGTTGAACCCGATGGGCGTTTACAAGGAGCGGTTGAGCCAGTCGGCGCTGGTAGCGCGGATGAGGACGGTCGCAGCCGAGGAGGCGACGGCCGTGCGCCGCTGGCTGGATGAGGTCGGGCTCACCTTTGTCACCGGCCCCGATCCGGCGACCGACCTCACCGATGCGCAGGTCCTGGACCAATGCAGGATGTACATCGCCGCCGTCCGCATGGCGGCCGAGTTCGGCTGCGATGCCATCGGCATCCAGTATCAACAGGGGCTCAAGGACATGACGCCGGCCTCGGACCTGGTCGAAGGCCTGCTCAACAATCCGCACCGGCCGCCGGTGTACTCCGAGGCCGGCGAGCTGCTCTATGACGGTCTGGCGCTGCCGCACTTCAATGAGGTGGATGAGGGTGCCGCGGTGGACGCCCTGCTCACCAACCGGGTCTGGCTCGCGCTGGGCCTCGATCCTTCCACGACCCTGCACGATCTGCGCTGGGGCGAGACGCTCAGCGTGGCGGGAGAGGAGCGGTTCGTGTGGGTGCTGCAGATCTCGGGCGCCGCGCCCGCCTCGCATCTGCGTGGGGGCTACGCCGGCGCGCGCAGCGAACGGCAGCCGGCCATGTACTTTCCTCTCGGCGGAGGTACCCTCAAGGGCGTGGGCCGGCCGGGCGAGATCGTCTGGAGCCGCGTCTTCCAGTGCGAGGGTGCGCTGCACATGGACATCGGTACAGGCTCCGTGATCGATCTGCCGGAGGCCGAGACCGAGCGGCGATGGGACCAGACCACGCGGCAGTGGCCTATCGTCAACACGGTCATGCACGGCATCTCGCGCGACGCCTTCATGGCGCGCCACGCCGCAAACCATGTCAGCATCGCCTACGCCCCCGACCGGGCTATGGCGCGAACGGCGCTGGCCATGAAGGCGATGCTGTTCCATCGTCTGGGCGGCGCGGTGCATCTGTGCGGAGAGGCGATCTAGGTTCCCTGACTCGCCGATGGGGGCGCCTCGGCCGGGGAGGTCGCGAAGTGCAACGCCGGCTGCGCGCCCATCTTCAGGCGGATCGTGCCTCCGCTGGCGATCTCGTTGTGCGCGAACCAGGCCCGCGACTGTGGCTTGCCGTTCAGCCAGAACTCCTGCACATAAGCATGCTCCGGAGCGCTGCGCTCGACCTCAATCTGCAGCCGCTTGCCCTGGCCGAGCTCCACCACCGCATGGTCGAAGAGCGGGGACCCGAGGATGTAGTTGCCGCTCACGGCGTCCACCGGATAGAAGCCCAGCGCGCTGAGCACATACCAGGCGGACATCTGGCCGACATCCTCGTTGCCCTGCAGCCCGTCCGGCCGGTCGGAGTACATGGTCTCCATCAGGCTGCGCACGCGGGCCTGCGTCTTCCAGGGCGCGCCGGCGTAGACGTAGAGGTACGCAATGTGGTGCGAAGGCTCGTTGCCGTGCGCGTACTGCCCCACCAGTCCCGCGATGTCCAGTGGAGCGTCCGCCGGCAGCGTCGAGGGAACGGTGAACAGCCTATCGAGTTTGCTCACGAACGGCGTGCGTCCGCCGAACAGCGCAATCAGTCCGGCCGGATCGTGCTGCACGGCAAACGTGGTCTGCCATGCGTTCGACTCCGTATAGTCGCGCCACTTCTGCGAGTGGCCCATCTCGATCGGGTCGAACGGCGTCGTCCACGCTCCATCCTCGAGCCTGGGCCGCATGAAGCCGGCCGAGGCGTCGAAATAGTTCCTGTAATTGAGCGAGCGGGCCTGCAGCATCGCTGCATCGTCGGCTCTGCCGAGCTTGCTGGCCACATGGGCGATCGCCCAGTCGTCGTAGCAGTACTCGAAGGTCTTGGAGACCGACTCCGCCTCCTTGTCCGCGGGAATGTAATGGAGCTTGCGGTAGTAGCCCAGGCCGCGATAGTCGTCGACCATCGCGCGCTGCATCATCGCCTTGTAGGCACCCTCGATATCGATGCCGGAGAAGCCTTTATTGATCGCTTCGGCGATCACCGCCGCGGAGTGGTAGCCGGTCATGGTGCCGGTCTCGGTGCCTTGCAGCGGCCACACCGGCATGCCCGCCGGGCTCTGCTGCGCCATGCGGATGAGCGTGTTGGCGAAGTCGGGCACACGGCCGGGCTCGATCAAGGTGTAAGCCGGATGGGCCGCGCGATAGGTGTCCCACAGCGAGAAGGTCGTGTAGTTGTGCCGGCCCGGCGCAAGGCCGTGGACCTGCGCATCCATGCCGCGGTAGCCCCCGTCCACATCGTCGAACAAGGTCGGTCCCAGCGACAGGTGATAGAGCGCGGTATAGAAGATGCGCTTGTGCACGGGGTTGGAGGACTGCACGCGCATCTTGCCGATCTGCCGCGTCCAGCTCTCCCGCGCCTGCCGGCGCACCCCGTCGAAGTCCCAGCCCGGCACCTCGGCCTGCAGGTTCTTTGCCGCCGCCTCCGCGCTTACGCCGGAGATCCCGGTCTTGATCAGCACCGCCTCGTTCGCGACCGTCTTGAAGTGCAGCACGGCTTTGAGGTTGATGCCCTTCAGCACCTTCCCCGGCAACGGCTCCGCGGCCGTCATGTTGTCGTGGTAGAACTCCTGATCGTCCTGGTAGAAGACGATGCGCTCCGGTGCCTTCGAGAGCTTCAGCGCAAAGTAGCTGTGCCGCCCGTTGCCCCAGGCGAAGGTCGTGCGCCCGCCGGCCAGCATATCCGGCGCCGGCCGCGAGAGCTCCGCCGAGAGCACGGTGGTCCTGGCGCCCCACTCGTAGGCGTGCTGTAGATCGAGCACGATATAGGCGCGGTCGCTGGCAGGGAAGGTATAGCGATGCACACCGACCCGCTCGGTGGCCGTCAGCTCCGCATGAATGCCGTAGTCCTTCAGCTTCACCGAATAATAGCCCGGCGTCATCGCCTCGTCGGCGCGATCGAAGCGCGAACGGTAGCCCTCGTCCGGGTCCTCGCGCGTGCCGGGGACGATCTTCGCCGGCCCGGTGCCGGGCATCACCAGGAAGTCCAGCAGATCGCCGCACCCTGTGCCGCTGAGATGGGTGTGGCTGAAGCCCATGATGGAGGTATCGGAGATGTGGTAGCCCGCGCACCAGTCCCAGCCACTGTTGAATGTGTCCGGGCTGAGCTGCACCGCGCCGAAGGGCACCGTCGCGCCGGGGAAGCAGTGGCCGTGGCCGCCGGTTCCGATCCGCGGATCGACCCACTGCAGCAGGTCTTCTTCCGGCTCGGCGCCCAGAGCGCTTCCGGGAAGCAACGCCGTCGCGCAGGCAGCCGCGCTGGCCTGCAGAAACGCGCGGCGCGTCGGCCGTCTACTATCGGGGTGGGTGGTTTCCCAGGGGTGCGAATGGGGGTGCCGCTTCTTCATCCAATCTAAAGATACAGCCAAAGCAACGAATATTTTGACTGAATGGAGGCAATACGAGCAGAATTGCGGCAGTGACACGACGGATGCAGTTCGGGGAAGTTTCGCGCCGCGAGGCCATTCGGATGCTGGGGGGCGTCGGCGCGGGGCTGCTGCTGGGGGGCAGGGAAGGCCTTGCGGCCCAGGCCAGGCCGCTCGCGGGCAAGCGTCCGCCGCCGGGCGAACGGCGCTTTCGCAGTCCGGCGGTCGAGGCCTTCCTGCAGCAGACCTGCGGCGTCATCGGCGACCCGCAGCTCGCCGAGCTCTTCGTGAACTGCTACCCCAACACCCTGGATACGACCGTGGCGCTCTCCAGCTTTGAGGGCAAGCCGGACACCACGGTCATCACCGGAGACATCCCGGCGATGTGGCTGCGCGACTCCTCCGCGCAGGTATGGCCCTACCTGCCTCTGGCCAAGGCGGACAGGCGGCTGCAAGAGTTGCTGGAAGGCGTCATCCGACGCCACACCCGCTGCCTGCTGATCGACCCCTACGCCAACGCCTTTATGGCCGACCTGAGCGCGCCGCCGCTTCCCTGGAGCGTGCAGGACAAGACCGAGATGCTGCAGGGCGTAGGCGAGCGCAAGTATGAGCTGGACTCACTGTGCTATCCGGTGCGCCTGGCATACGGCTACTGGCGGCAGACCGGCGATACGGGGCCCTTCGATGCCGCGTGGCGGCAGGCGATGACGCGGGTGGTACAGACGATGCGGGTGCAGCAGCGGGCGCACGGCGAGGGCCCCTACCGGTTCCAGCGCAGCTCAAATGTGCCCACCGAGACGCTGCCGAATGGAGGCCTCGGCAACCCCGTCAACCCTGTCGGCCTGATCGCCTCCGGCTTCCGGCCCTCCGACGACGCCTGCACCTTTCCGTTCCTGGTCCCGTCGAACCTCTTCGCGGTCACCGCACTGCGGCAGCTCGCGGAGCTTGCGGACGGCGTTCTGCACGATGCCCGGCTGGCGAACGAGGCCAGCGCGCTGGCCGACGAGGTCGCCGCGGCGCTGCGTCAGTATGCCATCGCGCAGACCCCCGCCGGCGCCCTCTGGGCGTATGAAGTAGACGGCTTCGGCAGCCAGCTGCTAATGGACGACGCCAACGTGCCCAGCCTGCTGGCGCTGCCGTATCTGCACAGCTCGCCCGACGCAGGGCTCTATGCGCGTACCCGGGCCTTCGTATGGAGCCGGCGCAACCCCTGGTACTTCGCCGGTACCGCGGGCGAAGGCATCGGCGGCCCGCATGAGGGCGTCGACAGGATCTGGCCGATGTCGCAGATCGTCTATGCGCTCACCAGCGAACACGATGCCGAGATCCGCCACGCCCTGGCAATGCTGAAGGCCAGCTCCGCGGGGACAGGCTTCCTGCATGAGAGCTACTTCAAGGACGACTCCACGCGCTTTACCCGCGCATGGTTCGCCTGGGTGAACACCTTGTTCGGCGAACTGATCGCGACCCTCGCCGCCAGCCGTCCTGCGCTGCTGCGGTGAGGGCGAAATACTGCGTCGGGTCCCAACTCCGGTGCCAGATGGTGGCGTGAAAAAGGCCAACCGAAGCGGCTGGCCTGCTCGTAAGTGTTTGTTGAAGTAGTGGTGCGGAGGAGGGGACTTGAACCCCTATGCCTTGCGGCGCTAGCACCTCAAGCTAGTGCGTCTGCCAATTTCGCCACCTCCGCAGGGAGCCTGACACACGCGCGTGGGCGCGGCAGGGGCGACTTGCGATCCGAAGCAAAGTATAGCAGAGCGGGCCGCGGCGATTGCCTGCGCGGGGCCGTGTTGGCGGCCGCTCAGAAGTGCAGCAGCAGTTGGCGGAACTCGGTCAACTCCATCAGCTTTCCCGGGCCCGGCGGCGGTTCCACGACCTCATGCTCCAGCACCCAGGTGCAGGGGTGGGGCAGGAAGACGGCGTTCAGCCCCGCGGCCAGCGAGGGGTTCACGTCCGACCGCGGCGAGTTGCCGATCATCCAGGTCGTCGCCGGGTCCAGCCCGTGCCGCGCGGTCAGCTCGCGGTAGGCGGCGGCGTTCTTCTCCGCCAGCACCTCCACGGCGGCGAAGTGCTGGCGCAGGCCGGAGCGCTCCAGCTTGTCCGTCTGCTCCTCGGGCACGCCCTTGGTCACGACCAGCAGCCGGTGCCGTTCGGCGAGGCTGGGCAGCGTCGCCTCGACGCCGGCGATCAGCTCGATCTCCTGCTCGGCGATGGCCGCAGTGAAGCTCACGATCTGCGCATGCTTCTCCGGCGTGATGGGCGTTTCGCTGAGCTGCTCGAAGCAGTCCACTAGCGAGCTGCGGAAGCTGTTCAGCCCGTAGCCCATCCTGGCGATGGTGGCGCGCTCGCAATGGTCCAGCCGCTCGCGCACCTTGGCGGGGGTGTGCACCTGATGGTCGAGGCACGAGATAAATGCGGCGATGGCGCGCTCGAAGTAGACGTTGTTCTCCCACAGCGTGTCGTCGGCGTCGAAGAGCAGCGTCTGGCCGGGCGGCATTTGGCTGGGCGGCGGGACGGGCGTCACGGCTGTTTCAGGGGTGGGGTCAGCTTCTTCAGTCACAAGCGAGATTATAGGACGGCCGGGGGTGGGCGGCTGGGGGCGGGAAAGCGGGCTGCGGATTCGCAGTCGCGGCGCAATAAACTTCGGATATACTTCGCTTCATTCTCAGTTGCATACGTCCAAACGCTGGGCCAATGTCACTCTCTCCGCGGCAGCACTCGCCGCTTGCCGTAACCGCCAACGCCGTGCCGGAGCCACACCCTTGACCATGATGAAGCCCAACCGCAGGCAGGCCCTTCGCTGGACGTGCTCCAGCCTGGCGATGTTGAACGCTCCGGCGCTGCTGCTGGCCACCGAGGCCGCGCTGCACGCCAGCGAGCCCAAGGTCGTCGTCCCCTCCTACAACACGCTCACCGATGAGCAGGAGATCGCGCTGGGCCGGCGTTTCGCCCAGCAGGTCGCGCAGGAGCAGCAGCTGGTCGACAATTCGCTGATCGACGCCTACCTCAGCGGCATCGTCGAGAAGCTCGCCAAGGTCAGCCAGCGGCCCAACCTGCCGTACTCCATCAAGCTGGTCAATACCTACGACGTCAATGCCTTTTCGCTCGCCGGCGGCTTCCTGTTCCTGAACCGTGGGCTGGTGCAGTTCATCGACTCCGAGGATGAGCTGGTCGCGACCATCTCGCATGAGATCGGCCATGTGGTGGGCCGGCACGCGGTCAACCGCATCCTGCTGCAGTTCGCCGCCAAGCGTGTGCTCGATACCGTGCTCGCCAACCTGGGCACCAACAACGGCGTGGTCGAGGGCATCATCAACCAGTTCGGCGGCGCGCTGGCCATGCTGGCCCTGCTGCACTTCAGCCGCGAAGACGAGCTGCAGGCCGACCTGCTGGGCTTCTATGAGACCCTGCGCGCGGGCTGGGACCCGCACGGCTTCCTCAAGCTCTTCCTCGCCTTCCAGAAGATGGAGGAGGAGTCCGGCAGCCACACCAACCCCTACCTGGCCTCGCATCCGCCGCCGGCCGTGCGCGCCGCGGCCATCCGCCAGGAGCTGCGCGAGGTGAAGGTGCCGGCCGACGCCATTACGGATTCGCTCACCTTCCAGGCATTCAAGTTGGCGATGAATCTTCTCCCGGAGCCGCCCAAACATGCTCCTGAGAGGTAGAGCTTCGGCTTCGGGTATATCTCCTCGTGCGCTGGGCGCCCGGGCGGCTGCGGGCCTTTTTGTGGCAGTGTGCGCGGCTGGTGCGCAGGCCCCCGCGCCGGCCAAGCCTACAGTCCCGGCCCCAGCGGCCCCTGCGCCGACGCTGCAGGCCGGACCGGTCTATACCGCCGCGCATCCCTCCGGCACCGCCGCGCCGCCGGCCTATCCCCACATCGATGTCGTGCTGCGTACGGCCGGTACGACAGCCGCGCCCGCACCCGCAGATCTGCGGCTGCTCGAAGACGGCACCGTGACCGGCAGCGCGCTCAGCGTGCGCTCCTTCGACGCCACCGGCTACCCCATCCAGGCGGTCACCGCGATCGATGCCAGCGGCAGCATGAAGGGCCGGCCGCTGGCCATCCTGCGCGACTCGCTCTACCGCTTCGCCAGCGACGCCCGTCCGCAGGACAAGGTCGGCATACTCTCCTTCGCCGACGACACCCGCTGGGAGGTCCCCTTCAACGCCGACCGCGGCCGGCTGCGCGAGGCGCTGCAGAAGATCGTCAACCGGGGCAGCCAGACGCATCTGTATGACGCGCTGCTGGACGCGCTGCACAGCTTCGATCCGGCCATCGTGCGGCGGGAGCTGATCGTCATCTCGGACGGCCACGACGAGGGCTCGACGCACTCCATCGACGATGTTGTGGTGCTGGCGCGGCAGCTGCACATTCCCATCGACGCCATCGGCGTCACGCAGTCCTCGCCACAGTATCTGAGCTTCCTGCAGCAGCTCTCCAGTTCCACCGGCGGCCAGTACCGCCAGGCGCGCAGCGACGCCGAGCTGCAGGCGCTGGTCGGCAACGGCATCTCCGGCATCAAGGCGCAGCCGGTCGCGGCCTTTCAGGTGCAGCGCCTGCCCGCCGACGGCCGCGAACACCCCATCGCCGTGCGCTGGCTCTCCGCCGGCGTTACCGCGCCGGCCACGCTGCGGACGATTGGCGGCGGTGCGGCCGCGCCGGTCGCCTGGTGGCGGCAGCGCGACAACCAGATTGCGCTGGCGATCGCCGTGCTGGCGCTGCTGGTCCTGGTGGCATGGCTGCTGCTGCACGGGCGGCGCGAGCCCGAGGAGGAGGACCTGCCGGCCGCCCGGGCGCCTGCGCCGCCGGTCCTCGCTGAGGAGGCGCCCGCGGCTCCGCAGCGCGCGCAGTTCGCGTCCGCGCCCGAGCCTCTACCCATTCCAGCGCAGCGGCCGGTGTTTCCGTCCGGCGCGATGCCCGCGCCCCGGCCGCCGGTGCGCGAGGCGAAGACGCAGATCGTCGCCTTCTTCGATCGCCGGCCCGATGGCGCCTTTGCGTGCATCGAGTTCGTCGCCGGGCCGCGCTCGGGCGACCACGTCACGATCTCGGCCGACCAGCTCTCCATCGGCGCGCTGCCGGACAACGATCTCGTGATCGCCGCCGACCCCGCGATCTCCGGCCACCATGCGCGGCTGCTGCTGGACCACCGCATCTGGATGGTGGAGGACGCGCGCTCCACCAACGGCACCTGGGTGAACGGCGAGCGGCTGGGCGCGGGGCAGACCGCGGCCGCCGGCGTTGCGGCCCCGCGCCGGTCGCTCAGTCCCGGCGATGAGGTCCGCATGGGGCAGACCGTCTTTCGCGTGGCGCGGCCCCATGAAAGAAGTCAGGACGCAAGCCATGCTCGAAACGGGGACGCAGGTTCGTAGTGAGAAAGTTCGCGGTACCAGGCCGTGGAAGTGCGGAGAGGCAGTCCGGTCGTTGTAGACCCGCAACCGGGAGCGGAGCAGAGGCCGGGTCGAGTACGTCATCGTCGTTGCAAGGGAGAAGCAGTGATGCGCAACAGTGATTCCCGCACCAAGCTCGTGGTGGGCGCCCGCTCCGAACGCGGCCTGCGCGAAGAGAACCAGGACCAGATGACCGGCTTCTCCACCTCGCTCGGTGAGGTCTACCTCGTCGCCGACGGCATGGGCGGCCATCGCGGCGGCGCGGAGGCCTCGCGCATGGTGGCCGAGGGCTACCGCTCCGAGCTCACCTCCTACGCCCCCACAATGCCGATGGACGCCGCGCTGCACCGCGCCACCGCGGCGGTGAACCAGGCGCTGCTTACGCAGGGCCAGTCCGACGACCCCAGCACCCGCGGCATGGGCTCGACCGTGGTGCTGGTCGCGCTGCAGAAGGCCGGCGCGGGCCAGAGCTTCCTGGTGGGCCATGTCGGCGACAGCCGCGCCTATCTGCTGCGCCGCGGCGTCCTGCGCCGCCTCACCAGCGACCACTCCATGGTGCAGCGAATGGTGGATGAGAAGCTCATCACCCCGGAGGAGGCGCGCAACCACCCCAACTCCAACGTCCTCACGCGCGCTCTCGGCCAGCAGCCGGACGTGGCCATCGAGCTCTCGACGCCGGAGCCGCTCGAACCCGGCGACCGCATCGTGCTGTGCTCGGACGGCCTGTGGGGCTATGTCGCCGACGATGCCATCGCCCAGGTCGCCGCGGCCACGCCGGACTCGCAGGCGATCGCGGAGAAGCTGGTCGCGCTGGCGCTGGAGGGCGGCAGCGACGACAACATCACCGTGCAGGTGGTGCACGCCGAGCCCGCGCCCGAGCCCGTCGGCGGCCACTTCCACGCGCCGGCGATGCCTTCGCTGGCCAAGATATGGCTGCCCGCGCTGGTGGTCGGTCTGCTGCTCGGCGCGGGGCTGGTCTTCGCGTACCCCAGGATCAAGCAGGCGTGGGCGAATGCGCACCCCCACGTCAAGCCGATCGGACCGGGAAACGGAGACGCGGGCGCGAACGAGACCGTCGCTCCCGCAGCGCCGACGACCCCGGCAACGGTCCCTGGCAATGAAGGCCCCGTTAACGGAGTCGTGCCGCATACGCCATCCAAGCCCGCTGCCGGCACGCCCCGGGGCACACAGCCGCATCCGCAACCCGGGGGCACGCCCGCGCCGACGCCGGTGACGCCGCCCCCCACGCCTATCAATCCGCCGCCGCCGGGCGGCACTCCGGGCAACACGCCAGGCAACATCCCCGGTAAGGGCGGTACCGCGCAGCCGCATGTTCCACCGCTCAACCCGGCGACGCCTCCCAGCGATGGCAAGCAGGAGGTCGCTCCCGCGCCGAAGACCAAGCCCGACACCCCGCCCAAGACGCAGGTGGATCAGAATAAAGACCAAACGCCGAACTGAGCACCGTCGCCGGCCGCACCGATGTACGCAGGAACAGGAAGATGAAAGGGGAATCGCCATGAAGGTCTGCACGCAGTGCAATGAACAGAACGACTCGAACGCGGCCATCTGCAAGCGCTGCGGCGCCTCTATCGAGGGCGTGGCGCGCACCTGCCCGGCCGGCCTGCACCTGATGGGCTCCACCTGGACCGAGTGCGCCTACTGCAAGACGGCGGGCAACGACCCGGCGCCGGTGGGCGCGGCCAAGGCGCATGAGACGCTCTACGAGCCGCCGCGCTCCGGTGGCCAGCGCGCGCCCACCGAGGTCGAGGGCGGGGCCGCGCGCGCGGACTTCTCGCGCCAGCCGCCACCCCCGCCGCGCCCTGTCCCCGGCGGCAAGCCCAACCGCGAGACCGTGATCTTCAATCCGCAGGGCGGGAGCGCCCCGGCCAACAGCCGCCGCATCGTCGCCCTGCTCATCACCTACACCTGGAAGCCGGAGGGCGAGATCTTCCCCATCTACGAGGGCCGCAACCTGATCGGCCGCAAGGAGAAGCTCGAGGTCTCTCTGCCCCAGGACGATAAACTCTCGGGCGAGAACTCCTTCATCATGGCCTACCCCACCAAGTTCGTCCTGGGCGATAGCGTCAGCCAGAACGGCACGGACCTCAACGGCCAGCCGGTCGAGGTGGGCCAGGCGCCCGCGCTGTCCAACTACTCCACCCTGCGCACCGGGGCCACGCACTGGACCTTCATCATGATCGCGCCGAAGCCCGCGGAGGCCCCGCCGGCAGCCTGAAGGCCGAGCGCCTGAAACGGCGTCCGGACGGCGGCAATTCTTGGCAGTGTTGCCCTCCACGCTCGCATTCGCACCTAGGAGATCCGAAAGATGGCGTTGCAGCAATTGGGAAAGTTCGAGTTGCAGGGACTGGTCGGCAGCGGCGGCATGGGCTCGGTCTATCGCGCCTATGACACCGAGCTCGACCGCACGGTCGCGCTCAAGCTGATGAACGCCGGCCTCGGCGACGGCGAAGACGCCGTGAAGCGCTTCAAGGACGAGGCCCGCAACCTCGCCCAGCTCGACCACCCGAACATCGTCACCATCTACGACTTCCCGGAGCTGGAGGGCTACTTCTGCCTCATCATGCAGCTCATCGACGGCGAGCCGCTGAGCGTCTATATCGATGAGCCGCGGCCGATGGCGCTGGCGCAGAAGCTGCGCCTGATGGCGCAGGTGTGCCGCGCGCTGCACTACGCCCACAGCCGCCCGCGGCCGGTCATCCACCGCGACATCAAGCCGCCCAACATCCTGGTGCAGCCTGACCTCTCGCCCAAGATCGTCGACTTCGGCATCGCCAAGATGATGGACGACAAGAGCGTGGTCCGCGCCAGCACCACGATGGGCACCTTCGCCTACATGTCTCCGGAGCAGATCGACGGCAAGCCGCTGAACGGGCAGACCGATATCTTCTCCGCCGGCGTGGTGCTCTACGAGCTGCTCACCGGGGTGTGTCCCTTCCAGGGGCAGGACACCACCGCGACCATGAAGCGCATTCTGATGGACCCCGCGCCCCCGATCGGCAACTACCTGGGCGGCCTGCCTCCCAGCCTGCACACCATCCTCGACCGCGCGCTGGCCAAGAACCTCTACCAGCGCTACGCCACGGCCGCGGACTTCGCCTTCGACCTCGAACAGACCGTGGCCGTGATGACCAACGCCACGCCCGTCCCTGGACCACGCGTGGAGCGCAAGCCCACCGTGCAGGAGAAGGTACCGCCGCCGCCGCCACCGCCACCGCCGCCCCCCGATCGGCATGAGTCCGGCAAGGTGCCGGTGGGCGGCGGCCTGTTCGTCGCCCGCCCGGACTCCGGCAAGCTGCACCCGGAGCCGGTCGGCCCGGGCAATCTATCGGCCTCGGCCGATGCGGGGAGCTTCGGGACATTCGGAAGCGGTCCCCGCTTCGGAATGGTAGGCGACGACGCCCGCAAGGACGAAGACGACACCAAGCAGTCGTTCAGCAAGCCGCTCATCGCCGGCGCCGTCCTGCTGGTGGCGGCCGTCGTGGGTCTGGTCATCTGGGGCGTGTCTCACCATACTGACCCCACGCCGGTGGCCCCTGTGATCATCAGCGACGACGACATCGCAAACAGCATTCGTCAGAAGTTCCAGACCTCCGGCAACCCGGACCTGAACAGCGGCAAGCTGCAGGTCGCGGTCGCGGCGCACAACGTCGCGCTCTCGGGCACGGTCTCGAGCGTGAACTCGCGCGCGCAGGCCGAGGACCTGGCCCGCTCGGTCGGCGGCTTCGACTCGTTCTCCGACCTCATCACCGTGCAGCCGCCTGTGAATCCCAAGCCGTCCCCCATTCCGGCTTCGCAGCCACAGCCCACACCGCAGCCTCCACAGCCCACACCGCAGCCCGCGCAGCCCAAGCAGATCGATACGGTCCGGCTGCAGAAGCTGATCGCGAGCGGCAACAGCGCCATGGACCGCGGCGACTACGACATCGCCGCGCAGTTCTACAGCCAGGCGCGCGAGATCGACCCCAACAACGCGACCGCGACGGCGGGGCTTGCGCGCGCCAGGTCGGCCGCGGCCGCCGAGCGCGCCGTGAACCCTTAGGCACAGGAGCCGTACCGCAGGAGGCGGAGCGATGCCCTGCGAGGCAGACCCGAGGTGAGAGTATGAGTCATCAGGATCATTCGAGACGTTACGACGACCTCGTACTCATCGGCGAAGGCGGCATGGGCGCGGTCTATCGGGCGACCGACAACCGCCTGGACCGGCAGGTCGCCATCAAGATCCTGAACGCCGGCCCCAACGCCACGCCGGACTCGATCGCCCGCTTCGAGCGCGAGAGCCGCGCCCTGGCCAAGCTCGACCACCCCAACATCGTCACCATCTACGACGCCTATGAGATGGAGGGCGGCAACCTCTGCATCGTCATGCAGCTGGTGCAGGGCAGGCCGCTCGATTTGGTCGTCGCGGCGGAGTTTCGGCCGGGTACGGGGTACGAGTCCACCGAACCGCCGCTGACGGTCGTGCAGAAGCTGCGCCTGATGGTCGCTGTCGCCCGCGCGCTGGACTATGCCCACGGCCAGGGCATCGTCCACCGCGACCTCAAGCCCTCCAACATCCTCATGCTCGAGGACGGCTCACCCAAGATCATCGACTTCGGCATCGCGAAGATGGTGGACGACCATGTGACCCGCGCCAACACCAGCCTGGGCACCATCGCCTATATGTCGCCGGAGCAGTTCAACGGGACGCCGGTCAACCACCAGACCGACATCTACTCGGCCGGTGTGGTGCTCTATGAGCTGCTCACCGGCATCTCGCCGTTCTACGAAGAGGGCGATACCACGGCCACGATTCGCCGCATCCTGCACGGGCCCATGCCCACGCTGCCGGCCGGGCTGCCCGGCGTGCCGCCGACGGTGCAGTCGGTGCTGCAGCGCGCGCTGGCACGCGACATCACCCAGCGCTACGCCACCGCCGCGGACTTCGCCTTCGAGCTCAACCTGTGCGCCAACGCGGCCCAGAACCCGCCAGCCTACGCCGCGCCAACGCCGCCGCTGCGGCCGGGTGTCACGCCACCGATCGTTCCAGCGATCGCTCCACCTCCCGCACCGTCTTCCGCGAGGCACGCGCCCCAGCCGTCTGCATTTCAGGCACCTGCGCGTCTGTCCTTGCGCGAGGCCGAGCCGACGCCCCGCTCCAACCGGCTGCGGTCTGTGCTGATGCTGATGGGCGTGCTGGCGGCGGTCGCCGGCGTGATCTGGTTTGTGAGCCGCTCGCCGCAGTCGCCGCCGGCCTCGATGGCCGATACCAAGACGGCCCCCGAGAGCAGCACGCCCGTGACGCCCGCCGTGCCGCCGGGCGGCAGCACGCCCGCGCCGCATCCGCCGCCTGGCCCTGCGCCGAAGCCCGCACCGAAGCCCGCACCCAGCAAGCCCGGGGTCACGCCGAAGCTGCCTTCCAGCATCGATGAGATCGTGCGCCAGGCCGACGCCGCGCTCGGCCGGCACGACTACGACCACGCCTTCCCGCTCTACCGCGAGGCCTGCGAGCTGGGCGAGGCGGCCAGCTGCAATGAGACCGGCTTCCTCTACGATGAGGGCCAGGGCGTCGCCAAAGATGCCGCCACCGCGGCCCGCTACTACGCCAAGGCCTGCGACGCCGACTTCGCCTCCGGCTGCCACAACCTCGCCATCGATTACCACACCGGCGAAGGCGTGGCCGCGGACGCCAACAAGGCCGCCTTCTACGAGCGCCGCGCCTGCGACCGCGGCGACGCCGCCGGATGCCACAACCTGGGCATCTTCTACGACAATGGGACCGGCGTGGCCAAGGACGTGGTGCGCGCCGCCGCGCTCTATCGCCAAGCCTGCGATGGCGGCAACGCCGGCGGCTGCTATGCTCTGGGCGTCGACTATGAGACCGGCGAGGGTGTGGACAAGAACCTCGCCCAGGCCAAGGCCTACTACCAGAAGAGCTGCGCCAAGCAGTACGCGCGCGCCTGCGACGCGCTCAAGCACGATGTCTTTCAATAGCCTTTCCACCCCAACCGCCGCTGAGGTCTCTATGCCGAACCGCAAATGCCGCTCTCGCCTGCTGCTCACCGTTGCCGTCCTGGCCGCCACCCCGGCGCTGCCAGGCCCAGCCCTGTGGGCGCAGGGCGGTACGCCGCTGTACACCTCGGCCGGCGTCACCCCCGCGGCCGTCAAGCAGGGGCACTTCGGCAGCTGCTACTTCCACGCCTCCATCGCGGCCATCGCCGTGCATCACGCCGATGCCCTGCGCTCGGCCATCCACGAGCAGGGCGGCGGCCAGTACACCGTCACCTTCGTCGATGGCCGCTCGGAGACCGTGTATCAGGAGGATGTGCTGTTCGCGCGGCGCAACCGCTTCGACCTCTC
>Ga0116230_10000095_pt1 | contig 65448 bp, 58 predicted proteins | sample S1TSphfallax_3_FD_88678 | JGI IMG/M metagenome (GOLD analysis project Ga0116230, IMG submission 88678) | Host-associated microbial communities from peat moss isolated from Minnesota, USA - S1T2_Fd - Sphagnum fallax MG | ecosystem: Host-associated > Plants > Peat moss > Unclassified | place...
CCAATCTACGTCGATGTCGCTCAAACGGCGGAGCAACTCCTGCTGCTGAAAGACGCCATGGCCAAGTCGCCGGCTCAGCGCGGGAGCGCTCCATCGGCCGCAGTTCACCTTCAGTTAGGCGATGGCAAGGGATACCCGCTCTTGGGCCGCCTGAAGTTCACGGACGTCACCGTCGATCAGAATACCGGGTCCGTGACGCTTCGCGTCCTCACATTCTCGTCGTCGCGGAGGCGGTGGGAAATCAGTGGCGGGCGACTGACGGTCGGACTCGCCGATGGCCCACCTCATGCTCTCGGTGATGGGCGCGTTCGCAGAGTTCGAGCGCTCCTTGCTGCGCGAACGACAACGCGAGGGCATCGTGCTCGCCAAGCAGCGCGGCGCCTATCGGCGCCGCAAACACTCGCTGTCCGCCGCCCAAATCACCGACTTGAAGCGCCGCATCGCTGCCGGCGAGCAAAAGGCACACGTTGCGCGCGAGCTCGGCGTCAGTCGCGAAACGGTGTATCAGTATTTGCGAGCGCCGGCATATTTGCCGCCAAGGCTACCGGTCGGAATGACCGCTATGGCAGATCCAAAGCTGCCTTGCAAAATTGCTCTCGGCCAAATCCCACACCGTTGCACAATCGGATGACCTGCTCGTGAGCGGACACTGGCGTTACCCGGTAGGATGGAGGATGCGTACGTCTGGGAACTTCCCCATGGGCGATGCCGTCGAAGGAAACGACATGGAAGTGGTGGGCAAGAATCGTTCCTGGCGACCTGCAGTGATGGCAGTAGTCTGCATTCTCCACGGCGCTCTGATAGTCGTCCTACTCCGCGTCAAACCTGCATACAAGGCCGTGCCGGCGCCCGAGCTGCTTACCACAATCTTTTTTATCAAGCCTGAGCCTAGACGGGTCATTGTACCGGCGATTTCGTCTCACCTCGTGCCACGTTCATCGGATATCGAGCACATTCCTGCTCCGCCACCCGAATCATCGGCAATCACGATTGAGCGGGGACCTGTGCGAGATGATTACAAGTCTTCACAGCCCCCGACCGTCGATTGGGTCGCTGAAGCGCAGCGATCTGCAGCAGATATTGTTAGTCGCAATGCTCACGATAAGGCGGTGGCAACTTCTCCGGCGCCTATTGCGCCGTGGGACCCGCATCCGCAAGCGTTGGAGAGCACCGGCCACGGCGTGAAGCTGCGGATTATTGATCCATGCTTTGCCGATGTCGATCTCGGTCAGACCGTGTACGGCTCAGAGGCGCGACTTCAATTGGGGTGCACCTTGGGAAAAAAGCCGGCCGAGGGAGACCTATTCGACTCCATTTCCAAACCAGCTCCAAAGGAATAAGCGGACAAACCAAAAGCGCACTTCCCCATAGCAGACATTGACGATCGCCGGCTGTCTCCCTATCGAAACGGACCCACCCGGAGTTGAATTATCGTAGACCGTGATTTCTTCGGTTGCTCGACCGGACAGGCCTCGATGGCACGGATCTTCTCTTTTTATCCCTCGCGTGTGAGATTGGGGTGGTTACCGGCGAATAACGCAGCATGGGACCTAAGGACGACAAACGCTTCATAGCACTGCTCCACGAGCATCGCGCCATCCTCTACAAGGTGGCGCTAGGGTATTGCCGCAACCGCGAGGACCGCGTCGACCTCGTCCAGGAGATGGCGATCCAGTTGTGGCGCTCGTTCGACCGCTATGACAGCCGCGTGAAGTTCTCGACGTGGGCCTACCGCGTCGCGATGAACGTAGCGATCTCCCATTTTCGCGGAGAGCGTCGGCGCATCCGCGACACCTTGCCGTTCGACGAGCATACTTACGAACTCCCGGTAGACGATCCGTTAGCAGAGGAAGCGACCGACAACATGCGCGTGCTTTGTCGGTTGATCGACGGCCTCGACGAGCTGAACCGCGCGCTGGTGCTGCTCTACCTCGAGGGGCATACCTCGGAGGCGATCGCCGAGATCGTCGGAATCTCGCCCGGCAACGTCACCACACGCATGAACCGAATAAAGAGCGAATTGCAACGCGCATTCGCGCGCCTTGAAAATCCCCAGGAGACCACCCCATGAGCATTACCCTCGAAGGGCTTCGAAGTGAATGGTCCGACCACTGCCGACGCGTCGACGAGCGCTTGCGATTGAGCGAGCACCTGCTTCGTGACGATTGGCTCGAACGGCAGCGCCAACGCGTGCTGAAGGTCGGTCCGTTCGGTAAATTCAGCATGGCCGTGTGGATCGCGACGATGGTGCTGCTGAACATTTTTCTCGTCACGCATGCGAACCAGCCTGCGCTCTTCGGCAGCGCACTAATCATTGACCTATGGGTGATTGCAACGGGAATCGCGCAAGTGCGCCAGCAGCAGGTGCTGCGCAACCTGGATTTCGGCTTGCCACTCCTCGAGCTGCAGGCTCGGCTCGAGTCTGTTCGTATCGCGCGCATCCGCTTGTTCAATCTCGCGTTCCTCACCGGCCAGATCGTGTGGTGGATCCCGTTCGTCGTGGTCGTCACCGGCGCGCTCGGCGTGAACCTCTACTTGTCGCCGAGGTTCCAGATCTACGCCGCATGGAACGTCGCATTCGGCATTGCGTTCATCCCTCTCGCGATTTGGCTCTCACGCCGCCACGGCGAGCGGCTCTCCAAGTCGTCGATCGTGCGGCGCATCGCCGATTCGATCGCCGGTCGCGACATTACCGTCGCGCGCGAATACGTGGAAAAACTTAGACGCTTTGGAGTCAATGCGGACTAGGCATCGCCACTCCGTTTCCTTGAGTCGCGCTTTACGCAACCTGCCAGCCCCTACCCAGCAGTGGAACGGTTGCGCAGGCCGCGCCACCATTTCGACCAGTACCCGCGAACTGTGCCTCCAACACGCCGGAGCGTCTTGCCTTCAATTCTGCCAGCAGCTCTTGGCTAATGCCCTCAAGACCGACCTTGGCGCGCCAGCCCGCAGGGGCATCTGTTTGACCGGCGTAGGCGCCCACTCTCAAATAGACAAAGCGGTCGCCGGGACGCCCTTGGACTGCTGGACCGCGAAGGCGGAAGCCTGCTGCGGAAGAATCCGCCACGACTTCGACTGTAAATTCGAAACAGATACGTTTCTTAGTGATGGTGCTGGGCTTCACAATTTTCTCTTTGCCGAGCTGAAGCGCCCATAGGATGTTCGGCGGTGGATCAACGACGATAATGCGGAGCGAGAGTGTTTCGGCTGGGGTCTTCTGAGGTGCTGGCACCGCGCCTCCTGTAGAGTTGAGCAACTGCGCCGGCGTTCCAACATCGTAGCTTAGGGCAGCCATTCAAGGAAACACCGGACAGCTTGCTCCCGGCTCGGCGCCATGTTCGGTTTGCTGGACTATCGGGACTGGCCCCATTTTGGGCTCCAAAGTCCGCGCACCGAGAGGATGACGGAAAAGAGCGCGGTAACGCCGGGTGCAGCTCGACCCCACACAATTCGCGCAAGGGCATCGATCCGTGATCGTCAATTTGAGTTCGATTGCCCGGCGGCGCTAGCCAAAGCCGGGGTAGAAAGTGTAAATTCGGACGTCGTAACGCTGATCAACCGACGAATTCCGCGCGAGGATAAGCGATGCGCCGACAGAACACGACTCTCTGGATGGCGGCGGCATTCGCCGTAGCACTCGCGTTGGTCGTCGGCTTTCGTCTGGGGGCGGGTCCGGGCGATCGAGTTGTGGGCGGATTGGGCGCGACCGGCCGTTGGTCGTTCGCCTTGTTTTGGTTGGCGACCGTGGGTCGCGCGTTGCTCAGTCTATTCGGCGAAAGGTTTCAGTGGCTCGCAACTCATGCGCGCGATCTCGGCCTGTCCTACGCATCGGCTCACGTCGTTCACCTGGGACTCGTGGTGTGGATCTACTACTACGCCGTCTCGCATGGCACTCAGCGTCCATCGCTCGATACGCTGATTTTTTTTGGTATAGGGGTATTCTGGACATACCTGATCGCACTCTTGTCGATCCCGGCCTTTGCGGCTAAATTCAGTGCGCGGACCTGCCGGATCTTGCGGACCATTGGAGTCGAGTACATTGCTTTGGCCTTCCTCGTCGATTTTTTCAAAACACCGTTCGGGGAGGGACTTGCGCATATCTCCTACTATGCTCCGTTCGTTGTGCTGTCGATTGCTGGGCCGCTGCTGCGGCTCATGGCAGCCGTCAAGCGTTTGAATGCACAGCGGCATCCACAGGCCTCGCCGCCATTCAATTCGAGCCGCGCGTGAGAAGAGGTGGCTGGCGACGATCGACGATGGACTCGATCAGGTCGCAGAAGGAACGGCATTACAGCTTGTGAGTATCGCCGCCTGACCACGCGATACCGCGATTCGCCATACGCTCATACTGGAGCAACCCGGTTTGACACAGGAAGAGCCAACGCTTGCCCTTCTTCGTGTATATCTTGCAGGCTCGGCCCTTCCAATGGAATGGCTCGTTGCAGTTGCGGTTTCGCCAAAGCGTATCGACGTCCACGACGGCGAACGCACCGTCACCCTGTTCGGACACAACGACGCGTAGGATTCTGCGATCATTGTGGACAAGATCGTGCGTGTCGAATAGTTCTTGCCACGAACGCTTCCAGCGCTCCTCGTTGAACCTTCCCTGGGGTAGAACCCATGTCATTGGATCGTGTGCGTCGGCATTCGGGGGCCAGGGCAACACGGCGTCGGGATGGAATAGAGAGACGAGAGCCGCTGCATCGCGTGCGTTCCACGCGGCCGTCTCCGCCTCGACCATCGCTGTGATTTCTTCCTCGACCTTGGTCACGGACCTGAAATCCATTTTCTGAGCCGCTTTGCCGATCGATCGAATCCGCTGGACTGACTTCGACCTTATGCGTCCGCGAACGACGCGCGGCCTAGCGTTTCAACCCGGCTTTTTTTGAACTGTGTTGCGCAGGCGGTGTAACAGGTTTTATCACACGGCTCGAACCCGAGGGCATGCTCGCTTGAATCAACGCTGCACGGCGTTTACGACTCAGGGGTAATGCAGAGGCTTCCTCCAATTCGCTCTCGTCCATCGTATCCGCAGGTAGTGCAGCAGGAAGACTCGGGCGAAACGGAAACAGATCCTTTATTTTACCGGCCGAGACCATTTCCAGAATCTGCGCCTCGCCCAAAGTGCTCAGGCGAGTTACCGCTTCGACGACCGCGCCCAGGGTAGCCGGCGCGTCGGCCTCTAATTTTCTGAATTTTCTCATAAAAAGTACCGCCGCCGCGGATGCTATGGATGCACTCGCGGGACATTATACGCCCACAAGGCAGGGACTCTCTAGCGACTTGGGTCAAGCATTGCCGCCATTGCCTCGGCGTGTCTCTCGTCGGCAAAAAAGAACCGCCCGTCATTCTTACGGTTCACTCCGGGCGGCAATTTCGCGGTCGCCACCAATCGAGTCAGACCGCAGCGGCCATAGACGTTCATTAACGCCCTGCCCCCGGCCGCCGCGGCATGCAAGCCGATTCGCCCATCGAATCCGATGTTCTGACTCAAGACGATGGCGTTGTCCAACAGCACACGACCAAGCGCGGGCGGGTGGCTCATCCGGAAGTCGGATTTCAACAGTGCAGAGTCCGCCGCACTGATAAACCACACGAAGCTCGATTCGAGGCTCCTCGTCGCATCGAGGTATGGATAACTTTCGATCAAGATGGACATCCCCACTCGCAAAAATCTCCCGCTGTCCTCACGAGCCCAAATCACCAGCGCCCGGCATTGGCGTCGTTTGGCGAGTTGGACCAAATGGCACATGGGCAAAATGACCGACCACGACCAAAACCGATCGGCGCGGGACCGCATGAGCGCGTGTTTCGGGCCCAGTCGCGTGTCCCACCAGGTGGCATCATTGGCGACCATGTCCGTCATGCGTATATCGACCGAACGGGTCTTGTCGATCTTGCTGGGCGCTTTGCGCGCGAATCGGCGCTGGGTTGCGGTCAGCATGTGTCAGTCGGCGTGAACCCGGTCCGCCATGTAATCCGCCACTTCGTCCATTCCCATCTGACGATACCATTGAGCGGGTGTCTTGCCCTCTTTATTCACCGCCCTCGGGTCAGCCCCGTACTTCAACAGCAGTTCGATGGTCGCGACGCTGGCGTCGAAGTCGGGATCGTCCTGCTTGGCCTGGCTGACGACATGCAGTGCGGTGTTGCCGTTGGGCGTTCGCTCCAGTGCCTGGGTGGGATCTCGGGCCAGCAAGCGTGCAGCACGCTCCGCATCGGCCACCCGGCACATGTCCAGGATATTATTGGTGACCGGGATCAGGACTTCGACCACGGGCCAATAGTGGTGATGCAATGCCATCCCCAGCGGCGTCGCGTGCCAATTCCTCTCCCGCACATCCGGATCCGCGCCTTGAGCTAACAGAGTCGCCACGGCGTCGGGTTTATTCCACGTGGCATAGCGGTGGAGCACGGTCTGGCCGCTATGATTCGGCGTATTGATGTCGTAACCCTGTTCCACGAGCCATAGACAGGTTTCCACGCCGGACATCGCGCAGTCACTGAGCAAGTCCCTGTTCTGCAGCAGTTGCGGATGCTGCCTCAGCATGTCAGCGGCGAGACTCCTGTCGTGTCGATCTAGAGCGAGACGGAATTCATCTTCGACGCTAAGAGGCTCGACCCGCGCCCCAAATTCTTCGAGCAGGGCGGCTATCTTGCTTCTCCCGGTCAACCGGGCAACGGCATGAGCGGCATGATGATTGTAACGGCTCACGGCGTTGGGGTTGGCGCCACGCTCGAGTAGGAAGCGAACCAAGTCGAGATCGCCCAGTGCGACCTCGTGTGAGAGCAGAAAGTCAAAAATCGGCTCCTCGTCGTCGGCGCTCCAATTGGCGCGATCGCCGGCCTTGAGCCCGTATTGCACGAACAGGCGCAGCCACTTGCCCACATCCTCCCCGAGCATGGTGTTATACAAGGCCTGGCTCTGGTTTGGATTGGCACCGGCATCGAGCAGTAGCGTCACCAGTTCCTGTGCGCAGGGGTGCACAGGGCATGCGACGGGACCGCGTTCCCCTCCGCCGACGGCCCCGGTCACTGCGGTGAACCCGCTGGGCTCCGTGGAGTACGAGTCGGGCGATGCACCATGCTCCAGCAGCTGTTTGGCGACAGCCACTGATTGTTCTGCGTTCTGCGCGACGCGACTGTAGGTCACGTACATCAGAGGCGGCCAGTCACGCGGTCCACCGTTGCGCAGCGCCAGCGTCGGGTCTGCGCGCAGAAAGGCCGTGACAGCCTGAAGGTCGGCGGCCACCAGCGCGCAGTAAAAATCACTACGGGATAACTCCGGTAATTGACGCAGCCACTCGCTGGCGCGTTCAAACCGCCACGACTGATCGTCGCCGTTATAACTCAAGCAGGCGTGGCGGATGAAGCGCTCGGCTTGCTCCTGCCGGGTGCTGCCGCGCAATTGACGCAGCTCAACTTCTTTGCTCAGCTCCTCCCAATCACCGAAGCCATAAAGTCGCGCGAGTGTCAGTTGGGCATCGCGCAGGCTTGCAAATTCAGCCGGTCGGGGATGAAAGGCAAGAATGCGCTGGAGTGCCTCGCCCCGTTGCGCGCGTACATCGCGCAACAGCTGCTTGGCCTGTTTCTTCAAGTGATCGAGGTCGGGATTCGCGGGTAACGTCAGCGGAGTGGTCATGAGACCTCCTTTCATTTGAGCGCCGTAGTCCGCTCAATCAGGCTGAAAGAAGGTGGTCTTCTCGAAGGCTCTAGCTTTGTGGGATGATCCCTTGCCGCGGACAGGGGGCGCCAAAGCAGCACACTAGGCATTAATCTACCGAAAACTGCGAAGAGAGGTCAAGTCAGCCGCTTGGTAACGTCAACCGCGCCGGTAAGGATACCTACCGGCATTCGGCCGACTTTCGCGCCCGGGTAAACGGTTGTCCCTATCATGAACCGGCACCGGGCGAGAACTAAGAAATCATCCACAGGCCAGATCGCAAAGGATGATATCTTCAATCCTCCTCATCAATCGCGACCCACGCCCTCTGGAAAGTTCTCTCGTGAATGCAGCCCCAATCCGCTCCCGCGTACAGGGATTCCGCAGGGCGATTGCGCCGCTTGCTCTCACCGCGTTGAGCCTCATCGATGCCGATTCGTCGGTCGATGCACAGTCGGTCCCGTCGGCGCCGGATCCCGCGATCGCCAAGGTGCTGCGACAGATCTCGGCCGAAAGAATTCAAGAAGATATCGACAAACTGGTGAGCTTTGGTACGCGCTCCACGATCTCTGCCCAAGACGAGGCATCGATCGGCGCAGGGCGAGGCATCGGGGCTGCGCGTGAATGGATCAAGTCGCAGTTCATGGACTACTCCAAGCAATGCGGCAACTGTCTCGAGGTCATGACGGACAGCTATCTGCAGGAACCGGCGGAGCGTATTGCAAAGCCGACGGTCATCAGCGATGTCTACGCAGTGCTCAAGGGAACTGATCCCGAAGCGGCAAAGCGCATCGTGTTGGTGACCGGCCACTACGATTCGCGCGTTTCGGACGTGCTCGATGCGGGTAGTCCGGCGCCTGGCGCCAACGACGATGCCAGCGGTACGGCAGTGAGCCTCGAGTGCGCACGTGTTCTGAGCGCACTCAAGTTTCCTGCGACGATCATCTTTCTCGCGGTCGCGGGCGAAGAGCAGGGTCTCTATGGCAGCCGGCACTTCGCGCAAATGGCGAAGCAGCAAGGCTGGAACATCGTGGCCGCTTTGAACAACGACATCGTCGGCGGCAACAAAGGCACGGGTCAGAATCCGCAAGTCGTGCGCGTATTCTCCGAAGGTTTGCCGGCGAGCGCCACCGAGGCGCAGATCAAGCAACTGCGCGCCCTCGGCGCGGAAAGCGACTCGCCGTCGCGTGAACTGGCGCGCTACATTGCCGAGGCCGCCGCGGTATTTGACACCGGGGTTCAACCGCTGCTGATTTTCAGGCTCGACCGGTTCCTGCGGGCCGGCGACCATAACTCCTTCAACGAGCAAGGTTACACCGCCGTTCGCTTTACCGAGTATCGCGAGGACTTCGATCATCAGCACCAGACGCTGAGGACGACCGACGGCGTCGAATATGGTGACCTGTCCAAATTCGTCGACTTCGGGTATGTGGCCAAGGTCGCGCGTGTCAATGCCTTGACCTTGGCCCTGCTGGCATCGGCGCCGGCGGCTCCCGAAACCGTTCGGGTGCTAATCTCCAATCTCGACAATGACTCCACGCTCACGTGGCAGCCGTCCGCCGCGGCCGCGGCCTATGAAGTGGTCTGGAGAGACACGAGCAGTCCCGTCTGGCAGTACACGAAAAATGTGGGCAATGTCACGCGCGCTACGTTGAACGTCTCGAAGGACAACGTGATCTTTGCAGTCCGGGCGATCGATGCCGCAGGTCATCGCAGCCTGCCGGTGATCCCGCTGCCAGAGCGATGAACCTGCGCGTCATTTCACGCGCGCCTTGATCACGCTCGCCAGGGTATCCGGCTGCCCCTCGATGCGTACGAGATGCGGATAGCGCGGGCCATCGTAATACTCGACCGACAAGGTGCTGTAGAAGTCCGCGTTGTCGACGAGCAGCGAGATCGGCCGTCGCGTTTGCCGTGCTTCGGCGATCGCCGCATCGAGCCCCTTGGTCGTAAACTTTCTGCCATTGACCGCGAGCACGGTCATACCTGGGCTCGCCCCCGCGAGCGCGGCCGCGCGATCCGTCACGACGTCGACGATTTTCGCGTCTTTGCCCAGAATGAATCCGATCGACCAGCGACGGTTCGTCTGCTCGTGACGCTTCTCGCGCGAGGCGGCCGCGGCATTGGGCAGCGCTGAATAGCTGAGTTTCCACCCGCTGCGCGACAGCGCGCCCATCAGGGCTGTGGTATCCAGATTATCGAGGTGGCGATGAATCAAGCTGCGCCAGTCTGCGGGCTCGATCGCGCCGAGAGTATCGTAGATATCCTGTTCGACATAGGGCTTGAGACTGGGCTCGCCGGTCTTGCCCGCGTAGAAGCGGGCGACGTAATCGTCGAGCGTCGCATGGCCGTGGCTGCGCGCCCGCAGCTCAGCGTCGACGTCGAGCCACAAGAAAATTGCGGCCTCGTAGTAATCAGCGCTGCGGCGACTCGAGGTCCAGGCGGCGGGTGAGTCGTTGAGCAACTGCACACTCGTTGCGGTGTCGACCATCGGTCGCCAGCGCACACCCGGCTCGGTGTCGAAGAAGCCGGCGGCCTCGGCGACCGTCTCACGAAAATAGTCGGGGGTGATGATTCCGGCCCGGGTCGGCAGGACTTCGCCCCAGAACTCGGTCATGCCTTCGTAGACCCACAACAGCGTGCCGTCCATGGCCTTCTGGTAATCGGGACTCAGCAAGCCCAGAGGACGCCGGTATTTGCCGTTCCAGCTGTGCACGTATTCATGGCCGAGCAAACCGGCGACTTCCATGCGCAAGTCGTCGTCGCTCAGAGAATTCTCGCCCGTTCGGTCGTCGCTCGATTCGTGATGCTCGAGACCAAAGTGCGCAACATGGTCCGAGAGCGTCAACAGCCAGGTGTAATGGCGGTACAGCCGCGATTGGAACAACGCGCCGCTTTCAGCGACGAGCCGGCCATATCCGACCGCGAAGTCTTCCGGCACTCTTAACGCGTCTGCGCTGTCGGCCATGATCGACAGTCGGTGCTTGATCTCGACACCGGGCGCCGAGCCCTTCAGGTCGACGAGCTTCGAATGCAGGCCCATTTGTACAGGCGAGTCGATGAGACGCGCGATCGAACTGTGTTCGAAAGTGTAGGCCTCGCCGCTTCCGGCGGTCGAATCGAGCGCACAGACGACGGTCCAGCCGGCAGGCGCAAGGATCGATGCGTCGACCGACACTTGATCGGCATCGACCCCCTTCGGAAAGAGCAGGAACTCGTTCCAGGAGATGACCGCGAGTTGCGCCGAATTGGTCGGGCCCGCGGTAAATCCCCCCTCTTCCGTTGCCAAACCGGAGTCGAGCGATACCTCGAGTTGGTCGACGCCCTCCGGTACAGTGACGCGTAGCGCGAACATGTCGTAGGGATCGCGGCTCCAGTTCAGCCTCTCGCCATGCGCCTTGATCTCGAGCCCGATCATCGATTCGATCGGCCCGGTGGGACCATGCTCTCCGGGTATCCATTTTGGATAGACGAGCGTCAGCGGCCCTGGCTTGACGGCGATCGTCAAATCCGTATGCACGCGCTTCGCCGCCACGTCGCGCGCATCGACGCGGACCGAGACATCGGCCGCTTGTACGGGGTGTAATAGAAGGCTCAGGAACGCCACGGCGGCGGCCCAAATCAATTTTTCGTTCACGGTGTTCTCCCAGTGCGCGCGAGACTAACACCGGTGCACCGGGTTTAGCCACCGCTCGCGGGAGGTTCAGCTCGGAACTTGGTCCGCGAATTTTTGCTGCTCGTGGTCGATACGACCTCGGGACGTTCGCTGCCGTACATACGCGTGTGCCGCGCTCTGACCGACCTTGGCTCCCGCCACCGGCGGTCCGCGCATCACCAGATGATCACCCGCTTATCGGGTGGAACGTACATCTTATCGCCAGGCTTGACGTGGAAAGTCCCGAAGAACGCCGGCACATTCCCGAGCGGCGCGCTGCCGCGCACCGCGTCGGGTGAGTGCGGATCGGTCTTGATCCGTTGGATCTGCTGGGCTTCGCGCACCTTGCCTCGCCACGCTTGCACCCAGCCGAGAAAAAAGCGCTGATCGCCGGTGTAACCGCCGATCACGGGCGCCGGCTTGCCGCCGAGCGATTGCTGATACGCCTTGAAGGCGAGAGTCAGTCCCGAGTTATCGGCAATGTTTTCGCCGAGCGTCAACGCGCCGTTGACGTGGAATCCCGGCACGGGTTCATAAGCGTCGTACTGAGCCACGAGCGCCTTGGTCTTTGCGGCGAAGCGCTCGTGATCCTCCTTCGTGAACCAATCATGCAAGTTACCATCGGCGTCGTACTGGCTGCCCTCATCGTCGAAGCCGTGACTGACCTCGTGTCCGATCACGGCGACGATGCCACCATAATTGACGGCATCGTCCGCCGCCGCGTCGAAAAATGGCGGCTGAAGAATCGCAGCCGGGAACACGATCTCGTTCATGACCGGGTTGTAATAGGCATTGACGGTCTGCGGCGACATGTCCCACTCGGAGCGGTCGATGGGACGTCCTAGTTTGTCCATGTTGCGCCGATATTCGAACTCATCGGCGCGCAACACATTGCCGAGCAAATCATCGCGCACGATCTCGAGACTGCTGTAGTCGCGCCATTTGCTCGGATAGCCGATCTTGGTCACGAGTTTGGCTAGCTTCGCCTCTGCTCCCACCTTGGTCGCGGGGCCCATCCATTTCAGCGTTTTGATATCGCGCCTATACGCCTCGAGGAGCCCGGCGACGAGTTTCTGCATACGCGCCTTGTTTTCGGGCGGGAAATACTGATCGACGTACAGATGCCCGAGGGCTTCGCCCATCGCCACGTTGACGAGTCTCAGTCCCCGCCGCCAACGCGGCTGGTTCTGCGGAATGCCGTTCAAAACCGTGCCGGCAAAGGCGAATTGCGCCGCGACGAAGTCCTTCGAGAGATACGGCGCCGAGGCCGTCAAGACATGCCATTTGAAATACGTCTTCAAGACCGGCAGTGGGGTGTCGGCGATCAACTTGACGAGGCCCGTGAAATAACTCGGTTGACTGATGATCACGTAGTCGACCTTGCCGGCAATGCCGCTCTCCTGCAGGTAGCGGTCCCATGGGTATCCCGGCGTGAGCTGGGCAAGATCGGCGAGCGCGACCTTGTTGTAGGTCTTCTGCGGATCGCGATTCTCAACCCGTGTCCACTGCAAGGCGGCCATGGCCGTTTCGAATTGCAAGACCTCGGCGGCGCTTTCCTGGGCGTTGGTCTCGCCCGCGAGCGCAAACAACTTTTCGATGTGCTCGAGATAGTGATTCCGGATGGCCTTGAGTTTGGCGTCATCTTTGAGGTAGTAGTCGCGGTCCGGCATGCCGAGACCGCTCTGGCCGAGGGTGACGGCGTAACGCGTCGAGTCCTTTTGATCCGGGTCGATGCTGAGGTCGTAGGGCGCAGTGACGTCGGTCCGATTCAGGCGCGCGATCAATGCAGGCAAGTCGTCTTTGCTCGTCAGCGCATCGATTTTCGCGAATTGCGCGAGTACCGGCTGCACGCCGATTTGTTCCAAGCGCGCTTCATCGAGAAAGCTCGCATACAAGTCAGCGATTTTCTTTGCCTCGGAACCGCTCGCCTGCGGCGCTTGCTCCAGACCCTCGACGATGCCGCGCAACTGTTCCTGGATTTTATCGTCGATGAACGTGAACGAATCGTAATTGCCCTTGTCGGCAGGAATCTCGAAGTTCGCCAGCCATTTGCCGTTCCAGTGCTCGTATATGTCATCCTGCGCCCGCACGCTGGGATCGACATAGGCGGCGTCGAGACCGGACACCACGGGGGTGGCACCGGCTGCCGCCAAGCCGCGCTCGGTGACTGAGCCCGCCATGAGAAGCGTGGCCGCGCAGCATAAGCCGAATCTTCGCATGATCATTTCCTCGAGTGTTGGTGTGGTGGCCGCGAGTATCGGGGCAGCAAGAAACCGGCCGACCCTGCAATGTAGTCATCTCGCGGGCTTAGTACAACAGTGGCTCGGCGGCCCGAGCCATCGCGTTGCGGCGCGCTACGCGCCTGCTTCGATCGCGAGCACGCGCCATGCCGGGAACTCCGAGTCAGGCGCTGGTGGATCGATCAATCCGCACGCGAGTAGGCCGTCGTCACTGCCGGCCTCACACAGATACACCGCGATCGCGCCGCGTTGCTGCGCGGTATACACGAGGCGCCACTCGGCGGGCAGCGTACGACGAGCGCGCTGGTAATCGACCTCGAGCACGACTGAGGTGGCCGCTTCGAGTATTTCGCGTGCGGCGCTGACCTGTTGGTCGCGCACGACCGCGATTTCCGCATCGATCCAGACCGCGCCGTGGTTATCTTCGACTCGCAAGCCGTGCCGCGCCAGGTGCTCGGCGACGGGTAGCGGCACGGCGTAAGCGAGTGGCCGTTGCACCGGCTGTTCGCCGATGAAGCGTCCGATGTAGGGCACGCGCACGCTGATCGGCGCGCCGTCCAGTCGATATGGCTCGCGGGTCAAGATGTCGGCCGAAACGTCCTCGCTGGGCTCGAGCCGATAACGGACCGCGATCCGCGCCGGAGGCTCCTGGCATGCATCCAGCAGCGCGAGGATTTCCGCACCGCGCTCGGCGACATAGGCCAGGCTTTCGCGCAAGAAAGCATACGTGGTCCGAACGCGCTCCGCGAAGGGCAAGTAGGCGTAGGTTTCCAACAAGAGGTCGAGGCGATTGGTCAGGCCGCGATAGTTGCCGCCGAAGCGTGGATGATGCGTGTAGGTGATCCAACCCTGCCCTGTGCCACCTTCGTCACGCAGGAAATTGCCGTACCAGAACGAGTCCAGCCCGTCTTTCGCCTTGACCGCGGCTTGAACGGCCGGGAGCATGCGCTCGCGCATGTAGGCGATGGGTTCAGGGCGGCCGCTGTGGACGACGTGCGGCACATCGAAGGTCATCGCAAAGCGATGAATCGAGCCGTTGGTCGTGTGACAGTCGATGACCAGATGCGGATTCCACGGCTGGCAGACACGGCTTTGCAAGAGTCGCATCTCGACACTGCTTTGGCGCAGATAATCCCGGTTGAGGTTGATCCCGGCCGCATTCTCCCGGGTACCGACGCCGGCAGCCGGACCCGATTGTCCCTGGAAATGCTCGATGTCGAGTGTGCGGTGTCGCGGATCGATGCGATCGTTGCCGTCCGCATTGAACAAGGGCACGACGAGCAGGGTCATGCGCGCAAGCAAATTGCCGTGGTGGCCGCCGAGGATGTCGCGGACCAGCATCAGCACGCCCTCCTTGCCCTCCACTTCACCGGCATGGATGCCGCACAAGATCAGGATTACGGGCAGATTCGCAGCCACCGCTTGCGCCGGGGTCCAGCAGCCGTGTTCTGAGAGGATCAGCAGGGGCAGCAAGCGCCCTTCCGGTGTCCGCCCGAAATCGGTGATCCGCAGCGATGCCGCGCCGAGATCGCCGAGCGCCGCAACGAACTGCAGCACATCGGCATGCGTCGAGGTCTCGGCGTACGCGGTCCGCTCGGCGCGAGTCAGAGGCTTACCAATTGGCGTTTCCGGCATCGCAATGGTCCTCTGGGTTCGACCGGCCAAGCTCGATTCGATCGGCCAAGCCCGGTTCGAGCGGGCCGGTCCTGGGAGCATCGCATTGCTCCGGAATCGGGTCAAACAAGTTTGATATGGGATCAACTCGCTGCCGAGCGACGACCTGACCAAGCTTCGCGGCGGTATCGAAGCCAAGAACTGGTCGGCGGTGAATCAGCCGCTCACGGCCGGCATCGATCTGAACTATCGCTTCGGCAAGTAAAGAGGCGGCAGCGGCGGCCCGCCTTGCACGGGGGCGTTACCAGTGACGGTAACGCCCCCTCGTTCGCCTACGCTCAAACCAAATCGAAGCGGTCCAGACGCATCACCTTGTCCCAGGCGGCGACGAAGTCGCGGACGAAGCGCTCCTGTGCGTCGTCGCTGGCATAGACTTCGGCGATCGCCCGCAGTTGCGAGTTCGAGCCGAAGACGAGATCGACCACGGTGCCGGTCCACTTGAGCTCGGACGTGCTGCGATCGCGTCCCTCGAGCACACCGTCCGCGGTGGATGAGCGCTGCCACGTCGTGCCCAAATCGAGCAGGTTCACGAAGAAATCATTGCTCAAGGTTCCCGGCCGCTTGGTGAATACGCCCAAGGCCGACTGCCCCAGGTTCGCACCCAGCACCCGCATCCCGCCCAGCAATACCGCCATCTCGGGAATGCTCAACTGCAGGAAATGGGCCTTGTCGAGCAGCAGTTCCTCGGCCGGCCGCTGCTGTCCCGGCGCGACGTAATTGCGGAACCCATCGGCCTGCGGCTCGAGCACAGCGAACGAGTGCACGTCGGTTTGCTCCTGCGACGCGTCGGTACGACCCGGCGCGAACGGCACCGAGACCGTGTGGCCGGCTTTGGCCGCCGCCTGTTCCACGGCTGCACACCCGGCGAGCACAATCAGGTCGGCGAGCGAGACCCGCTTGCCACCGGCCTGGCTGGCATTGAAGTCGCGTTGAATCGCCTCGAGGCGCTGCAAGACCTTGGCGAGTTCCGTGGGTTGGTTTACCGCCCAATCCTTCTGCGGCGCGAGCCGGATGCGCGCACCATTCGCGCCGCCGCGCTTGTCCGTGCCGCGGAACGTGGAAGCTGACGCCCAGGCCGTGCTGATCAATTGCGCGGTCGACAGTCCCGAGGCGAGAATTCGCGCCTTGAGCGCTGCGACATCCTGCGCGCCGACCAATTCGTGCGTCACCGGCGGGACCGGGTCCTGCCACAATTGCGGTTCCTTGGGCACCAAGGGGCCGAGGTAGCGCGTGATGGGTCCCATGTCCCGGTGCGTCAGCTTGAACCAGGCCTTGGCAAAGGCCACGGCGAACTCCTCGGGATGTTCATGGAAGCGCTTCGAGATCGGCGCATAGATCGGATCGAACTTGAGGGCGAGGTCCGTCGTGAACATGATCGGCGCATGACGCTTGCTCGGATCGTGCGCATCGGGCACGGTGCCCGCGGCTGCCGGATCCGTGGGTATCCATTGAGTCGCGCCGGCCGGACTCTTCGTCTGCTGCCATTCATAGCGGAACAGATTATCGAAATAGTCGTTGTCCCACTTCACCGGATTGGTCGTCCAAGCGCCTTCCAAACCGCTGCTGATCGTGTGCCCGGCGTTGCCGCTGCCGAAGGAATTCTTCCAGCCGAGACCCTGATCCTCGATGCTGCCGCCCTCGGGCTCGGGACCCACGTACTTGACCGGATCCGCCGCGCCATGTGCCTTGCCGAACGTGTGGCCGCCAGCGATCAGCGCGACGGTCTCCTCGTCGTTCATGGCCATGCGCGCGAAGGTCTCGCGAATGTCGCGGGCCGCCGCGAGCGGATCGGGCTTGCCGTTGGGTCCCTCGGGATTCACGTAGATCAATCCCATCTGCACGGCACCAAGAGCACCGGCGAGTTCCCGGTCGCCGCTGTAGCGCTGATCGTCGAGCCACTTGTCCTCGGGTCCCCAGTCGATGGTCTCGTCCGGCTCCCAGACATCGGCCCGGCCGCCGGCGAAGCCGAAGGTCTCGAGTCCCATGGACTCCAGTGCGCAATTGCCGGCCAGGATCATGAGGTCGGCCCAGGAGATCTTGCGGCCGTACTTTTGCTTGATCGGCCAGAGCAAGAGGCGCGCTTTGTCGAGGTTGACGTTATCGGGCCAGCTGTTGAGCGGCGCAAAGCGCTGCGTGCCGGAAGCGGCGCCACCGCGGCCATCGCCGATCCGGTAAGTTCCCGCACTGTGCCAGGCCATGCGAATGAAGAACGGCCCGTAGTGACCGTAGTCCGCCGGCCACCAGGGCTGAGAGTCCGTCATCAACGCATGCAGGTCCTTCTTCAATGCCTGCAGATCGAGACTCTTGAACTCCCGGGCATAGTCGAACGCCTCGCCCATCGGATCGGCATTCGGGTGCGCTTGGTGGAGAATTTTCAAATTCAGCTGATTCGGCCACCAGACTTGGTTGGTCCGGGCCGCAACGGCCGTACGCTTCTGAGATCCGCCCGCCATCGGGCACTTGAGTTCGGCTGCCATATTGACTCCGCTTGATTGCTACTGTGGTAAACGCCTGAGGATTAAGTTAACGCGTTGCACGCCACGAATACCAATCAATCCTATGCGCCAATTCCATAGAGCGGCTCTATCGGTGCCTCAATAGACGATTTCGACCGGTGCGCTGAACAGATAGCCGACCCCGCGTTCGGTGACGATGTAGCGGGGTTGCGCCGGGTCCGCTTCGATCTTACGGCGCAAACGCAGGATCTGGATGTCGATGGCCCGATCGTAGACCTCGTTGTCGTAGACCCGACTGGCTTCGAGGAGTTGATCGCGCGTCAAGATGCGCTCGGGCGCAGCGAGCAAGGCGGCGAGCAGGTTCAACTCGCCATTGGTGAGGCTCACGCTCTGCCCATCCAGGCGCTTCAGGCGGCGTGTGCGTAGATTCAGCTCGAAATCGCCGAATCGGTACGCGCGGATCTCCCGCCGTGGCGCCGGCTCCGCCGGCGCGCTCTTGCTACGCCGGAGCACCGTGCGAATGCGCGCCAGCAACTCGCGCGGACTGAATGGCTTGGTCACGTAGTCATCCGCGCCGAGCTCGAGTCCCATGACCCGATCCGCCTCGTCGCGCACGCCCGTGAGCATGACGACCGGGATCGCCAGGCGATCGCGCAGCGTGCGCGCAATCGCCATGCCGTCCTCGTCCGCAAGACGCAGATCGAGGATGATCAAATCGATGGTCTCTTCGGCGAGGATCTGATTCATCGCCGCCCCGCCCGCCGCGGCGCTGACACGCAGGCCATGTTCCGCGAGATATTCTTGCAGCAGGGCGCGGATCTGGGGGTCGTCATCGACGACGAGGATGTGCGGACGGATGACTTCCTGCATGCCGGCAGCTTCTCCCTGACTCAGTGTGCGGACCCGAACAAGCGCCCCAAGGCGAGCGCGATGTCGCGGCCGTGCAAGGGCTTGCGCAAGACTTCCTTGACGCCGATTTGTTGTGCCCCATCGAGCAGTTCGGCGTCGCCATGCCCGCTCATCAGAATGACCGGCAGCGAGGGCCGCATCTCGCGCAGCCGACGCACGAGGCCCAAGCCGTCCAACTCCGGCATCGTCTGATCAGTCAAGACCGCGTCGTATCGATCCGGGGCTGCCCGAAACGCCTCGAGCGCAGCGCGGCTCGATTCGTATCCCACCGGTTCGTAGCCGAGGTTAGCCACGATTTCCTCCGCCAATGCCACGAGCGCTCGCTCATCATCGACGATCATAAGGGTTTCGCCGCGGCCCTGCGGCAATGTTTCGGCGGGCTCCGCAGCCGGGGTTTCCGCCTCGCGCGTCACAGGCAGCCAGATTTCGAAGCACGTTCCCGCCCCCGGCGACGAGCGCACTTCGATGGCGCCACCCAGATCGGCGACGATGCCGTGGACGACGGACAGACCGAGACCGGTGCCCTCGCCGACTCGCTTGGTCGTGAAGAACGGATCGAAGATGCGTTCGAGCAGGTCGGGCGGGATGCCTGCGCCGCTGTCCTCGACGCTGAGCCGCAGGTAGGCGCCGGGTGCGAGCGCGCCCCGCGTCAGCGTGAGTGGGTCGCGGAGTTCTGCGCGCGCGAGGCGGACCGTGAGCACGCCACCCCCCTCCATCGCTTGGATGGCGTTCGTGCAGAGATTCATGGTCACCTGATGCAGGTAGGTTGGGTCGCCCATGACCGCGGCGGCACCCGCGGTCAAGTGTGCCTCGATGCGTATCCCCGCAGGCAGCGAGGCCCGTAGGAGCTCGAGCGTCTCCTGGACCACCGCCTGGACGCCCACGGGCACGCGATCGCCGAGACCGCTGCGGCTGAAACCCAAGATGCGCTCCACCAACAACCGTGCGCGTTCGGCCGCGTGCAGCACATTGTCGAGGTAGCGTCGCAGGCTCGAGTCGTCACCGGCGTGCTGCAAGGCAAGCTCGCCGTAACCCAGAATCGCCCCGAGCACGTTGTTGAAATCGTGGGCGATACCGCCCGCCAGGGTGCCGATCGCCTCCATTTTCTGCGACTGCCGCAGTTGTCCTTCGAGCTGCTCCTTGTCGAGCTGTGCCTGTTTCTGCAGGGTCACGTCGATTGCGGAGCCGACGAATCGCGACGGCTTGCCGCCCGAATCGAACAAGCAGCGGCCGCGCGCCAGCAACCAGCGCCAGTCGCCGTTGCCATGGCGCACGCGAAACTCCGCTTCGAAACGCGGACGGATGCCTTGGAAATGCTCGCACAGAGCGACCTCGAAGCGCGGTCGATCTTCGGGATGCATGGGCACGCTCGCGCGCCACGCGGCACCGGAGGTCGGCGCGGTCCCGGTGAGTTCGCCGTCGAGTGCGCGCATGCGCGGCGAGAGGAACAACTGGTCGGTACTCGCATCCCAATCCCAGTGGCCCTCGTTCGCGCCCTCCATGGCAAGCGCATACCGCTCCTCGCTCTCGCGCAAAGCGCGCTGACCGCTGGCGACCCGGCGAATCTGGTAGAGCATGACGGCGAGACTGAGCGCGCTCAGCACGCTGACGATCAGCGTCCGCAGACCTAAGCGTATCGCCTCATCCCGCCAGGGCTGCAGCGCCACCGCCGCATCGCGCGTGACCGCGAGCCGCAGCGGCGCATTGCGCACTGAGGCGGTGGCGATATAGGCGTTCCGGCCGTCGATGGGATTCATGACCTCGGCGATGGATTGCGTGTCCGGCAGGGCGAGCGCCGGGAACTTGCGTCCGACCAAAGCGGCCATCTGGGGATTGCGTACGAGCAGCGTGCCGTCATCGCGAACCAGCTGAATGGCGCTCCCCGCGCCGACGTTGACCGCCCGGTAGAATTGATTCAGATCCTGCAGATCGACATTGGCAACGACCACACCGGCAAAGTGCCCCTGCTCATCATCGAGCCGCCGCGACAAGATGACCGCGACCCGACCTTCCGTGCGCGTCGTCAGGGGCTCGCTCATGAACAAACCGGCGGCGCGATCGTCGCGTTGGGCAATGAAGTAGGATCGGTCGGCGATATTGATATTGGGCGTCGATATTTGCCGGGAACGATAGAGCGGATTGCCTTGGGCATCCATGATCGTTACCTGACGTACCTGCGGCACGCCGGCGGTGCGCGCGGCGAGCGCGGCCGTGAGCCCTTCCGGCGACAGGGACCGGCTCTCGCTTCGATACCAGCGTGCGGTATCGAGCAACAAGAGATCGACCCCCTGGAGACTCCACACCGTCTGTTCGGCGAGCGCGTGCGCGGTATTGGTCAGTTCACGATTGGTCGTCTCGAGCGCGTCATTATAGGAACGCCAGGCGTCGTGCGCCGAGGAGCCGGCGAACGCGAGGATGACGAGGACACCCAGCGCGACGACACCGATTTGCAGTCGCCGGAATCTAATCGTACCGAAATCGGGCGATGCGAGATCGCTGACGAAGAGCATGCGGCGGGCGGCGACTTTCCTAGGAAGAGTGGCCGATTATACCGCGCACCGATCCCAGCAGATCCTGGCGACACAGCGGCTTGGCAACGACCTGTTGCACGCCGAGGACTTGCGCGGTCGCCCCGTCAGCCGCGAGACCGGCGCGAAACTGCCCCGAAATCGCGATTACGGGGGTGCCGGGATGCGCCGCCTGGATGTTCTGGATGCACTCCGCGCCGGCGTGCTTGGGCATGAACACGCTGACGATCACGAGCCGACAAGGCGCATCGCGGCGGGCCTCATGCAAACTGCGGCAATGGACCCGATATCCGGCCGCGACCAGCCATTCCTCCAACAGCGCCCTGGTGAGGCTGTCCTCTTCATAGATTACGATGTCGCCGGGCGCGTCCATGCGGCAAGACTCCGACCGCAGCATGGCCTGTGCATGTCAACCGTCAGCCCCGCCGGTTTCAATTGCAACCGACTCCCCTCCCGGTTTCAGTTGAAACAGGCACGAAATGCGCCCGCGCCGGGACGAGCCTAGCGTAGCGGTCCGAGTAATCCGCGCGAGAACCATTGAAAGTCCCATGCTTGCCCTAGTTCGCATTGCGCTGAGCCGGCCCTATACGTTCATCGTGGCGGCCCTGCTGATCCTGATGATCGGCGCCCTGGCGGCGCTGCGCATGCCCGTGGACATCTTCCCGAGCATCGACATCCCCATCATCGGCGTCGCCTGGCAGTACCAGGGCCTGCCCCCCGATCAAATGGCCGGACGCGTGGTCACGCCGTTCGAGCGCGCGCTGACGACGACGGTCAATGACATCGAGCATATCGAAGCGAGTTCTTATACGACCTTCGGTATCGTCAAGATCTATTTCCACCCCTCGGTCAACATCGCGACGGCGAACGCCCAGGTCAGCGCAATCGCCGAAACCTTGCTCAAACAGCTGCCGCCCGGCGAGACCCCGCCGCTGATCGTCAATTACAGCGCCTCGACGGTGCCGATCCTGCAACTGGCGCTGTCCGGCACGGGACTGACCGAGCAGAACCTGGCCGATATCGGCCTGAATTTCGTGCGCACGCGCCTGGTCACGGTCCAGGGTGCGGGTGTGCCCTACCCCTTCGGCGGCAAGATCCCGCAGGTGATGTACGACCTCGACACCGGCGCTATGCAATCGCGCGGCCTGACCGGCTTGGACGTCGCCAATGCGCTCGCCGCGCAGAATCTCTTGACCCCGGCGGGCACGGAAAAAATCGGCGACTACGAATACACGATCAATCTGAACAGCGCGCCCTCGAAGATCTCGGATCTTGCGGACCTGCCGATCAAGAATGTCGGCGGCACGATGGTTTACATGCACGATGTCGCCCACGTGCACAGCGGCAATGCCGTGCAGACGAATATCGTGCACGTCGACGGCAATCGCTCGGTGTTGCTCAGCGTGTTCAAGAACGGCACAACCTCGACCCTGGACATCGTCAGCGGCATCAAGAAGATGCTGCAAGTCATCAAGCCCTCGCTGCCCGACGCGCTCGAGGTCAAGCCGATCGGTGACCAGTCGATATTCGTGCGCGCCTCGATTCAGGGCGTGATCCGCGAAGGCGTGATCGCCGCGGCCCTCACGAGCCTGATGATTTTGCTGTTCCTCGGGAGCTGGCGCTCGACCTTGATCGTGACGACTTCGATCCCCTTGTCGATTCTCGGCGCGATCGCCGCGCTGTCCGCGATCGGCCAGACGCTCAACATCATGACGTTGGGCGGCCTCGCGCTCGCGGTCGGCATCCTCGTCGACGAGGCCACCGTGACCATCGAGAGCATCAATTATCACCTCGAGATGGGCAAACCCGTCGAGAAGGCGATCATCGACGGCGCCACGCAGATCGTGACGCCCGCATTCGTCTCCTTGCTGTGCATCTGCATCGTCTTCATCCCGATGTTCTTTTTGGATGGGGTCGCGCGCTATCTGTTCGTGCCGCTGGCCGAGAGCGTGATGCTCGCGATGATCTTCTCGTTCCTGCTGTCGCGCACGCTCGTGCCGACGATGGCGAAATATCTGCTGCGCCCGCATGTGGCGCACGGCGGTGCCGGGGACGCGCCTCCGCGCTCGCGCAATCCGCTCGTGCGTTTTCAGCACGGGTTCGAAGCGCGCTTCATGCAATTGCGGACGGGCTATCACGGTCTCTTGGCCTTAGGCATAGCACATCGTCGGGTGTTCGTCGTGGGGTTCTTCGGCTTCGTGATTCTCTCCTTCGCGCTGACGCCGTTTCTCGGGCGCAACTTCTTTCCGCAGGTCGATGGCGGCCAGATCCAGCTGCACGTGCGCGCTCCCATCGGCATGCGCGTCGAGGAAACCGCGGCGCGCTTCACCGAGGTGGAGAAGGCGATCCGCAGCATCATTCCGCCGAAGGAGACCGCGGCGATCGTCGACAACGTCGGCACGTATCTGTCCTCCATCAACACGATCTACAACAACACGGGTACGATCAACGAATCGGATGGCGACATCCAGATTTCCCTGTCCGAGGGGCACGCACCCACGGCGGACTACGTGAGCCGCCTGCGCAATGAGCTGCCGCGCCGCTTTCCGGGCATGACCTTCTCGTTCCTACCCGCGGATATCGTCAGTCAGATCCTGAACTTCGGTGCTCCGGCGCCGATCGACTTGCAAATCCGCGGCAATAATCTCGACGCCGACTTCGCCTATGCCAACCAGCTGCTTGCGCAGATCCGGCATGTGACCGGCGTCGCCGACGCGCGGATCCAGGAGTCGGCGCGCGCGCCCATGTTCGACGTCAACATCGACCGCACGCGTGCGCAATTCACGGGCGTGACCGCGGCCGACGTAACCAATAGTCTCGTCGTCAATCTGGCTGGCTCCACCCAGGTGGCGCCGACCTTTTGGCTCAATCCGAAGAACGGCGTGACCTATCCGATTGCGCTGCAGACGCCGCAATATCAGCTCGACTCGCTGCAAGCCCTGCAGAATCTACCCATCAACGCCCCGGGTGCGCCGACGACGGTACTCGGCGGCATCGCCGACATACATCGCACGCATGCCGACGCCGTAGTCTCCCAGTACGATATCTCCTCGATGGTGCAGATCTATGCGACGGTGCAGGGGCGGGATCTCGGGGCGGTGTCCGCCGACATCCGCGACATCATTGCGCGCAATGCCAAAGACAAACCCAAGGGGTCGACGGTCGCCCTGGTCGGCCAGACGGCCACGATGAACAGTGCCTACTCGGGACTGCTGTTCGGACTGCTCGGCGCCATCGTGCTGATCTACTTCTTGATCGTCATCAATTTTCAATCCTGGACCGATCCCTTCGTGATCATCACCGCGCTGCCCGCGGCGCTCGCCGGGATCGTCTGGATGCTGTTTGCGACGCATACCAGCCTGTCGGTGCCGGCCTTGACCGGGGCGATCATGTGCATGGGCGTGGCCACGGCGAACAGCGTGCTCGTGATCAGCTTTGCACGCGAGAAACTCGATGAATTCGGCAACTCGACCCAAGCGGCATTGGAGGCGGGATTCGTGCGCTTGCGGCCGGTGCTCATGACCGCGCTCGCGATGGTCATCGGCATGCTGCCCATGGCCTTAGGGTTAGGAGAGGGTGGCGAACAAAACGCACCCTTGGGCCGCGCGGTCATCGGCGGCTTGATCTTCGCCACGGTCTCGACGCTGTTCTTCGTGCCGGTGGTTTTCAGTATCGTGCATCGTAACTACCGGCCCCAGCCGGCGGCGGAAGCGCCTTTTGGAGGAACCCATGTCCCTGCCTGAGCAAACCCCTGAGCAGGTGTCGCCACGCGCGCTGCGCAAAGCCGGCATCATTTTCGTGATCGTCGTGGTCGCGGTGGTCGCCTACGGCCTGGTCTCGCGCGCCGCGGAGAATTCGCATCTGCGGGAGCTCACCGAGGCACAAGCGATTCCGAACGTCGCAGTCGATCTCCCCGGTCATTCCGAAGGCGGCAACGGCATCGACCTGCCGGGGCGACTCGAAGCCTTCGTCCGCGCGCCGATTTATGCGCGGGTGCCGGGCTATCTCAAGAGTTGGAAATATGACATCGGCAGCAAGGTCAAAGCCGGCGATATGCTCGCCGAGATCGATACGCCGGACCTCGATCAGCAACTCATGCAGGCGCGCGCCGATCTGAATGTCACTGAAGCCAATGCCAAGCTCGCCGAGATCACCGCCAAGCGCTGGCAATCGCTGGCCGGCACCGATGCGGTCGCCAAACAGGACGTCGACCAACGGACCTTCACGTGGAATGCCGACCTCGCACAGGTCAAGTCCGCCCAAGCGAATGTCGAGCGACTGCAGGCCGAGGCCGGCTTCAAGCGTCTGGTCGCGCCGTTCGACGGCATCGTCACGGCGCGCGAGACCGATGTCGGCTCGCTGATCAACGCCGGCGCTGCGGGTGGCGCGGAATTGTTCGTGGTCTCCGAGACCCGCAAACTGCGGGCTTACGTGAGCGTGCCGCAGAATCTCGTGCCGAGCGTGCCGTCCGGTACGCGGGTCACGATTCGCGTGCCCGAACATCCGGACAAGAGCTACAGCGGTACGATCGAGGCGTCGGCGCAATCCGTGACCCCGAGCACGGGCACGACCTTGATGCAGGTGATCGTCGACAATAGCGCGGGTGAGATGATGCCCGGCGACTATGCGAGCATTCACCTGCAATCCGCGGCCGCTGCCGACTCGCTCTCGATCCCCTCGAGCGCGCTGGTGTTCGACGCCCGCGGTCTGTCGATTGCCGTCGTCGGCGACGATAATCGAGTCACCGTCAAGCCAGTGTCGATCCAACGCGATCTCGGCGCTGTGATCGAGATCGGATCGGGTCTCGCCGACAACGATCGGGTCATCCAGAATCCGCCCGACGGCATCGCCACGGGCGCGCTCGTCCGGGTCGTCAGCAAGGCCCCCGTCGGCGTGGTCGCGGGCAAGCCGAAGAGTGCGAACGAGCATGGCTAGGGCCAAACCGGCCGGCGCCGTGTCGCGGTTGGCCGCGTTGCCGGGCGCCGCGCGTTGGCTCCTCGGGCTCTCGTTGCTGCTCGGCGGCTGTTCATTCGCTCCGCCCTTGAAAGTACCCGAGGTGCCCGCCGCCGGCGCCTACAAGGAAATGGGTCCGTGGACGCGTGCCGAGCCCGCTGACCAGCTGCCGCGCGACAGTTGGTGGACCATTTATGACACGGTGGAGATCGCCGACCTCGAGCAGCGGCTGATCGCCGGCAATCCCACGCTCGCCGCGGCGGTCGCCAACTACGCCCAGGCCAAGGCGCTCAGCGATCAGGCGCGTGCCGGGCTGTTTCCGTCGATCACTGCGAACGCGGGAATTGCGCGCGCGCGCGAATCCCAGCATGCGCCCCTGATCGGGCCCACGACGCCGCATTACTACGACGATAATGAGGTCGGCGGCAGCGTGAGCTACGAGCTGGATCTCTGGGGACAGATTCGCAACGAGGTCGCCGCGGGCAAGGCCACGGCCGCGGCCACGGCGGCGGACCTTGAAAATGCGCGTCTGTCGCTGCTCGCGCAACTGGTCGATGACTACATTCAGCTGCGCAGCCTCGATCGCGAGGGCGCGATCTTGGGCGACACGGTCGCCGCCTATGCGCACGCGCTGACTCTCACCCAACAGCGTCACGGCGCCGGTATTGCCCCGGGTCTCGACGTTGCCGAAGCCGAGACCCAACTCGATGCCGCCCGCTCGCAAGTGGCGCAGATCCTCGCGCAACGGGCGCTCATCGAGCATGCGATTGCCGCCCTGATCGGCGTATCGGCGTCGACGTTCTCGATTCAACCCGCGATCGTCGTGATCAAGCTGCCGGAGATCCCGACGGGGATCCCGACGAATCTGTTACAGCGCCGGCCCGACATCGCGGCCGCCGAGCGGCGCATGATTGCCGCGAATGCAAACATCGGCGTCGCCCGGGCCGCCTACTTCCCCTCGCTGACGCTCGGTCTGCAAGGCGGGTTCCAGAGCACCTCGTTTTCGAACTGGTTGAGTGCGCCGAGCAGCTTCTGGGCGATCGGACCGAATGCGCTGCTCAGCGTCTTCGATGGCGGCCTGCGGCGGGCTCAAGTCGCCCAAGCCCGCGCCCAGTTCGATGCCGCGGCCGCGAACTACCGTGGCACGGTCGTAACGGCGTTTCAGCAGGTAGAAGACAGCCTCGCGAGCCTCAATCATTATTATGACGCAGCCGAGCAGGAGAAAGCGGCGGTCGACGCCGCACAACGCACGCTCGATTTCTCGATGGCGCTCTATCGGCAAGGCGCCAGTGACTATTTGACCGTGGTAACGTCACAAACAGCCCTGTTGCAAGCGCAAGTCCAGTCGCTCGATCTGGATACCCTGCAACTGCGAGCCAGCGTCGATCTGATCCGCGCGCTGGGCGGCGGCTGGGAAGACACGAGCCGCGTCGCGGCGCGCTAGGCCGACGCCCGCGCGCCGTGGTGGCGCCGACAATGACTTACAGATTGTTGCTGATCCGCGTCAGGCTGTTGATCGCTTGCGAATTCAGCACGTACAGATCCTCGGTCGCCGGGTCTTGCGTCGAGAGCACGTTCTCCGCTTGCAAGAACCCGGTATCGCCCGCGTCGCGAAACGTCCCGTTCAGGGTCACGGCCATACTTCTCGGCAGCGTGCCGATGGTCGCGCCCACTTGGTTCGACGTGGCATCGATCGCAATGACCGTGCCGCCGCTGACACCGTCTTCGATATATTGATAGCCGTTTGCGCTGTCGGTGACGGAGACCGGCGTGAGATTCTGGACTTGGAATAGCGTCTTGTAGGCGGTGGTGGTGGTCGTCGTGTCGTTCGGCCAGGGCAATTGCTCACCGCCGTTGACGAACGTGGAGTTCGCGAGCGGCGGTTGGATCACGGCACCATCCAGTCCGATGACACCGGAGGCCGTCCCGCTGCGGGTCACGGTCAGCGCGGAATTGTCCGTCGTCTGTTGCCAGGTTTCATAGTAGACCGTGGTTGCGGTCGCAATGAACGAGCCGTCATTGACCGCGCTCGCCAACAGCGTCGTCACCGGGCCGCCCGCCGTCGGCAAACTCTTGATCGTGTAGGTCGAGTTCACCAGGCCTACAACCAAATTCGTGCCGAGCACCGGGACCACCAAACTCGCGACCCGGCCGGCTTCCGTATCGACGACCGTCGGCGTCGCCGAACCGTCCGCGGGCAGCGCATAGATACTCGCGCTCGCCGGCGTCGTGCCGTTCGCAGCGGTGTTGATCGAGAAGTACAGCGAACTCGGTGAGGCCGCGAAGATCGCTTCCGCGTTCGTCGGCTGCCAATTGGGAATCGTGAACAAGGGCGCTGAAATGCTGGCCGCGGCGTAGTTGACATAGACGATGTTGCCGTCGACTACATACAGTTGCCCCGTGGGATAACCTTGAGTCGTCCCTACGGGCAGTGCCACGGCGACACCGATCGTCGCCGCAAACGTTCCGAGAACGACGGGATTCGCGAAGTTACTGTCGACCAATACGAGGTTCGCGCCGCTCTTGACGACGAAGCCCGAAATCCCGCCGGTCGCTGTCCGTACCGTCGCCACCGGCATGCCGGACGCGACGATCGGCGCGTCGCTGGCCGACATTCCGGTCTTGACCAGATGAATGACATCGTCGGCCGTGTTGCAGACCCCGTCGGGTCCCGGCAACCGGTAGAAATAAGAAGAGTTGGTCGGCGTCTGCAAATCGGCGGTGAACGACACGCCGACGTAATCGTAGTTTGCTCCGGCAACGGCCGTTCCGGATAAGGTGCAGGTGTCGTCCAAGGTTGCCGCAGATTCACTCGAGACTTGCTGAGCGGCCGGAGCACTCGTCGAAGTCAGATCGATTTCCGAAATGCCGCCCGTGCTGTTCTTGTAGATTTCAACACCGGCCAGTTGTTCCAAACTCGCGCCCGTCGTGAAGTCGATGGTTCCGCGCAGAGACTGCTTCTTGCCGGCGTAGCTGCCGATCGGGGCGACTGCATAGCTGCTGCTGATGTCATCCGCCCACGCGACGAACGGTCCGGTCGTGCCAACGTAGCTGTCGAGTAAGGGCGGTGGATTGCCATATCCCGGGTTATAACCGTCTGAGCCGTCGCCACAACCCGCCAGAATGCTCGCGATGACCGCAGCCAATGAAACAACGGAACTAAGACGACGCATGGCGAACTCCCCGACAACATATAGTTAACGTGCTGAGGAGAACGGCAGCGCGACCGTTCGGTTGACAGAGGCGCGGTGATCACCGACGCGATCCCACCGACGCCCCGGACTTCCCGGGGCGCGTGGCCGTCGCCGGGACTGTTGCTTCAGGCGTTGCTATAGCCGGATTGGCCGGCGGGTCGGGTCAGCTCGCTGCGTTGCCGGCGCGTGATGAACCATTCGACGACCCCGACCACAAGCGGGGCGCAAAGCGTCCACACCGCAAGCGAATATTGAGGAAAGGCCAGTGCAGGATGCATGCATGTCTCCTTGAGTGAGAATCAACGATAACGATCGACCAAGCGCGCAGTCTCCGACTTGCTTCGCTCCCCTACCGTCAGAAGATCCCAACCACGCAGCGCAGATTCTGGACCGCTCACGGGTAGGACATCCCGACACACGCCGCCGCGTGCCGCCTGGGTACGCTCAGCGCTCCGACAGCGAGGTCTTACAGGCGGTCACACCCCCGTCTCACGGTAATGGCGAGAACGAGGGTCCATCCTGCGCACGTCGATTCATCACAGGTTCCAAATCAATCAGGAGATCGAACCATGGCTAGTAAACACAGCGGGGAGTCCAGCCACTCGGGTGGCTCGGAACGGTCCAACCAGGGCAACGACCAGTCGGGGCGCGAAAGCGGCTCGCACCAGTCGTCGCAAGGCGGCTCGCACGGCGGCTCGCACCAGTCGCACGGTAGCTCGCACGGCGGCTCGCAACAGGAGTCCGGCGGATCGCACCGGGGTGGCTCGCAACAAGAGTCCGGTGGCTCCAACCGGGGCGGCTCGGCGAACTTCGCCAACGATCCGCAAAAGGCGAGTGAGGCCGGCCGCAAGGGTGGCCAGCAGTCGCAGGGTGGCTCCCATAGCGACAAACATAGCGGGTCGCACGGCGCGAGCAAGCAAGGTGGAGCGCAGAGTGAGTCCGACGATGAGTCCATGAGCTCGCGGCGCGGCGGATCGGGTAACTTCGCGGATGATCCGCAAAAGGCGAGCGAGGCCGGCCGCAAGGGCGGGCAACACTCGCACGGCGGTTCCTCAAAGTAAGCGGTGACTAGAACGGGGAGCGGACAGCCGCTCCCCGCCTCGCACGCGGGTTAGCGCGGGGCTAGCGCGAAGCTGCGTGGTCCGCTGTCAGACGATGCCCACCGGCATCAATGGCGCTCAATGCTTGGACGAGGAGGCATCCAGGCCTTCGGAGGCCTGCAGCAATGTGTTGATTCGATCCACCTTCGCAGTGAAGCTAGCCACGCTGTCGATACTGTTCTCGTGAGTCACCACTTGACTGACATCACAGATCAAATCGCGCGAAAAGAAGGTCTGTATTGCACTGTCGAAGCCAGGGTCGTGCCGGGTCGGCGGGGGCGAGAGCAGCGTGAAGGACAAGAGATTTGGCCGGCGCGGAAACGAGGTGACCGTGACGATCCGATTACGACGATCGATACCGGTGAGTTCATTTCGGCCTTCGTCAGCGCTCGGATGGGCCTGAGATTTTCCGGTATCGGCGACCCGAAAGCCCTGCTCGGTGAGATAACGGGCCACCTGGTCATTGAAATCAGTGCGTGGATTCTGCGAACAATCGATCTGGAACTCGAGGTCGGGCAGCAAGGAGTCGTCCGCATATCCCCGGGTCGGCCTCCCCAGGCAGAGCAGCCCCAGTGCACCGAGCACGAGCAGTGCGACGTTTGATCGAATTGACAATCTCTTTCGCTTCGCGTTTTTCATGAATCTCCCTGCAAATGCCGGGCCGCTCGCCCAGCGTGGCTTTGGCTCAACCCCGCACCGCGGGCACGCCGGCGACATACTGGCTCGCGCACGCCGGACAATTATACAGCCCGCGCCGCCATACCTGCGGATAGGTGCTCACCGTCGCGCTACAGACCGCACAGCGGAAAATATAACGGCTGATCAACGCCTGATAGATCAGCCCAAAAATCGAAAAGCCCGCGAACATACCGACGCCGGCGTCGATCGGGAGCTTCTTCGGACCAAGCGAGTCGACGAGCGAAAACAGCCAGACACAGATAATCGCAATGGCCACGGGTAACAGCCAATAGAGTCGACGCACGCCGGCCCGCGATGCGCGGGCAAACGCCTCGGCGATCGCGGGGCCCAGCCCCAAGTACACAGCCCAAATCGCCAGACACAGAATTGCGAATACCCACATCATGCGCTCAGTTTGCTCCTTGCTGGTTGCGGTGACACGGCAGCGACGGCGCCGATCCCGTGTCAGGCTGTTGACAGACAGCGACGCTAGCCTCGGGAGAATATAGCCCGATAGGCCAACAACAACAGGGGCGTCGGGACTTCTTCCCGATCCCTTGTCTCCCAAGTCGTCGTAGGGATCTCCCACCTTGCGCCGGCTCTCTCCACACTGCGCGGCACCATGCTCGCGCAGTGTTTTTTTTTCGCTCGGAAAAATCCTACTTGAGCTCGCTGTGCTTTCCCGGCTGCAAGCCGAGCTTACGGGCCTATGATGTGCGTCACCCCGAACTCACCCAGCGCACCGAGGTTTCCGCGATGAAACACGAGCATTCGTCCCACACCCTGACCGACCCACGGTCGCGATTTCCGCACGCACCGTATGCCGAGCAGCCTCAGCCCTGGCCTGGGCTCGCGGCGAAGATGGAGCCGCGTCCGGATCATGGCGAGACGAGCTATCGCGGGCACGAACGCTTGCAAGGGCGCAAGGCGCTGATCACGGGGGGCGATTCCGGTATGGGCCGCGCTGCTGCGATTGCCTTCGCGCGCGAAGGCGCCGACGTGGCAATCAACTACTTGCCCGAGGAACAAGCGGACGCCGATGAAGTGTTGGCACTGATCCGCAAGGCGGGAGTCAAGGCCGTGGCGATTCCGGGCGATCTGCGACAGGAAGCCTTTTGTCAGGAGCTCATCGAGCGCGCCGTCGCGCAACTCGGTGGCTTGGACCTCTTGGTGAGCAATGCGGGTCGACAGCAGGCGCACGATTCGATCTTGGATATCTCGACCGAGGACTTCGACGCGACGATGAAGACCAATATTTATGCGCCGTTTTGGATCATCAAGGCGGCGCTGCCTCATTTGCCACCTGGGGCGTGCATCATTGCCACGACCTCGGAACAAGCCTACGACCCGACACCCGACTTGTACGATTATGCGCAGACCAAAGCGGCCACGATGAACTTCGTCAAGTCGCTGGCAAAACAATTGGCGCCCAAGGGAATTCGCGTCAACGGCGTCGCGCCGGGTCCGATTTGGACGCCCTTGCAAGTCTCGGGTGGCGCCTCCCCGAAGAAGCAAAAGCAGTTCGGCAGTCAAACGCCCTTGGGTCGCGCCGGGATGCCCGGCGAATTGGCGGGGATTTATGTGCAGCTCGCCGATAACGAGGCCAGCTTCGCGACCGGGCAGATCTATGGCGCGGCGGGTGGCGCGGGCCAGCCCTAGCGGCGCGATTCTGCGAGCCACGCGAGCAGGAAGTCGGCGTGACAGGGCTCGCCCAGCCGGCACCAGCACGCGAGATTCTTACCGCGCAGGACCGCCCGAGCGGACTCGCGCCATTCTTCATCAGCCTCCGATTGCACCCAGTCCCGGAATGCCGCGACGGCTGCGCTCGGGTCGGCGATGCCGCGTCCCGCGTGGTTGCCATAGGGCGTCGTCCGGTCGACTTTGCGGGTGTTGGGAGGCATGCGCCATCCGGCCTGGCGGCTCAACTGGATACGAACCGGTCGCTCGTTACTGCTGTCAGATCGGTCTTGCCGCCCGGTGACGGTGCCGCGAATCACCGCGCGCGGGAATTGAGCTTCCAGATCGTCGCAGTCAGCACCGTCGCGAACCCGAGCCAGGCGACCAAGGGGAGCCCTGCGCGCGCCGCGGTGCGATCGACAGGCCTCGCGGCATGGACGAAGGCTACGCTGCTCGCCACCATCGTCGCGGCAGCGATCGTGCTGACCGGCAAATTGCGGCGCTTGAAAAACAGGCGGCTCCAAGCGCCGATCATGAACACGTTCCAACCCAACCAGCCCAAGGCCTTGTTGCGTTGGCCACTCGGCTCGGTGCGCAACAAGCGATAGCCGGCGTAGGCCAAGGAGCCTTCGATGGCCGTCCAGGCTACCGGGAATAGCCAATCCGGCGGTTTGAATCGAGGCTCACGCAACGACAAGTACCAAGCCATCGTGCGCGGATGCAGCGGCGTCGGGCTGCTGGACGCGCTCAGCGCCAAGGGGATCACGAACGCCGCGGAAGCGATCGCCGCCGCGGCGGGGGCCGACAGAGCGGCCCGTTCAGACATGCTGGATAACATCGTTTGATGATCGGCGACGCGACACTGCCGCGTAAGACCCTAAACCCCGTCAGTGGGTGCAAGAAGAATCTGACCCCGGCCCGCACTTGTGAGCGCCACCGGCCAATGCGACCATCCATCGCAGCGCAAGCATTGCGGCGCGTCCTTTGGCGGTGCAGCTACTGGATGTTCTCGATCAGCTGCACCGTGAAACGCACGGTCTGCAGGTATTTTTCCGGCGCGACGCGTTCGTTCAAGCCGTGAATCATGCTCAAGATCGAGGCATCCGCGTCGAGAGCCAAAAACCGGTAGACGTTCGGCGTCAGCACGGTATAAAACCCCGCGTCGGTGCCGGCATTGACGAGATAAGGCGATACCGCCGCCGTCGGGAACAGCTGGCGTATGGTCGTCACGAGCGTCTCGTAGCCGGCGCTGGCGAGCGGCGACACCGGGCTCGGATTGCGCGCCGCTGAAGGATTTTCGATCGCGACGGTCACGTGCGGATCGTCGACGATCGCGCGCACGCGGTTCGTGACCGACTCGATGGTCTCGCCGGGGAGGATCCGGAAATTCACGATAGCCTTGGCGCTCGGCGGTAAGGCGTTGTCCTTGAATCCACCGCTGACCATCGTCTCCGCGGTCGTGGTCCGGTAATTGCCCGCCGTGCGTGGATCCTTGACGCCCTGCTTCACGACCAGCGGTTCGAACAGCCAAAGGTTCGCGAGCACGGCGCGCTTCGTGAACGGCAAGTAAGGTGCGATCGCCGCAAATTGCTCGCGCACCACCGCGGGCAGTGAGACCGGAAACGGATGCGCCTCGAGCTTGACGAGCGCCGCGGCCAACCGGCCGATCGCCGTGTGCGTGGGGGGCTCGGAGGAATGCCCGCCGACCCCGACGGTGCTGAGGCTGAGATCCAGATACCCCTTCTCGGCCGTGCCGATGATGGCCAGGGGCTGTGTGATGCCGGGCACGATGCCGGAGACCACGGCGCCGCCCTCATCGACGACGAACTCCGGATGCACGTCGCGCGCCTTCAATTCCGCGACGATCTGCTGGGCGCCATAGCTGCCACCGTTTTCCTCATCGTCACCGAAGCAGAACAGGATCGTACGCGCGGGCACGAATCCCTTGGCGAGCAGCGTCTCGGCGGCCTCGAGCAGCGACAGCACGTGAATCTTGTCGTCGATCGTCCCTCGACCCCAGATGTAGCCGTCCGCGATGTCGCCCGAGTACGGCGGATGGGTCCATTGAGGCAGCGCCTCGGCCGGTACGGGAACGACATCCATGTGGCCCATCAGGACGACCGGAGCGGCGGCCGAGTCGCGACCCGTCCAGGTGTAAATGACCGCACCGTCTTTGAGTACTTCGCGCGGCAGCTGCGCGGCGACGTGTGGAAAGCTCGCCTGCAGATAGTCCCTGAATTTGCCGATCGCCTCCGCGTTCGGCGGCTGACCGTAGACCGACTCCGTCGCAATGCGGATCGCGCCGACGAAGCGTTGCACGGCGCCCGCCTCGTCCAAGGCCACTGCAGCCACGGTCGGCACTTGCACGCTCACCGGCTGCACGCGGGAGGTGCGCACGCCGACAATGACCGCGATCGCCGACACGAACAGCAGCAGCACCCCGATCACCCGCTTCCACATCGCCAGGCTTCGCCTCCGCCTCAAAAGTAATCGTCGAGCACCAGCTGCCAGGTGCGACTTGTCGGCGCCGCGCCGAAATCGCTCGTGACTCCGCCACTATAATCTTGCCAGCGCAGAGCCGCATCCACGTGTGTCCAGTGATACCGCAGCTCGGTCCACGGCAGGCGGCTGTGATCGAGCAGATCGATGCGCAGGAGCGCGGTCGCATCGAGGTGCCGGAGCACGAGGTCTTGCCAGGTAGCATAGACGAACACGGCCTGTTGCGTCGGCAACTCTTGCTGAGCCAAGACGTAATTTCGATAAAGCCCGTAAGATTCCAAGGAACCGGTACGCGCCGCGTTCCAGGCAGCCCTGCCCAAGGCGGCGCCGTCGTATTCATATTCGAGCGTCAGGGAGAGCTTGCTCGCAGTGGTCACGGTAAAGCCCGCGGCTGCGCGCGCGCGCAAGGCGCTGCGCTCGGTCAAGCCGAAGGCCTGCGCCCAGAGCGAGGGGATCCGACCCCCCGAGGCTTCGAGATAGGCGACGACGGAATTGCCGAGCAAGCGGGTGACATTGACGCCCGCCTGGACGCTGCCCGCCTGCTCCGTACCCCTCGCGCTTGCAGCCGTGGGGGTGGCGCCGCGGTTCGTGCCGAACAGCAGCCACTGCGGACTCAGATCGGGGCTCAGCGCCTGGGTCAAGGACAGCATCCACCGCCCCGTGCCATTGGTCGCGCCCCAGTCGGGCGAGAACGGCGCGGAGCTTGGATTCGCGGCCAAGCGCGGCGCATACAAGGCGGTCACGGCACCACTGGTCCACAGGTCCTCGGCGCGCACCATGACCGTGCCCAATCGGTTATCGCGCAGGCTGCTCGGATCCAAGGAGTCAATGGCCCGCACGGCGTCGGTGCGTAAGAAATCGGTGGGGTTATAGCCGAACGCCACGCCCTGGCGAGCATTGATCCGACCGGCGTCGAACAGCAACGCGGACCCCGGCTGCCAGCTTAGGTAGGCCTGTTTCAAGGTGTTCGTTTCCGCAGTCTGGTGCCAGGCACCAGCCCAGTCGACATCGAGTCGATCAGCGAACACGAAACGCCAGTCCGGTGCGAGGCGGTTGTCCGTACTGAGATCGAAGGACAGGCGCCCGCCATCTTCGCTGCCGCCGCTGCGTAGCGCGGCCGTGGTCCACGCGCCCTCGACCAACAAGGAGGTCGCGGAGTGAGTGGCGTTGGGCGCCACCGGCGATCCCGGCAAGGCCAGCGCCGCCGTATCATCATCGGGAGGCACCGGGTCGCTCGCGGCCCCGCGCGAGATGCATGGAGCCATGATCAGGCCCACCGAGCAGGCCAAGACGAGCAAGCGGAGCGCCACGTCTACTCCGGTTTGAAGCGCGGCAGGTATTCGCGTTGCAGCCAGCTATCTGGCACGTCGCGCCAGGCGTAGTTGGCATACTGCATGATCGTGACCCACTGCCGATCGAGCCCGTCGATGATCACGGTCTCGGTGGGTCGCATGCCTTCGAGCTCGCGCTCGTAGTGGCGGTAATAGGCGGTCTTCAGGAGCTGGCCACTCTCGGCGTAAAACTTCGACTTGATCGGATGGTCGTTGTCCCGTTCGATCCACATCTCGATGCGACTGTACGTGACGTCGGCCGCGACCGCGCTGAGCGCGAGATGATGACAGGGCCGCAGCACCCGATCGCCATCCTGGACCTCCTCCTCGCCGAGCAACTCGGCGCGGTAGTCCTTGGCTAGATTGACCGTGACCACGTCGCCATTGGCGGCTTGGCCCAGCAAACGCTGTCGCGGCGAGATCCGCACGCTCGCCTGGCTCGCCGGATCGTAGAACCACAGATCGTTGCCGTTCTTGAGCATCAACTTGTTGAGGTCGCGCGCCGGTGCGGCAAAGCGAATCAAGTTGCGAAACTGGCCGCTCGCGGAATCCGCCTTGGCATAGACTTCCAAAGTGTTCGTGTCGGTTTGTTGACCGTTGTGATACTCGGTCAATGTCGTCGTCAGCGCGAACGCATGCGTGGGATTGCGAACCGCGTCGCTCGCCGCGAGTATGCGCTGCGCCTGATCGGCCGCAGTACCCTCGGCCTGCGCCGCGGCCGGGGCCGGGGCCGCGGTCTCCGCCGTGGCCGGCGCGCCGGCCGCGAGAATCGCTGCCGGCATCAGGGTCCATCCTAGCCCGGCGGCGCAGACGAGACTCGCGGCCGCGATTGCGGCGCGCTTGCCGTGGTTGGCATTACGCATGACGGAGCGCCTCCACGACTTGCAGCCGAGCCGCACGTCCAGCCGGCCACCAGGCCGACATCGCGGCGACCGACAACAGACCGAGCCCCGTGCCAAGCACCAGCCGCCACTCGCCCCAGACCCGCACGTGCAGATGGATCGGATTGACGCGACCCGGCGGCGTCCAGGTCAGGCCGCTGTGATTGATCAGCGCCGCGAGCAGCAGTGCGGCCGCGACACCGGTCAGTGCGCCAAACACACCGAGGAGCAGCGCTTCACCGAGAAACAAGCGCCGTATGCCTGCCCGCCTCTGCCCCATCGCGCGCAGCGTGCCGATTTCCACGGTACGCTCGACGACCGCGGCATTCATCGTATTGCCGACGGTGAACAGCACGATGGCGCCGATGAGCACGGCGATGAAGCTGAAAATGGCGCCGAAGAAGCCCAAGGTCTGGTCGTAATACGGATTCAAGACGCGAAAGTCGTAGACCGCGAGCGGGAAGTCCTTGAGCGAGGTCTGCAGCAACTCCTCGAGGCGCGCGCGTGCCAGGGGAATCTGGCTCGTGTGCTGCAACTGCAGGTCAATCGCATTGACCTCCGGCGTGCCACTGCCGTAGAGCAGGCGCTGCGCCGCTTGCAGGTGCAGACCGATAAAAGCGTCGTCGGCCTGCTTCATGCCCAAGGATTCGGCCTTGACGATGCTTAAGCGCGCGACGTTGGGCGCACCGCCCGTCGTTGCGGCGAGTAACTCGATGAGCGGGTCGGTATCCGCGGGTTGCGCGGACCGGGCGGACTGGGCGACCTCGCGATCGGCCGTGGCCAAATCGGCAACATCGGCCGGCAATGCGGCCCCCGTCGCCGTCGGTGCGGCCGTGGGCTGCGGGCAGTTGCTGACGTGCAGCGGTGCACAGAGACGCAGCACCCGCGCGACCCCGGTCCCGATGATGGCGGCGTTCTCGGCGGTGCCCGTCAGTGCGAGCTTGCCGCCGTCGCCGGGGAAGCCATAGTCATTCCACAGCTGCATCGCGTTCTGGTCCTCGACGACCACGCCGCTTGCAAAGATCGTCTTCGACACGCCCGCGGCGAAATTTCCGGCGATGCCGTCGAACTCGAGCGTCGGCGTGACGACGGTCAACATCGGCGCGAGCACCGGGTCCGCGCGGACCACGTCGATCACATGGCGATAATCGGCGATCCCGTAAGCCGTGGGGTCGCCGCTGCCATACAGAAAGTAATCGCGATGTTGCAGCTGCAGGTGACCACCGCCGCGCACGTAGTCGGTCTGCATGCCATCCTCGATATTCTGGATGTAGCCACCGAACAGCAGGATCGCGACGCTGCCGATCACCATCGCGACCACGGTCGCGAGCGAACGGCGCCGGTTACGCAGCAGGTTGCGCAAGGCGAGCGACAAGAGCCTCATGACGCCACCTGCGCTTCCGGCAGATCCGCGTCCGCCTGCCGCTCGACACGCACGATGCGTCCGTCCTGGAGGACCACGGCATCGTCCGCAGCGGCGAGCACCTGGGGGTCGTGGGAGCAGAACACGAACGTCGCCTGGAAGTCGCGTTGCATGCCGCGCATCAGGGCAATGATGGCCGCGCCGGTCTCGCTGTCGAGATTCGCGGTGGGCTCGTCCGCGAGCACCAAGGCGGGCGCAGTCGCGAGCGCACGTGCGATCGCCACGCGCTGTCGCTGACCGCCGGAGAGCTGCCCGGGCCAATGGCGGGCATGGTTGCTGAGTCCAACCGCCGCCAACAACTCGCGCACCCGGGCGCGGCGCTTCTGCGCCGGGGTGTGCGCGAGCAACAGCGGATACTCGACGTTCTCGTACGCGGTCAGCACCGGCAGCAGATTGAAGCTCTGGAAAACGAAACCGATCTGACGCAGGCGAAAGTCCGAGAGCGCCGCGTCGGAGAGTTCCGCGACGCGTTGTCCGGCCACGGTGATGACGCCCTGGTCGGGGCGGTCGAGACAGCCGATCAAATTGAGCAACGTGGTCTTGCCACTGCCGGACGCGCCCGACAACACCGTAAACCGATGCGGGCGGATGCGCAGATTCACGTCGCGCAGCGCCGGGACAGCGACCCGGTCGAGGCGGTAGGTCTTGCCGACATTTTCGAGTATCAAAGGATCCATCTGCAGCACTCCTTCTGTGAGTGCGGCCAATCTAGGCGGATTCGCGGCAGCCGGCCTCGGCATGCGACGAAGCGCATCGGGCCGGGATGAAATGGCGGCCGCACGGCGCGAACCGGCGGCACTACACTCACGCGGGGATGAGCTGGCGCAACACGTACGCGAGCAGGCTCCAGGCGGCGACGCTCGCGGCCCAAATGCCGACGAACCACGCCCAGCGGGTCAGCCGTCGCGGCGCTGAGCAACCCCTAGTGATCATGCAGTTCAGCTCCGACTTTGCCGCGGAATACCCAGTAGGCATACGCCGAATAGATCAGCACGGTCGGAATCAGCACGACGGCGCCAACCAAGAGGAACAGCTGGCTCGAGGGGGGCGAGGAAGCCTGCCAGATGTCGATGCTCGGAGGAACGATCCAGGGCCAGATACTTATCCCGAGACCCGTGAAGCACAAAAAGAACCAGCCGAGCACACAGAGAAACGGCGTGACGTGCCGGGCCTCATTGCTTATGCTGCGCCAAAAAATCACCACGAGCGCGGCCACCAGCACCGGGACCGGCGCCACATAGAGCATCCGCGGCCAGACATCCCAATGCCGCAAATACACGCGTTGCAGCGCCGGCGTCCAGAGGCTGACCACGACGATGGACGCTATCGTCAATGCGGCGAGCGGTCGCGCGATTCGCCGCGCCCGCGCCTGCAGTTCGCCCTCGGTGCGCCACACCAGCCAACAAGCACCGAGCAGCGCATAACCGACGAGGACCGCGATCGCGCAAAACAGACTGAACGGCGTCAGCCAGTCGAACCAGCCGCCCGCGTATTGATCATCGTGCACCTTGATGCCTTGAATGAGCGTGCCGAGGATCATGCCCTGACTGGCCGTCGCGACCGTGGAGCCGCCGCAGAATGCCAGGTCCCAGAGCCTGCGCACCGCGGGGGACTCGGCTTTGAAGCGAAACTCGAAGGCGACACCGCGAAAGATCAGCGCCAGCAACATCGCGATGATCAGTGGATAGAACGCCGGTAGAAGCGTGGCATACGCCAGCGGAAACACGCCATAGAGGCAGGCGCCGCCGAGCACGAGCCAGGTCTCGTTACCATCCCAGACCGGTGCGACGGTGTTGACCATGATGTCGCGACGGCCCGGGTCCTTCTCGACGAGAAACAGCATGCCGAGCCCGAGATCGAAGCCGTCGAGCACGATGTAAGCGAGCACCGTGAAGGCGGCAATGCCCGCCCAAAGTATCGGCAGCACATGCGCTGCGCTCACTCTCCCGCTCCAAGGCCGGGGGGAAGTCCCACGTCGCGGCCTTGCGCCGGTCCCGGTGTCGTGCCCGAGCTGCGCGTCGGTTCGCGCACATTCGGTCCCGGTTCGCCCGGATGCGGCTCGCTGCCCATCAAGCGCAGCAGAATCGCGATTCCGGCGCCGAAGACGATGAAATACACGACTACGAACACGCACATCGAGGTCGCAATTCCGGGCAACGCGATCGGCGACACGCTGTCCGCGGTGCGCAGCACGCCGTAGATCGTATAGGGCTGTCGCCCGACTTCGGTGGTCACCCAACCGCTGAGCAGGGCGATGAAGCCTGCTGGGGCCATCAACAAGGCAAACCGATGCAGTCCCTTGCTGTCATAGAAGCGCCCGCGCCAGCGCATCAGGAGCCCAAGCATCCCGAGCGTGAGCATCAACAGCGCGAGACCCACCATGAGCCGAAAGCTGAAAAAGAGGATCGTCGAATTGGGGCGATCCCGCGGTGCATAGTCCTTGAGGCCGGGCACGCGGCCATCGAGACTGTGCGTCAGGATCAAGGATCCCAGGAGCGGTACCTCGATGGCGTCGTCGGTGCGCTCGGTCTGCATGTTGGGGATCCCGAAGAGAATCTCGGGTGCACGACCCTCCGTGGTCCAATCGCCTTCCATGGCCGCGATCTTGGCCGGTTGATGCTCGAGCGTGTTGAGTCCTTGCGCATCGCCCGCAAGGATTTGCAAGGGCGCCGTCGCGAGGATCATCCACATCGCCATCGAGAACATGACCCGAACCGCCTCGCTCGAGAGCTTGCCGCGGCGTGCGTTGCGCAGCAAATGAAAAGCACCCGTGCCACCCACGAGCAGCGCCACGCTGAGGAACGCCGCGAGGCCCATGTGCACGAGGCGGTAGGGAAACGACGGGTTGAAAATGATCTGCAGCCAATCGGTCGGAATGAAGCGGCCCGTGTGTGCATCGATCGCATACCCCTGGGGCGTTTGCATCCAACTATTGGAGGCCAAAATCCAGCTCATCGAAATCAAGGTACCGAGAGACACGAGACAAGTCGCGGCAAAATGCAGCCCCCGCCCCACGCGGCGCATGCCGAACAGCATGACGCCGAGGAAGCCGGCTTCCAGAAAAAACGCCGTCATGACTTCGTAGGCGAGCAGCGGTCCGAGCACCGATCCCGCTTGCTTCGCGAACGGGGCCCAATTCGTGCCGAACTCATAGGACATCACGAGGCCCGAGACGACGCCCATCGAGAAGCCGATCGCGAAGACCTTCAGCCAATATTGGAACAAATCGAAAAACACTTGCCGCCCCGTCTTGAGCCACAAGCCCTCGAGCACCGCAAGATAGGCCGCGAGTCCAATCGACAAGGAAGGAAACAGGATGTGAAACGCGACCGTGAAGGCGAACTGACAGCGCGCCAATTCCAAGGCTGAGATTCCGAGCATCGCGAAATCCTCATAGGCGCTATCGCCGACCGCCATGACCATACTCGTCTATAGGATCGCGAAGCGATCCTTGCAACGGCTCATCCGGGCCATGGCCGCCCTACTGCGTTGCACCAAATTTGTGTGAGAGGTGCACTTGCGCGCGCCGGCAAGACCTGCGGCGATCGCTCGTCGCGCCCGCCAACCATGTACGCTAGGGCCCGAGACGCGATTCGCAGTCGATTTGAGGGGGTACTGGCTCTTGCGGACGTTCATATTCTCGGCCCTCACCATGGTGGGTCTGATCTCATTTGCGGGCGCCGAGACGCCCGCTGCAGCGCAGCTCCGCGACCCACCATCCCCGGATCAGCTCTTCCCGGGCCTGTTTGCCGCAGTTCAGAGCGCATCGCTGTTCGCCGACAGCAAGTTGTTTGCCGACGCCGTACCGACCGAATCCCCGGATCGGATCTTGGCACGATATCGCGCCGTGAAACCGAACGGAGCGGTGCAACTCAAGACCTTCGTCGAGACCTACTTCCGGTTGCCGGCGCCGGCGGAGGCACCCGCCTCGCCCCCCAACCGCGTCCCGATCGTAGCCCACATTGACGCACTGTGGGATACGTTGACGCGCAAGACGAGCGCGGTGCAGCCCAACGATTCCCTGTTGGCGCTGCCACAGCCCTACGTCGTGCCGGGCGGACGGTTTCGCGAAATCTATTATTGGGATTCGTACTTCACGATGCTGGGACTCGAGCAGAGCGGGCGAGAAGACTTGGTGCGCGCGATGATCGATGACTTCGCCTTCTTCATCGACACCTACGGACATATCCCGAACGGCGCCCGCACTTATTACCTCAGCCGCTCGCAGCCGCCGTTTTTTTTCGCCATGGTGGCCTTGTTGTCGCCGCAAGATCCAGCGGCTGCCTTTGCCCGCTATCTACCGCAGTTGCAGCGGGAGTACGCCTTTTGGATGGATGGCGAGCACCTGGTCAAACCCGGGACGGCGCATCGGCGCGTCGTCGCGCTGCGCGACGGTTCTATCCTGAACCGCTACTGGGACGATCGCGACACGCCGCGCGACGAGTCCTATGTCGAAGACCGCCGGCTCGCCGACGCCAGTGGCGAACCGGCGCCGACGCTCTACCGCAACATTCGTGGCGCGGCCGAAAGCGGCTGGGACTTCAGCTCACGCTGGTTCGCGGACTCGCGTCGGCGCAGTCGCATCGATACGACCGAGATCGTACCGGTCGATTTGAACAGCCTGCTCTATGGACTGGAAACGGCGATCGCCGCGGGCTGCGAAAAGCATGGAGACGGTGATTGCGCCAAGGAGTTCGCACGCCGGGCGGCCGCGAGGCGCAGCGCCATCGATCGCCATCTTTGGAATTCCGCTCGGGGTGTCTACCTCGACTACCGCTGGACGCGCGAGCACCAGAATCCGCAGGTGAGCGCCGCGACGCTATACCCCTTGTTCGTCGCCTTGGCATCGCAGACCGAAGCGAAGGCCGTCGCCGCGACCGTCGAGCACGAGTTGCTGGCACCCGGCGGGATCGTCACGACCAAACTCAAGACCGGCGAACAATGGGATTCGCCCAACGGCTGGGCGCCGCTGCAATGGCTCGCCGTCGATGGCTTCAGGCATTACGGCGAGGACGCGCTCGCCGCGACGATCGCCTGCCGGTGGATCGTCACCGTTGACGGCTTCTATGCGCAAACCGGCAAACTCATCGAGAAGTACGACGTCATCGAACCGGGACGGCGCGGCGGTGGCGGCGAGTATCCGACGCAGGACGGCTTCGGCTGGACGAATGGTGTGATGCGGAAGCTGCTTGCGCTGTATCCGGCAGACGGCGAATTGGTTGACGCAGGCGGGTGTGCGAAGGCGCCGTAAGCGTGCGTGGAGGGCTAGTCGGGATTGCCTTTCCCTTGCACCAGTGCCAGCCATAGCGCGCGCGTCATGATCCCGCGTAAAGCTGAAACGCCGCCCAATAGTAGGGCTTTCGATAAACGCCCGCGGAATGCAGCAATGACAGTTTCGCGGCCCGCAGGGCTGCGTCCGGCGCCTTTCCCGACTCGATCTCGGCGTAGAGCCGGTCCATCAGCAGCGGCGTCGAACTGTCATTGACGTCCCAAAGCGCACTGATCACGTTGTGCGAGCCAGCGCGAAGAAACGCCCAAGCGAGACCCACGAGCCCTTCGCCCGCGTAGTTGCGCAGGCCCGAGCCATTGCAGGCGGATATCGTGACGAGGCGGGCGTGCAGCGGACGCTTCACGATGTCGCGTGCATAGAGCTTGAAAGTTTCTGGATGCGTCTGGGTTGGCGACAGCACGACCGCCGAATCGAGCGGACTCGACCGACTGGCCGTGCCGTGGGCAACGAAGTGAATGTATTGGAATTGATCTGGGGAGCTGTTTGCATACGCGCCCGGCACGGCGCGTTCGAGCGTCAAGACTTGGCGCTCCGACGACGGGAAATGGCCCTGCACACGCTCGATCTCGGCCGCGGCATTCGGTAGAGCTTCGAATTCGGGGCTCGCCGAGATGGGATCTCCGATCAAGAGAATGTTGCGGCCCGCGGCAGCGGGAGGCGTCGCCGCTTGGCTTGCCAGCAGGCGGATCGAACTGGCGCTCGTCAGCGTAACGTTCTCGATCCAATAGGAGAGGCCGCTACCGGACGGCTTGATCAGGGTTTCGAAATTAAGATCATTCAACACGCCATCCGGTATGACATACACGTGGGCGCCGTCGGGGATCAGCGAGGCGGCCGGTTCCACGAGCGCGCCATAGAGGGCACGCGCCGCCGCGTCTTGGGTCTGCAGCGGATCGATCGACTTTTGTATGGTCGCTTGGTAGGCCCGTACCAAAGCCTCTATTTCGGCTTGTTTCGGCAAGTGAAACAACTGCGTACCCGCAGCCGTGACGGCCCAGAGAAAAGACCCGTTCGTTCCCAGGGAATAGAACAGGATCGGCGAGCCGAGCTTGCGCGCGGTCGCGCCGGCATCGAAGGCGTGGCCTCGCCGCGCGTCAGTTTCCGCGGGCGCAACTCCCAGCCCCTCCTCGAGGGTTCTCGCTCGGCTACGGTCCAAGATTTGGAGCGCGGCCGCCGTTCGTCCGCGTGCAACGAGAAAATCCGCATAATCGCGATAGATCTTATCCCCGAACGCGAATGCGGACAGGCGCAAGGACTCGGTATTCACCCGAGCACGATTGTGGTCGAAGCTATCGATCGATCGAACGTACCAAGCCTCGGCCCCGCGGTTTTCGTGGCGATCTTGATAAAAATGCGCGATCGCATTCTCGATTTCCGTCTTGGTTCCGGGATCGGTCGTCAAGTCATGCGCCAGCCTGAAGAGAGGCAAAGCTTGGCGGCTGCCGGTCTGGCGCGAAACGATCAAGCCCTGGAGAAATATGGGGTAGGCCCGCACTTGCTTATCGGTGGAATGTCTCGATGAGCGCAGAGCTTGATCGATGTAAGTCTCCGCTGCGTCGTAGTGACCTTGGTCATAGGACAACAAGGCGAGATTCGTATCGATATTGACAAGATAATCGGTGGCATCCGCGGCAGGTAAGGTCAACGCGAGTCGTAGAGCCTCCTCTTCGTAGCTCCGGGCCTCGGCGAGATTGGCGAGACAGTACTCCGCCACGCCTGCATCCTCAAGCCAGAGAACGCGAGAATCGATCTGCCCGATCTCTTGGGCGAGCCGATCCGCAGCTTGAAAATTCTCCAGCGCGAGTTTGAATTCGCCGAGATTTAAATAGGCCCAGCCGACATTGCCGAGCGCAGTATCGACCTGCAGCCTGGCACGGATGGCTCGCGCGGCAGTTTCCGCCTCCTGCGAGAACAGCACGCCCTGATCATAATGTCGAGCCACGATATTCAAATTGCCAAGGTCGACCAGGTCGGCGGCTTCCAGCCAGTGAGCCTCGTGCACACGCGCAACCGTGAGACTGGCGGCGAACGCCTTTCCCGCCTCGTCCAAACGCCCGGCGTCACGCTGCACCAAGGCCTCGGCGCGCAGGACCTCACCGATCAGCGGGGAATTCTCCGATTCGGCGAGCTTGCGCGCGGTGCGCAATTCGCGATTGGATTGCCGGGATTGACCCAGATGAGCGTGCGCTCGACTCGAGAGCAAATTCCGCTTGATTGCCAGATCGCCGCTCGTCGGCAAAGACTCGACGTCCTTGAGCAGTCCGAGAACCTCGTCGAAGTGTTTCTGTCTGAGCAGGATCTCGGCCTCGAGCAGCCGGAATTTCAGCCCCCAGGCGCGATCGGCGCCTGGCGCGGAGAATTCCTGCCGCGCTCGCGCCGCCCGCTGGCGCGCGTCATCGACCTGCTCGCTGACGAATTCGTCGAAAATGCTCTTATATATTGCGTCCGGATCGATGCTGGCCGCGGCCGAGGGCCACGCCGCCCAGAACAGCGCCGCCGCCAGTGCGCCCCTCCGGACTAATCCGGGTTGCCTTTGCTGCCACCACCCGAAATATCCGAAGTCGGCCCCGTCGCCACTCCCGACACCGGACACCCCAACTCCGCGCGTATCGACACCAGTTGCACCGAATGCGGCGACATGAACACTTCGCCGAGATAGACCCTGCCGAAGCCCGCAATCTCGATGATGTGACCATAGGCGCCTGGTAAGTCCGCCTCGTGGAAGCCATCGAACAAGGAATAGTTTCCACGGCCACCGGGCGTGGTCTCCGTGCTCCAGCCATGTCGCGCCCTTACCCACTGCACCGCTTCCTTGTCGGGATGCCGTCCGAACCAACCTAACAGGGCCTGTGTCTGTACTCCCACCTTCCGGCGAAAGCCTGGCCATGTGGCCGGCGACCCTCGCTCGCCGTCGGCCGCTGCCGGCGAAGCCAGGTCGGGGTTCAATCGCGGCGTTGCCTCGCGACCGGCCACACGCAAGCCTTCAAAGCGCGAACCCGCGAAGCTGATTGTTTGCGCGCCGCCGTCGCTCGGCTTCGTGACTGAAATCTGCGCGACGATGCGCTTCGCCGTGACGACTTCGAGCAGATTGAAATCTTCGACGACCGCCGTAACGAGCGTCGCGTGCGCGCCCTCCCCCGCAACTTCCCGACCCGTCACCAACGTATAGGCCGAAGAAATGCTTATGACTTCATCGAGATTAAACGCCCCCGAACGCGCCGTGGCAAATCCGCCGACGGCCGGCAGGGAAACCGGCGCTTGCGGCGGGATGGCTTTGCGCAAGGGCTCGAGCAGTTGACCGCCAAGTGCATTGGCATCCGCTTGAAAGGTATGGAATTTTTTTTGAATGAAGGAATGCATGGCCGTCCTCGCTGGCTGGTTTTAGGGGGATTGAACAGTCGTCGTCGCAATCAGGCTGAAGCGATAGCGTGCAAGCTGGTCGGCGTGCGGCCCACCCTGGACGATCAGGGTGTAATCACCGCTGTCCCAAACGGCCGCGGGAATGCGAATGCCGACCGTGTCCTTCGCGGCTTGCGCCTGCACGGGTACGCGCGCGATGACGGCGCCGGAGGGCGAGACCAACTCACAGGTGTAATCGGAAGAGTCACTGATGCTCGGTATGTCGAGCAAGAGCAGCAGCGCCTGATGTTGCGCAACCATCACCGTCGGCAAGGATCCGCCCCGGCTGTTCGCGCCGATCAAGGATACGGAGGTGAGAACCTCGGGCTTCTGCAGGACTTTGGCCTCGGTGACGAGGTGCGGTAGGACGAGAAGGTTCTGATAGGCGATGACAACCAAGAGGAACGAGAATGCAGGCGCAAGCACCGCGGGCCGCCAGGCCCATGCGAAGCGCGGCTCGACGGCAACCGCAGGCGCCTGCTTCGCTCCGTAGCCGCGTGCGAACACCCGCTTCGCCCCATCGAGAAACGCGGCTGCTGCCTTCAGATCCGCGGCACACTCCTCGCAGGCGAAGAAATGCTCTTCGAACTCTTCACGTTCCTCGGGTGACATCTCCCCCAACAAGTATTTTTCCACGGCGCCTCGCCGCACGGCCTCCTGATGATTCATAGCGGGGGGCGGCTAATTGCCCGTGACCCTCGAACGATACGCCGTGCCGAGTCCAGTCATGTGCGCGCATCCGCCAAACGCTTGAGATAAAAATACTTGAAGGACTGTTTTGCGCGATGAATCAGCACCCGTAAGTGGTCCCGCGTGAGACCCAGTTCGGCGCAGATCTCATCTTTGTCACGGTCCTCCAACAAGACCTCCTTCAACAGGCGACGCTCGCGCTCGGGCAACTCGTCGAGAATTTTGCGTACGACCCGTTCGGTTTCCGCGATCTCGACGTGGCCGAAGCTGCTGATTTCGTCGGCAACGAAAGCCCGCTCGGGTTCATCGTCGAGCGGCGAGGTAAGGCGCTTGTAGCTTCGGTAGTGCTCGAGTAAGACATTGTTGCAGACCGAATTGACCAGAGCGCCCAGGCGTTCCGGCTGGCGGATCCCGTCTTTGGCGCGCACCAAGGCGAAGACCCGGGCGAAGGTCTCCTGCCGGACGTCCTCGACGGCCTCCTTGGACTTCACGCGTGAGCTCAGCTTGATCCGGATCAGTTCGCCGAAATAAGCCGCAAAATGCTGCTCCGTACGTGGATCGCCCCGCTGCAAGCGTTCAAGGTACTCCGTGTCGAACGCGATGAACTGCAAGCGGATTCCTTCGCTGGCAACGGCTGGAACCCGGTATTCTACCGACGTTTTTGTGACAAGCAGAGCGCGATACGGCGGACAGGGCTCCACTCCGGGAGAGATCTCACCGTCCACCCACCCCGTGCTCATGGATTTTTGCCTGCGGCCCTGGGCAACCGGCTAGCCAAAGCTCTTGCGCAACGTGGCAACGGAGACATGCGGCCAGCCCAGATTGACATAGGTAGATCCAGGGCCGTTCAGCAGGGAAAAGATCGGAAAATTCAGCACGACCGTCGGCGCATACCGCGACGAAGGGATCTGTGTCTTCAGCCGTTGTTCTGCCAAATCTTGTTCCGACGCCATGATCTTACTCCGTGCCTTGATCTTCCCTCCATGGTGAGTCGAGCGCGGAAATCGTTACAAGCTGGCGTCGTCATTAGACGGCGGTGAAGTCCCGCTACAAAGCGGGCGAATCGTCGCCCAGCATCGCCCGGCGCACGACCTTGATCGGTGGGCCGCCCTGGCGCAGGAAATCGTCGTGGAACCGCTGCAGGCTGAAGGCCGAGCCCTCGCGCGCGGCGACGTCGGCCCGTAGCTTTTGAATCTCCAGCTTGCCGAGGGTGTAGTAGAGGTAAGTTGGATTCGCCGTACCACGCTTCGTCTCGACGACCCCGACCGCATGTGATTGATAGCCCTGCTCGACGAAGAATTGCTCCGCCGCGGCGAGCGTCATCTTCGTGGTGTGCAGCTTGATGCCGACGTAGAACCGGGCATTGCGCAGCAGTGCATCCTGGAGTTGCCCGAGCTTGAGGAATTTTTGCTGGCGCAGATCGTTCGGATACAACGCCGGAGCGAGGCCCTCGTCGAGCATCATTTGCTCACAGTAATGCGCCCAGCCCTCGACGTTACTGTTGGCGTTGAAGATCTTGCGCACACGGTCGTGCACGTCGAACATCCAGAGAAACTGCACGTAGTGGCCCGGATAGGCCTCGTGGACCACGACCGTGGTGATCACGGGATAGCTGAACTGCGCCATGAACTGCTCGGTGCGCTCCGACGTCCAGGACGGCTCAGGCAGCGTCACGTTCAGATAGGCTTCCTTGGCATCGGGCTCGAATGGCCCGGGGGTATCCATGGACGCAAATGTGATCGCGCGCATGAAGGGCGGCGTCTCGACGACTTTCGGCTGCACCTGCGACGGGATCGTGATGATGTGATGCGCTCCGATGAAGCCGATCACCTTGTCGAAGTTCGAACGAAAGGTCGCGAGAATCTGGTCTGGCTTCGGATGCTGGCGCGCCAGCTCGGCACGTACCTGCTCGACCGTTTGGTCGGGCTCGAGTTCCTTGGCAATCCGCGCAAACTCCAGCTGATTTGCATGCATATTGGCGAGGTCGAGCGCAATCAGATCGTCGAGCGGCATATCCACCATCTCATCGAAGCGCAGTTTGTCGCGAAATGCCGCCGCACCGATGCGGTAGTCGCCGTGCGAGCGAGGCAACAGAGTGGACTTGAGCCATGACTGGTAGTGGGTCAGAGCGACCACCACGGCGCCGTTCGTTGCCGCGAACTCCTGGCGCAGACCGGGATCCGTCACGGACTGGAACGCGGCCGGCACGTCACTGCGGAAGAAGTCGATGAGCCCCGGCAGCTGGTCGAGCGCGATTTCGGTATAGACCCGCGGCGGGTTGGCAAGATTCCGCCGCGCCTCAGCGAGCACTGCGGGCATCGCCCGCTCGCGGGCGAGCAAGGATTTCAGACGCGCCTCCGGCGGCGCGAATTCGCGTTCGATCAGTCCGAAGACGCTCTGCGTGATGCCCCCGGAGTAGAAATCCGGATTCTTTTGCCAGCCGCGCAAGACGGTGTCCTCCTGGCGCGTGCTGCGAATGTAATTTAGCAATAAGTCGCGGTCACCGCGGACCGTCTCGCTGAGTGTGGCCGGATCCGTGGCGACGAATCGCCCCTCCCAGGTCGTGAGCTCCTCGGCATCGCGCGCCACGCCGGGCTTCGAGTAGTCCTCGAGCATCGCATCGTAGGCATGCACGCCGAGGCCGGTCGCATCGGTCGGGTGGTGCGGCAGATAATAGCTGTCGATGAACTGATCAGCGAGCGCGAGGAAAGCGGCGTCCGCTCCTCTGGCCGCGGGCTGCGCAGCGGCCATGGGGACGGCAAGGACCGAGAGAACGGCGGCGGAGACAAGAGCGGAAAATCGATTGAACACGGAGTCTCCCAGAGCCGCGTCTGAGGGCGGCGATACGAAAACGCGGCGCTTCGAGTGCTTTGCCCTACGGCGCCGTCCCATACGAGCCCGGCGTGCGCGATGCTCCGTCGAGCGGCGCGGGATCCGGAAAATGCTCGATGAGCACCCGCGGATATACGGCATCGCATTCGCCGTTGTCGTCGATGCGCTCACCCAACAAGTCTTTGAGTTCCGGACCGGAGATCACTTCGCGCTCGAGCAGGCGTTGCGCCAGGGCATCGAGCTGCGCGCGATTCGAGCGCAGGAGACGTTGGCAGGTCGCTTGGGCTCGCTCCAGGAGCAGTCGCGCCTCGCGCAGAACGGCCGCCTGGATGTCGGGTCCCAACAACTCTTTCGGCACGCCGGCAACGCTCAGGAGACCGAACGCCTCGGAAAAGCCAAGCGAGCCTACCATGTTGATCGCGAGTTCAGAGGCGCGCTTGAGATCGTCGGACGCGCCGGTGGACACGCTGTCGAACACGAGTAGTTCCGCTTCGCGACCCGCGAGCATCATCGCCAGGCGCCCGGTCAATTCGGACTGCTTGTAGAGAGGATCCTCGGTGTCGCGGGTCATGTAGGTTACGCCCAGGGCCTGGCCGCGCGGCTCGATCGTCACGCGCTCGACGATGCCCGCCTTCAGCCAATGACCGACCAGCGCGTGGCCCGACTCGTGGTAAGCGAGACGGTCGCGCAAGTCCTGCGTGAACGTGTCCTTCATCGCGGATACTTCACCACCGAGTTGAAAGGTTTCGATCGCTTGCAGGAAGTGCTCCATGGTCACGGCGGATGCGTGCGCCTCGGCCGCACTGGAGGCGGCCTTGTTGACGGTATTGGCAACGTCGGCCGGCGACATGCCGGCCGTCATGCGGGCCAAGACGGCTGTGTCCGCGCAGCCGTCATGGGTGAGCGTAGCGATGTAGCGCTCGAATAGTTTCTGCCGCTCCGGCAAGGTCGGCAGCGTCAGACGCACGAGCATGTCGAAGCGTCCCGGTCGACGCATGGCTTCATCGATGCTGTCCTCGTGATTGGTGGCTGCGACGACGACGACGTTGTCGAGCGCATCGAAGCCATCCATCTCCACCAAGACCCGGTTGATGATACGGTTGAGCTCGGATTCGGCGCCGCCCATGTCGCCGCGCGAACGCTTGCCGATGCCATCGACCTCATCGATGAACAAGACACAGGGCGCGCTGCGGCGCGCGAGTTTGAACAAGGCTTTGACCTTGTTGACGCCGGCGCCATAGAACGTTGCCGTAAAATACGAACCGTCGACCGCGATGAAATTGGCGCGGCTCTCCCCGGCCAAGGCTCGCGCGAGCAACGTCTTGCCGGTACCTGGGGGACCGACGAGCAAGACGCCACGCGGCGCCACCGCACCGAGCTTGGCATAGTGAGCGGGGTCCTGCATGAACACCTTGACCCGGTTGAGCGCCGCTTTGGCCTCTTCCTGGCCGATGGCGTCCGTGAATTGGGTCTTGGGGCGCACCGCGAGCCGTGAGGCCGAACCGCCCATCCCGCTTTGCAATTTGAAACTGACAAACAGCGCGCCGACGATGCCGCAAACCAGAATGATGGGCGAGAGCAAACTCGTCAGGGCATCGAGCAGGCGGCGGCTCGCCGTGCGCGGGTCGACCTCGACGCGCACGAGCGCAAAACCGGCGTGGGCGCTCCTGGCATCGAGTCCGTCAAGTGCGGTTCCGGCACAACCGATCAGCGTACAGCCGGGCACGATCGTACTGTCCTGTTCACCGTTCTTGCGCGTGTAGAGCACGAGGCCGGGCTCGGCAGTTGCCAAGCCGACCGCGAGCAGGTCGTCGGCATTCAGGGCTTTGCGAAATTCCGCGACGTCTTTAGGGTGCGCCAGCCAGTGCTCGGGCGTGGTCTCGAAGCGTAAGGCCTCGGGACTCTTGCGGGCATTGCTTTCCTCGGACGCTTTCTGGGACAGGCCGACTATGCCGGCGAGCAGAGCCGCCGTCAGCAGCACGGCGAGGGACGGGCGGTAGTTGCAGCGCACACGCTGCCAGAGTTTTTTGAACATTCGATAATTTATACGCCTCGACGGGCGCATATCGAACGCCCCATTTCACATATTCACCACCCGGCGGCCGCTCAGTCAAGCGACGACGTTGACGCCTTTCCAAAATGCGACGCGACCCTTGATTTGCTGGGCGGCCGCCTTCGGCTCAGCGTAGTACCACACGGCATTCGGGTTACGCTGCTCGCCGACCTTCAGCGAGTAGTAGTTGGCCGTGCCCTTCCAGGGACAGACACTCGTGTGGCTGCTCGGCTCGAGCAAGGCCGCATTGACCGAGGCCAGTGGAAAATAATGATTGCCTTCCACGACCACGGTGTCCGGTGAATCGGCGATCACGGTGCCCTGCCAAACTGCTTTCATGGGTGAGTACTCCAATGGCGCTGTCGATACCGCGCATTCTCGCACGGCGCGGTCCGCTCAGGCGCCCAAGGCGCGCATCATACCGTCACGGCAGCGGCGCGCGCCGGCGTCGTCCCCAGGATATATTGGCGCGCGAGCGTGGTGAACGATGCAACCTGACCCGTAATCCACTCCGCATCGCGCCCCAACTCGGCGGCCATCAGCGCTGCCACATGCGGCGCGATCGCGATGCTCGCGCGCGCGTTCAGGAGCAAGGCACGCGTGCGCCGCGCGAGCGCATCGTCGAGCGTGCGCGCCATCTCGTGGCGCACGCCCCAGATGATTTCCGCGGCGATATACGGGAGAGCGGGATGCAAGAGCGCGGCGAATTCGGCGCGCTCGTTGGCGATCGCGCGGACGCCCTCGGCATCGCTGCCGTAGACGCGCAAGGCGCCGAGCGCGCTCGCGTCCGCGTGGTAGCCGTGAATCTTCAAATCCGCCGTGACGCACGCGGTGTCCTGCAGCGCTCCGAGCGTAATCGCGTGATCGACACAATCCTCGGCCATGTGCCGGTAGGTGGTCCATTTACCGCCGACGATGCTCACCAACCCGGAGTTGTCGACGTGGATGGTGTGACCGCGCGACAGCGCGGAGGTCTTGCCCTCGCCGCCGCCCGGGGCGCTGACCAGCGGCCGGATACCGACATAGACACTGAGGACGTCGGCGCGCGCGGGTGGCCGGCTCAAGTACTCGCGTGCCGTGTCGAGCACGAACTCGATCTCCTCCTCGAGCGGCAGGGGCTCGTAGCTCGGCGTATCGATCAATGTATCGGTCGTGCCGACCAGCGTTCGGTCGTGCCAGGGGATCGCGAACAGCACGCGGCCGTCGCTGGTGCGCGGAACCATGATGGCGTTGTCGCCCGTGAGAAAGGACCGGTCGAGCACGAGATGAATGCCTTGGCTGGGCGTTACCATGCTTTCGGCCATCGGGTCGGCGAGGCGGCGCGTGGCGTCGGTGAAAATCCCGGTGGCGTTGACGACGACCTTGGCGCCGACGGTGTAACGCGTCTGCGTCTCGTGTTCGGCGAGGATCACGCCGGCGACGAATCCGCCGTCGTCACGGATGAAATCGACGGCCTCGGTGTAATTCACGAGTGCCGCCCCGTGGTCGGCGGCAGTCGCGAGCAGATGGATCAGCAGGCGCGTATCGTCGAACTGGCCGTCGTGATAGAGCACGCCGCCGCGCAAGCCCTCGCGTTGAATCGTCGGCAGGCGCTCCAAAGTCTCGGTCAAGGACAAGACACGCGACTTGCCGAAATTGTATTTGCCGGCGAGCAGGTCGTAGACCTTCATGCCGATGCCGTAAAACGGCGCCTCCCACCAGGAGTAATTCGGCACGACGAAAGGCAGGTCGTGGACGATGTGCGGGGCGTTGCGCAGCAGCAGCCCGCGCTCTTTGAGCGCCTCCATGACGAGGGAAATATTGCCTTGCTCGAGGTAACGCACCCCGCCGTGCACGAGCTTGGTCGAACGGCTCGAGGTGCCCTTGCCGAAGTCCTCGCGCTCGACCAGCAAGACCGCGAGGCCGCGCGCACTCGCATCCACCGCAATCCCGGCGCCGACGGCACCGCCGCCGATCACGACGATATCCCAAGGCTCGGTACGCTGCTCGATACGCGCGAGCATGTCCGCCCGCTTCATGCGACTCCCTTGTTCCAACCCTTGGCGCGCTGCACCGCATCCTGCCACCGCCCATACTGCCGCTCGGCACGGCTGCGATCGACTTGCGGCGCGAACAGTTGCGCCGCCGGCCGCGTCGCCGCGATCTCGGCGACGTCCCGCCAATAGCCGGTGGCGAGGCCGGCGAGATAGGCGGCCCCCTGCGCCGTCGTCTCCAGGATCGCCGGGCGTTCAACCTCGATCCCGAGCACGTCGGCTTGAAATTGCATCAGCATGTCGTTGGCCGCGGCGCCGCCATCGGCGCGCAGCCGCTGCCCGTGGGTGCCGGTATCCTTTTGCATCGCCAAGAGCACATCGGCGACCTGGAAGGCGATGCTCTCGAGCGCCGCACGCGCGATATGCCCGATCTCCGTATCGCGTTGTAGGCCGATCAGCATGCCGCTGGCATAAGGGTCCCAATGCGGCGCGCCCAAGCCCGTGAAGGCGGGCACGAGCACGAGGTTGCCGGAATCCGCGACGGATTGTGCGATCTTCTCGATATCCGGCGCCTTCTCGAAGAACTGCATCTTGTCGCGCAACCACTGCACGACGGCGCCGCCGATGAAGACGCTGCCCTCGAGCGCGTATTGCGGTTGGCGATCGAGGCTGCAGGCCATGGTCGTGATCAGATTCTCTGCGGACAGCGTGAAGGTATGGCCCATGTTCTGCAATAGAAAACAGCCAGTGCCGTAAGTGTTCTTGGCATCGCCGGGATTGACACAGAGTTGGCCGAACAGCGCGGCCTGCTGGTCGCCGGCAATGCCCGCAATCTCGATTTCCGCGAGCCCCAAGGAGGTGCTGACCCGCGCCACCCGGTCGCTCGACCAGACGACCTCGGGCAGCAGGCTCTCGGGGATGTCGAGCAAGCGCAGCAGGTCAGTATCCCAACGATCCTCGGCGATGTTGTACAAGAGCGTGCGCGAGGCATTGGTGCGGTCGGTGATGTGCCGCCTGCCACTCGTGAGGTTCCAGATGAGCCAGCTGTCGACCGTGCCGAACGCGAGCTTGCCCGCGGCAGCGCGCGCGCGTGCGCCGCTGACGTTGTCGAGTATCCAGGCGACTTTCGTGCCCGAGAAATAGGGATCGAGCAGCAGGCCGGTTTTGGCGCGGATACTCGCCTCATTGCCCTCGCGCGTGAGGCGCTCGCACAGGTCCGCGGTGCGCCGATCCTGCCAGACGATGGCGTTGTAGATTGGTGTGCCGGTCTCACGGTCCCAGACGAGCGTCGTTTCGCGCTGATTCGTGATACCGAGCGCGACCACATCACGCGGGCGAATGCGAGCGCGGGCGAGGACCTCGACGGCGGCGTTCAATTGGGTCGTGAGGATATCGATCGGATCGTGTTCGACCCAGCCGGACTTCGGGAAATGCTGCTTGAATTCGTGTTGCGCGATCCCGGCAATCTTGCCGTCATGTGTGAACAGGATCGCCCGCGAACTGGTCGTGCCCTGATCGAGCGACAGAACATACTGCGTCATCAGCGTCTTACTTACCTTGTTGTTTGCGCACGAACCCGGACCCGGGAGTTCGGCGCCCGCCAGCCGCCAAGCGCAACAGTAGTACAGGACGGCACCGCTTGTCGATGTATCATACCCACCATGGAGATCATCGACGCCTCCTGCCATTGCGGCAGCGTGCGCTTGCAGGTCGGGACGCCGCCGCCGCACCTGACGGACTGCAATTGCTCGATTTGCCGCCGCTACGGCGTGCTCTGGGCGTACTACGCACCCAAGGACGTCAAGATCCTCGCAAAGGAAGGTGCGACGGACACTTATCAGTGGGGCGACCGATCACTCGCGTTCCACCGTTGCAAGACCTGTGGGTGCATCACCCATTGGGCTTCGGTCGATCCACAGGTGCAGCGCATGGGGATCAACGCGCGACTCATGGATCCCGAAGTGCTGCGACCCTTACGAATCCGCAAGCTCGACGGCGCCACGACCTTCCGGTATGTGCGCTGAGGAACGCGCTCCGCACATCGCGCGCAGCCCGAGGCTCGGTCGACGCGGCTACGGCAGGCAATGCGGGTCGGCGTCCGATGAATGTCCGCAGACGACCATGTCCATGACCGTTGGCTGATGCGGCTGGTCGGTGTGCGCTTTGATCGGGTCGGCGAGCAAGAACCAAATCCACTGGCTGGTGTAAGGGACGACCACATTGGTGGTGTTGCGATTGGCCGAACCGACATCACCCGGGCGATCCGAAGTGTAATAGGAGAGTAGATCGTTGGGCTCGTGATAGGCGATGACCTCTTGCGCGCCAAAGCCTCCCGGATTGGCCGCCGCGCCGCTAGCCGCGGCCGGGGCCGGACAACCGCGGAAAAAATGCGATCGACCCGCAACGCCGTCCTCGACACCGTCGCCGGTCGCCGCAACGCCCGGCGTGACCGGCCCCTCGGACGGGGAGGATACCTTCAGTTCCGAGAATCTGAGCAAGGCCAGCTGGTTCGCGAACATGTGAACTTGCGATGCGCCGCAGACGACCACGATCGGTGCGATCGCCTCCAAACGGCGCGCGTGCTCGTCGGGTGCAAGTGCGCGTCGTTCCGAGACCGCGGTTGTGGAACCGGACAAGGACTGTGCCAATGAATCGTGAATCACATAGCTGCCGAGGCTTTCGCTGATGAAGGCGAAACGCGTCCGGTTCGAGAAGGCAATGCGCGTGAGTTCGGTGTCCGCGCTCGCGTCGGCGGGATCCTCCGGGAGTCCAGCGCGAGCCCGGGCTTGCGAGAGCGCGTCCGCGAGCATCTCGCGTACCGCCTGGCGCAGGACCACCCGGTAGGCCGAGGTGGCGATGGTCGCATCCGCGAGTCCCCACTCCATGATTTCGGTCTTGAGCAAGCGATTGCCGACGTCCGGCCGCGACGACAGACGACTACCCGCCGCATCTGCGTAGGGTGCATCGTCACAATATTTCGAACGACTGGTTTCGCCGACCACGCGCGTATCCGGCGCAATGATATAGCGGCATTTCATATAAGCGAGCGCTTGCCAGTACTCGAACCGGTAAAAGTTGACATGCTTCCTACCGGTGGCGTCGACCAAGCGGACGACCGAATATCGCGGTTGATAGTCGCCCCAATTGCTCGCATCGAAGACCGTGACCCCGTCCAGCGTCACCGTGGGTATGGCGCTCACCAATTTCGTCGCCGTGACTACGGTTGCCGAAGTCGCGCTATTGCCCTCGGGAGCCTTGAGATGCAGCCTCTGCGAAACGGCTGCGATTTCTGCGGTGTACAATTGCGGGGCATCCGCACGCATGCCGTGGACCAGGAAGATGTCCAGCGCGCCCTCGTCCGGCAGACTTTTCAGGATTGCATCGAGCCCGGCAAAGCTACGATCCGGCGGATCGATGCCGATCGGGCCGGATGAATGGCAAGCGCCCAGCAGGCTCGCGATCATTAGCGCGCTCAGAGCTGGTTTTCTGGGATCCATGCTGCCGCCCTCCCCCTCGGATGATTATCAAGAGGATAGTGACCCGGCAGCGGCGATCGTTACAGCGTCCTGAAACACGGGGCGAACCCCCGTGTCTCAGGCTGGAGAATCTCCTGATTGGCGCTCAGGCGTCGATTTGAATGCGTCGAGGCATCGCCTTGGCCTGTTTCGGGATCGTGACTCGCAGGACGCCATCCTTACCGGTGGCATTCACCTTCTCGCTGTCGACCGTATCCGGCAACACGAATCGGCGATAGAAGTGGCCCACGCCGCGCTCGGTGCGCCGGTATTGCACGTCTTCGCCCGGCTTGAAGCCGTTCGGCTCACGGCGTTGGCCGGACAGCGTCAAGACCCCGCCTTCGAGCGTGAGTTCTACCTTGTTGGGATCAACGCCGGGCACGTCGACGTACAACTCGAATCGATCGATGTATTCGTAGATATCGACCGGGGGCACCCACGAGGCCGTGGCGGAGCTGCTGTCGCTTTGATTGACGTTGCCGAAGAGCCGGTTGATCTCCTCCTGCAGCCGCGGCACCAAGGTCCACGGGTCTTGTCTCGATACAGTGTTCATGGCGAGTCCTCCTTAGTGTCTATGGTGATGCATGCAATCGCATTGGGCTTGCAACGCGTGCTGGAGGCTAGCTAAGGACGTTGAAAAATAATTCAAGGGCGGCAGAAAAAGTCGGTGTGCTGCATTGCAGCATCCGGTGGCGCCCGTGTGACTCTGAGCACACTCATTGAATCAGTCAGGCGCCTTTGCGTTTCGGCCGGAGCATGGGGCCCACGACTCGCACGAGGGCCGGCCGCACGCGCAGAAAAAGCCGATAGCCTAATTCCAGCGCGAGCGCCGCGCCGGGAATGGCCGCTGCGCGTGCGAGCCATCGCCACCCTGGCAGCCGGGACCAGACCTCGATGAACGCAGCCGCACCGGAGCTCATCTGTCCGTTCCCGCCACGGACATGGAAGCGCGCCATCGCCTGTTCTCGCGTGAGCCCTGGCGGGAGTTCGATGTCGCTGCGAGAGACGTCGACGAAGCACAAGGCGCCGGCGACATCCTTCCTCTGGTAATAGCCGATCTCTGCCCGACAAACGGGACAGGAGCCATCAAAATAAATGGTCGGCTGCGCGGGGGGCATGGAGCACTCGTGGCGGATCTCTGAATACTACTCTGCGACCATCGACTTGAATTCCAGTTCGCGCGCAGATGATCGGCACGACCGTTGCGTAGTCGTTCAAATGCCGGAAATCCGCCAGCAGCACGTTAACCACGCACGACTCTCGACGCAGACGCCGCGTATGTCGTCATCGGCTGACACGGGCCCGCGCTAATTGCTGGCTGCTCCTCAGGTGACTTCGGTGCAAGATCCGACCCTTAACGCATAGCAACGAGGCGAGTCCTATGAGCACTGAACGCACCGAGCAGTTCTCCCAGCAAGCGGCGGCCCAGCCGCGAGCATCCGACGTCGTGGAACCACATCGCGAGGTGGTCGCGGTGGGCAGCGCAACGCATGAACCGGCGCAGAAGCCCGCTCCGCGGGCCTCAGCACCCAAGGACTCAGAGTCCAAGGATCAAGAGACGACGATTTTGGTGCGTGGTGAGACCGTCAATAAGGACAAGTCAGGCGCAGATTCGAACGCGAACGACAAGAAGAGCCCTCCGCCCAAGGAGCTTTCCGAAGCCAAAGTAGGCATGCAGCGCAGACTACCTGCGCTCGCGGACGACCGTGAAGTGGGCGCGTTGAAAGACCAGCTCGTGACCCGCGACGGCAAGGCGGACCTGCGCTTTACCGGAACGCTGCTCGCCTCCGCGGCGCCGCCATCGGCTCCGCAGGGCCAGTGGCAGGAGTATCGCATTTACGAAACGACTGCCGGCAAGCATGTGTTCGCCAAGGTCACGCGCAACATTATCGCGGAGCAGCAGGACACGTATGAGGCTGAAGTGTTCGACCCGGCACCCTCTTCCGTGCCTTCGAAGCTGATGAGAAGCGCGCGCGATCTCACCCATTCGCATCCGATGACCTGGCAGGACGCAGCGGTCGCTTTCTTTGGATATGACCCACTGGCGAAGACGCTTTATCGCAAGCTCAGTGGTCAATTCGAGGAACATATCACCTAACCGGCCGTACCTAAGCGGTCGTCCTAGCGGGGTCGGTCGTGACCGCGCCACGACGACGCTCCCACCGGCCGTTTCGGTTCGATCTAACACTCTGAAAAAACGAGTATTATTCGAGCGCGCTCGTTTTCGGGGCAGGCGCTAACCGTGGCCGGATTCCCGCGATAATTGCCAGGCCCGGTCGCCTCAGGTAGATTTTACGCGCACGATGCCTGACACGCCCCCCACCACTCCCTTGGACCTGTCTGCATTCGACGCGCTGGATACGCCGCCGGCGGCAACAACCGCTACCGCCGTGGTGCCGGCCCCGTCCACCGCGATCGACGTGCGCTTGGAGCCCCAGCCCCGTGCACCGCGACTCGTCGAGGTGTCGAAACTGAACGCCGAGGATCTCGCAGCCGCCTCACGATCCGCGGCCGCGATCGATTTTCGCAATACCACGAGCCTGCTCGCGCACGGCGATGGCGTCCTGGCCGCAATCGCCCAGGCCTCCCGCCAGTTGCTGAGCGGAGTCCGGCTCGGTGAAGCCGGAGAAGTTGGCCAAATCGCGGCGACCGTCATCGATGGCGTGAAGATTCTGCGTATTCAGGATCTGCAGGCGGAGGCGAAGGCGACACCGCCGGCCGCCCGTCAGGGTCTGGTCAGCAAGCTCTTCGGCCTCGCGGCCGATGCGCACACCGCGTTCAAGGGGTTCCAGGAGAACCGCAATAAATTTCTCGACCTCATGGATGCGGAACAGGCCAAAGCGCGTAAGACCAAGGCGGATCTCACCGTGACCATTGGTCTGCTCGACGACCAGGCCGTTGCGATCCGCCAGAGTCTGCACCGCCTCAAGAACGAGATCGCAGCAGGCCAAATCGCGCTGGATCGCGGCGAGGACGAACTCGAAGCTCTGCGTCAGCACGCGGTGCAGACGGGCGACCCGGCCGATGCAGCCGATGTGATGGAGTTTCGCGGCGCCGTCGCCAATTTCCGCGGCAAGATCGCCGAGATGCGCGAAAGCCTGGTCGGTTCCGCGATGTTGATTCCGATCATCGGCCAGACCAAGCAGGCGGCGGAAACGCGCCTCATGAAGATTTCCAATGGCATGCTGGTCGTCATTCCGCGGCTCATGGCCGTCGCGAGTCAGGCCGTCGTGCACGTGCAACTTCGCCACGCCTCCGACGAGGCCGCAAAGCTCGACGAGGCCAGTCGTCAGATCAGCCTGCTGGCAGCCAAGGGAGCGCACGAAGCGGCGACCTCCGCTGCGAGGAGCCTCGCCGGCGACCCTCGCAATATCGATGTGCTCGCCCAAGTCGCGGATGAAGCGATCAAGACCATGCACGAGGTCATCGACATCGAGCGCGAGGTCGCTGCCGGCGATCGTGAGCGCGAGGCGCGACTGACCGAGGTGCGCGACCGGCTGATCCGCGGCATGCAGGGCGTCAATCAACGCGCGATCGAGCAGGCGCCGGGCACGTGAGTGCCGAGGGCGGCCCGGCGGCCAGTTTCGATCTAGAGGCAGCCTGGCTGCGTCGCTTCCAGTCCGACGCGCAGGCGAATCTACGCGCATTCGCGCTCTCTCTGCGCGAGGCCCTGCCCGACCAAGTCACGGTCGAAGAACGTCGCGGCCTGTTCGAGCGCAACGGTACGATCACCGGCGTCAGCATCGAACTCGGCGAGCACCAATACGTCCTGCGGATCGCCAAGGGCCGGCTACAGGCGAGTATCGCGATGGTCGTACGCGGCATCACGCTGAATACCAAGACGATCGAACCGGCCGAATGGTTCAAGCGACTCGCGCAAGAAACGCACCAAGCCTCGGAACAAGCCAGGAACCTCAGCCAGTCGATCAACACTTTCATGGGGCAGTAGGCGCGTGAGCTTTTTCGACCTCTTCAAGGGCCCCGATGCCGAGACGCTCGCGGCCCGAGCCGCCGGTGCCGCACGCCACGCAGAAATCGTCAACGCTCTGCATGCGGGCCGGCTGCCGCCATCGACGCGCGCGCGCCTCGAAGGCGCGAGCACCGGGAAGCTGCCCTGGCTCGCGACGCTCACGCCCTCGGAGTTGCTGATCGCCCGCTCGCACGGCCTGCGGCCGATCGCCGCGGTCTCGGCAACCTGCTGGCTGCATTACGGCTTCTCGTGGACCAATGGGCATGCAGAGGGCTGGGAGACGGCCCTGCAACGACTCGCAGAGGAAGCGCGGGCCGCGGGAGCCAATGCAGTCCTCGACGTGAAGATGCGGACGCTACCCATCTATGTCCAAGACAGCATGGATTTCACACTCGTGGGTACTGCCGTGCGGGTCGAGGGTCTTCCGCCGAGTGCAGACCCGGTCATCGCCACCGTGCCCGCACTCGAGTTCGTGCAGCTGCTCGAGGCCGACGTCGTGCCCACGGGCATCGCGATCGGCGCGCATTTCGAATGGATGAGCGATTGGCGCGGCAATGCGAGCCGCATGGGCTGGGGCAACGTGGAGGCCGTCCAGCTCTCGCATCTGTGGGAACGCGTCCGCCAGCGCGCCCATGCGCAGCTGCGCCAGAGCGCACGTGGCCGCGGCAACGGTGTGCTTGCCCACCTCAATTTCAGCCAGATGTTCGAGCGTGAGATGGGCGAGCAACAGCCCCGGCAATACCTCGCGCGACACATCGTGATCGCGACCACGGTCGACGCACGCCGGGGCGTCCCGATTCCGCACGACATCAAGATGGTCATCGACATGCATGCCGGGGCGACCCCGCTGACCGGCACGACGCGACACCATCAGTCCTACGCCACGAACGATCAAGAGGGAGCGATTTAATGAGCACGCAGCTACCGCTACACGCCAAGGAACGGCTCAAAGGACTGCGCAGCGCCGCGAACGCCACGGGCGTCTTCACGTCCGACTTCAGCGTCAATGAATTCCTGCTCGTGCGCAAGGCCGGTTTCGAACCCATTGGTTTGTGCGTCGGCTCCTGTGTTTATCACGTCGGCATCCAGTACGGCAGCTGGAACAGGAACCAGGAACTCGACGTGCTATCGAAGGCGATGTACCACGCGCGCGAGCTCGCGTTGACGCGCATGCGCGCCGAAGCCTCGGCCATGGGTGCGGACGGCATCGTCGGCGTCAAGCTCACGATCAAGCGTCTGGAGTGGGACGAGCACCTGCTCGAATTCATCGCGCTCGGCACCGGCGTAGTGCATGGCGCCGGACACAAAGGCTTCCTCGCGCACGATGGCGGACCGTTTACCTCGGACCTCTCCGGCCAGGATTTCTGGTCCTTGCTGCATTCCGGCTACCGGCCGGTCGAGATGGTCATGGGTTCTTGTGTGTACCACGTCGCGCATCGTGGCGTGCTCGCCGGACTCAGTTCGATCGGCCGCAACGTTGAGCTCGAGAATTTTACTTCCGCCATGTACGAGGCCAGAGAAATTGCCGTCGAGCGGATGCAGGCTGAGGCGAGTGCAGCCAAAGCGGAGGGCGTCGTCGGCGTCGACATTCACGAGGGCAGCCACGGCTGGCAGACTCATGTGATCGAATTCTTTGCGATCGGCACCGCCGTGCTGCCGCTCGATCAGGAAATAGCGCCCGAGAAAATTGCCGATCCGATCATGGTGCTCTCGGTCAACGACTGAGCGCCGGATCCGCGAGGCTCTTCGCCCGGGAATTCGCTTTTTTGCGTGGCGTACCGAACGGTTCTGCGGCAACCCTGATCGTATGCTTGGTTCGAGAACCGGAGCATTCAAGCGTACGCAGGACTTTCGTTCTGTAAAGGTCAAGGCTATGTCACTCACCCACGCCCTCGTGTGGATCGTCCTGCTGGGCTTTTTTCTGTCGGCACCCGTCGCCATCTACGTGTTTTCCCGCTGCTTCACGGGCCGGGGCTGGACCTTGATGGACTTCAACTCCGAAGCCCCCCGCTAAGACCCGCGCTGCAGGCCTCGCAAACTACGGGGTGGATGATTGCTGGCCCGATGCCTCGTACCCCTTGCATAGCCGCTAGTCGTTTGCTGCTTCGTGGCCCGAAGCTCGGACCTTCCAGCCCCGGATGAGCAGCCACAACATGAACAGAACCTCGCCGAAGAAGGTGTAGAAAGTGAATTCCAGATCGGCATTCGGCAGCATATAGGGTCCGAGACTGTCGAGCATCCAGCCCAGGCCGTTGATGACCAGCAAAAAACCGAAGATCCAGGGGACGTACCCGGAGCGAACGATCAAGACGCCAACGAGCACCAGATGAATCCCGAACAGCACGAGACCGATCTGCCAGCCGTAGCGAAACGCATGCAGCAACAGGAGCACTTGCGCGGCCAAAGGCCCTGAACCGAATGCTGTCAGGTAGTCGGGTGTACAGACCAGGTGATAAACAGTCACGAGGTTGACCGCGGCGACGATGGCGATACCCGCATAGACCAATCGGAACCAGGCCGCGAGCAGCGAAAGTGCTCGGTTGACCGGCGCCAGCAGGACGTACAGCGACCAGGCGAGGATCACATCGCCGATAAAGCTCGCGAGATAGCACAGAATGGCACCCACAAACAGACCGGCATGAGCAGCGATGTTCTGCACGGTTTGCTCGATATGGCCCGAAATGACCAGTTTGGGATAAATGTGGAACTCGGCATAGCTCACCGGGTTCAGCAGATAGGCGACCCCCGACACGATCGCTGCCGTACGCACCGACATTCCCGCCCGCTCGTCTGCCATGTACTCGGCGCTCATCGACGTGCTCCTCGAATCAGGTCACGTGGACAATCTCATGATCGTCGGTGAAC